>Ga0315288_10000841_pt1 | contig 39132 bp, 32 predicted proteins | sample YL17G11_20_MG_FD_203454 | JGI IMG/M metagenome (GOLD analysis project Ga0315288, IMG submission 203454) | Sediment microbial communities from Yellowstone Lake, YNP, Wyoming, USA - YL17G11_20 | ecosystem: Environmental > Aquatic > Freshwater > Lake > Sediment | place: USA: Wyoming | collected...
CCCGATGCCGCTCCGTAAGTCCATGCTTGCGCTGCTGCAGTTGCTGTCAGTGCAGAGGGTGCATTTGCCAAACCGTTAACCGCTGTGGCATTAGCCTGCACTGAGCCTACTGAGTTGCCGGTATTGCCGCCTGCATTGCTGGCTGTCCGAGTCCCGGAGTTTGGGTCACGTCCCGCAGCTCCATCGACGCCGCGCAAAAAGCGGCCCCGAAGGTCGGGTAAATGAAATGTAGTGCTGCCGTTGCCCACTCCCCAGGAGCCACTCAGAGCTGCGAACAGACCCGCATAAAGCGTGCGCGAGACTTGGGAGCCGTCGCAAAGAAGCCAACCCGATGGCGTTGTCGTGCCGCCAAAGGCGAGGATCGTACCTGCTGGAAGAGGGCTGAATGCCATTACCTGACTCCCTTATCTGATGTACCAGTTGGTGCCGTCCGAGATGAACTCAGCCGCGTCGTATTGGGCCCCTAAAAGATACGAGGCCGCACCGACAATCGTCCCTGAGCCAGGGAGAACCGTAACAAGAAAGACGGGCGACCCCCGCAATATCGTGACACTCGCCCCTTGCAAATGCGCTGGTAATGTCACATCAATGTTTGCCGCAACCGGCACAGCAAATACCAGGTTATCGCTGGTTGTGAGTACCGTCGTGGCCGTGACAGTTCTTGAGCTCCGCCGCTCGCGGCCGTTGATATAGAGGCTCCCTTGAATCTCAAGAGCGCCGATAAATAAATCATCCAGCTTAGGCCAATAGGCATCCTGCGTCGCCCAACGCGCGTTTGTGTCGTCGTAAACCAACTCTACCCATGTATCCCGAAGGTCCAGAGTAAGTATGGGGTCCGCGACATTGTTGTAGAAGATGTCGATCGCGCCGCCATTGAGCGTCACGTTATTCGGATTACCCCAAGAGAAGGTCGGATCAGAGAAACGAATCGTCTCCCCACCCAGAAGATCCGCCGTAGGCAGCGTAACCGCAATGGCCCCCAGCAGGGCATTGGTCAAGTAGTGCTTACCTGCTTCAGCAGTAAATGAAACGTCCTGATACTCAACAGTGAGCCCGCCGCCGCCATCGCCAGCGCCCGATCCTAGCTGGTTGACTTCAGCAATCTCAAGCGTGCCTGCGTTATTGAGCAGCGCATACTGCCCGATGGACTTGCTGCCCGTAAAGACAGCCCTGGGTGCGGTTGTGAGCACGGCGTTGTTAGCGTTACCGGCGTTGATCAAAATGGTTGCCGTAACCCTATTGTCAGCGCCCACAGCTAGCCGGTTCATCGCAACTGCGTACCAGCGGTAGAGCCCGGCACTTGGTGTCGCAACTACGAAGGCGCCAATGGGGGTGAAGCCGTCGGAAGCGAAGATGGTCCCTTCGTCAACGCCCTCGATCACGATCTCCGCACCTGTGAAATTCATGAGCAGCCCGCCGAGAGTCTGCACCCTCACCGCACTGTCAAGCATCGTCACGTCAGCGCCCGTTAGTATCAGGCGCTCTGGGTCTGTCGGGTGCGGGTAAAGGCGTAGCTGGCCGAAGAACTTATCAATCTGATCGTCAATGCCTTCGAGGGCTAATTGTGCATTGATGGCCGCAGCATCGAGAGCCCGAACGAAGTTTGTGGTTTCGACGGATATGGCCGTAGCTGGGTGAGTGTCTACAGCGTCGCGGCCGACGAGGTTATTGTGAGCGCCAGCTGCGACCGCAGTCACGCTGTTGTCTTGCACAAAGCGGAGATCCCGTGCATCGACAAGCCGCGCATGAGGCGTATTCACATAAGTTGTCGAGGTCTCAAAGATAAGCCGATAAAGGACCTTCATCTCCTGGCTAGGCAAGAGCCCGAACAGAATCTCGTCGTAGTTCGCCTGCTCGAGTGCATCGTTAAGAATTGAATACTCAGCCTGCCCCAGCATAGCGACAACCGGATGGCGGGGATCGTTCGTAGCGAAGATCCACATCGGGACAAAGTATCCCTGCTGCGCATCGACCTGCGTCCAAGGGCCAGCCGGGTTGTTCCAACGAATCCGTGCGGTACCCTGCAGTACAGGGAAAGCTGTTGCTGCCTGAATTCGCCAGTCACCAGCTGCACCGTTCCGGTAGAGGATGGGGAGCTCAGCGGCTGGATCCAAGATCTGCTCGAAGGGGTTCGATGGGGTCGCATCGTCGACTATATCGAATTGGATATCCTCATCAAAGAGGATCATATCCGTGAGACCAACCTGGGCGTCCGCAGCGAGCGCACCCGTTCCTACGGTCGTGAAATTCGCCAAACTGCCACCGGACTGCAGCGCGGTACCTACGGTAAGGTGCAGGTATTTGTGCGTGGCATGATCCATGACCATGCCGTGCCGCTCATCCCCAAAGGCGACTGAGACATTGTTCGTGGCGTCCCAGTACACAGTAGCAGCGTAGCCAAAGCGGGTCAGGATATCAGAAGTAAAGCTCGTCGCGTACTCTAGCGTCTCGCCGTTGAAGTAGATGAAGTAAAAGCCTTCGACATCCGGGATGACGAGCGTCTGCGCCACGGTCTTCCGGTGTCTTGTCCCGGCCGTATAATAATCGAAGTAGGCACCAACGGGTGTAATGGAGAACGTTCGCGTTCCGTCAACAAAAGCAATTGTCGATTGAGTGCGGTCCGTAAATCCTGTGGGCTCCGAGTTCTCGTCCGACGCATTCGCTTCGCGCCAGCCAAAGGCATCGCGCAGCAAAATCGAGTTGGCGTTTTGATCGCCAAGCTGCACATAGACCATCGACCCGTTATCGGGGCTCGTATCCCCTGCGAAGGTGTCGAGCTTGGTCCAAACCAGTGCTACGCCCACTCCTGACAGGTAGTAGACGCCATCGAGCGAGGCGTGGGTGAAGAGCACGCGGTCGCCATCGACTAACGTACGACCGTCTATGATTGAGGAGACGCCTGAGGGTAGAGCGCTGAGGGTCTTCTCGATTACGGTCGCAACGACGATTGCAGACTCTCTTACAAGAGAAGCGACATCGCCAGGCACCAGCCTCAGTTCGCCGCGAGACCCAATGACCGAGCATACCTGACCGTTGCGCCGAGCGAAAATAACCAGATTGTCGTTGGTAGTGGAAAGCGCAGAGATGAGGGCTTTTGAGACCGTAAGGTTTGCCGCCACACCTGCTGTGCGGTTGACAGAAACGTAGGCCACCTCGCCATCAGCCAGAACTATGGAAGCAGCTACCAATGTATTCCTGGTGTCGGCAGTGCCTGGCACTTGAATGTAGGCAGCACTCGACCAGGACAGTGTCGAGGTTGCAAAATTCCACGCCCAGCGGCCGCCACCGATCGCACCGATCTGGCGATCCTGGTTGCTGCGGTTTTGATTTGCCTCCATCTCAGCGTCGAGCTTACTGATAGCGGCAGGGTAATTATCCCCGCTCAGGATATTCACGGTCGAGGTGTAAGCCTGAAAAGCCACATCGCTCGTAATACCAAGCCGGGCTTTCAGCGCAGTCGAGAGGTTCTCGTCGTAGCTAATCTCTTCTGTCGACTCCAGCACCTGAAGGTTAGGCGTGCTAGGGATAAACCGATTCTCACGAATTACGCCCAAGATGTTGATGGGCAGATTCCATGGGAGCGTTGAAATGTTGGTGACGAGCGGTGTTGGGGTCAGGTCCGAATTGTCAAGGATAACGTAGATCGCCTCGCCCTCAAGCATCGGATAGCTGCCAGGGGTCAGCACGTATGCTGTCGAAGTGAAGAGATCAGTAAGAGTAAATCCGCTGCTGAACGTGAATTCACCGGCCGCTGTCAGTTCCCAATCGTAGGTGAAGTTGCCGTGAGCCAGCACAAAATCTGAAAGGCTGCCTGGACCTACGGGCGGGACCCAGTTAAGTATTGTTGTGCCTGGGGGCACGATGCGCGCGAGAAGAATATCAGAGTCAAGACTGAAGTAGCTGAACACCTGCATAGCGTGTTCGGATACCGACTTGACGAAGCGCACCGCATTACCGTCAGGAGCCTGGAAATTACCGTTTGCAGTCGAGGGGTGTTCCGGCCCGGCAAAGTTCGTCGAAATCGTAACGAGGTAGACGTCATCGAGCGCATTCAAAGAGCGTAGCTCGACAGCGATGATGGGCTTAGTCCCGTTGTTACCGCCCACGCCGGAGCCTGAAACTACAACCCTATCGCCGATGTCAGGCGCTTGGCTGAGTGTGGAAGCGGTAACGAGAAGCTGGTTGGCGCCGACGTTGATCGTTGCAAAACCGCCCACTGCCGAAACCGCACCAAAGCCCACGAGGGAGGTAACGGCGTCGTAACTTGTAAATGTCCCTGGGGCTGGGTTTGAGTATATATGCAGCAGCGATCCCAGCTTGTCACGTGCCAAGGCCACACCGAGACTGCCAGTCCCTGAGAGGTTCAGAACAAAGGAGACCTCCCTGTCGTAGAGCTTGATAAAGTCTACGGACGCTGCCTGATGCGCCACAAGCATAAGCGAATTGAAGACGGGGTCCGTCTGTAGGTCAAAGCCCAGGAAATTCTCGGCAGGTCCGGTGAGCTCCTGCATAAAGGAAGCGCCATGAGCGTGCACCGAGATACCGAATACAGATCCGCCCTTGTCCTGGAGAAAGGCGATGATAAGCTCACGATTGCCTGCAACGAGCACGCGAGGAGCCGACGCACTGCCCGTAAGAAGGCCAACACCAATTTGCTCCACGTTAGTGGAAATGGTTGTCGCCGATGCAGCAAAGGCCACACCGATATCATCAAAAACCCTATAGAGAACAGCACCAGTGGTTTGGTTGGCCCAGGTGATGTAAACAAAGAGATCCTCGCTGACGAAGATATCGGCTGTTATCGTATTCTGCGCATTGTTGGTTACATTCAGCGGCGCAGTGATAAGAGCTCCACCAAGAGCCCTGGTAGTAAAGAATATCTGATTGTTGGATGGGCCCAAAAGCGCCTGATAGACAATGAATACTTTGGTATCAGAAGGGTCTATGGAAATCTTCGGTGAGCCGCAGGCACCCGACTGGGTGTCGACCACAGCCTCAGCGAAGACGGGCACACCGGCAGACGTGAACTTTCTAAAGAAGATGTTCCCGCTACGGGTGTAGGTTAGGTAGAGATTATCAGAGCCGTCTATCGCAGCGCCAAAACTCTTCTCGCTCATCGACGCTACAATGGTAGCGGGTGCGATAAGAACAGTCTGCCGATCGCTCGACAGCTTGGAATATGTGATGGAGAAGATCGTTCCGTAGCCCGTGGCGGAGAAGATGTGAGCTGTGTTATCGGATGCGATCAGCACGCGCTGCGTCTGATGCGGTACGCCTGCTGTTATCAGCTGCGTATCGTATAGCGTGGCCGGCGTAACATCATAGGTTCCGCCAAGCGCAAACTCACGAATACCGATGCGGTTTTCGGAGTCTCGGGGGCGGCGGTATAGAATTCTATCGACACGAGCCCAGTCAGGGTCTGCAGCGACAACTGGAAAGGAGGCGATGCTTGCGAAGCTCTGCGATTGCCCGTTTTTGTCAACCAGGGTGCCTGGGCTATTGTCGTAGTTCGGTCCATTGAGCGAGGTGCGCAGGCCGGAGAAAGGCCCGATCCTGCCGGTGTCGATGTTGAGCTTATCAATGTAATCGAAGATTCCAGAAATCGAAAGAAACGGCGGCAGTCTCCAGTCGACCCCATCGTAGCTCCCAAGGAGGACTTCGTTGATGCTGATATCCAAAGGGGTCTTGGCAAAGCTGAAGATCAGGTCATCAACCTGTACCCCGGTGGGCGAAGTTACAACCAAGTAAAAGGGAGCATCAAGAGATGGCGCGGAGAGTGTCGTCACCGTCGTCTTGCTAACGATCAGGCCGGTCTGGATAAAGCGGAAAGCCGGTACCGTAATTGTGGGCCCGGCCTGCGAGATGAGGCCATCCACTGACAAAAGTCCGCTAAGCCCAACCTGGGCGTCGGCGATCTCTTGGAATGTTGAACTACGGTAAGGGGCTCTCCACCCGTTGATCTTTGATACAGTCACTTACTAACCCCTCTTGCGAGCGACCACGCGAATAAACCCGGTTGTCCGCACTGTGCCGCCGTAGTCTTTGTAGAAGATGCCAGCTTCCGCATTCTTGATCCAAATCTGGTTTCGATTCCACTTTACTGCAACGCTGCGGTCAGACTTGATCGAGCCGGTAAGTGATCCGGTCACTGCCCCAGTCAAGTTCCCAGTAACGCCACCCGCTAGGGATCCAGGCGTATAGGACGCATCCGAGGTGCCCGGGTTGAAGACAGCTGCAGTATAGTCGAGGGTGTCCACGATATTGACCGCGAGCGTACCGTTGCCGACAGTTACGCCGAGGGTGCTCGTCATGGTCGCAAGCGTCAGCTCTTCGACTGCCCCAGTGCCGTCGTTGGTCTGCGAGACCTGCACCGAAAAGTCGAGTGCGTCGCTGCCGAGCTTGTGCAGATAGATTTGCTCAAATGTAGTCGGGCTTCCGACGTCAACCGCACGCCATTCCCCGATGAAGGAATCGCCGAAGTGTCTTGCGCGAACCGCAGTCACTGCTGCGCCGTCATAGTCGGCCTCGCCGAGGTAGAACTTACCAGCTGCGGGCAGCTCTGCAGTATCAAATCCGAGCGTAAAGGCTAGCGGATCAGTGATTGTATAGTTGATCGAGGAAAGCCCAGAGGTCGGGAAAAGACCGATGATCTCGAGGCGATCCACGACAGCCCCAGGTGCCACGGCTTTGATCACATATACGCCGGCATCCGCGCTGTCAAGGAGGGTCAGGTAATCCCCAGGCTGGACGTTTTCAGTTGTGAAATCCTTGGTAGCATCGCTGAAGTAAACGGCATCGCCGTCGATATCATTTGATACCGTGCCTGCCGGGGTTGCGGGTGGAGGTGTGCTGGAGTCGCCGTCGACGGTGATCACCCCGTCCACTTGGAAGGTGCCGTAAACGTATTTGATGCCGGCCCCGCCAGTGAGCGTCAGCTCACGGAGAATACGGCCACGGGACATGAACCCGTCGATCGTCAGCATCAAGGGGTCCACTGACCCGTCGACCTGGACTTTGTTAGCGATAAATCCCATCCAGGTCGGATAGCCGTTGATGTCCTTGGAGCCATCGAAGACCTGGTTTTTAATTCCAGGCATGCGGAATGCTTGGGCGCTGCGCAGCGAGACTTGCCCTTCGCGTGCCTTGAGCACTTCCCAGTCACCCTGGTCAATTCGGACAGAGAGGCTATAGTCAACAGGCGCCGTCGTCTCAAACCCGTAGACGGGCGAGCTCCTAGCTAGGATGACCTCGGCAGCCGGCTTCTGGGTTCCGTCTGGGTTCAGCGCAACAGCCAGGAACGCGGATAACGATGGCAGCGAGAACCGCGAGTCGATGATCTCCTGCCCAAAAGCCTGGGCCCAGACATCAATCTTGTCGGAGTTACTGTTCGCAGGCACATTCCAGGAGTTCCGGAACTCGTTAAACCCTGGCTGGGTGAGCTTGAGGTACGGGGTCTCTGTTGACATACTCTCACTCTATAAAGATGGTGTACCGAATTGTGACGGCGATATCGTTGGCTGCGACAAAAGGCACAGACCGATAGGTTCTAATGGAGTACATGGCCTCATCGACAGGAGGCGCTGCAGGGGCGGCCACGGGCAGTCTAGGAAAGGGCGCGCCACCGATAGTATCAGCAGTGATCAAAGCCACCTCGTTAACTACCGGCACTGCTTGGTTTGAGAAGGAGGTGATCGGCACATCCACGGCCGAGAAGGTCCGGATAAACTTGACCGCATGGTCGGTGGGAGTCCCCGTGTTGAGAATCACGGCGTCGATGTCCGCTCTGTATATCTCGTTGTAGAGGGCCGACATGGTGTCCACAGGGACCTTGGGTACCGTGGGATCACTCGGCAGTGTGCCGCGGTCACCAATCGCCATGCGCATGATCGGGTTTAGTGAACCTGCAGCCAGAGCCTCGATGGTTTTGTCTTTCCCAACGTTGACGATGATGTTGCGGTGGATCTCTTCGCGGAGAACCTGGCAAACACTAAAATCCAACTCGTGGCTACGGTAGGTGTTTGGTCTGCCGGCGACGGGTGCGCTTAGGATCAGCCGTGGCCGTCCTATGGTTGTGAAAATCTCCACAACACCTATCGGGGCTAGGCCGTCTCGCAACAACTTACTCATCCAGCGTTCCTCTTGTTTGTCTACATACTACACGACCTTAGACCGTGAAGGTATCAATAAGTACGGCAAAACTCGTGACATCAATCTCCACACTCTCGCGGACTGTGACCCCCTCTGGGTCCAGATTCAAGCCGTCATTTAGAGCCGTCTCGTAGGCCAGTAACGTGGCAGGCTCCAGGAACGTCGTCTCGTTTGCATCCAGATTTGGCGTCAGATCTATATTCGAGGATGGCGCCAGATCATCGTCAAGGGGAAGGGTGTCCTGAAACTCTCCGACAATTACTTGGAAAAGGTAAGTATTAACCAACGGCTTGATCGCATTCAGAAAGATCTGCACGTTGCCAAGGTCAATATCGCGATTGACAAAAGCGTCGACCTGGATCTGGGGGAGAAAGGTATGCTCCTCCAAAGTCTTGAGGGCCTTTGTCTCATCCGTGTCCCCAGGCCCAAGCGTAGCGTTCTCCGTCAAAAACCGATCCAGCCCTGCCCTCCCTATCTCGGTAGCGATAAAGCCAGGCTTGTTGATCTTGTCGAAAACGTCAATCCCGCTTATCAGTGGGTCAAATCTTAATACCCGCTGACCCACCACGACCTCAGGCATAAGGCCCGTCGGGATCTCCACAGTCCGGCGGACTCCATTATCGCCGAGGGTGCTTACCTCTGTCGAGGACACGGCGGTAACTACCCCGTCCTCCTGCGCAACGGCCAAGCCGAATAGAAGATAAAGAGCCCGCCTTACGTTTTGCGGGGTAGGTCCATTCCAGAATGCGAACCAGAGGCCCTGAAGAACGTTGATATAACGAGGGCTGTTCTGAGTATAGACGCCCATGAGAAAGCCGAAGTTGTTCCAGGGGTTTTCTTTGTCTGTCAGACTTCTCTTGGCCCAGAGCTTTGGGGTGAGCACGGGCTCTGCCGCAAAGCTAATGACCCCCGTACTCCGGTCGATGCTGTAGTCCGCGCCTTCGACAAGAGTCGTCAGGACGCTCTCTTCCCGGATTGCATCCTGGAAGGTCGGGATGGATACCACGCGCTCATAGGGCAGCGTGTAGGGATAGCGGAACTCAGGGAAGATCGTAGGCAAAGATACGGAGTCCACCCCCAATATAAACTCACTGGCATTCTCAAGAGGCGGGGTCGTCTCAAGAATCTCGATGGACGAGCCTACGCCGGACGTGGGAGAGACGAGCTGCACGATTGTATTGTCGAAGATGGCTCGCGCAAATGCGAAACCCACAACGAAATTGATCTTGTCCACGATCTCGAAGATTGTCGTCACCAGTGGATTGATCCCCCGACAGTCGACAGTATAGATCGTAAGGCCGTCGATTCTGAACTTGAGGAGGTGCTTGGACAGCATGTTAATGCCGTTCGAGATGTCCTGGTTCGATGTGATCACTGCGGGGCGGTTGATGAAGTTGTCCGCCCCAAAGGTGTAGGGCAGCCAGCGTTCAGAGGAGTACGCCTGAAGGTCCCGAATAGCGATATTCAGGTTGACCTCTGCATACTGCTGGTAGACCGCCGCGATAACCTGCTCGTAGGCTTGCCACAGCTCGCCCATTCGATCTTTGTCTTCGTCGGGCATCAGGCCCCAGACAGTTCCGATAAAATCGAAATAGTGCGGCGCTGCCATTAGCCAGCCCGCCCACGGGTAAGCAGCTTTTTACCAAGCTGGTGGATATAAGGCGCTGCAAGAGTACCGAGCCCTGCGATCTCCATGAGGTCCTTGGTCTTCTCCTTTACAGGCTTGCCTCGCAGTGATTGGATGCTTGGCACTGCGAGAAGGCCGAGGCCCGCTAGCTCTGCAGCAGCATTAGCCCGTTTCATAAAACCATCCCAGAAGGCTGTTTTTTCCATACTTTTAATCCTATCCATGCGAAAGGACCGGAGGGCCTTGCGCTTGTGATCGTATGCAATGAGGTTGGGCCCTTTTATGCTGAGAGGGTCGACCTTGCGTTTGACGTGCCGCTTCGTGCTCATCTTATGATAATGGATGTGCACGGATTTACGCTCAGGATTAGACTTATTGTGCGTTATAAGCCCTTCGATGTGCCCGACGTCTGCCGCTTCCATGGTGCCCCTCAGTATCTGATATGTGGATTACTCTCAGCTTGAAATTCTGGACCACTATCACCAATGCCGAAGTCCCTAGGGTTTCGCTCGCGGTCCAGTAAAGTGTGGTCTGTCTTTACCGAATCCTCACTTGGCCCAGATTGGTTGACATTGCCTGAGAGCGGACCTGAGTATGTCAGCTGTCCGCTCAGAACACCCTTGCCAACCCCTGTAAATCCGCCGCCAGCATCGAGCGCCTCGGCACGCTTAAAAAACCCGTCCCAGAAGGATCTCACTACGTTACCCTCCCGAAGAAGCCTCTAAGGAAATGGGCTTTCTTCTCTGCCTTCTCCTTGCCGCCTACGCTGATATTAATCGTATGGTTGGCCGATCCGCCAGTCTCCGGCTTGTCTTTTTTTGTAGGCTTTTTCTCTGCTTTTGCTTTAGACTTGCCGCTTGGCCCGGCGGCCCCGTCCTGTGCGGCAGATCCCATCTCTGCTTCACTTGGCGCAGGCTGTCCGAGGCCCTCTCCATCCTGAAAGCTCTGCATAATCTGCTGAGCCATCGGATCACCCTCTGCCGTTGCCCCTCCCCCCATAACCGCTTCTTGCTGCTGCTGCTGCTGCGCCTGCTGGTCGGCTGCAGCAGCTTCTGCTGCAGAGTAGCTGCCAGGATGCTCCCAGGCAGAGCATAGCATGCGTTCGGTCACATCTTGTTTGACCGCAGGGTTCGTACAAAAGCCCGCGCCAAGCTCAGGGTTTAGCGCACGGAAGTGAACGCAGTTCTTGCAGCTCGCCCCCTCTACCTCCCGTGGGAGAGTGATCAGGAAAGCTGTTTCAGCTGTTGCCATATCCTCTGGGGATCTTGGGTCCACGCCCCCAAGCTCATTCCACTTAAGCATTTTTTCAGGGGCACTAGCGTCTGCCTCTGGCCCCATGCCCGCACCAACTACCGACGGCTTAGCGGACATGTACGTTGCGGACGCCCGCTTATAAAACCCTGCCCAAAAACCCTTCCTCTCGCCCATACTCTCGCTCCTGTCTTGTGCTTTTTTGATACGCTCTGGCAGATGCTTTGGGGTGTCCGCCTCCCACTCGTCAATTGTCTTCTGGCTCATGGACCCTTGGCCTTTCAGCTGGTAGAACTTACGCCTCTGCGCCTCTGACTTGAAAGGCATCAGTCTAACCTCACGAGCTCAATGTTGTCTGCAACCCAGTGAGTAATTCGCGGGCTTAGAGGGTGCGGGGTGTCTTTTGGAAACGGATTCAGCGTAGGCACCGTGAGCTTGGCGGTTCCCGTTACGGAGGTAGTCGTAGCATCGGTATCCTCGATGGTAGCCGTCAGGACGAATGGTTTTATAAAGGTACCGTAGCGACTGAAGGGGTCCGTCGTCAGTTGAATGAACTGGTAGATATCTGAGTACTCCAGCTCAGTGCCCGCTCGTCTGGTCGAGATGAAGTCCTTAACGAGGCTCGTCAACTGGTCGTTTGTCGGGACGCTGCTGTCGGTAGTATCAACACTGTATTCGATCTTCCCGCTGACATAGGCCGGGAGAAAATGCTTCATCAGCATATCCCCATCCAAGACCCGCTCCTGCTCGGAGCGTACGAAGTTGTGCAGGGTTATGACCTCTGGGACATAATCATAGTCGACCCGAAAGCTGAGGCCTATAAGCCCCGACGTAAGCACGATGTAGGAGTCCTCAAATGCTGAGAACCTGGCCGTGGGCTCGTTGACTAGCATGTAGAAGTCTGTCCCGCCGCCGACGCCGTACCCGCCCTCACCCCAACCACCAGAACCCCAGCCGCCGCCAAATTCTAAGAACTCACCGGAAGGCTCGAAGGTGACCGGGTCTATAATCTCGATTGCGTTGATCCGCAGAAACGAGACATCCTTTATCGTGTAGTCCTCACGCCCAGGACGGATCCCGCGCACCCTGCCGAGCGTGTCCAGCTGCACGAGCGGCCCGATATCAATAGAGAGCGGGTTAAACCAATACTGGATGTAGACCGCTTCGTTATCCTTGATTCCCGTGCGCCGCACATAGTAGCTAACCCCGACCGCTGTGACCGAGAATTCAGCGTCCAGGATCAGAAGGTTATCGCTGACCTTGGTGAGGACTCTATAGTCCTTGGCATCAGGGCCTGTCAGCACCGTGAGGATATCGTTGGGGAGGACGTTCAAAAATACGTTCAGAACCGGGTCGGCAAACTGTGGGCTATCTAGCGTCGTGGCACCAGTGACTTGTGTGACAAGAACGGAGGGTCCAATGACTCGCCGGATATTGCCGTTCACGTCATCGAACTCGTAGTGAGTGATGTCGATGAAAGTTATAGGGCCATCGCCTGGATAGACGTAAGGGCCGCCGCCCAGTGTAAGGCCGAACACAGCGAGCAGACCGGAGGTACCTGAGATAGGATCGTCGAGAACGACCTCGCTCGAAAGGCCAACGGTCGTCGAGCGAACAAGCAGGGTATTTCCTGTCGGAAATGCGACCAGAGTTCCAAACGCTACGTTGATAGCATTCAGAATCTGGTTTCTCGTGGTGGTCGAAGGCGTAGGTCCAGCGACCTTGACGTTCTTGAAAACGCCGTCTATACCTACTTTGACGAACTGCGCCAGCGAGAGGTCCACCGGGTTTGATAGATCCACGGGGCTGGTATACGTCGCAGCGGAGGAAGGCTTAACCTGCTGAACGATTGGGTCGTGATCGTTGCTGCGGTCCAGGTTTATCTCGCCCACGTTCTGCCAATCGGTGAGCGTGAGCTCAAGGTTTGTTGACGACGCCGATTGACGGGTGGTGTCGGTAAGCAGACCTATGAAGTTGGAGCTGCCTTTTTTGATCGTAGTCGTCTTAAAATACCCATCGACGTGTCCGCCGACATGCGCATTGTAGACGATATCCCGCATCATCTCAGGGTCACCAAAACCAATCGGCTGAAGCTCCGTTACAAAGTTCGCGAAGTTCTCAAAGATAATGGCGTTGAAACCCTTACCCGTTACAAGGTCACGAACGGCAATGGACGCGCGGATACGCTCGATGAGTGCGGTGTTAGTTTCTCTGTCATTACCCCCGGCAATGGCCGCAGGGTTTCCGACCAGCACCGCATCGCTATCGTTGGTGATCGCCACCAGCTCGCCGGCAGCCAGATCAGAATCAGTGCCCGCCTCTGAGGCCTCAATGGGAATATCGTAGTAGTAGTTGCCGTCTTCGATTTGAGCCGAGACTTCAGATGCGAGTATTGCGAATGGCGCAGGGTTTGTGTAGGTCTTCCCGTTGCTCCCAGTGAAAAGCGCGCCGCCAGCCGGCCACTCTCTGCTTACCGGGTCCACGTAGGATACGCGTGCTGAGCCGCCAGCCTTGTTACCCTCCACGCGAGAGACGAAAAGGTTCGAAGCAAGCGCGTCGACAGCCTCTTCGTCAAAGGCATCAGGGTTGTCTGTTTGCAAAATGCGCAGAAAACTCTGAGAGACTTCGAGCGTGTTGGCTTCGTCGGCGAAAGGTTGCAAGAGAAACTGCATGGGTTTGAAGAAGAGGGACTCGAACCCCGTACCGGAGCGAACGTCGAATTTCGGGTCGAACTCCAGGAGCCGGGTCTGGATAAAGGCCGCAATCGGAAGTTTCGCCATATTAGACCACCACGTCGAGTTGTTGGCCAAGTTCGTTTATTATGCGAAGCCGCACAAGCACCTCATCGGACGATGCCCCTGGCCCAATCAAAAGAATCTGAACTTCTTTCAGACGCTCGTTCGCCGCGACGGTAAGGCCGATCTGCTTGCTCAGCACTTCAGCCTCAGTTTTACGGATACGCCTGGTCAGCTCACTTGTGACCTCAAGCATATCGTCCGTACCGATATTGAAGCCGATAAGCTCAGGAATACCCCCGCCGCTGGTCGGGTCCAGTATATCTTTCCCTGGTACATTAAGTAACGAGAGTATCACGATTTGCGTGAGTTTTAAAACACCAGTAACCACCTTTGGCTGAAGCCGAAAGCTCACTCTTCTAGTAACCGGCTCGATGTCGATAAGCCTAATCTCCATGGGGTCCCCTAAAAGCTGGTAAGATCGCGTAATTTCGCAAGCGCCGCACCGATACCCGCCTCGTTAATCAGCTTGCAAAAAACTTCCTGGAGTTTGAAGGAAAAGCCGAAAGATTTGAGGCGCAGGCACGCAAGAAGATTCGCCTGAATCGCCAAATCAAAGTCGATAGAAAACTTGATGCTCAAAAGGTCGGCATCCCTATCCAATTGGTCCTGCACGTATGTTAGCTTTGCGCGGTTTGCGGGATCTGGCAGGCACTTCTTTAGTAGCGCCAACGCAGCCAGCGCGGCCCCAACGTAGGTCGCATCTTTGCTATTGAGCTTAAAGAATTTTGTGAAATTTCCCGAGGTCAAGAGGTCCACAGCGTTATCCAGGCCAGCGCCGGCAAACATCTCAAGGATACCAGCACCCACCTGCGCTATGAGACTCTCCAGCTCAAAGGGCGTCTTTGCAAAGCGATCGAGCGCGACGGCGATATCATTATCACGAGAGACCGTGAGTGCAAGGCGCCTTAAGACAGACCGTGAGACTGCGAGCACCTCCTGCCGAAGTTTTGCGCTCACAATCGCATTGTTGGCCTCAAGCAGGAGGATCGTCAATTGACTCTCTAGCTGACCAAGTTTCTCCTGGGCGTCAGTTGCAGTCAGCACCGCACCTTCCATTTGGATTGTGTCCATCTTCTGTAGCTGGCTGACGGCCAGCTTGTAAGCGGTGACTGTGCCCGAGCTGATCGACAGCGCATTGAGTGCTCCGGCAGGAATTACCTTGAAGTTTTCTAGTGTGAGGGACAGATCCATCCCCCACTTGAATGCTATGACCGAAGTAGCCAGGAGGCCCGGCTTAAAGCCTGGAATCGGGCCGTTCACTGCCGTGGGGCTGCCGTTGAGCTGGTTGGCCATCTCGCCTGTTAGGTTATCGACTCTATGAATTAATGGGTCGAAAAGAGAGATGATGTACTTCTTGTAGAATCCCGGAAGGGAGGCTTTGATCTGACCCAAAGCCGCGATGAAATTTGCGATCAGTAGGTTGATCTTGGTTGTCTGCTCAAAGTACCCTTGGCTCGCCTCGATCACTTGCCGCGAGAGTTTTGGTATCGCCAGCACTGTCTGGACCTGCTGCTCGGTTGTAGGCACGGGCAGGCTGTTTGCCAGACCCGCGACCGCGATGAGGCCGGCCTGGGAAACCCGAATCATGCTCTCTGGGGTGAGCGCGCTTGGCCCTACGCTCCCCGCATGGACGAGGGGGTTATTCGCTGGGGTGCTAAGAGCCGCCTTATTCACCGCGCCGCCCTTTATTCCGCGATCGAGAATGGGATTGGGTCCGGGCGGCATAACAAGAAACTTAGCATTCTCCAGCGAAGCCTTCGCACTGTCAAACCGCTTCGATAGCCAGAGATCGTTACGGACAAATGTGTTTCTCACCAAAGTCAGGTCTGTTCTCGCGGAGCGAACGCTAACGAGGGCGAGACGGAGTTGGGCGATGTACGGGTCGTAGATCGGATTGCCCTTCTCCAGTGCCACCAGAAGGTTATTGAGTTGTGTGACCTTACCGCTGAGATCCGTAAGGAGCTCTTGTTTGATCCTGAGCTCTTTAATCGTGTCCTCGGCCAGCTTTCGCACAAAGAACATGACGAGCTCGTTGTTCGCCATGATAGCCGCTGCAAGGATGTTGTTAGCGAGGTTGAATGCCTGGAGTACCAGGTCTTCAAGGCCTGTCGCCCGAGCCGCAGCTAGAAAGACCGCCTCTGCGTTCTGCTCCAGGTAGTCCCCGGCAAATGCTACAAGGCTGCCAAGCCCACCTTTAGCGGCGTCGACAAGACCTCCCGTAATGCTTACATTCACAAGGCTGGCCGGATCGCTGAGCTTTAATAGCACAAGCCTCACGTTCTCTTCGATCTTATCTGTACACTTTTTTGCGAAGTAAATGCCTAAGCTCATCGCCTAAAAGCCTTCTCTGCCCGTGTCCGGATACGCACAAACAAAGCCCGCGCCTTGGATGGTGAGTATCCTGAGCGCGCAGCAATCGCTTCGAAATCTATTTTCCCATTGGGCTTTCTGAGTGCGGGCTTGCCGTGCAGGCCGTAAATGTAATCGTAGACCGCCTGCTCTTCAGGGGTAAGATCGTAGTAGATGTCGTCAAGGATCGCCCGATCGAGGCTGGACTCTATGAAAGGGGTGGTCTCGACACCGCTATCTATCGACAGGTCACGCTGCAGTTCATTCTGGATAAGCCCGACATTCTTCACGCTCCAACCAAGCCTATCGGCAACCTCCGCAGGAGTTGGTTCGCGCCCCAGTTCAGCAGTAAGGTTACCGTGCTCCGTCTGGTAGAGACCTACTTGAGCAGCTCTTGGCTCAGGCTGCTTGCCGAGGTTACTAAAGGTGTAGTTCAGTCGCTTTGACTTTTGGCTTACGGCTGTGAATACGTGAGTCTGCAGGGCTGCGCCGGCCGAGGGGTTGTAGGTTCTGAGCGCATCATGAAAGCTCTGCGCTGCCCAGATTTGGTGCGCGCTCTCGGGGAGGTTTGAGCCGTACGAGGCATTCTTAGCGGCCTTATAGAGCAGCGGCTTCATGGATACGTAGAGCTCCTGAAAGGCTTTCACAGAGCCATTGTCGCGCCAGTCATGAAAGAGCTTCATCTCGTTTTTCTTTAGATCCTCACCCACGGAAGCCCCTCTTCGCTTTGAGAATATCTCGATACTTCGCTATGACTTTCCGCTTCAGCGCTACCACTGACTCATCCAGCTTGCCCTCTCGGAGGAAGGCAGGCCCAACGAACTCAAGGAAATCCGTATTCTCCAGGTCTTTCACCGTTGTGGTTGCACCGATAAAGCCCATGGCATCTCGCATCTTAACGTAGTCTCTCGCTGTAAGCGACGCGACGAAGCCTAGTACATCGGCCCCTGCTTGAGTCCTCTGCTTGTCGTACTCCTGCCTTAGCTTTCTCGCGGCTCCAAGGAGTGTAGGCTCCTTGGCGAAGTAATCCGTTAGCGCCTTGCTGCCTTTGCCGCCAAGCAGTGAAGAGTAAAAGTCGGAGAGTTTAGCAGTGGAAACAATAGTGTTCCCGGCAGCAGCGACCTCCTGCGGGGCAGCCGCGGAAGGTGGCGGCTGGGCCACAACTCCAAAAATCACCTCATCGAACCAGGGCGGGATAAGAAGCTGAGTGCCAAAGTTCGTAGAGCTATCCTGCTCTGCGACAGTTCTTGCGTAAGACAGGGTCGTATTTGTAAAGCCGCCCTCGGTCGCGTAAATGCGATGGGTGACGCTCGAGCAATAGGCCGTCACCGTCTGGTCCGCATCACTTCCATCAAGGATTAGAACGGGAAAGCCCGGCACGACCGACAGTTTAAGGTGGCTCGTAACCTGCAGATCCCGTTTCTGGAAGCGCTTTTTAAAGAACAAATACCGTGACACTCGTCGCGTGAACGGCTCCTTACCATGATCGTCGAGAGCGGCTCTGAACTGCGAGGTCGCAGGCATCATACTCTCTCTGGCCATCCAGATGCCTTTATAGAGCTCTTCGTTCGTGAGGAACTGTGGTTCGCGTTTGACACCGTTGTTGATCTTGGCAGAAACCGAGGTGTCCTTGTCTTCGTTCTTGCCAGGGTCTCTATTGAGCGGAATCAGAGTTCCGTCACTGCCTTGGAAAGCCTTGTTCGGCTTTTCCCCTTGCATGTAGTTCTCAAACGATGCCGGTTCGTAAATCCGTGGCAAAATCACACGGGAGCCCTGATCACCGAACCTGGCTGGAAGCTCGGGCGTGTATATAAGCCGCGTCGGCTCCTCAAAGAAGTTCCGACTGAACTGGAAACTCGAGTACTCGTCGGGGAAGAAAATGTTGCACATGGGAGGAGGCATCATGTAGAGATTTGGCTTAGCTATGAAAGTCCCGATAGTCTTAGGATCCTTCTCTACCCCTGCAAGCTGGGGCTTGACGCTTGCTTTGACCCTAGCCGGGAACGGCACGGTAAGCATATCGTGAAAGATCAGACCCATCAGGTCTTGAATGACCATCCGCAGCGAGACAAGGCCTGAGGTTCTCCCTACGATCCCCTCAAACCAACTGAGAGCTTCGTTCTGCTCGATAAGTTTTTGTAGCTTGCCGCTTGAATGCAGGCGGATACGATCTAAAATGCGGAGGCGCTCCTCGGCGTTATTGTAGAAATCGTTGACGAGCACAAAGTCCTTGTAAAGCGCGATAAACCCATCAAGAAAATCTTTCTTGGGGTCTTTAAGCACCTCTCCTAGCTTTTGCCGGTAGTAGCTAGCCTGCGCTGGCGCTACAGGCTGCACCTTTATACCCTGCTTCTGAGAATCGGTAATACCCCCAACCTGCCCTGAGGTCTCGTTGGTGCCTTTTCCAAGAGATTGCTGCGGATTGAAAAAGTAGGAGAGGACATTGTCCCAGTAGGAGCTTGTGTCGATGCATGAGATTGAAAACGAGCGTGATGAGGCGGTCTTGCCAAAGGTGTAGCCGAACACCTCGCCTTCCCATGCCAAGACATAAGGAAACGCAGCCTGGCCGTCTTTACCTGCGGCCGTATCCTGAAAATCACGGACAAACAGCTGCACGAGCGATCGTGGCTTGATGTCGTTTATGGTCTGGTGCGGCACCAAATCCAGGTAAGCGATGGATGCTTGGTTTACCGTGCTCGTAATAGTCGCACCAATAAACGGGACCTCGATTCCCTCAATCAGCACTTTCGCACGTAACGGTCTGCCTTGGGCCACACGAACCTCACCTTAACTGTTGTACTAAGCCCGCTGCGGGTCCGCCAGACAGAACTGCTTTTGCTTGGCCTATCGCCTTAGATACTCCAGGGACGGATGTACCTTTGCCTGTCGGCCCGCCGGTTACCTGCGCTAGCATTTGTAAGAATTGCTCGTTCGACTTTAGTTTCTTTCCATCAGAAGTAGCAAACCCGAAGTCATCGGAGAAACCAAGATACTTCCGCTCGAAGACCACGACCTGCATCGAAAAGTCCACAGACCCTTCCAAGGATGCTTGCGTTCCGGTCTGCATGCTGAGAATCAAACCATCAATCTGCCGTCCGCCATAAGTAAGAATCGCCTTGGCGTTGAGCTCCGTGCAGCGTGTCCCCCGCAAATAGGTGTTATAGGTGAACATTAAATCCTGCACCCAGTTTGCATTCTTGGAGTTGACGAGCTTCCCCGAGAACGTGTACATCGGCGGTCGCTCTCCGTGCATAAACACGTAGAAGTTACCGAAGGTCTCAACGATCTGCGAACGCTCTGCATGGGCCTCAGACACAGACTCTAAGAAGAATTTCGTATAGGCTGGAATTAAATCCTGCGGGACTTTGTCTTCAGGTCGCTGCCCGAAAATGCGAATCGACGCCCCGACCTGGCTCTCTTCGAAATCCGTAAATGTTCGCGGCTGGACCGCGTAGACCTCGTCTGGCCCTGGTGCAAATTTCCCAAAGCGATAGTAGTCCGCAACCCGTTCGGTGGGCGCCGTAGCGGGTGCGGTCGGTATAGAGCCCGTCGCCACTGTCGGGAACATTTGCTTCTTCTGAGCAGTGACATTAGGATCGCCGCTATTCGCCAGCTTCAGGCTTACCTTACTTTGAAGCGGCTGGTTGATAAGGCTTTGCGAGTCTGTGCCGTAGGCGCCAAGTTTACCCATTTCACAATACTTCCTCATAAGGATACCCACCGATTCATCGGTGGGAGGAATTAGGAGTGAGCTATCTCCCAGATCGGAGATAATCCTAAAAGGTGCCGGTCTTTCCCGACTGTCAGTCCCGTGAGGGACATGCTGAGTTACCCCAGCGTACTCCGCTTGCGCGGGTTAAGGTCACCTCGCCGAAGTTATCGAGCGGTTTACTTGCAAGCAGCACTGGTCTAAACCCCTTATGCCTGTTTAACCACTTGCCTCAGTGTCTGGAACTGGTGAAGCATTCCAGAGTGACTATTTGATTCGCTCGTAACGTAGCTTGAGAGTTGCCTCTCTTGCTCGGGCTGGTCAACATGAGACATGCTCGGACCTATTCCTTACATGCCTGCCTCTTTAGAGGCGGGTAGTTGACCCTCTTAGTAGCTTCGCCCCATGCTCTCACGGTGCCTGCGCTCGTCGTTTTCTTCTTTCCTAGCATCCCTATCCCAATCGTGCGCCTCTCGAGCAGAGATTTCGTCTTGTCGCGCCAAACTCTGGAGGTATGTTTTTCTCTCCGCTGGCTCCATGGCCATGATGCGTTTGGACTCCGCTATGCCGAGCTTGTTGGAAATGGCAGCGGCGACGCCCAAAAGGCCGCCGACCGCAGCGCCTCCGCCAAGCCCAATGAGAGCTCCGAGTCCTGCGCCCACGCGCCCGCCCTCTATGGCGTTGTTACGCCCCGTAATGCCGCCAATGAGAGCACCTAGTCCTGCGCCAACTCCGGCACCGACTAGGCCAGCTTTGGTTTTTGTGTACGGCGTTCGCTTGGAGTTCCAGCTTTCTAGCCTCTCCTGATCCTTAGCTTCTTGAGCGTAATCGTAAGCTCTCTTCTCAAAACCAATCCAAAAAGAACATGTCATCCTAACTCTCCAGCTCTTCGTCGTTATTCAAATAGAGCGATGGGACGCTCCGCTCCGAGGTCGGGTTGCTCTGGTCAATCAGCTTGCCAAGTCCCAGCAGCTGCACAGCGCGTGCTTGGGAGATGGCTTTATCTTGGATGATATCCTCGACGTCGTAACCCACCACAGTCTGCAGACGGACTTGTATGAGGCCCACGTCGGAACTTACAAGGTAGGAAGTCTCCTTCAGCACAGTGCTCATATCTTGTTTCTCCCTTCGTCACGCAGACGGTTCGCGTACTCTTCGTCCTCATTAACACTCTTCATCTCCGTGTTCAGCGCCTGCAGCTGCGCGAATATATCGCGGTTTTGATTGGCAGCGACCTCCGCTCGCCCCGCCACCTGACCTGGAGCGGCGCTCTCTATAGCAAGGGCTTTTTTCTTCGGTCCACCCATAACGGAGTCAAAGACTCCATTGACGTCAGTGCCCTCTTTGGCGCTAAAGAGCTGCTTTTCCAGCTCGCGGCGCTTCACCAAACTCTCGTTGACCTCTTTAATGCCGCTGGCTGGGTTGTAGGAGCGATTGTACTTCGCGAAAGCCTTGACAGCCTGCCCGTCCTTACCTTCGTTATAGAGCTGCACGACCTCCTTTACCGCGGGAGACATCGCGCCGGTGTTGTAGGCAAGGGAGGTGAGCGCAGCCATTTTCAAATCGCTTGCTGGCTTTTTCAGCCATTTTTTGATTCCGACTTGATGGCTCTCGATATCCTTGCTTAGGAACTTCTCGCCCTCTTCGTCAGTGAGAGTATGCCCGAGCAGAGCCTCCTCGCCTTTTTGAATGTAGTGCCCATAGCCTATCGAATGCCCGCCGGCATCCTTATAGGCCGTTGCACTAAACCCCTCGAGGCGCTTTATCAGGTCACGTGTTTGATCGCTCATCTTGCCCCCAAACGAGAGTTAAGCGCAGAAAGCGCGGATAGGATCTGCAGGTTGATGTTGGTTTGCAGCACGAGGTTTTCCTCGGCAGTTCCCTTCCCGGCTTCCAGAGGGGTTCCTCCAGCGACTGAAGTCACAGTGCCTCCAGCAACCTGGCCTGTGAAATCCGCGACGGCCTGGTCTGCAGCAGCCTCTCCGCCCTGATTCACAAAGGTCTTGCTATACTTTGCGATCTGCTCCTTGTTTATCCCAGCTATACCCTTCATGCCTTCTTCGAAAAGTGCCGCGCGCTTCTCCGGGTCATTTCCTTTGTAGGCAACCCCGAGAAACTTACTCTCCTGCGTACCAGCTGCACCAGCCGCCAGCTCCTTTATCTTATCAACCACTTCTTTTTGCTGGGTGATGGCTCGCCCGGTGTTCGTTGTATTAAGGAGCGCGACATCCGCCTTGGATATCCCCTGCAGGTCTGCCGCTTTACCTGATCCTAGCTTGCCTACCGCCTCGCGCACACTATCTTGCTCGGCACCCGTCATCGTCGATTTTTGGAGATCCAACTCTACGGATGACGCGAGAAGCGAGGTACCCCTACGAGCCTGCACCTTGGTGATGTCAGCAGCAGCGCGCTGGACCACACCCGCATCGACTGCGAAGGTATCCTCCTCCATAAACCGTTTGGTGGCCGTCCTGATCTCGCTTTGTGTGGTGTTGTTAAATATGCCTTGCCGGTTGGCGTCCGCAGTCTGCACTATGAAAGCCTGGTCAAGGAGCCGTGAGGCCTCTTCCGGGTCTCTATTCTTCGTTGCCCGCGCCTTGGAAAGTAGCTGGAACGCCTCACCTGAAAGGTCGACACCCAGTTTACCGCTCGCTGATTTCCTTGCGCCCTCGATCTCCTCCTTGCTCTCATTTAGCTCCTGAACGGAGATCCTATCGCCCACCTTCTGCAGGCTCATCCCCCCTTCCCGCGCCTCGGCTAGTTTCTTAGCGACCTTAGGGAATGTCTCGGCTTCGAGCAGGAGCGATCCGAGTTCTGCGCGATTGAGCTCGGCGTAATTTTTACCATAAGTCGCCTTGGAGATCTCATCCACGCTCGATTCGTCTGTGACTTTTGTGTCTGTATTCTCACGGAGAGCCTTGGCCAGACCTGCGTTGGTATCCTTCAGCAAGCCCTCCTCTTTCATCCGCTGCGCCTCGCCAACGGACATCGTGGACACGCGCGAGGCCTCCACCGCCTTGTCGAGATCGGCTCTCTTGACCGCTCGCCGAAACCCTCCCGAAGTCGTCCAGACCTCAACCTCGTCAGGTCTAGTCTCCTCTTCTCTTGTTATGTCTCGCGTCTTACTCAGACCAAAGGGCGCTAACTTTCCGCTCCAAATGCCTTCGGCTACTTTCTCTCCTACGGACTTGCCCATAAAGGCTCCGCCCACATCGAGGTCAATGGCTTTTTTGGGCTTGCGGACGGCTCCTGGGTCAAGCGGAATGGTACCAGCAAACCCAGCGTAGTCTATGCCGCGGACGTCAGCCCGAGTGATCCCTTCGGTCTGCTTGTGATAGAAGTCCTCAGCGGCCTCGCTCGTTCGGCCCACAAAGTTGCTGAGAGGCGCAACCACTTGGTCGGTCGCGTAGTTGACAGCGTCCATGACTTTTTGCTTGCCGCGGTAAAAGAGGAAGTTGGACTGGGCTTCCTCGGTCATGTTGCGCACCCGCGTTGCTTCCGCCCCAGCCTGCCGTGCGGAAAACTCGCCCTGGGCGTTTTTCATCGAAGCCAGTCGAGTCTCAATCTCAGGGTGGCTCATGCCGAGCTCGATAAAGCTATAGCGGAGAGCCTCCTCCATATTCTTCGTGACGCCTGACTGCACCATGAAGCTGGCGCGGGACATGGCCTCTACATTTTGACCCATCTGGAGGCCCTGGCCACCGAATTCCTTCCCCATTTTGCTGAGAATTTTTTCCTGGTTGGCCTGAAAGCCGATTACGGCCTCCGGTGTCCCGAGGTTTTTAACAGCCTGAAGCGCCAGCTTGTTATAGTCAAATTCTCCGCCTTGTGTCACCTGACGGAAGGCATCCTGATCAAACCCCTGCTTGCCGTAGAACGTAGCAGCGAATCCGCGCCCTAAATTAGATTGCGCAAACTGCAAGCCGCTCGCCGTCATACGCGCTGAGAGGGCCTCTTCCCCGCCGGCCTGTGCGATGGCTTCATTGGAGAGCTTGCCGGCATCCCTGGCAGCCCGCACGGAGCTCAGGTTCATGACATTGGCCTGGTAGCCAATACTCATTTCGACGCCGGTCCCGCGGAACAGCTCCGCCCCCTGCATCCCAAGACCCATAACTTCCTGTGCGGTCCGGCCTGTGGCGCGGCCGACAGCATCACTCTGCAACGTCAGGTCACGGACTCTTGAGGCATCGACACCGATCCCCTTGAAGTCCTTCATGACCTTCATGGACTCTTCTATGGTCGTCTGGAATACCTTGCTGACAACCTTTACGCCGTCGACCAGGTCCTTAAACTTCTTCTTGAAGCCCTCAATGTTTTGGGTTCCGACCATCATTCCAAGGCGGGTGCCCTCTTCAAGGATCTTGGTGAGGTCTCCCGTGTCCATCGTCGGGTCTTTGATATCCTGCGTCCGGATGAACTCAGAGACCTTCTGCCGATTGCCTCGGCTCATGCCGGCGCCGGTCCTCGGATCGGCCATCTCACTTCCGGCACCGATATAGCGTGACGAGGTGGATTCCACAAATGCTTCGATTCCGCGACGCTGCGCCAGCGCATTGTTGGTGTAGTCAGCCCCAGCCATGCCCATGGCGTAGCCGCCGAAGGCTTTCCCTAGCATGGCGCCCGCGGCCGAGCCTACAGGGCCAAAAGCTGCGCCCGCGATTCCTCCCAGGACCCCGCCTATGGCCGAGCCTGCTGTGGCGCCAAACGCCAATCCTGCCCCGGTGACGGCTCCGGCAGCGAGTCCGCCGCCCACCCGTTCGCCAAAATCGGTCGCTGTTCTGAGGCCGTAGTCGTATGCGAATGTTCCACGTGGAACATCATTGAGGCCAAGTGTGCCCGTAAGGCCACGTGTAAAGCTGGTTTGCTGGATGGCCTGCCCGTAATAGCCCGTTGTGACCCGCGCAGGTGGCGTATACGTCACTGGGCGGATCATGGCCCCGACATCAGTGAACATGTTCTGCAGGCCGGCACCGGCACCAGACCCGCCATAGCCACCACCGCCGCCGCCGCCGCCAGCAATCATATACGCTGGTACGTCGCCATAGGCTGCCCGCATACCCGTCAAATCGGCTTGTTGGTTGCCGTAACCTATTTGACCATCGTAGGGCACAGGTGCCTACCTCCGCTTACGGATACCCCGTTGTTTCTGACGGTGGCTCTCGACCTTCGGCTGAACCCGAATTGGTCCCTTGGCCACTTCACTCTCGAGCAGAGCAGACACCGCTGCCGTGCGTTTTTCAACCTCAGCTTGATCGGTCGGTAACAGTAACTCCCTGAGGCTCCCAATAGTCTTCTTTAGCGCATCGCCGCTGCCCTGGGGTGAAGCCGATCCGGATACTGCCGAAGTGATAGAATTTCCTACGCTAATAATAGCATTTATGATTGACATGGTCGTCAAGAACCGGATGTTCTGCTCGCGATTATAAGCCAGCATCGCGAAGGTCTCCTGGTGCCCGCCGTGCTCATGCTTTAGTCCCCGCAATGCGAATTGCGCGCGCGCAAGTCCGCGCGGTGAAGACAGGACTTTCTTTAAAAATTTGCCTCGGGATCTCCAACCACCTGATTGATCGCTACCGTCATGCTACTGTGCAGCTGCATTAGTTTCGTCAAGACTGCAGGGCTTAGCTTTTGCAGGACCATGCGACGTTCTTTTGCCGTAGCCTTTTCGTCAATGCTCTTGTTCTTATTCACAACCGGCCGAACGATATCCTTGCCCCCAAGTTTGCGTACGCCAAATGCCAGAATCCACATTTGCTGGCGCAGCTCAAAGCCTTGGTTCGTGCCGCGAATATCTGCAAGCTCCTCGCCATAAAGCTCGTCAGCTTTATCGTATTCCTCACCTGTCAGCGTCTTAAGATTCGCCGTCATGCCCCGTGCGCCACGGATAGCCGGGAAAACCTGGACATCTTTGTCCACGTAACCTTTGAAGAGGATCTTTTGGAAGTCCTCATCGGTCAGCTCCACCCCCATCTTCTTTAAGAGCTCGAGGGGTTTCTTACTCAGCACCGGATCGTTTTCGCTGGGTTCAGTATCGCTTTCGGGCGAAGCTGACGTCTCGGACGGCCCTACGCCAAACCCCATATCGTCATCCGAAGCGGGTTCTTCAGCGTCTTCTTCCGCATGTGCTTGCGGTCCGCTGCTAGCCTCACGGGCAGCCCTAGCATCCATGTGCGCCTGCCTCGCTTCCTGGACATGCTGGGGTATGCCGAACGAACCTTGAGAATCGGGCTTTGCAACCTTCATATTTTTACTCCGCACAGGGTATAAGTACTTTGGTGGAATAATAGCCGAGGAGAGATTATATGGCAACGATAACCGCGACAAAGGTTTGCTCTACATGCGCCTTCGACCTCACAGACATTCCAGGCATGTACTGCCCAAACTGTGCACGCCCGCACAGCCGCTCGAAAAAAGCTGCTGGGGAGTTTTTCGAAGCGCCCTACTACGTTCTGTTTCAGCAACGCGATCACAAGGCCACGCTGGACTCGGAAAAAACCAAGATTGGCGAGGTTGCATACAGCGAGCGCCTGATCGAGATCGACGACACGATGCACAAATACTTAAGAGAGACAGAGGTGGAGGATCTGCTCGCGCCACTCTTCGATGCGCACCTTGTTATGTGTGAAATCGTTAATTCGAGGGCGGAAGGCCCAGATCTGCTCAAAGCCGTGGTTACTGCAAAGGCGATCGGAAAGTTAGGCGAAGCTATCGAACAATACGTGAAAGCTGGAGGACAAGCAGCAAATGTCAGAGGACAAACTGGATCGTTTTATGCTCCCGCAGGAAACCCTGCACCAAGTCCGGCAACAATTGCTCACAGCAGGAGTGTCCTCGGACGCGATCCCTCATGACTGGCTAGTGGCCATCACTGCGGCAATGGCCAAGTGGATGCAGACAACAGAAGGCGGGCTCCAATTCGGGGCTCGCCTCTTTCATTTTGAACTGGAACGGGGGCACCACGATGTGGACTACGTTGTGTCCCGCAGCGAAAACTGCTCTGACTGGGCTTCTTGCTCACATCCCGCATACTGCCAGACGGCCGGCAATTCTTGCCTGGATCCCGTGATCAAGGAGAAAATCGTGTCTGCAGATAGCGTTTGGTTCTATTCAGGGGCCGTGGTGGAGAAGAGGCCAACGAAGCGCTGCGACATAGAAATTCTGGATAAGGCCAAAGAGCATTGTGACTCGTGCAGCATAGTGTCGCATTGCGTAAAGGATTTCTCTGTTACATACTCGGAGACTTCAAATAACGCTCACTGCAATTTTTGTGCGGCCAGAAGCGAGAATCCCCGTATCAGAAAACACGGGGATCTCTCCGTCTGCGAGACCTGCACAGTCACGCGGTGCGAGAACCATCCGTTTCGCCAGCACTGAGGGGTGCTGCCTTGAAATTGGGTGCAGAAGGGCATGCATGCGGGTCTCTATCACGGTGTGGCAAGACCAAATCATCTTGCACTGGGACAACGTCCTTCCGCCAGCGCTCGAAGCAAGGTTCTCCGCGCTTGATGACGCCTCAAAAGCCAAGTGGAACAGTGTTTCCGAGGTACTTACCCACTGGCATCTGCTCACCCCTTATACTAGGTACAACGAAAAGCGAAATTGTTTTTTTCTGAACTTCTCCGCTCAGAACCTTTTCCGTATCCACGGCCAATTCGGGCAGGTCCCAGTCAGAACTGGGCAGGAAAGAATTGACGCTTTGAAAGAAAAGCTAGTTACCTTCCGGAAAATGCGCGAGCAGGCTATCACGGTCAAAGAGGCTTCAGATATAGAGGAGCTGGGCTACAGAGTCCCGCCACGCGGCGATTACCAAAAGCGTGGCGTCCTCTTCCTGCTCTACGTTCGCCGTGCAGCACTGTTTATGGACTGCGGTCTCGGCAAGACCTATATGGCCCTTGTCTCGACAGAGATTCACATCCAGCGCGGCGTCATCGAGCGCGGCAAAACCCTGATCGTGGGCAAGCTCATGACCCTGGAAACCGGGTGGCTGGCAGATGCTGAGAAGTTTACCGGCCTCAGAATCGTCATGCTCTGGCTGCCAAGCAGCACCTACAAGCGGACTGAAAAGCTACTAAAGCTGCTGGAAACTGAAGCGGACGCATATCTGATTAACCACGAGGGCGTGCCCGTCCTCCAAGATGCTTTGACCCAAAAGGCATTTCAAAAAATTATTCTCGACGAGAGTACGATCCTAAAAGGCTTCCACGGCGAGCGCGCGCAGACTGGGAAAATCGGGAAGGCTCTTTTGCAAGTAGCTCACAGAGCCGACTGGCGGGTGATCATGACTGGCAGCCCAGCACCCAACGGGGCTCACGATCTCTGGGGCCAGCTATACTTTCTGGATGGCGAGGGCCTGCTGCTGGAGCCGAGCTACCATGACTTTCAAAAGACCTACATGCTCGAAGTCGACATCGGCCGCAGGAAGGACAGCCCGAGCGGTGAGAGAATGCTGCCCGGTCTGAAACGAGGCGGACCGCCAGACCGTAAAATGTGGGTGATGCCGAAAGAAAGCGGACCACTCATCAGTAAGATTGTCAACCCCTATGCGTTCCGCGCAGAGCTGCGGGAGCACCTTAAGGACCTGCCGCCAATTACCATCGGCACCCGTAGAGTTACCATGAGCTCCGAGCAGGCCACCCACTACAAAGCCATGCGGGATGAACTCTCCACGCTTATCGACAATGAGCTTATTGCAGTCGAGATGCGCCTTACGGCTATAATGAAACTCCGGCAGATCACCGGGGGCTTTCTGATAGACCAGGAGCAAAACGTCCACCCACTCGCGGCCAACCCCAAGTTCGATGCGCTCGACGCATTGCTAGGGGAAGAGATCGCCGCACACAGCAAGGTCGTGATTTATGCCCAATACGTCTATGAAATTAACGCCCTCGAATTACGGTATAAGAAATATGGTCTCTGTACGGTATTCGGCGGCAACTCCGGTCAAACAAACCTCGCAAACGTCAAGGCATTTATCAACGATCCCTCCATCCGCATCTGTGTTCTCCACCCCAAATCAGCCGCCCACGGAATTACGTTCACCCACGCCCACTACATGATCTTCTATTCTATCTCGTACTCTGCCGAGGATGACTATCAATGCGTGAAAAGAATAGAGCGGGGCGGGCAGAAAAACGCAATGTTCGTCTACTACCTGCTAGCCACCCTCCCAACGGGAAAGGTGCCTAGCATAGACGAGGTCATCTATCGAGTGCTTCAGGAGAAAAACAAAAATCAGCGCGATCTTGTTGACCAAGGAAGCGTCAACACATCGATATTAAAAACAATCAGAGGGTAGTATGGATCAAGGCAAGAAGCTGGCTATATTCAGAGCGCGCTTTCGCGGACGACAGGATGTGTTCGGCCATCAGTACACTATCCGTGACGAGAATAAAAGTGTCGTAGGAAAAGGGTATGCGCCGGTATGTGGTAACTTTTTCAGCGATGTGTGTCACATCAAGAACAAAACGAATGTTTCATGCGGCGATTGCCTTCACCGGGAATGGGTCCCTACAACTGACGCCAGCGTTCACAGGCATATAAAAAGCGTGGAAATTCAGAATGTCTACGTTATTCAGCTGGACGGTACGATCCATTTTGGTGCGGTCGACTTTGACGTAAAGGAAGGTAAGGAAGAGCAAGGCTACGACTGGAGTGAGGTGGTCAAAGTCCGTGACATCCTCGAAACTCTGGGGGTACCCCACGCCATCGCGCGCAGCACATCCGCAGGATATCACCTTTACATCTTTTTCAGCCAACCTTATCCGGCAGCCAGATTTCGTGCGGTTATAGCTAAAATCTTCAAGACCGCTGGATTCAACCAGTACCTGAAAGACAAAGCCAAGACACAGCTTCCAGAGGTGTTTCCGAAGCAAGACTACATAGACGAGAAAGGTCTCGGCAGTGCGATAAAGCCCCCGATGATTGAGACGCAAATCCTTGTTGGCCGAAATTGTTTCGTGGATGCTGACAATGTTGTGATTGGAGAAGGGCTCCCTGACGACGATAAGATTAATGCCCAGTGGGAATACCTGGACTCTGTGCCGCTCGCAGAAGGGTCGGTATTTGACCGGCTTATTGAGGTGTACGACCTGCGCGTAGGACCCTCCCTGCCAAAAGCAAAGCGAGAATCCAGCGGAGAAGATTGGCAGACGGGTAAGGGCGCCTTTGTTCCCTTCGGCCACGTCGAGAAAGTAATCTACGGGTGCGACGCGTTTAAAGATCTTTTCGAGGACTCGAAGGCTACCGGCAGACTTTCACACCAGCATGGCTTCGCTCTCTTTCATATGGCAATGAACACGGTCGATGGAAAGGAATGGTTTCTCAAGAACACGAGCTGGGGTGCTGACTCGCCGCAGACGCGGCAGCTCGAGCAATCCGAAGAGAAAGGGTACCGTCCTTGGTCGTGCCATAAGATGATCGAAATCGGGCTCTGCAAGAGGACAGTGCTATGCGCAGAGGCCGCCCCCAAAGGCCTGACAGCAGCAGGGACGGCAGCTGCCGATGGCACGTTAGATGGCTTGTCAGACGAAGATCGGGGAAAGTACAACCCGTACCGCTTCTCCTTTGGACCCGGTGACGAGTTCTTCCATCAGCTTCTAAAAGAGGTAGGGGGCCTGTCTGAGGAACCTGAGGCGGCTGTTAAAGAGGAAAAGCTGCGCGACATACTGCGAAGGCTTCAAGTCCTCGATAAGAAAAAGCAGAGGGACTTCAAGACCCAGCTTGAGCTCATACAAAAACAGCTTAAGATCCCGAAGAACAAAACCGCACCGATGTTCAAAGCTGCCGAACAAGATCACCTTGCGCAGGTTAAGGCGAATCTTGGCGGCGACCCTGCAGTCTTTGCTGTCGAAAGCAAGACCTACAGAAAGCATACGGGCGGTAATAAATTCGGCTACTCAGAGATCAGAGCCTCAAAAACTGAGGTTACCGAAACACTGCTGTGTGAGGCAGATATCGACATCTTAGAGATACGAACTTACATGGGAGAAACTTCAGAAGAGACAGCCACTTTTTACTACGGCACCGCCCGAGGTCCAGGCGCCGAAACGCAGTTCAACATCAATTCGGACATCTGGGCCAACGATCAGAAGTTTCAGCTGTTCTTCACCCGGTTGCTCGGCACCGCGTTTACGCCATTGCGGGTGAATCTTGAGCTCATCAAACAAGCCTCGATAGGTTGGTCACGCAAGACCGGGGCACAGGCTTCCATCTACATAACTACGCAAGGGTTCTACGAAGACCGCTACCTCATGCCCTCGGTCGCCGTCGACCGTTATGGCGTTCGGCCAAACGAAGCAAACCCCGTCGATCTTAGCATGAAGCAGTTCTGCAAGAGCCTGGACTTCAGGGTCCTTTCTGAGGACGATTTCATCGCTACGCTCGTGCATATCAAGAACGAATTTATGGCTGCATGGCCGGAAGACTGGACGTACATGGGGCTGCCGCATGTCCTCCTACCTGCTGTGATGCCTAAGTTTGGCTGGTCTGCCCGGCCGACCTTTTTCCTAGACGGCATCTCGGGGTCTGGGAAAACCGAACTAACCTCTGCACTTCAGCAGTTTTGGGGATGTTTCCAAACCTTGGTCAGACTAGACAGTACCCAGAAGTTTATGGGCGAGGTTGGTTATGAATTTCGCGACGCATGCGTTGTGTTCGATGACTTTAAGGGGGCCAAGCCAAAAGATGTGGACACCATCCTCAATCTCATCCAGCATGGCTTTGACGGGCATGTAGCGGGTAAGCTAAACCGCGACGGCACTATGAGAAAGGCGCACGGCAATAGGTCTGTGATGATCATGTCGGGTGAACGGTTTATCCAAGGCCACTCATCCATCGTAGCACGAACGCTTTTGCTGGAAGTGGGGCAGTTCGATATCACCACCACAGCTAGCAACTACGCGAGCGTGCTCGGCATGCACAAGAACTATCGGGGCGTTACTCCGCGGTTCATAAGCTGGCTGCTGAATGTGCCCGTCGAGCCATACGTGGCTGAATTTAATGCGATTCTGCAGAAGCTCCGAGGCGCTAAGATCGGGAAGCACAATGTCGGTAGAGTTTCGAACACTTTTGCTTGCAACCACCTAGTATTCAAACTATGGGCTCAATTCTTGTATGAGCATGGCGTTGCCACTGCCGAAGAAAGGGACGAAATGAACAAAACACACTTACGGCTCGTTAACAAGAATTATGTAAAGGTGCTGAGCTTATGCGAGGATGAGCAGGATTCCGTGACTTTTAAAGACCTGCTCCTCGAACTTATTTTGAGTGGCTCTGCTTCAATTGTCGGGGGGAACAATGAGTTTGCGGTGGAGTATAAGCAGATAATTGGTGTCTGGAACCCCCATAACTCCAGGCAGATCTACTTCTACCCCGCGCTCACTTTTAAGCTGGTCACCGACAGCCAGCGAAACGGAGTTACCGTCAATAAGCGCGCAACCATGCGGCAGTTGGTGGAGAGTAAGGTTATCGTGGAGTTCGACGGGGATGGCGTGTCCAAGGTCGTTCGGGTGGACGGAAAGCAGCAACGCATGATGGTGATTGACGCCGTGGCTCTCGGTCTCATGGATGCACCAGGACAGCCGCAGCAATACCCAGTTGCGGTGCCGCCTTTAGCTGCGGCTAATTCCAAACTAATTGCGTTCCGGCCTAGTGTTGAAGCTGCGCTCGGATCGGATGGGATCTTTTAGTCTCGCTGGCGGGCCGGATGGGCCCGTTAAAACTCATGGAGGATGTATGACTGTTGAGGAACTCGAAGCGGCTGCCAAACTTGTGATTAGGAAGGCAGCTGCAGTGATCGGTCATTTGGAAAAGCCTGACGAGGGGCAGCACGTCGTGTACGAGCTTGCTCGGCTGCAAATCGCGCACCTCGCCGGGCCAGAGGCCATCCACGACAATGCTGCTTACAAAACCGAAGAGTGCTACGATTTCTGTATCACAGTTTTGATGCTTGGGATTGAGAGTGCTGTAAAAGAAGCAGGGAGTCGGCGTGGATAATGGGCTAGGGATTGTGGTTACCAGCTTCTTTCGGGTCGATGACCGGGAGGCTTTCCGGTCCTACCTTCGCCGCTGGGCGCTAGGAATGGTCACCGGGGATGAAGAGGGTCTGGTTGGGTTTATGATGCCCGGCATCTATGGGTTGCCTCGGCTCTACTACGACGATTTTCTCGGCCGCCACAAGCCGGGCGACCTGATCAAAGAACTCTCGGAACTACTCTGCGAGGGTCAGATTGCGATCGTGGTCGAAAACGTACTGATCCCTGAGCGGAAGATCTTGCGCAGTGTCGCCATCGCGGTATGCAAAGGCAAGGAGCCTATACGCGTAACGCTAGGCGGCATTCGCAATCTCATACGTGAGAAGTGGGGGGATGTACCGGCCCCTAGCCACGAATGGTTTTCTGTCTAGTATTTCGGTATAAGTTGATTGAACGAAGCCAGCATTTAAGCTGGCTTTTTTATTTGGAGAAAAGAATGGACCTCCGTACGAAAAGATTTGATCGAGCGGCTGAGGGTATAAAAACGCATGACTGGGCGTTTAACGAGGCCTTAACGTGGGTCAAAGAATTTGTCACAGAGCATGGAGGGATTGACTGCCTCTATATGTGCTCTACAGACTCGGCTAATGTAATGATACCCTTGTATCCTCGCGGAGAAGAAGACAAGGAAAAGCTCTACGATTGGATAAGGCTCTTAAATCTTTCCTATGGGGTAGATCACTATGTGGTTGTTACAGAGTCGTGGGCATCTTTATCCGCAGAAAGACGCCCATCAGAAGACCCGGATAGGTTGGACGTCGTCACCATCACCAGCGTTAACAGGGAAAGGGTCCGCCAAGAGGCCTTTCTCAAAAAAGAAAATTCTGGGGAGGAGAAAACCACTCTGGAACCTTTTGCAACCTTTCTGGAATCTCTTGCAGCCTCTCTGTTGTATCCTGGCGCGCAGCTACTCGATCAAACAGTTAAAGGCGAGCTTACTTTACTTCTTCCAGATGAAAGGACGGTCGAGACTTTTCGATCTGCATCCTCAACAAAAAAACAGCTGTTACGGGAATCCGTGCACGCCTTCTTTAACCAGATCACCTCAGCTTACTTTGCTTCTGATATAGAACATCACGAAAAGCAGCCTACTTAACGCCAGCATTTAAGCTGGCTTTTTTATTTGGAGAAAAGAATGGAACACACTGTAGCATCCGAATCCGTCCCGTCAGTGGCTTCTGCGGACCTCGCAGCCTTTGTCGAGAGGCAATCTCTCCCCGAAGTACACCTTCGCAAGAACCTCCCTGTGTTTATCGCGGCGCTCAAAGAGGCCGACATCGACTTCGTTATGTACGAATACGAAGGAGGAAACGACAATGGGTGCGTACAAGACGCGACATACTACCGCTACGGGAAGCCGGGTGAAATCCCCGCGGAGTACTTTAGAGACGTCCTAGAAGCATTGGTTGAAGATTGCCTCGAGGTGAAACTTGTGGAAGCCGCGCCTCCGACTCAGACGCTATCATGGCTGCTCTCGGGAAGGACCTATAGCCGGGAGGGCGGGAGGTTCGAAGTTTGTCAATACCAAACCCCTGACCTCGCTTTTGAACAGGCAGCTGAGTATTTCGGCGATCTTGCAACGGACCACCTGCTTGGCCATATGTGGTATGACGGCGATGTAAGTTCCGACGGCATGATTGGGCTTAACGTAAAGACAGGAAAGCTGGCTCTGCGCGGACGGGAATCCGCGTACACGTACCGTGACGAAGAGTTCAGCCTGGACGATGCTCTTGATGGCGAAGAGGTAGCCCCATGACCAACCCCGTGTTTCACGCCGACAGCTCAGTCAAACTCTGGGGCGGACGCCGAGAGGACTATCAGGCGATCCACGACTGGTTCGATGCCACAAAAGAGACCTTCGCAGACTTTCGCCATAGAGCCCTCAGGCACCATGCCCAGGGCATTTTTGAAGCGGAACGCGTCTTCGGTCACGCCATCGAAAACTCGGACGGCAAAACCGTTCCTGTGCGGTACATAGGTGAGCAGCACGTCAAGGAAGACTGCGGCGGGCGCATACCTACCGTTGCCGACTGGTTTCGAAACATCCGGCCCGAAGTCTGGATGAGCAAAGGCTACGAAATTGAGTCAGTACCAAAAGAGTAAGTACCAAACTAGTAGGTACCAAACTAGTAAGTACTAATCATGCCCACCCTCCAAGGTGGGCTTTTTATTTGGAGAAGAAAATGGACCTCGGTCAGAACTTGAATGTGCACCGCACCGCAAAAGCTGAGATCGAAGAGATCCTGGAAAAACTTAAGGGGCCGCTTCGGTCGGACTCTCGGTATGGGGCCCGGATACGCCTGCCGCGTGATATCCTGGCGCGTGATATTATGAGAATGCGAGCGGTTCCCGGACCGTGGCGCGAGAGAACAGAGACAGAGGCAAGAAAACTTCTTCCCGCCCTAAGAAAGCTGGAGCATGTGTCCGATCAGTTTATTGATGCTTGGCCTCGCAGGAGCCATGAACTTTCGGTGCTCAACTTTAGAAGAAAGACGTTCGTCCTGGAGACCGCAATGAAGGCAGGCGGTATCGGTTTGATTTCCTGGCCTTTTGATGGCGGCGGAGACGATGGGATGGTAAGGCAGCCAATCTTTTACCGCGAATGCGAGAAAGGCAGCCCTGCCGCCGAGTCTTTCCGCCTCGGCAAGAAAACATTTTTTGGGACGGCTGCTCCGTGGCCGTGCGAAACACTGAATTGGGAATATTTCGGTATCGACGATAACTTAGAGATCGAAAGTCAGACCACAGAGAAAAGAATAAAGCTGGAAGTGTGCCTGTGGGATGTTTTGGAGGAGGTTATCGACCATTTTTTGGGGAGTGGGTGGGGGACCGGGGACTATCGCATAGACGGCAGAATCTATCTCAGCGCGGGGATGTTTTTCTTCGAAAGCGAATCTCGGTATGAAGAGTTTGTCGGTAACGGGTGGAAGAAGAAGAAAAGTCGCAACAAATACACTCTGGACCCCTATGCGCCCCTAGACTCCTGAGAACAAAGAAAGTGGACGTGGCGGGAATCGAACCCGCGTCCGAAGTCTGGATGAGCAAAGGCTACGAGATCGAGTCAGTACCAAATCTGTAAGAAGATCATTTTATAAGCCGCAAAACAGCTTTTCGTTTGGCAGAGGATTTGATCCGCTCATCTTCCATTTGTGTCTTCATTTGTGTCTTCCTCAGAAACATTTACTTGACTTGTGTCTTCATTTGTGTCTTCCTCAGAAACATTTACTTGTTTAGGCTTGATGCTCATGGAAACTAGTGCATCTTTGCAACTAGATGCGCCCGGGCCATTGGTACGTCGCACCCCAGTTGGGCCGTCTTGCGTCAGAATGCCTGCAAACATAAAACCTGACTCGTCGCTTCGCCCTACATAGCCTAAGGTTGTCATGCCATTGGGGGCGGTAAACGTGGATGTGCTGACGGCGTCATCGAACGACTGTGACAGCAGCAGCATGTCACCCTTGCGGCCATTAACCGAAGGGAACAGGCTATCTGCATCGTTATCGCAACCACGGTTGGCCCAAGAGCGAACCGGAGAGCTGGTGTCGGCACCACGCAGAGTCGTCAGAATCGCCCAACCAGGGTTGCCACTGGTATCCTGATTCATATCGAAGAAGAAGGCCCCGGGTTTGCTAGAGGTTGCGGTACGAGTGAACACCACTTGGGACAAATCCCGTCCACTATATCTGTTTTGGAAACGGGTGCAAAATTTGTCAGATTTTGAGCTGCAATCAGCAATATTCAAGCATTGGTAGCCGTTGTCTTCCTTGTAGCATTCGGCGCGGCGCGTCCAGCCGTTGACAGCGTAGGGAAGCAGATCATCAGTACGATGCAACACCAGTACCAACAAATCTCCAACGGCGGTGTTGTTTGGTTGAGCAATGGTAACGCGCTGGCCGTCGCTATCCCATACCTGTGTTGTGCCAATCAGTTGAATTTTTCCAAAGGCCGTATTGCTGCCTAATAGTAGCAATAAGATGCGGATAAATTTGTTGAATCTACACATAATTGACTCCTTCGGTTTGGTTGACACGAACTAGCCCTTAAATCTTTCGATAATTCACCCTCCCTAAGTTTTTGAAGTGTTTCAATAGCCTTTGTTGACGGTAAATCTTTCGATAATTTGTCCTCCTACGTTTTTGAAATAAAAATCAGCGTATTCTTTATAGAAGGTGCCGAACAATACGCCATTTTTTGCGCCCTGAGTAGCGGTATAAATTTTGGCCCACCAGGCACCGCCACTCTCTTGATCACGCGGTGGTTGACCACCCAGGCCTGACACAAAAGCCAGCGTGCGTCCCTCGATCACGGTATAAGGTGAACTATTGTCGGCCACGATTTTATTGCGCATACTACTGAGCAAATGGGTTCGAGAATAAGAATGCTCGTGCGCTGTCGCAATAATCGCACCGTTCTGGCGACAGACTTCATAGGAAGGCCATCCGGTTTCATTAGTCTTGCCCCCGACCTGCATGTCTTTCTGGTTTTTATGCCAGGCGCAGATGCGCCAAGCCCCTGCGGGAGCCATGTTCAAATTTCTGGCGAGCGACGATTCTTGCCCAGAAATGCTGCCCAAAGTGCCTACGTTGGAAATGGCGAAATACACATTATTGAGTTGACAGGCCATGCCACTGCTGCTGAAGGTGGAGGTGGGGTATTTACTGGAACACTTCACGGCGGATTGCTTATTCAGCCGCTTTTGCGCCAGACCGACCACGATGGAAAAGTTACTATCTTCGATCTCATGATTGCCTATCGCCAGCAGTACTGGGTCACTACTTCCAAGAGTATTACGTACCATCGCATCCCACGCAACGTCACCGTCACTGCTGTATGAGGTATCGCCAAGCAGCAAGGTCAAACTTGCACCCTCGGCCTTGATCAAACTCAACACTCTCTGAAACCCGTTGCCATAGCCAGTATCGCCAACAAAGGCAACTTTGGTACCACCGGTACTGAGCGTGTATTGATTAAGGTCTACTTGCTTATTGATCTCCAAACTATTAGTGCCTGTTGGGGCTTCACTGACCTCATCTTCCGATGAGTAGGCGCTACCCGCACAAGTAAAAGTCAAGGTTGACACCAGTACCATAAAGTTTTTATTGAATCTCATTTTATTCTCCAAGGCTTGGGTTACTATACTCTACGTCACCCAAAATAGCCGAGCGAAGTGCTTCAAATTTTTCCACTGCTACTATCTCCTGTCTCTTGGAATCAAAAGCAATGATAGAACCGCCACCTTCTCCTATCTCATAAATCCCTTTGATGCTATTTTTAGCAAGCAACATGCGAGCGGAAGAAGAGGAAGAGGAGTCGCAATAAATACACTCTGGACCCCTATGCGCCCCTAGACCCCTGAGAGTAAAGGAAGTGGACGTGGCGGGAATCGAACCCGTGTCCGAAGTCTGGATGAGCAAAGGCTACGAGATCGAGTCAGTACCAAATCTGTAAGAAGATCATTTTATAAGCCGCAAAACAGCTTTTCGTTTGGCAGAGGATTTGATCCGCTCGTCTTCCATGAAGTTCAAATCTTTGCCAAACCCAATGCCGGTGACGAGCTTGTATTTATCGGAAAACCTCGATACGGGAATCTCCAGGAGTTCCAAGATAGGCTCGTTGAACGTGCAGGTGACTCTTTCTGGATTCTCTATGAAAACAACCACTTCCATGTTGCCGAATTGGGCAAGGATCGAATCGCAAAACTCCAAGACATCCTTGACTCTCATGTGGGTTGCCCTCGCTCTAAATTCGGGTTTAGCGTTCTCTATCTATTCCAGTCGGCAGAGCTACACAATCAATCTACAAGGTCACAAGGCACTTGCGCCTTGTGACCTGTTATGGTTTTTTTTACCAAAGAGTGATTCTCCAACCCGCAACTCGAATAGGCTCTATGTCTGCAACATAGACGTCAATACCCTCGCGTTGAGCTATGAGTTCCACAGTTGTGCGAGGAACTGACCCTCGTTTCCCAGATAGACCCGAGAGAGTGATGGTCCTCTGGTCAGCGCAAGTCACTACGTTAAAGCCATATTTTTCGAATATGGCCACGACTGCTTCGTAACACTGCTTTCGATGCTTCACGGTCTATCCCCTTCCTCTAGGATTAAGAACAGATAGATGGCCACGGCGAGCAGGACAAAAATCAATACTTGTACAATCATAACCGGAACCTCCTTCCTAGAATCAAAGTATTGTTTGCTTAGTTATAACTGTTGAATCGAC
>Ga0315288_10000842_pt1 | contig 39127 bp, 23 predicted proteins | sample YL17G11_20_MG_FD_203454 | JGI IMG/M metagenome (GOLD analysis project Ga0315288, IMG submission 203454) | Sediment microbial communities from Yellowstone Lake, YNP, Wyoming, USA - YL17G11_20 | ecosystem: Environmental > Aquatic > Freshwater > Lake > Sediment | place: USA: Wyoming | collected...
ACGACATCGTCGCGATCTTCCTCGCGGGACACGGTACTGTCGATGCGGCGGGGAACTACTACATGCTGCTGCACGACAGCGACGTGGCGGACCTCGACAACACGGCCTTGCCGTGGGATGACTTCGTTGCTGCGCTGAAGGGCATCCGGGCGAAGCTGGTGATGGTGTTCGCGGATACGTGCCACTCGGGCTCGATCACGGGGCAGGAGTCGGTGAACACGCTGATCGACCGGCTCAACCGGAAGGCCGGCGTCGTCGTGTTCACAGCCAGCCGGGGCGACGAAGCCTCCATCGAGCGTGAGGATTGGGGGCACGGGGCCTTCACCAAAGCGCTGCTGGAGGGCTTCAGCGGCCAGGCGGACACCTACCCAAAGGACAGGCTTGTGAGCCTGGCGGAACTGAGGGACTACGTGACTCAGCGCGTGGAGGAGTTGACCTCCGGCCGCCAGCACCCTTACCTCCCGCGGCTGGAGGAGTTCGACCCCGCGCGGCCAATAGCCACGGTGGTTCCAGACTTACGCTAGACGGGGAGCGCGCTGATGGATCGGGGATGTACGTTGTTGCTCGCGGTCTTCGCGACCGTGGGCGTCAGTGCATGTCTTGCACAGGGCGAGGCCCTCGGCGGGACCGAGCGCCAGACGAAGCTCGTGCTGCCCACCGCCGGGCCGGAGGTCCAGCCGGAACTCGTGATCCTGCCGAGCCCCACGCTCTCCGGTGCGCCATCGGGGCTGCGCTTCACCCCAGATGGAAGGACGCTCGTGACCACGACGGATGACGACATCGTCCTCTGGGACCTACAGGCCAGGAGCGCATACTGGTCTCAGATGCTGGACGCGGCGCCAGGGCTGCGCTTCCCGGTGTCTCATTACGGATCGGAGATCCCTCCCTGGGATGGGCGCTACACCTTCAGCCCCGAGAGGGGGCAACCTGGCAATGGGCTCCCTCCAGCGGAGGAGGTCTTCAGAATGGGGTCAATGGACGCGTTGCGGGCTCGCTCGTTCGTCTCCATGGATGGGTCAGTCGCCGTCATAGGCCTGGGCCGGCAGGTAGTCGTTTGGGAGACGCGCTCGCGGCGACTCGTGGGGCGGTGGGAGATCGAGGAGGATGACCGGGTTGCGCTGGCGCCCGATGGCGCGATCGCGGCGGTTGTCCACGGGGCTAGCGTCTCCGCGTGGGATACGCGCCAGTCGCGCGAACTCGGGACGTGGGAGCTACCCGAGACGCCGGGTTCCGACATGGGCGTGGCGTTCAGCCCGGATAGCTCCCTCCTTGCCATCGCAGGCCTCGTACCGGGCGGGCAGGGGCCGACTGTGCTGGCGGTGCGCGTCGTCGACCTTGGGTCGGCGCAGCCAGTTGTCGACCTGAGGGCCGATGTCCAATGCCCTCCGGACCGGAACGTATCCCTCCTCTCGGTTGTCTCCCACGACGGCACCGTAGCCGCCCTGATCCACCTGACATCCCCAGAAACGCTACTCCTGCGAGGCACCGGCGACGGGCCTGCCGTTGCCTCAGCGCTTGAGGACCAGCACGTGATCGGCGGCGGCGAGTGGCTCCTGGGCAATGCGGACGTTCCGGATGGCCAGGGACACACGCACCGTCTTCTCCGCCTGCGGCGTGCCGCTGACCTGTCGCTCGCCCGAGAGGTCGCCTTGCCTGGGGGCAGCGAGGTCTTCTCATGGAGCGGCCGCTACGCGTTGGCGCAGTCCCCCACGATCCCGGCCGGCGCATCGCGAGACTGGTTCGTGGCGATGGGCCTCGAGCCGCCCAAGTCTCCGGAGGCGCCACTCGAGAACGGAGCTCAGGTGTACCGGATTGACCTGCAGACGGGTGACCGTCGGCTCCTGGGCGAGTTCGAGCACTCTTGGGCGCTCGCGCTGAGCCCTGATGGGACAAGACTCGCGACCCCGCTGGGTGTATTCGATCTCGGGACGGGGCGCAACCTGCTGTCCCTCCCGGTATCTGGCTTCCGCCCTCTGTGTTTCTTCGCGGGAAGGGAGGACCTGCTCGTTAGCTGCCGTGGTAGCGGAGCTATCACTGCGGTCAGACGCCTTGGCGGCGGTGGGCGAGGGGACGCGCTGCCTCTTGGCCCGCTTCATCGCTACATTCACCACGACCCATTCCTCTCCGCATGGCTGGGGCCGGAGGGTCTCCTCGTGCTCCCCACTGGTGCGGGCAATCAGCGACGGCATGGAGTCGTGCCGGCTGAGCCGGACGGACCGGCGCGGCGCTTCGCCGGCATGCCCCTAGCACTCGGCATGGGGGCGGAGGAGTACGAGCGCGGGCGAGATCCGGCGATAGGGCTGCGAGACGATGGGTCGGTTCTGGCTGCTGGGGTCGGCGCCTCAGGTCCCGGTTGGATGTCGCCCCAAGGGGGGGACCGCTTCGTTATTGCGCTCTGGGAGCCCAACGGAACCTCCGTATCTGTGACCGACCGCGACCTTGAGGAGGCCGGTCGTTTGCACACACCTGGCGGCGAGGCGATACCCACTTCAACCGTAGCCACGTACAACCCCTGGCGCTTCTGCCTGTTCAGCCCCGACGGACGGAAACTCATCGTCTTCCAGGGCGACTGTGGGATTGTGGGTGAGGAGGCGCTGAGGGCCAACACCTTCGACATCGACACAGCCACGGTGACAGCGCACTGCGCTGTAGGACTGGTTCCCCATCACGGACCGACTCGCACGATCCGGGCGTTGGTGCCAACCCAGTTTCTGGCCGACGGTCGGACCCTCGTGGTCAGCGCGGAAGGCCAGATCGTGGTCGTGGACACAGGGAGCGGTCAGCGCAAGGCCGCGTGGCCCGACTGCCCTCCAGGCACCCCCGAGTCTGATCTGCAGATGCTCTCCGCCTCTGCGGACGGCAGATGGATAGCTACCACGGGCGACCAGACCGACTACCGCAGGTCGCCGGTCGGATCGGTATACGTCCATGCCCTCGAGACAGGCGAAGTCGCGGCACAGGTGCCTCCCCGCGAGGGGGCGGCCCCTGTGGGGGCGAGCTTCCGCTCCGACGGGGCCAGGCTGGCGCTTACGTACAGCGATAGCGTCACGACCCTGTGGGACCTGGCCCCACTGGACGCTGGAGGCGAGGGCCGCCTGATGGCCACCCTCGTTGACCGGCCCGACGGCGAATGGGCGACCGTGACACCGGAGGGGTACGTCACTTGCTCTCCGGACGCGGAACGGCATCTCGCGTGGCGCCTGGGCGAGAGCGTGTACCCCTTCGAGCAGTTCGCGGCGAAGTACCGTCGGCCCGACCTGGTGCGACGGGCACTCGCGGGTGAGGACATCTCCGCCGAGCGCGGGCTCACCGGCGCGGACGTGCCCCCGACCGCGGCGTTCCTGGCGCCGGAGTACGACGCGACGATCGAGGGCGAGACGGCGAAGGTGGAAGTGGAGGTTGCAGGTGCCAGGCCCCTGGCACGCGTTGACCTACTGATTGACGGCCGCCCGATCGCAGACGAGCTGGCGGCAGCCGCGAAGTGGGAGCAGATCGAGGAGAACCACGGGGTCTACACCTTCGAGCTGCCACTGTCGAAGTACCAGCGCCGTACGCGGCTCCAGGCCATCGTCCATGACGAGGAAGGGCTGCAGTCCATGCCGGCGGAGGTGACGTTCACTCGGTCCGGTGCCCCACCTCCGGCGACGGTACTCCATGCGCTCTCCGTCGGTGTGAGCACCTACCGGAACGAGGAGTGGAACAACCTCAAGTACGCCGACAAGGACGCAGAGTCGTTCGCAAAGGTGGCCGGCGAGGGCGCGGCGCGGAAGGTGCTGCTCAACGAGAGTGCGACGGCGTCGAGCGTGCGGTTCGCGCTGGAGGAGATGAAGGCAAGCGTCACCGAGGACGACATCGTCGCGATCTTCCTCGCGGGACACGGTACTGTCGATGCGGCGGGGAACTACTACATGCTGCTGCACGACAGCGACGTGGCGGACCTCGACAACACGGCCTTGCCGTGGGATGACTTCGTGGGCGCGCTGAAGAGCATCCGGGCGAAGCTGGTGATGGTGTTCGCGGATACGTGCCACTCGGGCTCGATCACCGGGCAAGAGTCGGTGAACACGCTGATCGACCGGCTGAACCGGAAAGCCGGCGTCGTCGTGTTCACAGCCAGTCGAGGCGATGAAGCCTCCATCGAGCGTGAGGACTGGGGGCACGGCGCATTCACGAAGGCCCTGCTGGAGGGCTTCAGCGGCGAGGCGGACACCTACCCCGTGGACAAGCAAGTGAGTCTCGCCGAGCTTCGCGACTACGTGACCCAGCGGGTCGAGGAGCTGACCTCCGGTCGCCAGCATCCCTACCTACCGCGGCTCGAGGAGTTCGACCCGGCGAGACCGATCGCGAACGTGTTGCCTGATCTCAAGTGAGTGAGGTGGTCGGCGATGAGTTGCACACGGCTACAGGTGGTCGCGGCGCTGCTATTGTGCGGTTCCTGCTTCGGCCAGGATGGCGCACCCGCCGGCACGGAGCGTCAGACACGGCTCGTGTTGCCGGCAGCACAACCCGAGTCTGTGCCGGAACTGGTGGTCCTGCCTGCCCTAGTCCACGGGAGCCCGCCGTGTACCGTTTTCCTGAGCAGCGACGGACGGACCTACGTCACTGCAGACCTCTATATGACGTTGGTGTGGGATGTCCCCGGCAGGTACGTTCGGTGGTCCCAGCAGCGGTCCGACTGGATGCCCGTGGCCATATCGCCCAACGGAACGCTCCTGGCGATGACGTCCGTGGGGGTCCTCTCCATGATGGACACCCGTGCATCCCGGGTCCTTTGGTCCAGGCCTGTGAGTGAGGTGTCCCATCCTACGACTCTGAGGTCCAGGAGGTCCCTGCACAAGACTGTCGAGAACGGATTCAGGGAGGTCGTCTTCAGTCCCGACGGTGCACAAGTGGCGGTGGTGAGCGAAGGCGGCGTTGCTGCAGTCGACGTGGCCTCGGGAGAGACGCTTGCCGACTACTCCCTCGCGGAGGGCTCCGAGGCCGTCATCCGCGTCGTCGGCTACCGCCCCGATGGCGCTCTGGTGGCGGCGGTGCTACCTTCTGACCCGGACGTTCCAGCCCCCGAGCTTGTGGAGAGGTCAACAGGGGCTGTCATGCGTGGTCTGGTAGTGTCTGGCAGCGAGACCGCCACGACACTCATGAGCCTGGATGGGGAGTGGCTTGTCACTGAGGCGGGCGTCCCATCACGAGATGGCCGGTCACTTCTGTATCGACGGTGGATCGTGAGCACCGACGATTGGTCTGTGCGGTTCCAGGGAGACTCGCCATACGGCTTGTTGAACGATGTCTCGCGGGGCACCTTCGATGGGCGCTGCGGCATCCCCCTGCCCAGCCGTTCTGGCGACAGTCTTCGGGTAGTGGATCTCGAGACCCGAAAGGCCAGGACTCTCCGGGCCTACGACGACCTCAACTCGAGTCCGATGGCACTGAGTCGCGACTGCCAACTGCTGGCCACGTGCCGCGGCGTTATCGATATCAGTGATGGACGGATGCTCTTGGCCCTCCCGACGCAGCGGGGGCCCGTTCTCGATCAGTGGGCGGATGGAGACCTTTCCCATCGGCCGCGGCTCTTCGCGAATGATGGTCGCTCACTGCTGACCCTTGGGCCCGATGGACACGTCGCCAGTGAACGCCCCATAGGGCCGGGCAGTCCGCCCGTACTGGCAGCCGACGGCCGGCAACAGCGCTGTATCTACACGGATGATTTCGTTGCCGCGTGGGCTATGCCGGAAGGGGTCCGTGTCATGGCTCTGACGGGCGCCGGTATACCAGAGGTCTTTGTACCACGTGAGGCGAGCGAGGCCATGTTGTTGTCCGAGTTTGAGCCGCGTGCCCTTTCCTTGCGACCCGATGGGGCTGTTCTCGTCGCCCGCTTCACCGATGTCTATCGCTGGTCACCAAACGAAGGCGTTGAGGGGTTCAAGACAGACCAGATCGCGTCACTCACTCACGAGCCGTTGGTTGCATTCTCCCCGGATGGCGGCAAGCTTGGCTCGAGGTACTACGGGGGCGTGGGGAACGTGACGATACCCGACACCGGCAGCCTGGAGGCGGGAGTCGATCTTCCCGTGCCCACGGAGATCGGGTCTTCGAGCATTCAGTTCCTGGCGGATAGCAGGAGACTTGTCGTGTGCGGATACCACAATGTGGTTGTCATCGACACGGAAGCACGCGAATGCCTTGGAGATTGGTCAGTTGAAGGGGAGTCCATAGCCATTCTGGCCGTCTCGCTGGATGGAAGCTTCGCAGCGGCCCAGGAGGCTTTCGACCATGACGGCCCGGTCTTCGTCCACCAACTCGACACAGGCATAGTCCGGGGCATCGTCCCGAGCCGCGAGCCTGCCGATGTGTCTGGCGCCGTCTTCAGCGCGCGTGGGGACCGGCTGCTTGTAAGTTACTCCGACGGTGTTGCGACCCTTTGGGATGTCAGCCCTATGAGGGCGGACGGAGAGGGGCGTCTGCTGGCCACTCTCGTGGACTGGCCAAGTGGCGACTGGGCGACCGTCACTCCCCATGGGTACGTTGACTGTTCGCCAGGCGCCGGCCTGCTGCTCGGGTGGCGCATTGGTGAGAGTGTCCACCCTTTCAGGCAGTTCGCCGCGAGGTACCATCGTCCTGACCTCGTCCGGCGGGCACTCGCGGGAGAGGACCTGTCCGCTGAGCAGACGCTCTCGGGCGCGGACGTCCCGCCGACGGCGGCATTCCTCGCGCCGGAGTACGACGCGGCTATCGAAGGGGAGACGGCGAAGGTCGAGATCGAGGTGGTGGGCGTACGGCCGCTGGCGCGAGTGGACCTGCTGATCGACGGTCGCCCCATCCCCGATGAGCTGGCGGCGACGGCGAAGTGGGAGCAGATCGAGGAGAACCACGGGGTCTACACCTTCGAGCTGCCGTTGTCGCAGTACCAGCGTCGCACCCGGCTCCAGGCGATCGTCCACGATGACAGCGGCCTGCAGAGCATGCCGGCGGAGGTGACGTTCACGCGGACGGGTGCGCCGCCGCCGGCAACGGTGCTCCATGCCCTCGCTGTCGGTGTGAGTGCGTACAGGAACGCGGAGTGGAACAACCTGAAGTATGCGGACAAGGACGCGGAATCGTTCGCGAAGGTCGCCGGCGAGGGAGCGGCGCGGAAGGTGCTGCTCAACGAGAACGCGACAGCCTCGAACGTCCGGTTCGCGCTGGAGGAGATGAGGGCCAGTGCGACGGAAGACGACATCGTCGCGATCTTCCTCGCAGGGCATGGGACCGTCGATGCGGCGGGGAACTACTACATGCTCCTGCACGACAGCGACGCTGCCAACCTTGGGAACACCGCGCTGCCCTGGGACGACTTCGTGTCCGCGCTCAAGGGTATCCGTGCGAAGCTGGTGATGGTGTTCGCGGACACGTGCCATTCGGGTTCCATCACGGGGCAGGAGTCGGTGAACACTCTGATCGACCGGCTGAACCGGAAGGCAGGCGTCGTCGTGTTCACCGCCAGTCGCGGCGATGAGGCATCCATCGAGCGCGAGGACTGGGGCCACGGCGCCTTCACGAAGGCGCTGCTCGAAGGCTTCAGCGGCGAGGCGGACACCTACCCGAAGGACAAGCAGGTGAGCCTGGCGGAGCTCCGCGACTACGTGATCCAACGGGTCGAGGAGCTGACCTCCGGCCGCCAGCACCCCTACCTCCCACGACTCGAGGAGTTCGACCCAGCGAGACCTATTGCGAACGTGCTGCCGGGGCTTACGTAGAGGTTTGCCGCGGCCTCACCTCATAGCGCACGACCAGCGCGCGCCAGTCGTCGTAGGCCGGTCCCATCAGCAGCTCGCACTCGTGCAGCTTGTTGTCGCGCGGTGTCGCGGGCAGAGGCCCCTGATCGCTGGCTGGATGGACTCTTGCACAGGTTCAGTGCACCCACTCGACCATCCTTCTCGTAGGTCGGGACTTGGCCCGGTCGGCCGGTGTACGCGAGGCCAGAGCGAGTCGTGGGGAGAACCATAGACGCGGGGGTGCGTGCCCCAGAATGACAGGTGCTGTCCACCGCCCCCGCGAGGTCCAAGGGGCCGGGCGGGCAAGCATGCGAGGGAGCGAGGCGTGGTCAAGCTGAGCCTGTTCACCGCACTCTTGGTCGGCGCCGCTGCAGGCATCGCGGAGGAGGCCCCCCAGGTGATGTTGGACCTTCGAGGCGACACTATCCGCGGCGATCTCATCGTGGACGCGGTAGGGCGAGAGGTCGGGCGCCTCAGTGCGGATGCGACCCGTGGGGCCACGGCCACGCTCACCCCCGATGGCGGGCTGGTACTCGGCGGCCAGGTCTACGGCGAGTCTCTCGCGACCCTCGCGGCTGAGGACGCGTTCCCTTCGGCCGACTACGTCTTCGAGACCCACTTCGCTCTTGCGCAGCCTACGGGCTTCTACAGCCACATGGTGATCCTGTCGCCGCGGGCGGGCGACGATCCTGACGCGCCGAGCTACCGTATCTCATACCGGTTCGCCAACCCATGCCCCGCCGCGAACAACAGCACGGGCTTCTACCTCATCAACACGGGCACGCAGGAGTACAAAGACAGTCCTCTGTGGGCCAATCCCGTCGCTGGGGCGCGCTACCGGCTGGCCTACGGCCGGGAGTACGTTGCCTACACGGCCATTCAGGACCTGCCGGACGGTGTCCACATCCGCTTCTACCTGCATGACACCACATTGGCCGGCGACGACGCAGAGCCCCTCTTCGAGTACACCGATACAGCCGCGACGCGCATCACGGGCGCCGGCCCGGTCCGGGTGGAGGTAGGCTCCGGCGGGCTGATCCACCCAGCCGCGCCTGTGTGGTTCGGTGGGATGAAGCTGTACCCGCTCGAGCACCTCGACGCCGCCCGGCGCGAGCAGACCCCCACGGCGGGCTTGCTGGCGTCGGAGCTGGTGGCACCACCGGCACCCCGGCGCACTGAGCTCCCCAACCTGTTCGCCGACAACTTGGTACTGCAGCGCGGGAAGCCCATCGCTGTGTGGGGGCATGGCATCGATGGTGACGAGGTGTCCGTCACCTTGGCAGGCTCGGCGGCGAAGGCGGCGGTCGCCGATGGGCAGTGGCGGGTGGACCTCAGCCCGCTGCCGGCAGGCGGGCCGTACCAGCTCACGGCGACGGGCCGCGATCGCACGGTCACGGCGCAGAACGTCATGATCGGGGAGGTATGGGTACTCGGCGGGCAGTCCAACATGGGGTGGTGGCTGAAGAGCACCACCGAGGCTGAGACCGAGGTGCCGGCCTCGGACCTTCCCGACGTGCGCGTCTTCTCCGGATGGCACCCGGCGGCGGGCGAGCCGCAGTTCGAGATGGCCGGCGGCACCTGGAAGGTGATCGCGCCCTCCCTCGATGGTGCATTCTCGGCCGTGGGGTACTACTTCGCCAAGGCGCTGCACAAGGAACTGGGCGTGCCGATCGGCCTCGTCGACACATCAACGCCCGCGACGACCATCGAGTGCTGGGTGAGTGCCCGGGCGGCAGAGGGCCTCTTCGGGGGGGCGCTGACGGCGCAGCCCGGGCGCTTTCCCGCAGAGCTGTCGGATCCCGCGTGCTACTACAACGGCAAGGTCGCGCCCATCATGCCCCTTGGTGTCGCCGGCTTCGTGTGGTACCAGGGAGACGGCAGCACCTCGGCTACGGGCTCTGCGTACCGCGCGCGCATCCCCGCGCTGATCCGGGACTGGCGCGAAGGGTTCGCCCAGGGCGACCTGCCGTTCCTCATCGTCCAGATCCCGCAGTTTGAGGGGTGCTCGCCCGAGATGCGAGAGTCTCAGCTCCTGGCGGCGCGGAACGAGACGAGCACCGGCCTGGCGGTCACGCTGGATGTCGGCGACCCTGTGGACATCCACCCGCGGAACAAGCGTCCGGTGGGCGAGCGACTCGCTCTCCTCGCGCGCGCCATGGCCTACGGGGAGGCGATCGAGTGCAGCGGGCCGCTCTACCGCGCCATGACCGTAAGCGAGGGCAAGGCCCACCTGACCTTCGACCACGTGGGTGGCGGCCTGGCTCTGCATGGGGCCGGCGGTTTCGAGGTCTGCGGTGGGGACGGCGTCTTCGTGGACGCTCAGGTGGACTTGGCCGGAACCGACGGGCTGGTGGTCTGGAGCGATGCCGTGCCCGAGCCCGTGGCCGTCCGCTATGCCTGGGCACCCGTGCCCAAGATCAGCCTCTACAATGACGAGGGCCTGCCCGGCAGCCCCTTCCGCACGGGTGGTAACTGACGGCAGACGGCCCGGCGGCTCAGTTGCGCGTGCTACTCAACGAACGCCGCTCTCACGACAGCCGGCGTGCGGACAGCCACTACCCATCCGCTCCCATCCCACGCAACGGGCAGGCTGCCGAATGAGCGCCAGCGGTCGCCATCGAAGCGGCCGGTCTCAGCGTGCGGCTTCGCGGAGCCGACGAACGACACCACAGCACCGGGCGTGGCAACGATGACCTCATCGCTGTTGCGCGCCAACGCCACGCCGGCGACGGTGTCGCGAACGCGAAGGGTGTGCCCGCCGACCTGTAGCTCGAAGTCGCTCGTGGGCACGGTGCGCTCGCGGGTTCCCTCGATGATGCGCAGCTCGCGTGGCGAGTGGTCGCCCTCGGCACGGCCCGTGGCGAGCCAGGCAGCACAGCGATCGGTGCCGCGAAGCTCCGCAATCGGCTGCATCGCGGCCTGCAAAGGGTAGAGCGCCGCTGAGAACCGCCGCATCGCGTCGGCGTCGCCGATCACTGACTGCGGCGGGCCCGCCTCCCAGAGCAGGCTGCCGATGCCTCGGGCGGAAAGGAGCGCATAGTAGGGCAACACGTCCAGGTTCTCCCGCGTCTGTGGGTTCTCCGTCGGGCACTCCGCGGCGAAGGGCAGGTTCCCCTCGACCTGCGACATCGACAGCATGTTCGGCTCGACCGGCGAGATCACGCCATCGATGCCGACCAGGTCGATATCCGGGCATTCCCGAAGGAAGATGCCGACGACCTCCGGCGGCCACCAGGGCGAGTTCACATACAGCGGGATGTCGTAGACACGGGTGATCGCCTCGGCGAGCTTCGCCGCATAGCGGGCGAGGCTCGTGAACATGAACTCCTCCTCGCTCGCATAGTGCTCCGGGTCGTAGGCGGCATCGCAGTACGCACAGTGGCACCGCACGCGCTCCGGCTCCGATGGCCGCGTGTCCATCCACTGCTGGTAGTAGAACTCATTGTCGAGCTGCAGCATGATGACCGTGTGCGCCGCGTCCGTGTCCCGCAGGTGCTTCGCCACCGCCACGACATACCGCCGCTCGCGGTCCAGCGTGTCCGGATCGTTCGGGCACATCGGCGGCCCGCCGGGGACATAGGTGCAGCCGGGCTCGGAGAGCGCCATCCGCGTGTAGCGCCCCGGCGAATCGAGGATGAACGAGGGCGTGTACTGCGGGTAGGTCACGCCATTCCATCGCTCCATGACCTTGCCGCAGACGTTTGTGTTGAACAGGTTGAGCACGAGCTTGAGCCCCCGCTCTCGCGCGCGGTCGATGAACCAGTCGATGAACCGGAAGTCGTAGCGGCCCGGTGCGGCCTCGACCTTGCTCCAGGGGATCCCGATGCTCACCGTGCTCGCGTGCATCGCCTGGTATCCGTCGAAGAACGCCACGGTCTGCGCGTCCTGGCGCGTGCTGCGCCAGATGTCGCACTGAGCGCCGAAGATGAGGTGCGGCCGCCCGTCCACCATCAGCGTCGGTGGCTTCCGGACGGTGTCGATGAACGATGCTGTGGGGGGTGGCGGGTTCTGGTAGAGCCGCGCAGCAAGGGAATCCGCGTACTGCACCAGCGAGCGCGTCGCCGGGTCGCCATCGTTGTACCCGTAGAACGCGATGCCAGGCATCTCGGGGTAATGGCGCCGCAGGTACTCCGCCTGGCGTCGCAACTCGCGCGCGGTGCTATGCTTCCCGAACGAGTCCGGCTTCGCCGCTACCATTCCCAGGCAGACCACGGTCCTGCCGAGGAGTCTCTCGCGCCTCAACCGCTCCACGCGATCGCCGATCAGCCCATCGAACGAGATCGCCCAGTCCGGGTGGTCCGGCACGTAGGAGTAGCCCTCGATGAGCGCGAGGTCGATGGTGCCCTCGCGCAGTAGGTCGAGGAACACGGGCGTCGGGTTCGTGACCCACACCGCGATGAAGAAGCCGGGGTGGTGCCTCCGCGTTCGCCTGAGCCCCTCGGCGCACAGCGCCTCCGCCGGATCGCCCTGTGGGGTGTTCCACTCGTCGACCGCCGTGCCCGCGTAGCCGGCCTCTGCGGGCCCGGAGTACTGGCCGGTGAAGTAGTCGACGCCTGTCTCCTCGTAGTATGGGCTGTTCGGCCCGTAGGACCACGTCAGCGATGCGATACCCCGCCGGTTGTGCTCGATGGCGAGCTGCGCGCTCCCGACAGAGGCGTCGACGTTGCAGTGCTTGAGATCTTCGGGGAATGGGCACTGGTACCAGACGATGTAGGGCTTCGGCGGCATGCGGAGGAGCTGTGCCGGGCTCGGCCCGGCGGGAGGCATTCCGCCTTCCTCTGCCAGACACAGCAGCGGGGTGAGGGCAACTGTGATGTGGAACGCGGGCACCATCAGCAATGCGAGCGCGACGCGCCCCGTTGGGAGCTTAGGAGCTACGGCGAGCGCGTGAGGATCGATACCCGACATGGTACCCCCCTGCCCGGACGCCAGTGCGGCGGTGCGTGAGTGCGTGTCGCCCGGGTATTCCGGGTCCCGCGATGGGTCCCCTGCGCCCGTGCGGGCTGCATTCAGGATCGTGTGTACCCGCAAGCTCCAGGGCCCCTACTGGGAGCGCGGGCTTCAGCCCGCTGCGCTGGCGAGGGCCGGGCTCTGCTGCGCACAGGGCTTGTCGCGCTATGCGGGGCTCGTCCTCCGGCCCATCGAGGGCCGTCGGACGAATCGCAGACTGAAGTCCGCGCTCCCAGTCACCGCCTACACACGATCCTGAATGCAGCCTGTTCCCCCACTCCGCTTGCCCGACGCCGGCGCCTGGGCGACAATGACGGAGGAGGTAGGTCGGCCATGGTCTACACTGTGGTTCTGCTCAGGGAAGACGACGGCCGGTACTCCGTCTTGGTCCCGGCGCTGAAGGGTTGTCACACATGCGGCGACACCTTGCCGGAGGCGCTTCGGATGGCTGATGAGGTTATCCGGCTGTTCGTGGCTTCCCTCCGCGAGCGGGGCCTGCCGGTTCCGGCCGACCAGAGCGACGTGACGGTGAACATGGAGGATGCATCGGAGGCGCTCGTGTACAAGCTCCGCGTCATCGAGCAGGAGGCAACGCTGGTTGCCTAGACTTCCCGACCATGCCTGAGAGCGACCATGGCCAGGCTTGATCCTTCGGCCTACTCCCACTCCCCCGATGGTCACCCTCCCCTCTCGCGTCGCATCGCAGGCCGGGTATACTGGTACCGTCGCTGCGACGGAGGAGTGGTACCGATGCAGCTTACAGTTCTGCTCGAGCCATGCGACGAAGGCGGCTTCCACGTCTATGTGCCCACACTCCCAGGGTGCCATAGTGAGGGCGAGACGGAAGAGGAAGCGTTGGCAAACATCCGTGAGGCCATCGAGCTGTACCTGGCGCCGGACCCCAGCGAACTCCCGGGTCACCCTGTCCGTGCTCTGCAGTTGGCCTTGTAGCCATGCCGCGTATCCCGGCACTCGACGGGCGCAAGCTCATGGCTCTGCTCCGACGCCATGGCTTCGTGGTGGTGTCGCAACGCGGCTCTCATGTGAAGCTACGCAAGGCTGAAGTCGTCCTTGTGGTGCCAGTGCACGGTAGTCGATCCCTGAAGCGGCCCACGCTTCTCGGCATTCTGGAGGACGCGGGGATCGATCCGAACTGCATCTGAGACGGACGCCCGTCTGTGGCTGCTGACCATGCGGCCCCCCATCCTAGGAGGCACGCCTTTGGACCGGCCGATGACGCCCTACCAGGTATGGAAGCGAACGAAAGATGACGTCGACGAGTGGTACCCGGCCGTCCTTGCGATGCTCTCAGGAGCCACCGAAGCGGCTGGCAGCGGGTCCCCGCTGGAGCCCACTTACCGGGGCCGCTCGCTCGGGCCCTTCGGCGTGGGTGCGTGCTACAAGGCAGTGATGCGCACCAACCTCCAGATGCTCCTGTCGTGTGTAGCCAGCTTCGAGGCGCTATGCAAAGACTGGGCCGACCTGCTACAGCAGCAGGGCGCATCGTTCCCCAGGACGTGCAGGAAGCGTAAGGGTTGCCCGCCCGAGCCAAGCTACAGCGCCGCCACCGCCGACGCGTGCTCGACCGAATCGTACTTCGCATTCGTGCTCGAAGAGCGTTGGCGACCCGTCCCGCCCCTCGCGGACTACCCTCCGCTTCCCGAGTATTGGTGTCTCCGTAACCTCTGGCTGCACAACGCCGGCAGGCTCGATCAGGAGTTCAGCACCAAGGCGCCCGCAGTCGTTGCCGGCCTCCTGAGCCACAAGGAAGCGGACGGCATACCTGACTCGCTCCCCGATCGCGACCACGCCTGGGTCCATTGCGTGCTGCTGGGGCAGGCGCTGGAGAGCGTCGGCGGATTCGTGGACTGGGTAGCCGAGCGGCTGCCGCTGCAATTCCACGCGCTCACGCCGTAGCCGGTCCGCGCGACAGCGATGGGTGCCCCGGTCCTGCATGGACGCGGTGCTCGCATCACTCCCCCGCCGGCCCCATCCGCCAGGCTCGGATGCTCCGCACCGCCGCTTCCCCACCGATGGCGAAGGCCGCGACGCCGAGGCTGTCGGCGCGGGAGGGGTAGATGCGCTGGGTGATGCACTGGCGGTCGTTCGCGAAGACCTCGAGGATCGAGCGGTCGAGGAACACGTGCAGCCGCAACGGCTCGCCCGGAACAAGCTGTAGCGGCGCGGGCTGGACGCGAACGTCCTCGATGGGCACCGGCGCGTCATGGAAGGGCAGCACGCGCGGCTCGAGCGGGTTGTCGTACATCACGCCCCAGGGACACGGCCAGGGCTGTACCACATCCCCGCCGAGGCTGGACCGACTGGTGTCGACACTCAGCGTGCCTGCGGCCGGATCGTAGACGATCGTCGTCTGCTCCGCGGCGTCCGGCGAGCGACGGACGCGCAGGCCCACCCGCGACGCGGTATCAGGCTCGATCTCCGCGAGGATCTCCAGGCAGTCGCCGGAGACCGTGTCGAGCACGCGGTCAACCGCGGGCTCGAGCACGACATCGCTGAGCGACTGCTCGTCCAGGCGGAGGCGCTCGATCTCGGGGACGGGCTGGATGCGCAACGTGCCGTCGTCCGCGAGTGAGAGGATGCGCGGGAGTGTCATCACGCCCGCCCATCCGGCGGCTCGTACCGATGTGTTGCGCCGCGCCTCGCACACCCACCCGAACAGCAGGCACCGCCCCTCGTCGTCGATCATACCGATGGGCGCGATGAACTGCCCGCCGGGGAAGTTCATCCGGCCGTGGGTCTCCGGGATGAACTCATCGCCCTCGTACCGGCCGATGTAGTACTGCGCGCCGAGCTTGTGGCTGACGAAGAGAAGGATGTGCCGGTCGCCCAGCGGCAGGAACGTCGGCACGGCGCAATCCTCGTAGGGGTCCGTCCACTCACGGCGCGACTGGTAGAACGGCCGCAGGTACTCCCACGAGGTCATGTCCTTCGAGCGGAAAAGGTACCCCGTGTCGCCGCCCTCCTGAGCCCTGCCGCCGCAGAGCAGGTACCAGTCGTCGCCGCGCTGCCACGCGCAGGGGTCATACACCTGGTAGACGCCGTACCCCGGTTGGCCCGGCTGCGGGACGCGCAGGACGGGGTTAGTGGGGTGCTTCGTCCAGTGGATGAGCAGGTCGTCGGTGCTCGTGGCCAGGCAGGTGCCATCCGGCACGCCGTGGTAGACGAGCGTCGGCACGCCATCGTGCATCACGGCGCCGCCGCTGAAGCACCCGTCGCGGTCCGGCCCGCCCGCTGTCGGCGTGAGCGCGATGGGATGGTGCACCCAATGGATGAGGTCGGTGCTGGAGGCATGGCCCCACTGCATCCACTGCCAATAAGCCGCATCGGGGTGGTGCTGGTAGAAGATGTGGTACCGGCCCTTGTAGACGATGGACCCGTTGATGTCGTTCATCCAGCCGGCCGGCGCGGTGAAGTGGTAGGCCGGCCGCTGGGGATCGCTCAGGAACTGCTCCCGCAGCTCGCGCGCGGCGGCGATGAGCTGCTCCGTGTGCTCGATCCGTTGCTCTAGTGTCATCGAGTCCTCCTGCGCGAACGCGGCTGGTGCGAGGATCATCAGGATGAAGGCACCGGCGATCCCTCGCGACAGCAGCGTCCATGCCGACATGCAGGCGTTCCCCTCTCCTCCGGCGGGGTCCCTCACCCGGCCTTCGGCCGACCTCTCCCAGAGGGAGAGGTGACCAACCCCCTCTCCCCCCGGGAGAGGGTTGGGGTGAGGGACGAGGTTACCGCACCACCGGCGCCAGGAAGTGCAAGGCGTTGAAGCGCTCGAAGGCCGCCAGGTAGTCTTCAGCCACGAACCGGATCGTCCTTCCATCCGCACGTGTGACGAAGTCGAGGGGCTCGAGAGCGTCGGCGAGTGACGGGTCAACGAAGACCACCTCAACAGTCACCGGGCCGGCGAAGGTGAAGGGCTGGAGCTCCGAGACACGCCGAACCGCGCGGCCGGCGGCTTCCTCGATCTGCGCACGGGCCCTGGAGACGGGCACGCAGCGCGCCGCCGAGCGGCTCACCCCTTCCTTCACGGCGACTGTCTCCACGTTGCCCAGCAGCGCACGCGCTTCCTCACACGCTGCGCGGTCGCCGGCAACCAGGCCGACCGGTACGCCATGGTGCCCGCACAGCGCCGCATCCGTGCCGATCTCGCCGACCTCGGTGCCGTTGAAGGAGAGGGAGAAGATGCTGAGATTGAACGTGTGGGCCATGACGCCGTGGAGAGTACCGGCCTTCGAGTGGTAGCCCACAAGCAGCGCCAGGTCGAACGAGCCATCGACGCCGCCCGCATGGTTCATCGGCTTGGGCTGGCCCGATAGGAAGCCTACTCGGGGGTCGAGCAGCTCGGGCAGCAGGTTGCGCATGTTCCCATGGCTCTCCCCCGCGCACACCTCGGTGGCCCCGCCGGCGATCGCCCCGCGCGCGGCCGCGTTCACCTCCTCTGTCATCAGGCGCCGCTCCACATCGCGGTCGGCGGCGTCCCACTGCACCAGCCCGGCGATCCCCTCCATGTCCACTGCCACGAAGACCTTCATCGTTGTCTCCTTCCGGCGCCTCTCACTGCGCGCCCACCTCGTACCGGAACGCCGGCCCCCCGGGGAACCGGAGCAGCCCGCCATCGACTCGGGCATCGACATCGCCCACGGCGTTCCCCTCTGGGTCGAACGCGATCACGGTGGACGCGGCGGTGCCGAGCTGAGCAGTGTCCACGGACAGAGCACTCATGTCTCCCAGCGGCCAGACCGACCAGCTTGTGTCGGAGGTCCGCCTGAGGATCGCGGCACCGTCGGTCTCGACCGGGCCGAGACGGGCGCCAGCGCCACGGGCATCCACGAACCAGACATCCCCATCGTGCGAGAGGTCGACGCGCTGCCCGCTCTCGGTGAGGGCCGAGTAGACCAGCACGTCGCCCGGCGCCTGCGCGACGAAGCCGGAGGGCGGCAGTCGATAGGTCGCGCCGCCTATGGTCACGGTCCACTCACGGTCGAAGCTGCCGTTCACCCACACCTCCACGCCACCCTCGTAGCGGACATGGACCTGGCTGTGCCGATAGGCGCCGGAGCGGAGGGCGCCCGATGTGTCGAGCATCGTGTCGCGTTCGGGATCGTGGTAGCGGATCTCCTCGACGCGGCGCATCGCGTAGCGGCTCTGCAGCGGGTGGAGGAGGTGGTAGGTCCTCAGGTCGGCATCGTAGCCGCGGAACCGGTGGCCCGTGAAGGTTCCCTGGTGGCCGAAGGCGATGGTGGCGGCGGTGAAGCGGTCCAGCGCGGCCTCGGGGCCTCCGAGAGCGGCGACGTCCTCCGCCGACTTGATGTAGCGGGAGACCCAACTCATCCCCGCATCCATCTCGAGTGGGTGCATCTTCAGCAGGTCGAAGTCCACGAGGAACGGCTCGCGGTAGGGCTTCGGGCCGGGGATCTGCGCATCGCTGCCGTCGGCGAGACCGGCGTAGAGCCAGTGGGTGCTGCCCTCGCTGTACACGGCGCCGTAGGTCCGCCGGTCATTGAGGAGCAGCTTGCCATAGGAACGGTAGGTTGTGCCAAACTCGCCCGCGCCGGGTAGCCGAGGGTCGTAGTCCACCTTGCCCCAAGGCGGCACGGCGGTGTGGACATCGCAGAACGAGGCGGTGGTGCCGAAGCGCGCGGCGATGCGCGGCGCGAACCGAGCCTCCAGCTCGGCCGCGACGAGCGGCTTGATGGGGTAGGACCCCGGCCAGCAGTCATCGCTGATGTCTCCATCAGGCCGCCAGGCGATCCGGTCCCAGGAGAACTCCTCGGCAACCGGCTGGATGTCCGTGTAGTTCGTGTAGAGCGCCGGCGTGAACCCCCAGGCCCTCAGGTCATCGAGGTACGCCTTCATCGCCGCATCGCCGACGATAGGCGCCGCGTGCTCGGTGAGCGTCCACTCCTGCGGCCCCTGCGGGACATCGGACCACATCCCGTCGAAGTGGCGGATGTAGACATCGGTGACGCCGTATGCGGCGTAGCGTCGCCACTGCTCTCGCTGCTCCTCGAGCCGCGAGGCCTGGCCGCCGGTCGAGTGGCAGAGCGGGGCGAGGCGATCGCGGTTCGGGGAGGGCGGGTTCGGGATGTTCGGCAGCACCTCGCGGACGTCCGATGAGACGGTGAACACATAACGCTCTGTGAGAGGCGCGCGGTCGCCGTTCGGCAATCGGTCGTATCGCACACCGGGGGTGTAGACCAGCGTGCCATCCGTCAGCGCCTCAATCCGCGTGCGCGGCTGCGCGGCGAAGGTCACGGCGGAGGCTCGCGACCGGTACCAGTCCGGGAAGCCGGAAAGGAAGGCGCGGTCCGTCACGATGACCCGCCCGTCTCTACCGTAGGGACTGGCGTTCCACGCGTAGTAGGGGAAGCTCACCCACCGCGCGTCCGCCGGCCCGCGGAAGTAGCCGCCATCGATCCCGGCTAGCCGGTCGCTGTCGCCCTCGACCTCGACGATCAGTGACTTCCCGGAGATGCGCAGCCTGAGCGCGTACTCGACCTGCCCCGCGCCGACGAGGCAGCGCCAGTTCGCCCGCACAGCGTCGTCGGTCTCCTCCACAGAGACCAGCTCGCGTACGATACCCGGATCGCTTGGCGTCGTGACGCCCCGAGGCCCTTCGAGCAGCACACCCCCCTCCGCCGCGGGCAGCATCGGCTCGCCTGCCTCCTCGCCTGGCCGCGCGTAGGTCGCCGTGATGTCATCGAAGGTCCCGCCGCGGGGCTCATACCGATAGGTGATGCGCTCATCGGCGCCATCGTAGACCAGCAGCCAGGCGGAGCCGTCGCGCTCGATGCGGTTCGAGTGTGCCGCCGCCGGCCTATCGGGCAGGATGCCATCGGGCGATGTGGGGAGAGGCAGACCGCCCAGATCGGCCGGCACGTCGAGCGTCGGCGCGAGCCGCTCCTCCGCGAATACGAGGGCGTCGAGGAGGAACGATCGTGGCGATGTGTTCGTGCACCCTCCGAAAAGGAGCCCGGTGCATCGCAGCGGCCGCGGCCAGTCGGCTGGGATGCGGGCGCGCGCCACGTACCAGTAGGGATAGGCGACGCGCTGTCGGAACCGGAGCTGTCGCGGTGTCCCATTCCCGTCGACCAGCTCCAATGCGTGCCACAGTAGTGGCATCTCCGGATCGGGCCGGTCCAGCCAGCCGATCGCACGCCCGAGCAGCCAGAGGTGCACAGCGGCCGCGGACTCGGGCACTTCCAGCGGCGCGGCGGGTCGCAGGATGAACCCGCTGCTCGCGCCAGCGCCATGGAAGGTCACCTCCATCGACGCCTCGGACCAGCACAGCTCCTCACGCGCGCGCGAAAGCTCCGCCGCTCCGCCCTCGAAGGGTTCCACGCGCCACTCACCGGCTCCCGCCTCGCCGAACCGGACTGCCGGTTCCTCCGGCATCGGCCGCACCATCGCACGCGGACGCACGCCGATGCGCTCCTCAGCGCGATCCGCCGGCACCTCGCGGATAAACTGCCAGCCGTCGCCATCAGGGACGAGGCGGCCGATGAGCACGCGCCCCGTCGCGTCCGCTCCAACGAGCGGGAGCCGCGGGCCATTCGCCGCCGCATCATAGAGGCCGGCCTTCACGTAGACGGGCTGCCCTAGCAACGGGGGCAGTGTGACCACGCCGAAGTCGAGCGTGGTCACCTCGTTGGGCCCCCACTCGCTCGTCTTCGCGGGTATCGCCAGCGGCCGCAGCCCGGGCGAGGGGTCCATGTAGAGCCACTCGCCGGAGCGGGTGTGGTCGAAGTGGACGAATGGCATGTAGTCGCGCGCAAAGGCGGTGCCGCAGTTGTGGAGCGTCAGCGAGATGCGCACCTCGCGCGGCGATAGGGATTCGCAGGAGCCGATGGCGATGGCAACGGGCTCCTGGGCACCAGCCGGGCGTGCAAGGCAGAGAACAGCGAGGAGCGCCGCCGCCTGACCGGAAGGTCGGATCATCGCCCAGCCTCCTCCCCGAGCCACGGCAGCAGCCTCTCGAAACGCACGCCATCCCCGTCGGCCACGATCCGGCCGATGAGCGCGCGGGTGTCCTCCCCTGAGCCGGCAGGGCAGACGCGCGCGCCGTCGCCATCGTGATCATAGAGCCCGGCACGGAGGTAGACAGGCTGGTCGAGAGATCGAGGGGCTTCGTAGGGGCCGAACTTCACCACCGCGACGGTATCTGGCCCCCACGATGCCGAAGGCACCGGCGTAGCAGACGGTGGAAGGCCCAGGGCGATGGTGGCGTCGAGGTGTTCGCCGGTCTGCTCCGGCTCGAAGTGAAGGAAGGCCCACAGGTCGCGATCAAATGCTTGCCCGCAGTTGAGGAACGCGACCCTCACCTCGAATAGCCCGCCCTCCAGTATGTCGACGACACCTAAGGCCACGGTGTCCGCCTCACCGTCCTTCGCCGGGGATGGGCGCACGAGCGTCACGGCGTCGCCATCGCGCGACAGCCGGCCAAGCTCGATGGGCGGCTGGCCGGGCAGAGCGCCGAACATGTCCACTGCAGCGGGCAGGTCGCCGCCCAGCTCGATGGGGTCGAGCGGAATCACCTCCGCGTGGTCGCCCTGCCAGCCCGAGCACGCCACCGGCACGCGGGCTTGCGGCGGTCCGTCCGGTGCGCCCGCGCCTGCTGCGCGGAACCATACCAGGATCTCGCCGTCCGCCGCGAACCGCTCCCCGGCGTTCAGCACCAGCAGCTTCGGGAGGACGCGGCCGCCAGGCAGACTGTCGGTCACGAGCAACAGGGCACACGCGCCCCCGTCCCCCCGCGCGCTGGTCGCGACCAGCAGAGCGACCGTCACCGCCGTGAGGGCAGTGGCGCGGAAAGGAGCGGAGTAGCGTGAAGTCCAGCCCATCCGTCCGTGCCTCCAGGCTCCATAGTGCTCGCAAGGCCGACGCGCGCCCCTTGGAGGGGCCGCACGAGAGGCCAACGGCCTCGAAGTCCGGCCCTGGCCGCCGAAGGCGGACGCGCTCCGGATGGCCGAGATGGGTCGTCCTTGGGACGACAGGCCCGGACTTCCGGCGATCCGCGCCCTCACTTCGTCGCGCGTGCTCCTGACCCCTTGCGCCCGGTGGCCGACCAGGCTCACCGGACACGAAGCACTACCGGGCCGATGAGACCGGAGGTGGCGCTGCCGCGGTATCGGGTTGGAATGGTGAGGTAGTGGTTCGCCAGCGTGTTGTAGACCAGCACGCGCACCTCGTTCTCGCCCGGATGCAGCAGCTTCGTGACATCCCACCGCCACGGCGGCGCGACTCGAGTGCCGGCCGGCTTCCCGTTGACGTGCACCTCCGCCGATGAGACGACCTGCCCGAGGTCGAGGAGGACGCTTCCCGAGAGCTGTTCTGCGCTGACGGCTGCCGTCCTGCGGTACGACATCCCCCCGGAGTAGGACTCGACGCTCTCCATCTTCGACCAGTCACCGGGCAGGATCGACCCTTCGCCGCACTCGAACGTCACAGGCTCGGGCAGGGCAGCCCCACCGTAGCGCCCGCGCTCATGCTGCACCCGGAGCGCGGCCAGCCCTTCCGGTGCTTGAGGTGTACGAAGCTCGAACCGGTAGACGACCGCCGGACCCTTCGCCGCGATCCTACGTCCTTCGACGAGGCGACCGTCGATCCAGGCACGCACGCGGCCGTATGCGGTCACCGTCATGGCTCGCATCCCCGGCGGCGTGCGGAAACGGTACCACCCCACCGGGCTCGCATCGAGGGGGCGCACGTCGAAGGGCAGGATGCCCGGCAGCCCGTACCACGGCATCGCGAGCACCCCGGGCGTCGGTCCCGGTACGGGCTCCGGCCGATCAAGCTGCGGCGGGCCGTTCGGGTGGCTGTACCAAAGGCTGTTCTCGAACGACCCCAGGTCGGCCGCGCCCGCCCACGCTGAGTCATCGAAGGCGATACCGCGCCAGTCCCCGGACGGCTCAGTGCTGCAGCGCCACGTCGCATCGGTGCCAACGCGGAGCCCGCCCGAGGTGAAGAACTCGGCGATGAGCCCAGCGGGCCCACCGTCGTTGACCGCCTCGACCACGATCACGTTCCTTCCGCGCTGTAGCAGGGCCCTCACGTCGTACGACTGCACCGTCTCCCACCGGCGCCCGGCACCTACCTGTTGGCCATTGACGTAGAGGGTGTAGCCGTTGTCGCAGGTGATGTGGACAGAGGCGCGCTCGGCGAGGTGGTCCAGCTCGACGAGCTTCCGGAACGTACAGGCTGGCGCCGCCCGGTCGCCCGACGCCCAGATCCAGCGCGCGTTGAGGGAGAACGCCGCTGTCGCGAAGGAGGCGTTCGCCGCCGCCGTGTCGGGAGCGGCCAGGATGAAGTAGCCGGTACCGGGTTGGTCGTATCGGAGCAGGAGTGCGTTCGCGCCGGGCTCGAGCATCACGGCGCGCCCGTCCGGCGGGAGGGGCTGACCGTTGGCCCACGCCGCCGATGGACGCATTCCACCGGACACGACTACTGCATCGGGGCCCGCGGCCGACCGGACGGTCGTCCAGAGGTAGTATACGGTGCCGCTGTCCTCGGGCTCGCGGACGTAGCTGGTGTGCGCATCGCGCAGCCGCCCGAGGCGGATGAAGTCGGCGTAGAGCTCCTCCTTCAGGCCATGGTAGCCCTGATGGCCCGGGTCGCCCTCGACACCCCAGCGCCATGAGAACTCGTAGGGCTGCCAGGTGAGCTGACGGTCGCCGATCGACTGCGCTCGCCCGGCGGCCGGCCATGGGCTATCCAGGATCCCCTCTTCGATGCTCGCCAGGTCCGCATCGGCGGGAATGGGCCCGAGCCGCAGGAACATCGGCCCGTAGCCCGCCGTGACACGCGGCCACGCGGAGTCGTCGAGGTCCGGCCGCCAGAAGCCAGACCCGTCTGTCGCTACATAGCGGAACCGGCGTACCTCGGGGCCGAGCTTCCCCTCGCTGGGCGGCCATCGGAAGTCACCAAAGCGGTTGTCCAGCGTCGGCGCCAGCTCGCACGCCCACGGCCCGTCGATGGGGATGATCGTCTCCGTCGGCTCGGGTGAGCCGCCATCGTGGAGCGGCTCGCCAGGCGAGAAGACAACGATCTGCATCTCCTCCCTCTCGCCGGGCAGGCGAAGGCGCGTAATGCCGTCGGCTTGTCCGAGCACTGCGAGAGGACGGGTCCCGCCCGTCCAGGGATCCCACATCTCGGCGCGCCCCGTCGCGCGAAGCGTGCACTCGGCGCCCTTCGGCAGGTTGTAGAGCGCGTAGACGTCGCGAGGCCCGATGCGGCGGTGCATGAAGTAGAAGGGCTGCTCCTGCCGGCCAGCGGCGATGTCCTGTGGGAAGGACTGACTGATGAGGCCGATGGCCGAGTCGGCGTCCGGCGATACGAGGCCCGTGCCTCCTCCCGCGTGCTCACAGATGTGGGGCTCGGTCAGGCGCTTCGCCTCCGCGGCGCCGATGCCGAACGTCTCGGTGACGAGATGGTCCACCTCGGGGTCATCGCGGCCTACTCGGTCGCTCGCCACGGGCAGATCGCCGAGGGCGACGACGATGCCGCCGTGCGCCGCGAACTCCGCGGCCCGCTCCACTGTGGAGTGCCGCACGGCCTGCATCGCCGGGAGCACAAGCACGCGGTAGGACTCGCCCGCGACGTTGAGCCGGCCATCGGTGATCCTGGCGCGGTCGAGCGACTCAAAGTCCATGAAGTCGAAGTCGATCCCCTCGCCATAGAGCCGCCGGCCGAGGTCGAACGCGGCCTCGACGGCCTCGGCCCCGCCCATGCCTGCCTCCTTCGGCGCCACGGGGTACATCACGGCGACATCGCACACATGCACGCCCTGGCTCAGGAGGTAGCTCAGCCGCTGCACACAGCCCATGAATGTGTCGATGTGCGTCCAGTAGGGCATACGCCAATGGTTGTCCGGCGGCGCCCATTCCCACCAGCCGCCGTGAGTGGAGTAGTAGAGCCCATGCAGGGTCAGCAGGTTCTGCCCCATGGCGAAGTTCGCGAAGGTGGCATCGGCGATCTGGGCGGATGATGTGCCCCACCCGCTGCTATGGTAGCCCTCCAGCCACACACGAGGCCGCTCGTAGAGGTGCGCGATGGAGGAGGCGACCTTGTTCTTGACCAAGTCCTTGGCCAGACCCGGCTGGTCGCAGCCCGGCCCTTGGTTCCACCGCTGCGTGCGGAAGTAGTCGCCGAACTCGGTCACATCGTAGCCCCGGCCGCCGTGGTCGCAGCCGTAGATCATCCCGCGCCGCTGGTGCCACTCGAAGATGGGCCGGAAGTAGCCCTCCTCGCTCAGTGCGACCATCACGTCGCTGTAGTCGAGGCGCACCTTCGGTGTGCGGGGGCCGATGTCCACGAAGAGCGCCGGCAGCTCAGGGCGAACGTCGTACCCCTTGCGCCGGCGGAACTCCCTTGCGAATGCCTCGTCGTAGAGCCACCCACTGACGCGGAACGCCAACTCGTCGGAGAAGAAGAAGTCCAGCCCGCGACCGGCTTCACCGGGGTTGTGGGCCTCGAAGGGCTCGAAGAACGCCTCGATGACGCTCGCGCCCGAGTCGGCGTTCATGGGGTCAATCGAGGGCACTATGCGCTCCGCCCAGACGGCGTCGATGCGCCACGTCCCCTCTGGCGCTCTCCAGTCCAGCTTGCCCTCGCGTACGCGGCCCAGCAGGTCCTCCGCGTCGCCCGGTACGACGGCGTCGCCACCGAGGCGGTAAGCCTGCAACGCGAGCAGGCCGTCGGGCAGCAGCCACTCCACGTTCGCGCCGCCCTGCGAATCCCGCGCCTCATGGCGGAGCACCCAGCCGTTGATCTCCGGATGCTTCGCCAGGGCCTCGTCCACGGCCCAGCCCTGGCCCACGCCGAGCGTGTAGTCGCTGAGGCTAACGGCCATGCCCCGCGACTTGGCCTCCTTGAGGAACCAGCCGAAGAGGTCCCACCACTCCTTCGAGAAGAGGGGCGGGTCGCTGGGATAGGTCAGCCCGTAGAGGACGCCGCCGCGGTCGCTGTGGGCGTAGTTGACCTGAAGGCCCATGGCGCCTTTGCCCTCCAGCCGGTCAAGCTGCCACTCGAGCCGCTCGCGCGTCAGCGGGTCGCCCAGCCACCAGAAGAACCCGACCTCGCCGTAGCCCGGTGGCGGGCTGACGAACCCAGGCAGCGCGTCCAGGCCCGGTGCTCGCGAGGGAAACCCGATCGCCCCGGGGGGCGCGGTCATCCCGGGGTTCGCAGGTGCCAGCGCGGAGGTCAGGGACACGAAGACTGCAAGCTCAACCATCGGTGGTCTCTCTTTCGGGAAAGCCGGTGACGGTCACCTGTCTTCCCTGCGAGCCCTGGCATCACCCTCCGTCTCCGGTAAGCCGGACAGGTGACTGCCACCGGTTTCCCGTAGCGTGGGATCCCTTCAGCGGGCCAACGAGGCCCCGGATGCCGATCCGCGGGAACGCCTCCGAGAGCTGCCGGGCGACCGGGTCGGGCACGCCAGCGTCGGCCAGCCCGCTTCGGAAGCCGCGGACCGCACGACGCCGGGCGAAGGAGAAGGCCACAGCCTGGACGCCCAGCGCCGCGGTCAGCCGACCGATCGCCCGGCAGATCCGCAAGGCGGACATAGCGCCTGAAGCCTTCATCGCAGGCTACGACCCCCCACCACCGTGGCCGCTCTTCATCTGGTTCAGAAGGCCCTGAATGGACCCGATGTAGGACTTGGCCATGGAGAGCGCCTCCTCCTCCGGTATCCCGCTGTCGATCAGCTCCTTGTAGAACGAGCCCACCGCCTGGCCCATCTCGCGCCCGGCGTCCGCCGAGAACAGTGTGGCGCGAAGTTGCGTCAGTAGTTGTGGCACCTTCTCCGTGACGACTTCGAGTATCCTTCCGACTTCCTCTGCACCACTGTCATCGCCCATGGATCGTCATCTCCTTCCCAGTCGATGGCTATGCTACTGCACGTTCGCAGGTACCCAGGACAGGGCCAAGACCCGCGCTCTGCGAGCGGATGCCCAATCCAGCGCTCCGTCCACGAGAGCCCGAAGCCCAGCGGGAGCGCCAATGAGCCGTAAGGCACTCCGCAGACTGCCGGCGGCCTCCCCGGAGCGGCTCTGCCGGTGCCCGACTCGCGCGGCGATCTGCTCCCAGGCATCAACGGGCAGCGTGGGCGCTTCGCCCACGGCATTCCGCATCTGCCGGCAAAGCGCCATGGCTCGGGCCAGGTCAACTCGGCACTCGGTGCACCGGAGCGTGTGGACCAGAGCCCGGGCCGCCTCAGCGCCGGAAAGCGTTCCGTTGGCCAGCCAGGGGATCAGCCCCTGAGTGGTCAGGCAGTCGTCCATGTGCTCTCCTCCTCCTCGCCCGCGAGCAGCGCGGAAAGCCGTCGCCGCGCGTGGAACATGCGGCTCTTCACCGTGCCGACGGGCACATACGCGACCAGCTGCCGTGTTGGACTTCGCCACTACTGGCGCGGGCTCGCCCGCCTGTCTCGCCGTCTCCCCGTTCGCTCTTCGCTTCAGCCCAGTGTCTGCCTCAGGCCCTTCACCGCCGCCCCTCGCGAGACGACGGCTGCCATTCCTGTTATCTTGGCTACAGGGGCGTCTCGGTTCACACGGCTACCCCTAGGAGGACTTATCACCTCCTGGATCGGTGCGCTCCGAGGCGCACGCCCGCGGGTCTCCGAACCCGTACCCGCGGGCCCCAGGAACTGCAGGGAGGTCTTTCATGGCAGTCTGCATCAAGCTCGGGTTCGTGCCGTCCTATCGCTTCCGCTGGAGTCCCTGGGCGGAGAGGATGCGCCAGGGAACCCTCGACGCGATGGCGCGGCTTCCGGGCGTGAAGGTCGTCGTGCCGGAGCCTTGTGGCGACGGCCCGATCGGTGAAGGGCGTACTCGGCACGGAGCGGTCCAGTCGCTGGATGAGGCCGAGTGTGTGGCCGAGTGGTTCGCACGCGAGGGTGTGGACGGGCTGGTCCTGTGCCCCCTGGACTTCGGCGACGAGCGCTCGGCGTGCATCGTGGCGGAGCGGCTCGGAGTGCCCGTGTTCCTCTATGCCACCGAGGAGCCCGTCGCGCTCACCGATGCTTCGCTGGCCCGCGTCTCGGACTCGTACTGTGGCAATCTGTCGATGGCTTCCGGCCTCCATCGGCGAGGGGTCGAGTTCCGGTTCGGCGGCATCTTCATGCCGGGGGACCCGGAGCTGCACCGCGAGCTCGATGCCTTCATCCGCGCGGTCGCTGTCGTGAAGGGCCTCCGTAACGCGCGGGTCGGCCAGATCGGTGTCCGTCCCGCGAGTTTCGAGACGGTTGCCTACGACGAGGTCGCGCTCGTTCGCAAGTTCGGGCAGACGATCGTCCCCGCGAACCTCGAGGACATCGTCGCCGACGCCATGGCTCGCCCCGCGGATGACCCTCGTGTCTGCGCCACCATGGACGCGCTGCGAGGGTCGGTCCGGCACTGCACCGTCGCCGATGATTACGTGCTGAACGCCGCCCGGCTGGAGCTGGCGATGCTGGACTTTGCGGAGCGCTATCGTCTCGTCGCTCTCGCCGCTCAGTGTTGGCCGTCGATTCAGCGGATGATGGGCATCTCGGTCTGCGCCCTGTTTGGACGGCTGACCGAGCGGGGTCTCCTGACCGCCTGCGAGGTGGACGTGCTCGGTGCGCTGTCCATGCTGGTGAACCGCCAGGCCGCCCTCCATGAGACTGTGCCGCACTTCATCGACTGGACCATTCGCCATCGCGAGGATCCGAACCGACTGCTCGCGTGGCACTGTGGGAATGCTCCGGTGTGCCTGGCTCGGTCCGAGGATGAGACGGCCCTTCGCTCGCGTAACAACATGACGGGCGAGGCGCCCATCTCCCCGGGTGATACGCAGGCAGGCCTGTACCAGTTCCAGCTTCGGCCCGGCCCCGTGACGATCTGCCGTCTCGCCGAGCACGATGGACGCTGGCGCATGCTGGTCACCCGAGGGGAGATCGTTCCATCGGATGACGTACTGGCCGGGACGTGGGCGTGGGTCGCGGTGCCTGATCACGCGCGGTTGTACCGCACGCTCGTCGAGGAGGGCTTCATCCACCATGCGAGCATGATCCACGGCGATCAGGTGGACGCGCTCCTGCTCGCGTGTCGGTTCCTGGACATCGAGCCCGTCGTGGTCTGAGCAGCCGTAGCGCGCCGGCTCGACCCGAAGCGACGTTAGGTGTCCCCGGGCTGAGTGCGGAACCGCTACAATGGTCCGGGCTCTGTTCTAGGAGGTCGTTTCGATGCGTACTGCGCTTCTCGTGTGCATGATCGCGCTGTCCGGCGTGCTGTGCGCCTCTCTCTTGGGCTGTTCCGGCGCCTCGGCTCAGCCACTCGGGCCCCGTGCAGGCTGGAGCGCCCCGGCCCCGGCGGCGGCGACCGCCAGGCCGGCTGGAGCTGCGGACAACAGCGATGCCGCCGCGGCTGCGTTTGAGGCCATGGGCGACCTCGCTGGTGCGCCGTCCGCCGCGGCGCCGGAGGCCACGCCTCCTCCCGAAGGGTCGCTGGCGAGCAGCCCCAAGGCCGCTCCGGCCGAGCCGCCCAAGCCCGCAGCCGAGCCAAACCCGGCCGATGACCCCGACGGCTCGTTGGACAAGGCCGACTTCGCGGCGGTCGATGGGCGCTACTACGACGCCGTCGCCATCCACCTCCAGCCCGCCGCCGAAGGTCAGGAGCTGCGCCTGAGGGCCGCAGTGATCGCCAACGCCTTCGTGCCCTGTGTGGGCGTCGTCACCGCGGACAACCCCGGGGGTGTCTGGGCGCTGCCCGAGGGCAACGTCGCGTGTGCGTGGATCGATGTCTCCGGCAACAACCTCGCCGACTGCACTGTCGTGGTGACATCCGGACACCCGGGCCAGACGGGTCGCTACTACCTCGCACTGACTGAGGGCGATGGCGCTTTCCCGGCCGAGGTATGGATCGAGCGCACGAGCGTTCCTCTGGATGCGGGACAACCAGAAGGCGACCCTGTGGCGCCGGATTGGGGGGGCCTCCAGTTGCCAGAGGGATATGCCGCGAACTGGGACACGGGCATCGGCCCTGAGCAGGTGGTGGTGTTCGGTATCCGCCCCTTCAGTCGCGATGGACGCTACATGTCGCTGACGGGCAATGTGCGCTTCCTCCACCATCGCCGGACCGATGTGTGGATGCCTCGCAACCAGATTGGCGCTCTGCTCTGGCTGCCCCGCCTGAGCCTGGCGATCATCGAGAGCGTCACCAAGCACCCCTCTCCTCCAGCGGCCGGCGAGGCTTCCGCTGCGCCCTCCACGACCGAGACCCCGAAGACGGAAGCCACGACTACCGAGGCGCCGCCGACCACGAAGTAGATGCCTCGACACTCGGGTTCCCTCTCTGTTGTGCGTACGAACAGGGGTACGCTAGAATGCCGCACCCGGCGTACAGGTGTTGGCTGGTGAGGTGTCGCCGGAGACCATTGGGGCGGGGTCTGCGTTGCTTGCCAGTGCGCCTTGCGTTTGCCATCAGGAATGGGGCGCTTGTGTTATCCACAGTTGTGGACAACTCTGTGGATAACTGTTGAGAGACCTGCAGGAACCTTGGTGTGAAGCGGCTTCGGCGGGTAGGGAGCCGGGGCCATGGGGCGACGGAAGCATGTCAGGTCGCCAGGACGCGGGGGCGCTTATCCCCCGAAGTTATCCACAGAAGGTCCCTGACCTTCCACGAAGTGAAAGGCAAGGGACTCATCTGGAAAGGTTCCGGGAAAGCTCGCGATAGCACCGGAAGCGTTGGCTGCTCAAGCGTGACCCAGTTCCGCTTGACGGAAAGCAATCGCCATGGGCCAAGCCCTTCGAAAGGTTACCGTTCGCCGTGAAAGGCCGCTCCGTCGAGTGCGGATCCTGGGTCCGTCGCCGGCAATTCGGAGACAGAAGGAATCGCTGCTCTCCATCCGAATCGCGGTGTACTCCGCTGGAGAGGATGCGCCGCTACTGGAGGACATCGCGAGCGATGATGTGCGGGATCTCTTGGATCGCGCGTCGAGGCGCGCGCACGAGTTGGCATGGTCCCAGGGCGGCACGATCCCCTTCGTGGCCATCCGAGAGATCGTCGCGAACCTGGTGCACGCTCGATGCCGAGGGGCGATCGTGAGCATCGTCAACCAAGGCCGGACGATCGTGGTCTCGGACCAGGGCATGGGGATCGGGGAGAAGGATCGCGCCGTTCGAGCGGGCTTCTCTACGGCAACACCCGACATGCGGCAGGACATCGCGGGTGTGGGTTCGGGGTTCGCGGTCGCGGCGGAGGCGATGGACCGCGCAGATGGCACGATGCGGATCGAGGACAACATCGGCACAGGAGTGGTGGTCACGCTTGATGTGTCTCCCGCGGACGCCACGCCCTCGATGGTCTCCGAGACGGTTGCAGTGCATGCCACCTTGCCTGCGCGCATTGGCCTGAGCGATCGGCAGGCCCGGGTCCTACTGGTTGTCGCGGAGAACGGTGGCATCGGTCCGACGGTGGTGGCGAAGGAGTTGGCCATCTCCTTGGCAACCGCTCATCGCGACCTGGATCAGCTCGAGAAGTTGGGGTTCGTGCAGTATGTGGGCAAGGGCAAACGGGCTCTCACGCCGGAAGGACAGGAGCACATCGATAGTCTGTTCCACGAGTGAGCTCCGCGGCATTGAGCACGTTTCGTGGCGTTGTTGTCTCGACATGGGGGTCAGTTCCACATGCAGCAGCGCGACTCAGGCGAGCGCCAAGTGAACATCGATGACATCTGGGAGACCGTCGTTAGCCGGTTGGCCGCGGAGATGAACGAGGCTGCCCGGAATACCTACCTGCGCAGCCTCTCGCCGATCTCGCTGGATGGGTCGGTGTTCACGATCGCCACCTCCACCGAGTTCGCCCGCGGCTATCTCCAGGACAAGTACGCCGCCGCCTTCTCCCGCGCGCTTTCTGATGCACTGCGACACACCATCACTGCGCGCTTCGTGGTCGTTGCTTCGCGTTCATCGGAGGCCCCCGGCCCTGAGGACCGCGTTGCGCCGGCCATCCAGACCAGCCCACTCCCAAGTCCTCCGAGCCCTCGGGGGTTCGTGACAACCGATCTCAATGCCAAGTACGTGTTTGAGAACTTCGTCGTCGGGCGTAGCAACCAGCTCGCCCATGCCGCCGCGCTGAACGTCGCCCGGGCGCCCGGGTCGACCTACAACCCGCTCTTCCTCTATGGGGGAGTCGGCCTCGGGAAGACCCATCTCATGCAGGCCATCGGTCACTATGCCAGCGAGGAGCACCCGGAGATGCGTGTCGTCTATATCTCCGGCGAGACCTTCCTCAACCACGTTGTGACCGCCATCCGCGAGAACCGGACTGACGCGTTCCGTAGGTCCTATCGCTCCGTCGACCTCTGGCTCGTCGACGACATCCAGTTCATCGCCTCTAAGGAGCAGTCGCGGACCGAAGCTGAGTTCTTCCATACGTTCAACGCCCTCTATGAGACGAACAAGCAGATCGTCATCACCAGTGACCGCCCTCCCCGTGAGTTGCAGTTCATGGACGATCGGCTGCGCTCGCGGTTCGAGATGGGCCTCCTCACAGACATGCGCATGCCGGATGAGGAGACGCGCGTCGCGATCCTCCAGAAGAAAGCCCAACTGGAGCATGTCGACATTCCCAACGAGGTCCTCCGCTACATCGCCCAGCTCATCCAGTCCAGCGTTCGTGCCCTTGAGGGCGCGCTGACTCGCGTCATCGCCACCTCAAGCCTCACGGGATCTCCAGTCACTCTTGAGAACGCCCAGGAATGGCTGGCAGACTTCACGGCCCATAGCGGGTTCAAACGGATCTCTGCGACTCAGATCCGCGACATTGTCGCCCGCCATTTCGGGCTCAAGCCCGCGGAATTGGCGGGCCCGAAGCGCGATCGAGCGGTTGTCCTGCCCCGTCAGGTCGCGATGTACCTGGCACGTTCCCTCACCGATGCCTCCACGGTCAAGATCGGTGCTGCCTTTGGTGGGCGAGACCATAGCACAGTGCTCCACGCGTGTTCCAAGATCGACGAGCTGGTCCACACGGACCCCGAGATCGCCCACATGGTTGAGGACCTAACTTTGCAGCTACAGTCCGTTGAGGCGTAGAGACCCGGCGACGTGTTCGGGTCGCGTGTCCACAGAAGGCCTTGGGGACTAGCTGTGCAGAGGCTGTGGATCGAGATGTGGGGAGGGTCTTGTGGGGGTACTGTGGAAAACAGTAGGGTGGTTTTCCAGAGCGTTGTCCACAGTTCCAGCGGCTCTGTAGCACGCTTGGGGGCACTTATCCACAGGATCCCGATGCTTACGGGTACATCGACGGGTTCCTTGTGATACATGACCATACCGTGATCGTGAGTAATGCGTGTGGACAGACTGAGGCGCAAGATGCCCGACAAGCCGGGAGGCACGTCAAGGCCATGAAGATCCGTTGCGCACGGGACCAACTCTATGAGGCTATCCAGACGGTGCAGCGCGCCGTCTCGGGACGGAGTACTCTGCCCATCCTGAACAACATCCTCCTGGAGGCCCAGGGCGATGGGCTGAGCCTGACCGCCTACGACCTGGAATTCGGCATCGAGTGCCGGGTGGAGGTAACCGTTGATGCGGAGGGCGGGATCACGATCCCGGCGCGCATCCTGGCCGAGGTCGTTGGAGCACTGCCCGATGCGGAGATCACGCTGACCGTGGACGATCAGCAGGTCGTAGGGATCCGCTGTGGCACATCCACCTACTCGATCCACGGGCTGCCGGCGGAGGAGTTCCCCCGCCTTCCGATACTCGGGACCGGGGCCACCGCCGATATCGCGCGCAACGACCTCCGCACACTCATCCGCTCAACCGCGTTCGCCAGCTCGGTAGATGAGACCCGACCGATTCTCACCGGCGTGCTAACCATTCTCGACACGGACGCGCTCACCATGATTGCGACTGATACCCACCGTCTTGCGTGGCGTCGGGCAGCTCTGAACGCCGCAGCAAGCGAGCCGGCCTCAGCGATTGTCCCCGGCCGCGTCTATGGCGAGATCCTGCGGATCGTTGGGTCATCGGATGCAGACACAGCGACGATCCAGATCTGTGAGAGTCAGGCACAGTTTAGGCTGGGCACCGTAAGCGTGCAGTCGCGACTGATTGACGGTGAGTTCCCGAACTGGCAGCGCGTCGTTCCCGCTCAGCAGACGATCTCCGTCGCGACTGAGCTGGAGGTCCTGCGTCAGGCGATCCGGCGGGCATCGATCGTCGCGCGTGAGGATGCCAACAAGGTCATCTTCGCGGCGGAGGCAGACGGCCTGACGATCACGGCCGACAGCCAGGAGATCGGGAGCGCGCGGGAGGAGGTCGCGGCGACCATCGAGGGGGGGCCGATCCGGATTGGGTTCAACGCGCGGTACTTCCTGGACGCACTGAACGTCATCGATGCAGAGGAAGTTCAGCTCGGCCTCAATGGTCCCGTCGAATCGGGCATCATCACGCCGGTGGGAAGCGACGACTACCGCTACGTTCTGATGCCCATGCAGTTGTCCTAGGGGACATGATGACTTACCCCTACCGGCGGAAGCGACCTCCGTGCAGCACGAGAACTAGCAGCATCAACGCTGTGGTGACCGTCGCGCCTTCGAACCATCCCAGCCCGGCGGCAAGGCCGACTGCGGAGGCAGCCCACACGCCCGCCGCCGTTGTAAGGCCCTCGGTGTGGTCACTGTACCGCATGATCGTGCCCGCGCCGAGGAAACCAATGCCGGTCACCACTTGCGCGGCGATGCGACCGGGATCATGCTCTGAGCCGGCAACGATGACCGAGATCATCATCAGGAGGCAGGAACCCATACCAACAAGTATGTGGGTGCGAAGGCCCGCGGAACGATGGTGGACCTCCCGTTCGAGCCCGATCACACCACAGAGCAAGAGCGCGGCAAGCAGGCGCCAGAAGACGACATCAAGGTCCGGGAACGAGTAAGACGGCATCGCTATCACCCTGCTGCAGTGTAGCGACCTCTTGGGTCGCCGCCAATCCCTGTCGGAGCGACGAGATGGCCACCCACAAGCAGAACAGAACCCGAAGACTCCTGAGCCAGGGCGCCACGGCGTTCGGCACTGCCGCAAACGACACGCATAGCCCCTCGTTCGCGCAGATCGTGAGCCAGGCCGGGTACGACTACCTCATGATCGACCGGGAGCATGGCGCATGGAGCGTCGAGTCCCTGCAGGGCTTAGTTCGTGTCTGCCGCCTACTCGACCTGACCTCCATCGTGCGTATCCCCGATCTGGTCCCTCACTGGATCAGCCAGACGCTCGACCTCGGCGCAGAGGGGATCATGGTACCTCGGGTGGAGTCACGTGCCGCAGCCGAGCTCGCCGTATCCCGGATGAAGTACCCGCCTCTCGGGCAGCGCGGCTTGGCGACCGGTGTCGGCCACAGCGACTTCGTCTCCGGCCTCGACGCCCAAGCCTTCGTCGACAACGCCAACGCGAACACCCTTCTCGTAATCCAGATTGAGAGTGCCCGCGGCGTGCAACAGGTCAACGACATCGTCTCAGTGCCCGGGATCGATGCCGTCATGATCGGCCCCATGGACCTCTCACTCTCGCTCGGATACGTTGGTCAGTTGGAGCACCCGGTCGTTGAGGCGGCCATGGGCACGATCATCGACGCCTGCAACCGTCACGGCGTGGCGGGCGGGATGCACATGGGCAATGCGGATCTGCTCCGCAAGTGGCGCGACCGTGGCGCCCGGTTCATCACGTGCAGCGGCGATCTCGGATTCCTCGAGCAAGGGGCCCGGGCGGCCATCGCCACACTCCTCGGCGACAACGCGAAGCGCTGACCTGCAGGGGCCCCCACGGGTCACCCGGCCCCGCGCAGAGGCATCCCGCGCCCAACCGACGAACCCTGCACGAAGCGTCGCCGCACCGGCGGTCGGTGTGCGATTGCGAGCCCGACGCATCACGGAGGTGCCACACCATGGCTGACGGTCACTACTGCTGCCGCGGCCTCATGCTCCTAGCTCTCTGCGGCAGCGCCCTACAGGCTCAAGCAGGCCCGCCCATCATCGTGGCTCAGGATGCTGTGGCCTTCGAGCGCCTCGCTGCCCGGGAGATCCGGCGGTATGTGTATCTCCGCACCGGCGACGTCGCCGAGATCGTCGAGGATGGCCGCATACCTGCTCAGGGTGATGTGATCGTTGTCGGGCTCCACCACGATCCGCTCATCGCCAACCTCAAGGAGCCCGCGGCCCAAGCGCCACTCGGGCCCCAGGAGTTCCTCCTCCGCACCATCCACCGCAACGGGCGCGAACTACTGCTCATCGTCGGCGGTGACGGCCCGGGCCTGCTCTATGGCGCTTACCGCTTCGCCGAGCACCTCGGCGTCCGGTTCCTCCTCGAGGGAGACGTCATCCCCGAAGGCCGCATTCGTCTGAGCCCGCTGCCCAAGCTAATGGACCGTGGGCGCCCGCTGTTCGAGCTGCGCGGCATCCAGCCCTTCCACGACTTCCCCGAGGGACCGGACTGGTGGAACGAGGACCACTACAAGTCCGTCATCACGCAGCTCCCCAAGCTCGGGATGAACTTCATCGCCCTCCACACCTACCCCGAGGGCGGCCCGAACGCCGAACCCACAGTATGGATCGGCCCGTCTTCGGAACTGGGTGAGGACGGCCGGGTGAAGACCTCCTATCCATCGAGCTACCAGAACACCTTCCGCGGCAACTGGGGCTATGCGCCGAAGGACACGGGCGACTACACCAACGGTGCCGCCGACCTGTTCGAGCAGGATGCCTATGGCGTGGACGCGATGGCCGGCTACTGCCCGCAGCCGACCGACCCCGAGGGCTGCAACACCCTTTTCGAGCGCACCGCCGACATGCTGAGCGGCGCCTTCTCCATGGCGCGGCGGCTCGGAGTGAAGACCTGCGTGGGCACCGAGGCGCCCCTCACCATCCCCGCCGCCGTCCGCGAGCGCCTGGCCGCCCAGGGGAAGGACCCCGCGAGCCCGGAGACGCTTCGCGAGATCTACGAGGGCATCTTCCGGCGCATCATGGCTCGCTACCCCATCAACTACTACTGGTTCTGGACCCCCGAGGGCTGGACATGGGGCGGGAACGATGAGGGCCAGCTCAAGGCAACCGTCGCCGACATCCAGGCCGCCATCGATGCCGCCGACGCCGTCAACGCGCCCTTCAGCCTCGCGACGTGCGGGTGGGTCCTTGGCCCCGCGGACGATCGCGCGCTGTTTGACCGCCTCCTGCCGAAGGAGCTATCCCTGAGCTGCATCAACCGTCAGGTCGGTTACGAACCCGTGGATCCCGCCTTCGCCGACGTGACCCGGCCCGGCAAGTGGGCGATCCCCTGGCTGGAGGACGACCCGGCGCTTACCGCGCCCCAGCTCTGGGTCGGCCGGATGCGCCAGGACGCCTTCGACGCGCGCCGCTATGGCTGCAATGGGCTCATGGGCATCCACTGGCGCACGCGCATCCTCGGCCCAAATGTCTCTGCCCTCGCCCACGCCGCCTGGGACCAGTCCGGCTGGAGGCAGCCCGCTGGCGTGGGGCGGGCCGCCGTGCCCGCCGGGGAGCCTGGGAGTGTGGGGCGGGCCGCCGTGCCCGCCGGGGAGCCTGGGAGTGTGGGGCGGGCCGCCGTGCCCGCCGGGGAGCGGTCAACACCGCGTGGCCTGCCCGCGGACGACTTCTACCTGGACTGGGCCCGCGCGCTGTTCGGCGAGGAGGTCGGGTCGGCCGTCGCCGCCATCTTCACCGCTGTTGACGGCCGCCTGCCGGTGACCTCCCAGTGGATCGGCGGCCCCGGCGGCCAGCAGCCGGATGCGCGACCGTGGGATACCGTGAAGGCCGAGTTCCAGTACGTGAGCGACATGGAAGCCCTCGAGCCGCGCGTGAAGGGCGCCGGCAACCGCGCTCGGTTCGCCTACTGGCTCGCCCAGTTCCGCTACATGCGCGCCCAGGGGAAGATGCACTGCACATGGGCCGAGTACAACGCCGCCGTCGCCGCTGCGAAGGCCGAGCCCGATCCGGCTCGCCAGGCAGCCGTCGCGCGGGAGAAGGCCCTACCCCTCCGTCGTCAGCTCGTCGCGCTCGTCGAGGAGATCTACTCGCATCTTCTCGCGACCGTCTCCTCGCCCGGCGAGATGGGCACGATCATGAACTGGGAGCAGCACATCCTCCCCGGCCTGCTGGCCGAGCCGGGCAAGGAGCTGGCGTCCCTCCTCGGCGAGGATCTGCCTCCCGACGCCCAGCCCCGCACGTCCTACCGCGGCCCCGTGCGCGTCATCGTGCCCACGGTCCGCACCTCCCTCGCGGAGGGCGAGGGCCTGGACCTCAGAGTGCTCGTCCTCTCCGAATCGCCGGCGGAAGTTAGCATGATCTGGCGTCCATTCGGCACCCGCGGCGGGAAGACCATACCGGCGCAACACGTCGCCCGTCGCGTCTATCGCATCGCTCTCTCAGCCAATGACATCGCCACGAAGGACTTCGAGTACGTCGTCCGTGCCCGCGCCGCCAGCGGGAGAGCCGCATTCCCCGACACCGCGCCGGACCACTGGCAGACCGTCGTCGTCATCCCGAAGGAGGGCTAGCGCCTTGCCCCACTTGGGAGCGCCCCGCCTGGGAGCGCCGGCATCCTGCCGGCGTGTCACCGTTGGGACTGCAACCGGAGGGGCCGCATGGGGGGGACCGAGCGAAGCTCGGTGGGCCCCCAACCGGCCCCCATCGCCTGGAGGCCCCCTTGGAGGCCCGGCTTCAGCCGGGCGCCGCAACCCTCCGTCCGGCGTCCCTATGCCCCTCATCCTGGTCGCTCTGCTGTGCTCACCCGCTGTGCTACTCGCCGAGGAGGGACCCATCGTGAAGCAAGAGTTCATCTACGAGACTGCGCCCTTCCCCTCATGCCACGCCTCCACCATCGAGCAGGCCGCGAACGGGGATCTCCTATGCGCCTGGTTCGCCGGTACGAACGAGGGCGAGAAGGATGTCGGCATCTGGCTCTCGCGGTTCGACGGCGCGGCGTGGTCGGCGCCGGTCGAGGTCGCCAGGGACCCCGCCGAGCCCTGCTGGAACCCCGTCCTCTTCCGCACGCGCGAGGGCGAGGTGCTGCTCTTCTACAAGGCCGGCCCGAACCCTCGCCAGTGGAGCGGCCTGCTGATCCGCTCGCAAGATGACGGCCGCACCTGGTCCGAGCCGGAGTGGCTACCCGCGGGCGTCCTCGGCCCGATCAAGAACCGCCCCCTGCAGCTCGACAACGGCGACATCGTCTGCGGGTCCTCGGTGGAGAGCTACCGCCTCTGGGGCTGCCACGTCGAGATCACCGGCGACTCGGGGCGCACCTGGCGGCACAGCAATCCCATCAACGTCCCCGGGAAGCCCTACGGCATCATCCAGCCGGGCATGTTCGTCGCCGGTCCCGGACGCCTGGGCATGGTCTGCCGCTCGACCCAAGCGATCGGCGAGATCGTCTCCGCCTTCTC
>Ga0315288_10000844_pt1 | contig 39025 bp, 28 predicted proteins | sample YL17G11_20_MG_FD_203454 | JGI IMG/M metagenome (GOLD analysis project Ga0315288, IMG submission 203454) | Sediment microbial communities from Yellowstone Lake, YNP, Wyoming, USA - YL17G11_20 | ecosystem: Environmental > Aquatic > Freshwater > Lake > Sediment | place: USA: Wyoming | collected...
CGTCGTGATGGACCTCGGCGATCCCGGCCAATCCGGCCTCCAGGTCGAAATCGAGCGCCGCGGTCCACAAGGGCTTGTCCTTCCCGTCCTTGTCGGCGGCGAAAAGACGCCGGTTCTCGGCGATCTCGGGCCCGGAAAGATCGAGGCGGGCGAGGGCCAATCCGCTCCGCTCCCGCAGGCGCCCGCCGCCGTGCCGGGCGCACGCCGCGCCGTCGAAGGCGGAGGCGATATCGCCCTCCCGGCGGTGCTTGAAGTCGCGTCCGTAGTTGACGTTGAAAGAGTCCCGGGCCGGTTCCTTCCAGCCCCCGATGAGGTTGCGCGAAACGCGCAGGACCTCATCGGCGACATAGATCACGTCCGGCCGGCCCTCGTCGTGGCCCCAGGAATGGACCCAGCCGGGAAGGGTTTTCAGGCGCTGGAACTCCTCGTCCCCGGCCAGATCCAACCGGTCCACGCCCAAAACGCGGGCCAGCTTGACGGCCGAAGCGTCGAGGTCGCCGCGCAGGACGCCGATGACGATCCGCCCGTCCGGGGCCTTGTAAACGACGTTCTTGAGGAAGCGGGACTTGGGCTTCTTATAGAACTCGATGTTGTCGTCCATCGTGCAAACCCATTCGGGCTGATCGACCATCCGGAAATCGGCCGGGGGCTCGTCCAAGCCCGACGGTTCGCGGACGAATTCCGCCTCATCCGGCCCCGCCCGGTATCCGCAAGCGTCGCAACAGAAGACCCGCTCGCGGCCCGCCGTGTACAGTTTGTCCGCCCGGACATCGACGACCTCGCGGCCGCTGAGGTCGCGGTCGAAATTGACGTTGCGGCGGTAGAGAAGCTCGCGGTCGCCGCCGTCCCAGTAATTTTTGTGGAAACGAACGCTTTCGTCCACGAGGATGCGGAGGCTCTCACCCAGCCCGAGCGAGGAAATATATCCCGGCCAGGATCCGAGGGCAAGAATTTCCTTGTCTGAAAGCGGCCGGAGGAAGGAATAGCCCAGGACGCTCCGGAGCTTCCGAAAATCGAGCCGATAATCGCCCCGCAGGACAACGCAGATCGTGGACGCGTCGTCGACCCGAAAGAGGAGATTCTTGAGTGTTTTTTCGGGATGACGGCTGTATTCGGCCAAGACCTTGCGATGGCTCTTGAGATCGCCCATGCAGTCCGCGAATTCGATGGGCGCGGGCTTCTCCTCCGCGTCGAGGAAGGCGTCCAGCTTCAGGGGCGACGAGGGCGTGAGCAGGATGAAGGTCCGGCCGGACCCGCCCGAAAATCCGGCCGGGGTCGGGGACCCGACGGTCACGACGCCGGCGAGTCCGATTCGGGCGAAGAACGTCAACACGGCGGCGGCCAGCCGATCCGCCGCCGCCGTCGCGCCGGCTTCGTCCGCGGCCAGGGCGAACGCGGCGAACCGGGAGGATCCGCCTTCTAAGGCCGCTGTCCCCTGTTCGTCCGGGGACGAAAGCGTTTCGCGGCGGACGTGGGCCAGGATGAGGGGCAAGTCTTTATGGCTGGGCTTGAGCGAACGAACCAGAGCTTCGACGGCGTCCGGCCGGTTCGTTTCGGGGCCCATCAATTCGACGCGCCGGGCACCCGCCGCCCGGAGTTCGGCGTCGGCGGCCGCCGAGAGCTTTTCCCATACGGCCAAGCCGGCGGGGAGGATCGCCCGACGCCCCCCTCCCAACAAACGCACGAACCCGCCCCGATGGAGGAGTTTCTGATGGTCCGTCGTCGCCTCGGCCGGCGCCCCACGTTCGGTCCTGAAAAGATTTTCGGAAATTTTCATGGCCGGATAATTATGCTATGATAGCTGCCATCTTATCACGGGGATTTTTCCCGTGCAATTTAAAAAAGGACGGCTCCATGCTCCTTACGATCGTAAAAATCGCCCTCATCCTCGTCACCCTCGTGTTCGCCGCAACCTTCGCGGCCGACTACCTGAAGACGCTCCGGGCCGGCAAGCTCGAAAAGGCCAACCCCTTGGTCATCGGCCCGCTCGGTTTCGTGGTCAATTTTTTCGACACCCTGGGGATCGGAAGCTTTGCCCCCACCACGGCCGCCCTCAAGAATTTCAAGCTTTCCGACGACCGGACGATCCCCGGAACGCTTAATGTCGCCAACGCCATCCCCGTCTTCTTCCAGGCCATCTTTTTCTTGACCGCGGTCGAGGTCGAGATCGCGACGCTGATGACGATGATCGCGGCCGGCGTCTTGGGGTCGATTCTCGGTGCCGGGATCGTCGCCCGCATGGACGTCAAGAAAATCCGGATCGGCATGGGTCTCGCCCTGTTTGCCGTGGCCTTCGTCATGCTGGCCGGGCAGGTCAACATCATGCCTTCGAGCGGGGAGGCGATCGGATTTGGCGGCGTCAAGCTCGTCCTCGCCATCGCCGGAAGTTTTGTTTTGGGAGCGCTGATGACGATCGGGATCGGCTTCTACGCGCCCTGCATGGCCATGGTTTACGCTCTGGGGATGAGCCCGCGGGCCGCTTTTCCGATTATGACGGCCGCCTGCGCTTTTCTCCAGCCGGCCTGTTCAATGAAATTCATTAAAGAAAGCGCTTACAATCGCCGAATTTCCTCGATCGTCACCCTCTTCGGCTCGGTCGGCGTTCTTATCGCCTTCTTCATCGTCAAATCTCTGCCCCTGAGAGAGCTCAAATGGGTCGTAATCGTGGTCGTTTTATACACGTCGGCCGTGATGTTCTATTCGGCCTTCAAAAAGCCGAAAGCGGGAGAAGAGCCGCCGGCCTGCGTGACAACTTGAACCTGATCTCGAGGACGCGCTCCCCGAGCGCCGCCCGGCCGAATTTCCGCTGATAATCCCGAAAGACGAAGGAGCGGGGCTGCGTCTCGATGATCGTCAGATACGGATCCAGGTTGGTCCGAAGATTCTCGAAGACGGCCGAGGCCGGGGCCGGTGTTCCGTAATCGATGATGAGGCGCGTGGAAGATGTCCCGTCGTCTTCCCGGTAATCGGCCAGGACGGCGAAGATTTTTCCGCCCAGCCCGAGAATATCGCCCTCGCCGAAGGTGAAATACGGCTGAAGGCCGACGGGGCCGCGGATGAGGCGCTCCGTGCCGGGGATCCGGCCTTCGAGGGGAAGGACGGCGAATGGGTCGGCTGAAGGATCGGCGGCGACGCCGGCAAGAACCGTATTGATCAAAGCGATCATGGCCGGTTTCACCCCGCCCCCTCCCTCGAAATTATTGATCTTGACGAAAAACAGGCCTTTCACCGCGGCGATTTGGGCGTCTTCGCTCGAATTTCGGGCTTTGATCTCGGGCCAGCCGGTTTCGCGGCCCGCCTGGATGAGGTAGATTCCGAGGGCCGCGGCCGGGCTTTCCATTTCGTACGCTTCGAGACCGAGTTCGGCCTTTCCGTTCGTGTAAGGCTGGACGGCAAGCTTCACGAATCCGAATTCGAGATAAAGCTCCGCTCCCCCGTCGATATGGTTGAACAGATCTTGCTTGATGAAGGTCCGGACGGGTCCGGCTTTCTTCCAGCCGGCAGAGAATCCGTCGCCGGGAATAATACCCTGGCCGGATACCGTCGACGCAGCAAAGAAAATGCCGATTAAAAAAAAGATGGGGTCAAACCTACACATCTGACAAAATCTCGATTTCGGACTTCTCGACTCCATCCTCTGCATCAAATTGTCAGATGTGTAGGTTTGACCCCATCTTAGATTTTAAAATGGGTGATTTTCGCCGGGTCGGCGATCCCCAATCCGAGCTTCTCCGCGTAGCGGAGGTAATCCGTAAACCGGGGATTCTCGTTCACCGGGACTTTCATCTCTTTTCTTTTCGCCACGATCAAGTTATGGCAGACCAAGTCGAGGGCGAAGGGATCGGTGGCGAAAAAGATCGTGTTGTAGAGCCAGGCGAACTTCGCGTTGGAATCCGGGCCGCCGTCATACTGAGCTCGAAGCCCGTCGGTCAGGTTCAGGACCATCTTGTCCCGAACGGCGGGGAAGGCCGGGACCTCGACGCAGACATCCAGGAAGAGCGGCTGGTGGAGGCGGTTGGTGTTACAGACCGCGCCATAGCCGATGTTCTTGGTGGCCATCGAGATGGCGTTGCCCGTGTTCTTAAAGGCCGCGGCGTTGATGATCTTCGTCAGCTTTTTCGTCACGAGCTTGCCGAAGTAGGAGTATTTCCCGTTGAAGACATGCTGATTGAGATACGGGAGGTCTTTCGGCCCTTCGACATCGGCCCAGTAATAGGCCTCCTGGTCGAAGTTGTCGACGCTGATATGGGTCCCGTCGGGCCGGAGCCATTTGCTGTTGTCCTGGGTTTTCCCGGCCGCGGCGGCCTCGTCCATGGTCTGAAGCCCCTCGATCCCTACGCCGGGGAAGCGCTCGGCGGTGAAGCCCGCGTCTTTGAGCATATAATCGAACCGGTCCCAGATGATGATGTTTCGGCGCCGAAGGCCGGCGCCTTCGAGCCAGCCGATCAAGGCTTCGACGACTTCGGGCCGGGTGTTGATCAGACCGGGACCGACCGGATTGACCTTGATGCCGACGATGTCGTCCGCCGTAAAGAAAAGGCCGAAGCTGTCCTTGAGGTTTTTACCGGTCAGCGTCGTGATCCCCCTCTCGACCATGGCCTTGATCACGGCCGCGTCGGCCTTGCCCTCGGGCATGGCTTTCGGATCGGCGACTTCGATGACCCGGCCGGGGAAAGGGCCCGGAAGCGAATGCTTCGTCCGGGGGACTTTGAGGGCGTCTTCGATGTTGGTCTTAGGCTTGGGTTTTGGCTGCGGAGCGGCGGGTTTGGCGGGCGGCTGCTGCGCTTCCTGGGCGGCGAGCAGGCTGCGGCCGCCCATGACCAGGCCGGCGCCTACGGCCCCGCCGATTTTAAAGAAATCGCGGCGGGCGACGGCGTTCTCGGGGGGCATGGAGGCATATACGCTTTTTCTCATTTTTCTCTCCTCATTATGATGATTTCAAAATCAGGGACACGAACCGAATTCCAGAGAATTCGAATCATGTCCCTATCCCTCTAATCGGGCGAACGTCGCGGCGATGCGATCGAAGGCCCAATCGAGGTCCTTCTTCGTGATGACGAGCGGCGGGGCGAAGCGGATGACGTGCTCGTGCGTCTCTTTACAGAGAAGTCCGGCGTCCTTAAGGGCCTCGCAGAAACGCCGGGCCCCGCCGGCTTCAGGCTTGAGCTCGACGCCGATGAGAAGTCCTTGGCCCCGGACTTCCTTGATATGCCGGCTTGGGATCGTCCGGAGCCTTTTCATGAAGTACGCGCCCATTTTTGCGGCGTTCTGGACAAGCTTCTCGTCCTTGATGACCCGGAGCGCTTCGCGGGCCACGGCGCAGGCGAGCGGATTCCCGCCGAACGTCGAACCGTGCTCGCCCGGTTTGAAGACACCTAAGACCTCACGGGTGGAGAGAACGGCCGAGATCGGATAGCATCCGCCCCCGAGCGACTTGCCGATGACGATCATGTCGGGCCGGACGCCTTCATGCTCGCAGGCGAAAAACTTTCCCGTCCGTCCAAGACCGGTCTGGATCTCGTCGGCGATGAAAAGGACGTTGGCCCGGGCGCAGATTTCCTTGGCCCGTTTTAAATAGCCGGGAGAGGGGATGAGAATGCCCGCTTCGGCCTGGAACGGTTCAATGATGAAAGCCGCGGTGTTGGGCGTGATCGCTGCCTCGAGAGCGCCGGCGTCGTTAAAGGGAATGATTTTGAAACCAGGGGTGAATGGGCCGAAATCATTGCGGTAGAGCGGCTCGGTCGAGAAGCTGATGACCGAGATCGTCCGGCCATGGAAGTTGTTCTCGCAGGCGATGATCTCGGCCTGATCCTGAGGGATCCCTTTCTTTTGGTATCCCCATTTGCGGGCGGTCTTGACCGCCGTCTCGACGGCCTCGGCGCCCGAATTCATCGGAAGGACCATTTCGAAGCCGGTCATCCGGCAGAGTTCCTGGGCCAGCATGGGCCATTGGTCATTTCGGAACGCCCGCGACGTTAAGGTCAGGCTTCTCGCCTGGGCGATCAAGGCTTTGACGATCCGGGGATGGTTGTGGCCCTGGTTGACGGCGGAATACGCGCTCAAGAAGTCGAGGTACTTCCGGCCCTCCACGTCCCAAACCCAGATGCCCTTGGCCTTGGTGATGACGACGTCGAGGGGATGATAATTATGGGCGCCGTACTTGTCCTCGACGGCGATGAATTGTTTGGACCTCATGAAGGCTCCTTCGCTTTGTAATATGATCTAAAAGAGAGAGATTATTATATCCGATCCGCGGGCGATTGTCCCTATCCCTCGTCCCATCTTGCGCTGTAAACAACGATTTCTTTGTATCCGGAATCCTTCTCTCTCAAACAATAGAATCGATCGCTTTTTAGGCGCGCCCAAAAATGACCTTCCCAAACATAGGTGTTTAAGTTTCCTCTTGCGATGAAGAGGCCGTCTTTGTTGAATATATCCACAAGGAACTCGCCGGGGCTGCTTCCTTGCTCGAAGGTTGGAACGAAGAGCATTCCATCATCGCCGGCGACCAAGGATTGAAAAGGAGGATGGAATTCCGGAAAATAGGTCAAAGCTCTCATCGCTTCAGGAAATTGACCCAATATTTTCTTTTTTTCGCCTTCGGAAAAAGGCATTTTTCGATAATCTTTTCTGATTTTCCGGATCAGCTTTCCGGCGTCTTCATAGACCCGGATCTCATATCCCCATTCCTCATTGGCCACAAAGAGATGATCCCGTGAGGCGCTCCAGCAAAACAGCGGCTCGGTCGCCCTGAATTTGTCTCGTCTCATCTCAAAGCTATATTGATCGATGGGCGTCCTTCCTTCGAGATCGTGATTTGCCAGTTTCAAAAAAAATAATTGTCTGCTGTTTTCACCGTCAAAAGAATTTTCCAGAACGGCCAATTTTCTTCCGGGACCGGACGTGACCCTGACATCCGCCCCGGCGCGACGATAGTCGGTAACGAAGGAGCCGTTTTGATCGTATTTCGCGGTCATCGATCTTCCCGAATCGGTAATGTAGATATCGTCTTCATGATCCAGGGCGATATGAAAAGGAATCTCGATTTCGCCCGGACCCAGGCCTTTCGGTCCGAAGGATTTTACGAAATGTCCGTCTTTATCGAACTTGAAAACAAAATTGCCTTCTCCTTTGACTGTTCGTAAAACGAATATTTCCCCCCCTGAACTCACTTCAAAGCCTCGGATATCGTTGAGGCCGAGTTTAACGATTTCGCTGTTTTCGGAATCGATTCTGAAAAGTTCTTCCAAGACCAAAGACCTCATCCCTGGAGTTTTGTATGGCTCCAAATGATTCAAAACGATTTCGACGCCATTTTCATAATTCCGTTCGACTTTATCTCGTTTTTCGCCGCAAGACAAAAAAATTATGGGGCAGCAAACGATAAGAACATATTTTCTCAGGATATTCATGATCGCTCCTTTCCTGCGACGCTATTTTTCGGCTTCAATCCTGACCTTCGTGATCGTAAAGCGGATTAGCGAGAACGGAAACGAGGCCATCATCTAGCCAGAACTCCATTATAGGACAAGATAAAATCAAACAAAGTACCGTTCTTATGCTCGTCATCGTGCCCTCCAGCATATTCTCGTCCCCATCTATTATATCGTTTTCTCTTTTAAAAACAGCCCCTGTGTCTCATAGGTTTCATTGTTTCTTTCTCCTCTTCGTTACCCTGATAGCCAGCAATTATTATGCCACGTTGGGCAAGAAAACATCCGGATAAAAACGTCTTAAGAAAAGAATTTTTCGCGCCGAAATTGTAATATTCGCCGGCCAATATTAAAGAAAGTTTACAAACTTAACGGCTTTGACTTTAAGGATAAATGTAATAGGATATTGACAAGGTCGGCTGCTTTAGGAGGATAGTCATGAATAAAAAGATGATTGGCCCTTTGATGATCGCCGTATGTCTCCTTGCCGCGAATTTCGGGATTTCTCAGACCGACATCAAGAATCCCTCCAAGCCCCTCGCAAAGAACGCTGGGCGGACGATCATCCTAAGAGAAATAATGCGGATCAAAGATGACGGGAAGGAGACGATCTTCCGCGGCCCTTCTGATCTTCAGATCGGCGAAGATGGGGCGATTTATTTTTATGACGGTCTCTCCCTATATGAATTCGATGACAACGGAAAGTTGATGGCCGCGATGGTTCGGAGCGGCCAAGGGCCTGGTGAGGCAAGCATGAGGACAACGAGCGTTATCATGAATGATAAGATCAACACCTTGTCCATCGCGCCGCCCAAATTTATGGTCTTCGATCGATCCGGGCGATTGCTGGAAGAAGTGAAAACAGACGTCATTCACAATTACGGGCATTTCGGGCTCGGCGGGAAAATGTGGATCTTCAGAATCATGATGCCTCCGGGCGAGACAAGACCGGCGAACGGCGGGGAAATGGATGTGACGATTAATCTTGAGAAGTTCTCCTTGAACCTCAAGGAGATCGAAAAAGTCGCCGAATTTCCAAGACGATACTATTTCGTGAATCAAGGCATGTGGTATGAGTGGGCGAACTTCGGCTGGGCCATGAAAGAGCCTTCTCAATTATTCGTCCATCACACTTCGGAATATAGGATTGTTCAATTCAATATAACGAAAAAAGCCATCGAAAGAATTTTCAGCCGTGAGTACTCCCGCGTCGTCAGGCCCGAAGACCCGCCGCCAAAAATTCCTCAGGGATATTCCATTCCTTCAAGAAAATACTATGACGATATCCGGGCTCTACTCGTCCATCGTGATCGATTGTGGGCGGTTACATCGACAAAAGATGTCGAAAAGAACCGCCTCGTGGACGTCTTCGACAAAGACGGACGCTATGTCGACTGTTTTTACCTGAAATTTCCGGGCGGATTCGCGGAGCGCAATATTTTGCCCGGCCGCATCGCCGTCCGCGGCGATTTTCTCTATATGATTGATGAAGATCTCGAAGGCTTCAAAAGCATCGGCAAATACAAGATCGAGGATTATGGGGGGGGGGCCCCGAAACATGACAGCGTCTTGGGGGCAGGTGCGGAGAGGGCGGGATTCGAACCCGCGGTACGCTTTGCAACGCACACGCGCTTTCCAAGCGCGCTCCTTAAGCCACTCGGACACCTCTCCGGCGCGGGGAAGCGACAGAACAAGCGGATAAAGTACCAGAAATCGGCCGGTCTCGTCAATGAAGGGCCGACCTGACCGTCGTTAGGTTTGCGATTTTGCTCCCTCTTTCGTTGCTCGCCGGCCCGCGACCGGGGACGGCCGAAACGTGATGAGGGTTTGCCACCCCGCAGACGCTCTTCGAGGTTCCCGGATTCTCGGACGCCGGGGGGTAGAAGACCGACAACGCCCATCGAGGGACATGGTGAAAGGTCGTTTATCCAAGAAACCTAGGCGCCGAGAAGGAGCGTCGAGGCGTGGTCCTTCAAACCCGATCTGGAGTGAAGGCCGTGCTCGGTCGCGGACTCGGCTGAGATCAAAATGCGCAGTAACTGTGCGACGGTCAGAGGGCTGATGCGTGTACCCGCGTCTATGGATATTCGCGATAGATGTTCAATACGTCCTTGAGCATAGCCGCCGCGGTGCCGGGCGGGCCGGATTTTCCTCCCGTAACGGTGACCGTCCCCAGGGTATCGGTGAAGAAAGAGACGCCTTTCGCCGTCCCGTTCACCCCAAAAAGCGGATGCGAAGGATCGATCTCCCGAGGTCCGACCTCGACCCGGACGTCGTCGGCCTCCCTCGTCAGGCGGCCAAGCAGCTTGATCGCTTTCCCGTCGGTCCGGGCGCGGGCGAGCATCCCGGCCGAAATATTCCGAATGCCGTCGACCTTAATCTGGCTCAGCGATAAATCCAGGCCGGCCGCGGAATTGGCGATCAGCAGGATCTTGACGGCCGTGTCCCAGCCGTCGATGTCCAAGGAAGGATCCGGTTCGGCGATCCCCCTCGATTGCGCTTCTTTGAGCGCGTCGGAAAAGGAAATGCCTTCCTCCAACCTGCCGAGGATAAAGTTTGTCGTCCCGGTCAGGATGCCCTCGATCCCGAGAATTTCGGAACCCGCCAGGGAAATGGTCGCGACATCAAGTGTCGGGAGGGCGGCGGCCGTGGCTCCGCTGAATTTGAGGGCGAGGCCTCGATGCCGGGCTTTCGCTCGAAGTCCCTTGAAATCGACGCACAACGCGCCCTTGCTCGCCGCGACGACATGCCGGCCCAGGTCCAGGGCCGTGTGGAAAAAAGCAAGTTGAGGCTCCCCCGTCTTAAGATTCGAGGGCGTGCAGTCGACAAGCACGCCCGGTTCGCCTCGATCGAGAATGGCCTCGACCGTCAACCCCGGCTTCCATCCAGGCCGGGAGTCGAGCGGCTCGGCGGTGTTTCCGGCCGGCATTTCGAGCGAACCGCCCTCCGGAATCCATCCCCCTCCCCTTCGCAATACGGCCTTTAGCTCGAGATCGAGTCCGTATCGCCCGCGGACCATGTCCCGCTTTTCGGCGAGAAGGCGGACGAAGGCTTTCCCGACATTCCCGTATCCGGTCAGGACGATGGGGATGATCCGCAACATGAACAAACCTCCAGGATCAGCGCCCGCCGGCCGCCGAAGCGACCCCGCGCCCGGACTCCGATGTGGTCTTTTTCACGAAGACGATGTCCTTGACGATGGATTCGAGGGGAACGGTCAAGCCTGCGACATTTCCTTTGAGGTCGGTGACGAAAGTCGCCTTATACTCGACGTCCATCCAGTCGTTCCTCATCGTGAAGACATCGTAGTGGTAATGATCGAGAACGAATGTCCTCTGATGATAATCGGCCTTGAGTTTGTCTCCGTCCAGGGAAACGGAGATCGTCCCATACGCCGGATGCGCATAATCGCCGGCGTAATCCGGCAACGGATGCGAAGGGATCGTGCCGGGTTTTCGATCCTTGTTCCGTTCCTGCCTTCGTTTCTCTTCTTCGGCGTTCGACCGAGCCAGATCGTCCTTGACGCGCTGATACCAGTTCACGGGATCGAGGCCGAGGAGCCGGTCGAAAATGTTGTAGGCCAGCAGGCTGTTGATCGGCGCGTCTTCGAGATTATTGAGGAGGACGACACCGATCCCGTCGCGCGGCATGAATAAGACCGACGCCGAGAAACCCATGATCGCCCCGCCGTGGCTCACCATGAGGCGGCCGCGGTAGGCGGTGATGCGCCAGCCCATTCCGTAGGAAGGATAAAAAAGTTCGGGATATTTCAGTTCGTCCGGAATGACGACCTGGGGGGATTGGATCTGGGCCAAGCGGCGTTCGGAAATGACCTGCTTTTCGAGTTTCTCCCCGTATTTGCCCTTGTTGAGATTCAACAGGACCCATCGGGCCATATCCGTCGCCGTGGAATTGATCGAACCCGCGGGGCCGAGAGCGTCGGCGTTGTAAAAGGAAAATTCCTCTACGTTTTCCCGGACCAGCCTGTAGGAGCGGGCGAAATCGGCCGCCTTTTGGGAATCTTCGGTCGAGAAATTCGTTTCCGTCATCCCGAGGGGCTCGAGGATGCGCGCCCGGGTAAAATCCTCCCAGGATATTCCGGCGATTGTTCCGACAAGGTATCCCGCCGTCATGACCATGAGGTTGTTGTATTGGTACGCCTGGCGGATGTCGAGGCTGAACTCGAGGGTTTGGAGCGCCTCGAACATCTGCTGACGGGTCAGCGGCGAGCGGATCCAAACGTTATCGTGACGAGGCAGTCCGGTGCGATGAGTGATGAGGTCGCGGGGCGTCAACCGTTCGGAAGCGATGGGATCGGCCAGCTTGAACGCCGGGAGGTAAGCGCGGACGGGCTTATCCCACTCGAGCCTGCCCTCGTCGACAAGGATTCCCATGGTCGTCGCCGTGAACGCCTTCGAGCACGATCCAATCCCGAAGATCGTACGGGGCGTCACCGGAAGTTTTCGCTGGAGATCGCGATAGCCAAAGCCTTCAGCATAGACCAGCCGGCCGTCCTGGACGATCGAGACGGCGAGGCCGGGGACTTTCCATTCGGCCATGACCTTGGCCGCAAACTCGTCGAAGCCCTTGAGGAGGTCGGCCGAGTCCTTGGCAGCGCCCGTCTGGAGCGTCGCCGAGGCCGAAAGAGCAAGAAGAAGCACCCAGGAGAGGAAAACGGCGATTTTTCGCTTCATGTCAGCAATATGGGGGCAAGATTCTTAGTTTTCATGCCCAAGAACGCTCTCCCGCTCTTTCTAGGTCTTATCCCCCCTTCGGCCCCGAAGGCGCCTGCCTTGTTTGGGCCGCCCCTTTTTCGAGGGGAGGTAGGTGGGGTGAATATGTATAAAATCGAAGTCATAAAGGCGCCTTCAAGAAGGGGGGCCCCGAAGCCTGTCAGCGTCTTGGGGGCAGGTGCGGAGAGGGCGGGATTCGAACCCGCGGTACCCTCACGGGCACACCGCTTTTCGAGAGCGGCACCTTCAACCACTCGGTCACCTCTCCGTCTGGAATAGAGTCGAAAGGAGGGCTCTCATTATAGCGAAATCCCCAAAAAAATAAAGTCGTTTCGCTTGGCGTTTCACGAAACAAAGTTCACCGATCCCGTCGTTCGGGATCGCGAGACCGGCGATGATTTTTTTCCGGATTGACGGAAAGGCCGGCCGCGCCGCGAATTTCCGTCAGCGTCTCGGCATCGGCGCGGTCTTAAATTTGAATAATGCGAACAACTCTTCGAAGTCTTTTTCGACTTTCAATCGATTTCCCCTGTTGTCTTAAGCGGGCGTATCTCTCGCGAAGGAGTTGGACCGTTTCCAGCCGCTCTTCCGGCTTCATAAGAGAGTAATAACGGCCCTCAAAGGCCTGGGATTCCCGAAACGAATCTGAAATATGAGCCCAAGCCTTTCTGTTCATGAATCTTATCATACCGCAGCGTTGGCCGGACGACAAGCCGGTTCGGGTCTCGACGGGCGGCCGCGGAAGATCAATCGGACGTTGTTTTCCAGCGTCGCTTCTTGAAGAAATCCCGGAGAAGCCCGGCGCATTCCTCGGACAGCACGCCCGCCCGGATATCGAGCTTGTGGTTGGTTTTCTCGACGGGGAACCGAATGATCGATCGAATCGCGCCGGATTTCGGGTCGTCGGCGCCGTAGACGAGCCGCCGGATGCGCGCCTGGATGATCGCCCCGAGGCACATCGCGCACGGTTCGATCGTGACAAAAAGATCGCAGTCCGTCATCCTGTAGTTGCCCAGCTTTCGGGCCGCCTTCCGGATGGCGACGATTTCGGCATGGGCGGTCGGGTCGTTTTTCCGGATCGGTTGATTAAACCCTCGGGCGAACACCTTTCCATCGCGCACAATCACCGCCCCGACCGGGACCTCCCCCTTCGCAGCGGCGCGCCCGGCTTGCTGAATCGCCGCTTTCATGAAAGGTGTCATCAGACCCTGACTTCGACCTCGCGGATCGCAACCGTTAAAGGCATCCCTTTCTCTGCGCGAACCTCCAGACATTCTTTTATGGCATCCGTGATGTTTTCTTCCGCTTCTTTTTGTGTTTTCCCTTGACTGATGCAACCGGGAATCGAAGGACCTTCGGCGATGAAAATGCCGTCTTCATCCTGAGATATCGTGACGACGAATTTCATTATTATTCTCCCTTGATTATTCCCAACCTGCGATAGATATTATAAGCTAATCCTGATCCTTTTCAAGGAGGACGGCGTGGAAAGTTTCCGATGCTTAGCCTGCCGCGTCAAGGAACCGGTCGACGTCTTTCGGCTTTTTTGCCCGAAGTGCGGAGATCCCATGGTCGCCGATTTTCCCCACAAGGCGCCCCGGATTCGCCAAGACGAACCCCTCGGTGTCAGCCGGTATATCGATTTTCTCCCCCTCGCGAAATTCGACCGGACCCTGTCGCTCGGCGAAGGCGGCACTCCCCTTCAGCCGCTGACTCGCCTGATGGCGAAATTCGGCCTTCCCCCCATTTACGCGAAAAACGAAGCAATGAATCCCACCGGGAGTTTCAAAGACCGCGGTTCGATCGTCGCGATCCATAAGGCCAAAGCCATGGGTTTCAAGACGGTCGGCACCATCTCTACCGGGAATATGGCGGGTTCGACGGCCGCCTACGCCGCCAAGGCCGGGCTCCGGAGCGTCATCTTCGTCAAGGAAGATACGCCGAAAGAGAAGATCCTTGCCGCTGGGATTTTCGGCGCGCTGGTGGTCAAGGTCCGGGGCGAATATGCCGCTCTTTTCCGAAAGAGCTTCGAGATCGGCCGATCCCGGGGAATCTATTTCATGAACTCGGTCGATCCCTACCGGATCGAGGGGTACAAGGTCACCGGCTTCGAAATATTCGACCAGCTCGGCGGCCGGGCGCCCGACCTTGTCTTCGTCCCCGTCAGCGCCGGCGGCCATCTCATCGGCTTGATCCGAGCTTATCAAGACCTCACGACCGCCGGCTATCTCAAAAAATCGCCGCGGTTTGTGGGCGTGCAGGCCAAAGGCTGCGCCCCGATCGCCCGCGCCTTCGAGTCGGGAAAGGACCGCATCGCGCCTTTCCCGAATCCCCGGACCGTTGCCCACGCCATCTCCAATCCCAGCCCGCCCGGGGGAAATTTCGTCCTTCGGCTCATCGCCGAAAACGGCGGGGCGATGGAGAGCGTCAGCGACGATGAAATCCTCCGCGCCCAGCGTCTCCTGGCCGAATATGAGGGGATTTTCTGCGATCCCGCTTCAGCGACGACGCTGGCCGCGGTCTTCCGGATGGCCCGCCGAAAAGCGTTTTCGGGCCGCGAACGGATCGTCCTCGTGATCACCGGCAGCGGCTTGAAGACGATCGAGGACCTCGATATCGCCGAGCTCGACGTCCACGAGGCGGGGATCGACGATCTTGACACCGCCCTGCCCGATCGACTCCCTGTCGGAAAATAGGGCATATCTTTTTCACCCGCAAACCCGTATGATGGTCAGGAATGATTGGCGTCGCGTTTTCGCGCGGCGCGAAGGAGGTCCGCATGTCCAACGGCAATTTTCCGCAATTCGAGATCCGAATGCCGAAGATGCCCAAGCTGCCCAAGATCTCGGGAGGATGGATTAAAATCATCATCCTCGGGATTGTGGCGGTCATCTTTCTCGCCGGCTCGTTCTACACTGTCGCTCCGGACGAAATGGGCGTCATTCTCCGGCTCGGCCGGTTCGCCCGAGCGACCGATCCGGGGCTCCACTTCAAGCTGCCGCTCGTCGAAACGCTGACTAAGGTCCCGGTTCAACGCCAGCTCAAGGCCGAATTCGGATTCCGCACCGTGACGCCGGGCATTCGATCCGAGTTCGCCATTCCCCCCGATGCCGCCGCCGAAGCGGTCATGCTGACGGGCGACCTCAACGTCGTCGTCGCCGAATGGATCATCCAATACAAGATCAAGGACCCCTACAAGTTCCTGTTCAAGATGCGCGACAATGCCAAGGCCTTCCGCGATGTCAACGAGGCCGTCGTCCGGCGGGTTGTCGGCGACAACTCCGTGGACGAGGTCATTACCATCGGCCGGGCCCGGCTGGCCGCCGAAGCCCAGGTCGAGATCCAACAGCTCTGCGACGCCTACGAGCTCGGGATCGACATCAACCAGGTGATCTTCCAGGACGTCAACCCGCCCGATCCCGTAAAGCCCTCGTTCAACGAAGTGAACGAATCCCTCCAGGAGAAGGAACGGAAGATCAACGAAGCCTGGGCGGATTACAACAGCGAAATTCCCAAAGCTCAGGGCGTGGCCTTGCAGGCCATCCAGTCGGCGGAAGGGTATGCGACGGAGAGAGTCAACAACGCCGTCGGGGACGCCAACCGGTTCTCGGCGATCTATCGGGAGTACGCCAAAGCTCCGGACGTGACCCGCAAGCGCCTCTATCTTGAAACAATCAATGAGGTTATGTCGAAGATCCAAAAGAAAATCCTCACCGACGACAAGCAAAGAAACCTCATCCCGCTTCTCAATCTTAGCGAGGAGGTGAAAAAGTGAAGCCCCCGATCCGAACCCTCCTCATCCTCGGCGCCGTCCTCCTGGCGGTCATCTTCATGGTGGACGCGGTCTACGTCGTCAGCGAGACCAACCAAGTCATCATCACCCAGTTCGGCGAGCCCATCGGCGGGGCCGTGACCAAGCCGGGACTCCATTTCAAGCTGCCCTTCGTCCAGAAGAAGAATTACTTCGAAAAGCGCTGGCTGTCCTGGGACGGCGATCCCAACCAGATCCCGACCAAGGACAAGAAATACATCTGGGTGGACACCTACTGCCGATGGCGGATCGCCGATCCGCTGGTCTTTTTCCAGCGCGTCGCCGACGAGCGCGGGGCCCATTCCCGGTTGGACGACATCGTCGACGGAGAAACACGCAATGCCATTGCCAATTTCGACTTATACGAAATCGTCCGGTCCTCGAACCGGAAATTCGAGCAGACCGAGGAATCCCTGCTCCTCGACCAAACCGAGCTGGCCGGCGAAGTCCAAACCGGCCGGCAAAAGATCGCGGCCATCATCCTCGAGGCCGCCTCGAAAATCACCCCTCAGTTCGGCGTCGAGCTCAAGGACGTCCGGATCAAGCGGGTCAACTATGTCGATGAAGTCCAGCGCAAAGTCTTCGACCGGATGATCGCCGAGCGGCAGAGGATCGCCTCGAAATACCGGTCCGAAGGCGACGGCAAGAGCGCCGAAATCCGCGGCCAGAAGGAACGCGAGCTGAAGCGGATCCAATCCGAGGCCTACCGGAAAGCCCAGGAGATCAAGGGCAAGGCCGACGCCGAGGCGACCCGGATCTACGCCCAGGCGTACAACTCCGACCCCGAGTTTTACCAGTTCACGAAGACGCTCGAGGCCTACCGGACAAGCCTGGAGAAGGACACCTGGCTGATTCTGAGTACGGACAGCGAGTTCCTGAAATACCTCAAAAACTCGAAATAGCTATTTTAGAAGCTCGACGATCTTATGCTTGTTCGGGAAAAGGGCAGGCGTGCCGCCGGTGTGGAAAAACACAATTTTATCCGTTTTCGCGAAAACCCCGCGGCCGATGAGGTCGACGAGGCCGGCGAAGGCTTTGCCGGTATAAACCGGGTCGAGGATGATGCCCTCCTTCCGGAACATCCAGCGGGTGATGTCCGCGACCTCCTGATTGACGATCCCGTAGCCGTCTTTGATGTATTCGTCGAAAACGATGATGTCGTCGGGCCGGACGGAAGGCTTAAGCCCAAGCGTTTTTTCCGCGGCGGTGGCGATCATCAGGACGTCGCGGGCAAACGACGTTTTCTCGTCGGACACGCTGATCCCGACGACCCTCGTTCGCGGGGACGACGCCTTGGCCCCAAGGACGAGTCCGGCCTGGGTCGATCCTGAACCGCTGGAATGGACGACGGCGTCGGGTTCGAAGCCGAAGGAGCGGGTCTGATCGAGCATCTCGACGAAGGCGTCGACGTAGCCGATCGCGCCCAAAGGGGTCCGCATCGAGCCCATGGGGACGGAGCCCCCGACCGGGATCGTATAAACGATCTTCCCCTTGGCCCTGAATTCATCGGCCACACGCTCGACGATTGCCAGAGCGTCTTCCTGAGAAACGGACTTTCCGGTAATGGGTTCCATGACCCGGATTTCGGCTCCGAGGATGTAATCGAGCAGCATGTTGCCGTCGTATTCGGGCGGCAGGTCGTACCGTTTGAAGAGGATGAGGACGGGATGGATACCGACCCGAGTACATGCGGCAGCCGTTTGCATGGCCCAATTCGATTGGAGAGCGGCCCAAGTGATCATAACCTCGGCCTTTTGGGCCAGCATATCGGGGATGATGAACTCAAGCTTGCGGGACTTGTTCCCCCCGAAGGCGAGCCCGGTCAAGTCCTCGCGCTTGATCCAGATCTCCGGACCGCCGAGCTCGGCCGAAATCGCCGCGAGCTTCCGCATCGGGGTCGGCCGGTGGATGAGTTCAATCCGCGAAAACCGCGCGATTCTTTCCCTCAACTCCTTGTTCGACATAGCAGACTCCTTATCCACGCCAGGGTAGGTTTTGCGAATCATTCATCTCTTTATTTCTTGGCGAATATGTCCGGAAGGTTCCTGATGCGGTAGTCGATATAAACCGGATAGTCTTCCTTATAATCGATCAGGCTGAAGCCGGCTCCATGGAAGACCGCGCGCTCAAACGAAATGCCCTCGGGCGGCCTCAAGGCATAAAGATACCGCCCGTCCGCGTCGAAGACGTCGACCTCGACCTTCTTGACGCCGGAGACTCGGCGGACGACGAGCCCGCCGTCGGGAAGAGCCTGGATGTCTTGAAAGGCCAGAAGCTCGTCGGGATATAGGGAGAGGAACCGCATGAGATCGGATCCAAGGATATCTTTCTTATCCTTATTGTTGACTCTAATTTTTTGATGACTCTTCTCGATGACGAATTCCGTCTCTCCCTTGAGATTCTTGACCGTGATTTCGTATTTCGTGTTCAATGCGGCCAAAATCCTCTTGTCCTTCCGGGCATAAGCAACGATGAGGCCCGGCGTCGCCCATGGCTCGGCGAATCCCCCCCGCCCATCCTTAGTTTGGATTCCGGTCACGTTTGACGCTTGGATGATGTCGACGACGACCTCGTCCGAAAGGCTCTCGGCGCCGAATTTGACCAGAGAGTGGATTTCGAGCAGCTCGTTTTGGCTGTTGCGGGTCGTGCGCCTGGAGATGAAGTGAGACTCATCAACAATGATGCTCGGCCGGTTTTTCAGCTTGATCTCCTGAAGCAAACGGCCTTCCCGGTCGAATCGGGCGAGTTTCTGGCCGCCCTTCACCCAAATCTGGTTGCCGACAAAGAAGGCCTTCATCATTTGCATCGGAGAGAATTCGCCCGGCCCCTCCCCTTTCTTGACGAGAGAGCCGAGAAATCGGCCTTTATTGTCGTACTTATAGCCCTCGGCCCGATTGGGATCGAACAGAATGACCCCGCCGTCCTCATCACGCGCGAAAAGGACGTATCGCATCGCGACGTCCTTCTGTTCGAAAGGGTTGATCTCGAGGCTTTTTTCGACATCGAGGACGACCGTCCCCCTCCACGGCTTTTCGGGATTCAGGACATGCCTGACGCCGTCGATCCTCCTCATCTCGGTTTTATCTTGAGCGAAGCAAAAGCCGACGAACAAGAAGAAAGAAAAGGCGACAGGAAAAACGTTCTTCTGTGACATCAACCGTCCTCGAGAAGGCGCCGCATTGTTCCGGCAACGGACTCGACGTTATTAAAGAACTCGATCCAGACCGAGGTGTCGACAAGATTCATCGTTTTCGATTTTGAGCCCGGATTGCCTCGGCCGAGATTCCCGCAACGAATTCCAACGGTTCTTTTTCGATCCGGCGATTCAAAGCCTTGATTTTCTGAAAAGAATGCCATTCCTGAAGGGCTTTAATCAACGAATCGGTCAAATTCCTCGCGGCCGCAAACTTGCGGACATAGGAAATGAGATCGTCGGGAATCAAAGCGGTGACTTTCATACGATGAATGATACGATCATCAATCGTATTTTTCAAGAACTCCGGCTGCTTCGGCCGGCTTCTTCGGGGTTTTCGGCCGGGCGAGATCGCGGGCTTTCGCCGCGGCCCAGCCCCGCATCCGGTCGCCGTGGTAGTAGAAGATCGGGATGACGAAAAAGATGAACAGGGTCGAGCTGACCAGCCCGCCGGCCGTGCAGATGGCCAGGGAGTTCCAAATCTGCTTCTTGCCGACTTCGGCGGTGATGATGAGCATCGGAAGCATCCCGAAGACCGTCGTGCTCGTGGTCATGACGACCGGCCGGATCCGGTCCCGCGCCCCCTCGACGACCGCGTCGAGAAGCGCCAGCCCCCGGCGGCGCTTGAGGTTGATGTGGTCGACGAGGAGGATGGCGTTATTGACCACGATCCCCCCGAGGAGGATCACGCCGATATAAGCCGATGAGTCGAAGGCCGCTTTGGCGATGACGAAGGCAACGAACACGCCGATGAGGCCCAGCGGCACGGCCAGGAGAATATAGAACGGATGGATGAACGATTCATAGAGCGCCGAAAGAATCATAAAGATCAAGACGAGCGATACGGCCAGGGCGAACCAGATTTGCTTCTGCTCCTCTCGGGTGAGCCTGAAGTCTTCCTCGAGCTTGGCCGAGAAACCGGGAGGCAGACTCAAGCTGTTGAAAACGCCTTTGCGGTAGCGTTCCTCCGCCTTCGACGGCCCCTTGAACTCCCACATGGCGGTCTGTTGGAATTGCTGATTCTCCCGGTCGATCGAACCGGCGATGGGGCGTTCTTCGAAGGACGCAATCTCGCCCAAGCGGAGGTACTCCCCGCCCGTCGTCCGGATCAGAGACTCCTGCAAGCCCCGCATATCCACGGTCTCGGCGTCGGGGAATTTAACCGACAGTTGGATTTCCTGACCGCCCATCCGGATCTTCATTTGGGCTCCGAACCGGCCGGCGATAAGCGTTTGAATATGGGCGTAAAGATAAGCGGGATCGACATTATAGCGCCGCAGGATAGTTTTATCGATTTTCAGGATGTTCTCGTAGAAATCGCCCCTGAACCAACCGTAGCGATTGGAGACGATCCGGACCTCCTTGATCCGGGGATTCCGAAGAAGAGTGCGTTCCAAATCCGCCGTGATCTCCTTGAGCTTCTTGAGGTTATAGCCGAAGAATTTGATCCGCGAGCTGTAGTACGCCCCGGCGCCCATGCTCGAGGCATAATAATTCGGGTCGAAACCCGAGACCGAGATATCGACCCCGGCGAACTGGGTGGCCAGTTGGATGAGTTCCTCCTTGAGAAGATACGGGCGGTAGGAGCGTTCGATCTCGGGCGGGAAATTGATCTGGATATTCGCGTTTTCGGCGGAGTAGATGCGGGCGTTCATCTCCTTCTCGTACGGCTGGGCCATGACCTTGTCCTCGAACTTGCGGAGGGCCTCGTCCATCCGATCTATCTCCGAGCCGGGCGGCAGCCCGATCCGGACGTACAGATATTCCTTCGAATACCAGCGGAACCAGTCGCCGATGACGACCTCGGACTTGAACCACTTGTAGCTTCCGAAAAGGATCGCCGCCGTTACGAGCAAAACCTCGACCGGATGGCGGATAACGAATCGGAGGAGTTTTTCAAAGCGTCGGCGCGGAACTTTTTCCTTCGCCGTTCGGTGTTTCCGGACGAGCCGGACAAGCCGGGGGCTCAGCGCCGGGATGAGCGAAAACGAAACGGCCAACGAAGCCAGGAGCGCCGAGGTGATGACGATGGCCAGCGGCAGATAATAGATCTTGAGCCGTCCCTGAAAGAAGGGAAAGGCGAAAAATACGGCGCAGGTCGTCAGGGTCGAGGCCAGGACGGCGATGAAAACTTCCTTGGGCCCTTGGATCGCTGCTTGGACGGGCGACAGCCCGTTTTCCCGAAGGCGGAGGATATTCTCGAAGACGACGATCGCGTTGTCGACGAACATCCCGAATCCGAGGGCCAGGGCCCCGAGGGTCAGCATGTTGAGAGAGATCTTGAAGATATAGATCAGATTGAAGGTGAACACGACGGATAATGCGATCGACGAGAGAATGAGGAGCGAGGGCACGAGCCGGCGCAGGACGATGACAATCATCACGAAGACGATGACGGTGATGATGGCCGCCAGCAGGTAGAGGTTGTTGAGGTTCTTGCGGATCTCGTCGCTCTCGTCGTTGACCGCCTTGAAAACAAGATCCTTGGGAAGCTCCCTCTTGATCTCTTCCAGCTTGAGCTTGACCGCCTTCGCAACCTGGAGGGTGTTCGTCCCTTTTTCCTTGGCCACGGAAAAGCTCAGGGTCGGCTGGCCGTTGATCCGGTGAATATTGTAAATGTCGCCGTAGGTCGTGATGATCTCGGCGACATCGCGGACGCGGATCGGATTTTGGCCGGCGTAGGCCACGACGGTCTCGCCGAGCGCCTCAAGGTCCCGGATCGTGTCGGCGTACTTGAAAAGATACTCCTGGGTGCCCTGGACGACCCGGCCCGAGGGATACGTCCGCAGCCGCTGGCTGATCGTGGAAATGACCCGGTAGGGCTGGATGTCGAAGGCCTTGAGCGTTTTCTTGTCGAGGACGACCCGGATCTCAGGGTCGGAGCCGCCCATGACGAACACGCCGTTGACGCCTTTCACCGAACCGATGCCGAACTCGACTTTGTCTTTGACCAAGCCGCGAAGCGTTTGGAGCGGATAGTTTCCCGAAATCGTATAGAGCATGAACGGCTGGGCTTGGAGTTCCTCGGGGACGTAGGGCTCGACCGTCGGCCGGACGTTCGGGGGCAGGACGGAGCGCTTTTTCGAGAGGGCCTCGCGCAAGGCCAACAGGGCGAACTCCATGTTGGTCTTGGTTTCGAACTCGAGGGTGATCCGGGACATTCCGATGGACGAGGACGAATACATCTTCCGGACGCTCTTGATCTCCGCCGCGGCCTCCTCGAGCGGCGCGGTGACCTGCGTTTGGATCACTTCGGGCGGGACCCCCTGCCAGTTCGCGGTGATGTTCAGCTCCGGATAAATTTGCTCGCTCGGGACGAGCTCGAGCGGGGTGTTGAGGTACGAGTAGACGCCCATGACCACGAGACCGAGATAGACCATGGCCGTCGCGATCGGCCGTTCGATGAAGATTTTCATGACGCTTTCCTGCGTTCCTTCTTCCGCTCGGCCCACTCGTAGATGACCGGGATTACGATCAGGGTCATGAAGGTCGAGCAGGCCAGACCGCCGATGACGACGATCCCCAGGGGCCTCATCAGCTCGCCGCCCGTCTCGAGGCCGAGGGCCATGGGGATAAGGCCGAAAAGGGTGCTCAGGGTGGACATGAGGATCGGCCGCAAACGCAGATGGCTGCCGAGGGTGACGGCTTCGCGTAGGGCCATCCCCCCCCGCCGGAGCTGGTTCGTGAAATCGATCTTGACAATGGCGTTGTCCACGACGAGACCGATGAGCACGACCATCCCGATGATCGAGATGACATTGATCGTTTGGCCCGTCGCCCAGAGCGCCACGGCCGTTCCCGCGGCCCCCATCGGCAGGGTGAACATGACCAGGAAAGGATGGAGCAGCGATTCGAATTGAGCGGCCATGATCATGTACGTCAGGAGGGCGGCCAGAATGAGGGCCAGCAGAAGGCTGTTGAACGACTTGGCCATCTCCTCCCGCTCGCCGCTGAATAGTATCCGGTAATCGGGCGGGAGGGACATCTCCGTGATCGCCCGATCTACGGAGGGGACGATTTGGCTGAGTTTCGCCCCGCGCAGGTTGGCGGTCACCAGAACCTCGCGCTGCTGGTTCTCGCGCCGGATCTCCTTGGGCCCGCGGACGATTTCGTAATCGACGAGCTCCCGGAGGGGAATGAGGACGTTTTGGTGCGGATAGGATTCGTCGAGAAGGGCTTCGATGTTGAGGCGGGACGCTCCCTGGAGGCGGACGAGGACGCCGTATTTTTTCTCGAGCTCACGGAAATCGGTCGCCTTCCGGCCGCGAACGGCATTGACCAGGAAGTCGCCGACCGCGCCCGGCGACAAGTTGGCATACTTGCGCAGAGCATCCTTCTTGATGGTGATCAGGAACTCGGGTTTCCCCTCGCCGAGGTTGGTGTTCAGGTCGGCGATGCCGGGGACGTCTCTCAGCTTGGCCACCAGCTCTTCGGCGATCTCCTTGAGCTTGTCGAGGTCGTCGCCCTTGACCTTAAGCCCGATCTCGGCCGTGGCGAGCGACAGAAGCTGGGAAAGGGTAGATTGCTGGCGGACGATCGAATAGGTCAGGTCGGGATACGCGGCCAGTTTGCGGCGCAGGGCTTCGAGAACGCCGTCCAATTGGGACGGCTTTTCGACCTCGGCCAGGATCTGGGCCGAATTCACGGAAATGTCGGGATTGGCGCTTTCCTCTCCGCTCACGATCCCGACCTGGGAGAGGACGGCCCGGACCTCCGGGAGGGCGCCCAGCGATCGCTCGAGCATCCCCGCCATCTCGGAAGTCTGCTCGAGCGAATAATCCACCGGCGTCTTCAGGAAGAGCTCGAAAGAATTCGATTCCAGCTTGGGCATGAGCTCGCTCTTGATTCCCATGCCCAGGACGCCCGCTAGGACGAAAAACGCCAACACGGCGGCCATGATCTTGGCTTTGTGGTCCAGGCTCCAGACCAAGGCCCGCTCATACCGTCGGGTGAAGGCGCCGTAGACGACGTTGAATCCGCGGAAGACGACACTGAGAACGGGTTTAAACGGCCAGGTCACGAGGCCCAGGATCAGGGCGATAAGCTGCGAAATGTAGCTGAAGAAAAAATTCAGGACGAACAGAACGAGCTTGAAGACCGCATAGACGAGCCACTGGACCGCCTTGAAGGGCAGAAAAAGCCATCCGAGCTTGGACCGGCGTCCCGCTTTTCCGCGCCAAACCTCCTTCAGGCCCCAGCGCCATTTCCAGCCCGAGCTGCTCTCCCCCGCCCCGAACTTGACGGTTCGCGACTGGAGCGTCCCGAGCAAAGTGAGCGAGACCAGCATCGAGGCCATGAGCGAATACGTCACGGTCAAGGCCGTGTCCTTGAAGAGCTGGCCGGCGATTCCGTGGACGTAGATGATCGGCAGAAAAACGACGACCGTCGTCAGGGCCGTGGAAAGAATTGCTCCGGAGACCTCGGAGGTGCCGACGTAGGCCGCCTCCTTGGGATCCTTGCCCATACTTCGATGGCGGAAGATATTCTCCGAGACGACGACGGCGCAGTCGTCGAGCATGCCCACCCCCAAGGCCAGGCCGCCGAGAGACATGATGTTCAGGGTGATGTTGTTGAAATACATCAGGCTGAACGTCCCGATGACCGAGATCGGGATGACGGTGTCGATGATGAGCGGCGTCTTCCATTCCTGGAGGAAGAAGAGGAGGACGAGAAAGGCGAGGATCGCGCCCTGGATGATCTCGTCCCGGACGGCGCCGATCGCCTCGGAGATATAACGGGCCTGTTCGCTCACGACTCGGATCTGGATCTGCGGGTTCTCGCGGACGACCTGGTCGAGGATCTTGCGGGCTTCGCGGGTGACCTCGACCGTGTTGGCGCCCGACTCCTTGTGGACAAGAAGGCCGATGCTCTCCCGCTCGTCCAAGCGGGTCATCCCCTGCCGTTCTTTGATCGAGTCGACCACCTTAGCGACGTCCTTGAGGCGGACGACGCCGCCCTCCTTCATGACCTTCAGGCTGATCTCGCCGATCTCGGACACGGTTTCGAACTCGCCCACGACCCGGAGGGCGTACTTGAACGTCCCCTTGCGGATCGTTCCGCCCTGGAGGTTCCGATTAAAGGAATCGATCCGCAAAGCGACCTCGTTGATCGTCAGGCCGTAAAGCGACATCAGGCGGGGGTCGACCTCGACCTGGATCTCGCGCTCCACGCCGCCCGTGATTTCGGCCTGCCCGATTCCCTCGATCTGCTCGAGGCGCGGCTTGATGAGTTCCTCGGCGAACTCCTTGAGCTCGAGGAGGCTGCGGTCGCCGGTCACGGCCAAGGTCATGATCGGTTTGCTCTGGGGGTCGAGGGGGATGATCGTCGGAGCCTCGGCGTCTTCGGGGAGCCGGTCGCGGGCGATATCGAGCTGTTCCCGGGTGTGGAGCATGGTGAAGTCCATGTCCGTGCCCCAGTCGAACTCGAGGATCATGACCGAAACCCCCTCTTTGGAGACAGATTCGACGCGGCGGAGGCCGGGGATTCGGCTTACCGACGACTCGATCGGGGCGGTGACGAGCGTCTCGATTTCCTCGGGGGCGACACCGCCGTAGCGGGTCACGACCGAGAGGCGGGGGTAGTTCACGTCCGGCAGAAGGTCGACGCTCAGCTCCCGGAGCGAGACGAAGCCGAGGAGGAGGACCGCGAGGAAGAACATGTAAACGGTCACGGGACGGTCGATGGCGAGGCGGGCGAGTTTCATGCCTGATGTCCTTTGTTCAGCGGAGCAGCCGCTCCCGGTTTTTCCACTTGTGAAATTTATACTGCCGGGCGAGCATTTGCCGGGCGCCGAGGCCGGAACCCTCGGTCAGAGCTTGGGTGACCGTCGGGACAGCGTCGGCGATCGCCGCGTCCCGGCGGCTGAGGAGGGGGCGGATTTTGAGGAACGTTTGATTGTCGAAAGCCGGATCGTCGATTTTACGCCATATTTCGAACGCCGGAGCCGGGGCGCCTTCCTCCCAAAAGACCTGCCCTTTGGCGAAGAGCGCCCGATTTCGTATCTCGCCGCCCAATTCGGCCAGAGCATCGTAAATGGCGATCTCTTCTTTTGTATAACGGTCGATCGCCGCCTCGATCGACGGGATGCCCCGTTCGCGAAGGCCGGCGGACAGGGCGTCGATCGTCTCGGCGATCACGAAGGCCTTCGCCTTCGGGTTGAAGACGTTGTTCTTACCGACGCGGTTGCCGCGGATGTCGTCGGCCTCGGCCGCGACGCGATCAAGATAGGCGATAACCCGCTTCTCGAAGTCGTAGGCGCCGGCAAGGCAGAAAAGGAACTCGGCGGCCGTCCGGGTTCGCGGATGGCGCCGCCAGTACGTCGCGTAGAAATCGTAAATCGACCGCTTATAGAAAAGCTCTTCCAGCCCGTCGAAGGCCATCGAGAAATCGCTGATCGTATAAAAAACGCTGTTGAGGTTCGTATAGACGAACTCGCTCGCGAAACGGGCCAAGCCCTCGTCGTCGGCATCGAAACGATCGAGATAATCCCGCTGAAAGAGGGCGAGCTGCTCGATATCGGATAAGGCCATGAGGTCGTCCAAGAGGTGCCGCGTCTCATCCTCGGCGAGGAGGAGGCTCGTCTGCTTGGCGGCGGATCGGGACGGCGGCGGCGCTTTCCGGATAATGAAGAGGGTCATCTCGCTTCCTGAAAATGTCCGCGCTTCCCGATCTTTCAAAGCTTTTCGATCCTCGCCGGCAGGATGATCGCCCGGTCCAAGCGAAGAGGCGGGTCCCAACGAAGGAAATCCTTTGGCCGCCGTGAATAAGGACGCGCCGCGGGCCAGGATTTGCTCATAAGGGCATTCCCGGAAAAAGAACTCCTTGGGTATCGATCGCGTTCCGCCGCGGCTTGAATATTCGGATGGGACGGTCACGTACTCGTCGGTTTGCCTTACGCCCTGGCGCATCTCCCCCTCGTATTTGCGGAGCCGGCCGAGCTGGGATTCGTCGGACCGGTCGAGCTTATAGATCTCGAGGCCTTCATCCGCGGACGCACCCTCGTCGAGAAATGCTTTATCGCCCGAGCCGAGGCGGATGGTCTTCCCCTCCGCGAGAAGTTCACGGATTTCATCGAGGGAGAGCGCGGACAGGTCGACAAACGTCCCTCCCCTTCCGGCTTGGAGTTCGAGGAACGACTGGATCATCTTCTTGATGATTTCGACTTTGTCCTTGTCGTTCAGGCGCTCGTCAAATTTGAAAAGGCGGTCGACGGCCCGGATCGCTTCGGATTCTGAGTTCTCGGCTGCTTCCGAGGGTGTCTCTGCGTTCCCCGGCGCGGCTTTATCGGAGGCGAGCTCGGCCAAAGCCTGCTTGATCGCCCGTTCGTTTAGCGGCGCGGATTCGTTCTTGAGGGCGAGCGAGGAGGACTGGGCGAGGATAAGAAGGGAGAAAAGCAGCACATGAGCCGTTATGGACTCGGCGAAAATCACGGAGAATCGGCCCCGATGGGCGCGCCACCAAGCGCGGACGCGGCCGGCCGCCGCATGAACGCTCCGGTCCGGATGTTCCTCCGGCTCGCGAAGCAGCTCGAGATACGTCATTTCAGGTTCCAGGTGACGGCGTAACGCTTGATGGTCTGGTAGCCGTCCTCGTCCTCTTCGACGGAATACAGTTTTCCTTTCCGGATCATCGCCCTTTCTTTCAAGGTTAAAACCGCCAGGTATCGTCCCTCTTTATCGAAAAGATCGTAAAAAACGCATTGCCCGTTTGGATCCTTCCTCCAAGTTTGGACATAAATCCGACCTTCGTCGTCGGCCAGGATGTTCCGAAAGGCAGGATGAAATTTCGAAAATGCCGGCGTGATGCCCTCGGGAAGGTCTTTCTTTTCCTCCGCGACTTCCGCGTCCGTGACCTTTATCGGATCATGTTCCTTCTGGATCTTGCGGACGAGCTTATTCTGGGCGCTGAAGACCAGAAGTTCATAAGTCTTCGGATAGCCGTAGATGACGTTGTCCTGATCGTCGATCGTCCAACGGGCCGCGGGGAAAAACGCATCGAAGGCCGTCGGCTTATTGGCCGGAGTCCTCGCCAACTCTGCGATGAAATCCATTTTGGCGTCGAATTTCTTGAGAGCATAGGAGGGATCGGGCGGGGTGACGAGGCCCTCTGTCAGGACGATATTCCCGGCCGAGTCCACTTTTCCCATGAGCCCCCAAATCGTGCTCGTCGTCAGGTTTCGGAGGAAAGGCCCGTCCAGCGAAAAAAAAGATATGCGGCGGGAAGATTGGACAACGCAGAGCTCGTTGCTCGTTCGATTGATGGAGAGTTGGGAGGGAAGATGGAGTTCTCCGGGACCCTGCCCTTTCCGGCCGATTGTCCGGATATATTTCCCGGCCGCGTCAAAGACCTTGATATCCGACGATTTCCCATCGAGGACGTAGATTCTTCCCTCATCGTCGAGCGTTGTGTTTCGAATTTCCGAGATAAGGTAGAGATCCCTCGGCCCGGATGTCGGGATCGTCAGCTCTTCGATAAACGTCAGCGCCTCTCCCCTGAACATCGGCTCCTTGGGATTGCGGACGACAATGACGTCGCCTTCCTTCGTGATCGTCCCTTTCCATTGGGGAGAGCTCTGGGCGTTCGAAGGCATAGGAATGACAAGGATCAACGACACACCGGCGCTTGCCATCAGGAATAAAAGAATTCTTGTTTTCATCTACCCGATAATCCTATATTTTGCGACCGTATTGATTCCCTCTGTATCGCTTTCGTTGATGAAAATGAAATCTCCCCGCACAGACAAAAGAATTCGATTTCCTCCTAGATAGAAGCAATCGAGATATCGACCGCTAAAATCAAAGATATCGTAAAGGCTGCCTTTTTCCTTGTCGCTGGTCGAAGTCATGACCCATACCCGGTTGCTAAAACATTGAAGATGCCTGATGTCGAATTCGTATTCGAGCTTTGGCATATTATATTTCTTTTCAAATTCTCGGATCCGTTCGTTCTCGACGCGTATGATTCTCGGATATTTACGTCGGAATGTGATCACGATCTTAGAGGTCGCTATGTCCAACACGTCGATGCGGTATTCTTGCCCATAACAGGCAAAAATCTTTTGACTGCCTTCGTCGAGAGCGGCGACAGAAGCGCCCATGGACCGACCATAACCGGGTCCCAAAAAAGAGACTTGCTTGAATGTATAAATCTCCTTTTCGGTGCGGCCATCCTTCGACAGGAATTTATAACGGTGGAGGATGTCCATCTCCTTGCCGGTGCGATTCTTGGCCGGAGGCCACTCCGACTCCATGATGACGAGATCGTCTCCGACGACACCAAGAAAATCGTTGCGCGTCTTGCCGGGCGGCCCGATGGAGCCCAAATAATTCCCGTCGAAGTCCATCCGGAACATTTTCGAAGCCCAATAGTCAATGACGAAAACCTCCAACCCTTGAAGTTGATACTCGAAATCCTGTTGTATTTCTCCCGGACCTTGCCCCTTCTTGAAGATATTTTTGATGAACTTGGCTTCGGCCGTGAAATGTAGGAATTGGCCTTCGTCAGTTAGAAAGAAACTGCCGTCGGCGGCATATTTGAGATTCCCCGGATGTTTTAAATAGAATTCGCCGCTCTCATCCGTGATCCGCCAGATTTCTTCGAGTTGAAGGACGCGGCCGGCGTTCCTCGCGAGGGGCGTTGCCGGATTCTCGATGACGGTTTGGGCCGATAAGGCCGAAAAACCGACAAAGGTTGATATCAACACCGACGCATAATAGATTTTCAGGTTTATTCTCATGATGATTTTTCTTCGTGAAGGGTCGTCTCGCGTGGCTCAGGGAACGTCCATAAGACGGCATAGCGTTTCACGGTTTGAAAATCGTCCGAATCTCTTTCGACCGAATAGAGTTTCCTTTTCTTGATGTGGAACGGCCTCCCTTGTAAGGGACATCGCGCGAGGAACCGGCCGTCAGGATCGAAAATGTCATAGATGAAAGCTGCGCCCGCGTCGGCCCGTTCCCACGTTTTCACGAAAGTCCGCCCCTCGTCATCGACGAAAAGATCTTGATACGCCGAGTGATAATCTTGAACGTTGGGCGTTCGCGTTTTGGGAACACTACGAATTGCGTCTTTCTTTTCCTCCTCCGTCAGTTTTACAGGATTATGTGTCTTTGTCACTTTCTTGATGAGCCGACCGTCATAAGAAAAAAACAACAATTCGTATTTGAGGGGATAGGCGATGACGACTTCGTCCCGGGAATCGATCGTCCAGCGAAGGTGCGGAGCCTCGGGATTCTCGGCGCCGCCGAGCGGATAAACGCCGAACTTTGCAGCAGATTTCATCGACCCGTCGTATCGTTGAACCTCTATTCGACGCGTCTCATAGCTCGTTGTTCCGACATATAAGCGGCCTTGGGAATCAAGGGCGGCATGAAGAAGCGTCCCGCTTGGGAGAATGTCGGCGGTGATATAATCGCCGTCTAATGAAAACTGAGATAGTTTGTGATTCAAATTATCGAAAGTGCGGAAGGTTTTTCCATCTTGCGCGAAAAAGATCAGACTGAGCATCTGAAACTCACCCGGTCCCTGACCTTTTCGACCGATGGTACGTAAAAACTTTCCGTTCTTATCAATCTTGAGGATATGGCCGGCCGACAGATCTACGATATAGATATTCCCGAGTCCATCAATCCCTATATCGTTGATTCCGAAAAAAGCGGTCTCTCCGCTCGCTTGTCCGCCTCCGAGAGACAACTCTTCCTTCAATTCGAAGATTTTAGACTCGTAGATCGGCTCTTTGGGATTACGAACGACGACGACATCCCCTTCTTTCGTGATTGTCCCTTTCCATTGGGGAGAGTTCTGAGCGTTCGAAGGCAAAGGAAAAGCAATGCCCGAGAACGCGAGGGCGCTTGCCATCGCGATATCTCGAATCGCCGTCGATTTCATTTCAGATTCCATGTGACATCGTATCGTTTAATGACTGGATAATCCTCCTGATCTGTTTCGCATGTGTAAAGCTTCCCCCCTTCGAAGAGAATCGACCTATGAGGAAGGAGGACTTCGGCGAGATACCGGCCGTTCTCGTCAAAAACGTCGTAAAAATAATCCCTTTCCTTTTGCTTCCAATTGGCGACGAACAAGCGATTTGCTTCATCGACGAGAAAATTGGCATAAGCCGAGTGATACTTGCTGAGGAATATTTTCGAAGCGATTTCGGCCGGCAGCCGCGATTCCTTCAAGGCTTTCTCGTTTCGTTCCTTCATCTCCGGGCCGACCTCGATCGGATCGTAATCCCTCCGGATTTTTTTGATCGTTTTGCCCTGGGAGTCGATGATCTCGATCTCATACTTCTGAGGATAGCCGAATACGATGTTGTCTTTCCGGTCGATCGTCCAGGCCACCATAGGGGCGACCACATTATAAGGAGAACCGATGGGAATGGATTTCATCTCGACGGCCGTCGTTATTTCGGAGTCGTATTTTTTCAGGACGTCCCAGCGATGTTCCATATCCTGGACGCGGATTCGATTTATACACAAGCGGCCTTGAGTGTCAAAAACGGCGTTATGAGACGCCTTGATGTCTTCGGTGACGATCGTTTTTAAAAACGCCCCGTCGCGCTCGAATAGCGATAATCCCAACGGGCCGTTTCGGACGACCAGGATCCGTTTCGTTCGGTCGAACGTGATTCGGCTCGGGCTGTTGAGATCCCCCGGCCCCTGGCCTTTTTGGCCGAAAGATTTGATAAATTTGCCGGATTTATCGAACATCTTGATGACGATGTCTTTTTCGTCAAGAACGAAAATAGTCCCTGTGTCGTCGACGGCCAGGCTCTTGACCGCCGCCAGAGAATAAGGCTCCGAGGCTTTGGAACCTCCGATAGCAAGTTGTTCGTTCAGCCTCAAGATCTCGTCCTTATACATCGGTACTTTGGGGTTGTGAACGACGGTGACCTCGCCTTCCCTGGTAATTATTCCTTTCCATTTGGAGGAGCTCTGGGCGTTTGAAAGCGATGGAAAGACGAGGACCGACAACGCAACAGCGCTTGCCATCGCGATAGAGTAAATCGCCTTCAATTTCATTTCAACTTCCAAGTCACGGCGTAACGCTTGATGGTTTGATTGCCGTCTTCATCCTCCTCGACGGAATACATCTTCCCCTTTCGGATGAAGGCCCTTTCCTTGAGGGTCAAGGTGGCGAGATATCGGCCCTCTTTGTCGAAAAGATCAAAAAAAGCGTAATGTCCCGCGGCGTTTTTATGATATGTTTGGACGTAAATCCGGCCCTGGTCGTCGGCCACAATGTTCCGAAACGCCGGACGAAACTTCGAAAAGGCCGGGATGTATCCCTGAGCAAGACCCTTTTTGGCATCGGCGGCCTCCTGATCCGTGATCTTGATCGGACTGTACTCTTTCTGAATCTTGCGGACAAGCTTGTTCTGAGGGTTGAAAACTAACACTTCATACGTCTTCGGATAGCCATATATGATATTGTCCTGGTCATCGATCGTCCAGCGCCCCATGGGGAAGAATGCGTCGTAAGCCGTCCTCCTATTCGCGGGAAATCTCTGCAACTCGACAAGGAGATCCAGCTTGAGGTCGAATTTTTTAAGTGCATACCACGAATTCGGCGGTGAGAGAATTCCTTCCAAGAAGACGATATTCCCCGCCGAATCGATTTTCCCCATTAAGGCCATAATTGTGCCAAAGGAAACCTGCCTAAGGAAAGCCCCTTCTGGAGAAAAAAAAGAAAGCCGGGAAGCTTGCTGGACACAAAGCTCGCCGTTCGACCGGTTGATGGACAGTTGCGACGGACCGTCAAGCTCTCCAGGCCCTTGCCCCTTCCGACTTATCGTTTGGAGGAATTTCCCGGAAGCGTCGAAGACCTTGATATCGGAGGATTTTCCATCGAGGACGTAGATTCTTCCCTCATCGTCGAGCGTTGTGTTTCGAATTTCCGAGATGAGGTATTGATCCTTCGGTCCGGTCGTCGGGATAACGAGTTCTTCGACGAACGAAAGCACCTCGCCTTTGAACATCGGCTCCTTGGGATTGCGGACAACGGTGACCTCGCCCTCATGGGAGATCGTCCCTTTCCAATGGGGAGGGCTTTGGGCCGATAGAATAGCTCCTCTATCGATGCCGATCGGAATCGCTAAGGCGAATACGATCGCCAATCCGGGCCGGCACCGCATTCTCCCTGAGACGTCGTTTCCCGACCGCCTCACACTCTTCAGGATCGCCCGAAGGCGGGGAATTAAGTGATGTGTCCCCGTATTTATCGCCCCCGAATTCTTCATCGTCGCCGCCCTCCTTTCGGCGAACACGCGGCCCGGCCGCGTCTCTTCGTCACTTATCGACGATCTTGTATTGGTAGATCGAGGCCCCGCGCTGGCTGTCGATCACGAACAGGAAATCCCCCTGAACGCGGACGTAATCAGCGAAATGGGTCAGCGGGATCTCGCCCAGCAGGACGCCGTTCGGGTCGAAGACCTCGAGCTTGAGGGCGTCCGTGGTCCGAAGGTCCGTGTCGCCCTGGACCTTCGAGGACACGGTTTGACCGCCCGCTCCCGAAGACATCATCGTGTTGGTCTGGACCTGCTCCGCTGTCTTAAGCTGCCGGTTGAAGGTCACGACCCACGCCCGCCCCTTTCCGTCGACGGCGACGCTCGTCGCGACGTTGTTCATTTGGGGAGCTTTCATGCTCACCGCCATCCCGCCCCTCTGGCTATCGGTTTTCATTTCCCCTTTTACCCTCACTTCGACCGCATAGTTCAGCGGCCGGTCGGCGCGCCAAAGAAGCTTTCCGTCCGACGTATATTTTTCAATCCGATTCTGATATTGATACGCGGCGACGATCTCATCTTGGGCGTTCACGTCGAAGACGATGTTGCTGCCGAAGCCGCTCGTCATCGGATCGCCCAGGTCGATCAGATCACCGAAATCACGAATGATTTTGCCCTCTTCGTTGAGGATCTTGACGAGCTTGGGCGTCGCCGGCTGTTCTTTTGCGCCCGGCTGCGGGATGGGGGGCAGGAACGTTCTCCCCTTGGCCACGATGCCGCCGCCGCGAAGGAACCGCATTTTAGCGATCTGCTGATCGGCGACCGTCACCATCTTCGTGTCTTTCCCGCCGGCGAGGACGAACTGGATTCTCCTTTGAAAGGGGTCGAAAACAACGAGGTTGCCGGCCTTGTCGAAATTGATTGAGTCCGGCAGGACGAACTCGCCCGGGCCCTGTCCCTTGCGGCCGATCGTCGCACTATATTTCCCGTCCGGGCCGAACTTTTGAACACGGGCATTAGCCGAATCCAGAATATAGATGTTGCCCTTCCCGTCCAGGGCGACGTCGCCGGGCTGGTTGAAGGCCACGGTCTCGTCCTCGGCGTCGACATCGCCGATCTTACGGACGAGTTCGAGGGCGACTTTGGGCGCCGTCCCCCATTGTCCGCCTTTCTCGTTATGGACGAGCTTGACCCCGCTCACCGTTTCGACCTTTTGCCCGGAAGCAAAAGAGAATGCCAAGAAACAGAAAACCGCGGCCAACGATACGATCCTTGCAACTCTCATGAATGTTTCATCCTCCATGGATTCATAGTTCCGTCACTTCTTCATCGACACTTTGGCGTCATGGGCAAGGGTAAAATGCCCCTCGACGATGACCGGCTCGCCGTCTTGAACCCCTTCCAGGATCTCGGCGAACTTCTCGTTTTCCACGCCGATCTGGACATACCGCCATTTCGCCAGATCACCCTCGACGACGAAAACGAGTTTCCGGCCGCTCCGGGTCAGGATCGCCTCCTGCGGGACAAGGAGTTTGCCCTTGTGGATCTCGGCCGCGATCTCGACCTCGGCGTGCATTCCCGGCTTGAGTTCCTCGGCGGGGTTGGGGACGGCGATGTGGACCGCACAGGTCTTGTCCTCGGCGCTGACGAGCGGGCTCACGGCCGTGACCGTGCCCTTAAAGACTTTCCCGGGGTAGGCGCTGAATCGAAGATCGACCTCCCGGCCGACTTTCATCTTCCCGACTTCGCTCTCGAGGACTTTGGCCTTGACTTTGATCCGGCTGATGTCCACGAGGGTGCAGATCTCGCGGCCGGCGTCGATATGCTCCCGAGGCGAGATCTTGATGTCGGTCACGATTCCGGCGAAGGGCGCTTTGATCCGGGTTTTCTCGAGGGTTAACCGGGATATTTTCGCGTCGATCTCGTAGGAGGTCAGGCCCTTGGTCGTGGCCATGATCTCGTCTTTCTTGAGGCCGGTTTCGATCAGGGCCGTTTCATAGGACCGCCGGGATGATTCGAGATCCATCGCTGAGACCTTCCCCGCCTGAAAGCCCGAGAGGCTCTGCTCGTAGGCCGTTTGGGCTTTCCGGTATTTTTCGAGAACGACGGGGTCGGTCGCCTTCTGCTCCGTGGCGAACTGCTTTTCGAGGAGAAGCTCGGAGAGGTACCGGATCCGCATCGCTTCGATTTTTTCCAGGTTCAAGCGATACTGCTGGTCGTCGATTTCGACGAGGACGTCGTTTTCCTTTACGTGGCCGCTCTCGACCGCGTAAAGGTTCTTGACGTCGCCGCTCACTTCTGATTTAACGGCGATCTTCTTCTCCGTGTAAGCTTCGCCCGGGGACTTGAGGGTCATGACCAGGTCGCCGCGGCGGGCCGGGACGACGGTAACGGGAAGCGGGGCCGCCTCCGTCGTTTGCTGTCCAGCGGCGTTTCCGCCGGCCGGGGTCCCGGAAGACGCCGCTCCGCCTGTTCCACCGGCCGAATCGGCCTTAAAGACCCCTTTTTCGACGACGAGATAATACGCTCCGGCAGCCAGAACGATGACGACGAGCGAGACGCCAAGGACCTTTTTTGGAATGACCATGGTCTAGTTTCCTCCCCTGAACACGGATAATCGCGTATCCATTGATAATATCGCCTGCAATTCCCGTACCAAAATATCAAAAACGCCGGCCCAAGTATATAGACCGTCCCCCGACGCCGTTTTTCTCATCGGGGATTGAAAATAATACGACGGAGCCGGCCGATTCGTTGCGGCGAATCCTCAAGCTGCAGGCGATGTCCCCGGAGTGCGCCCAAAATCCCCCCTTCCCCCCTTTAGAAAAGGGGGGCGCGGGGGGATTTCTCTTGGGTCTGTGAGAACGTGGAGGGAGTGCGATTCGGGCCGGAAAAATCCAGACGATAGCACTTGACTGCCTTGAATCCCTCCTCCGTCTCGACTACGGCGTAGGCATTGCCTTTCCAGACGCGATAGATTCGGAAGGGAACGACGATCTGTCGAATATAAATCCCTTCGGGCGAAAAAATATCGTATAAGAAGGGATCCTTGTCCCCGGCACGGAAGAGGGGCAGCCAGATATTCCCCGTCTCGTCGAAAAAAAACTCGGGATTGAACGCCGGCTGGTTTTCCGGCTGGGCGTAAGCCGTCGAGGGTTTGTACCGTGGATTCTTGACCGGCTCGAATTTCCGGCCGAAACGGAAGAGGATCTTTCCCTCCGAATCATAGACGCCGACCTCGTATTTTTCGTTGTATCCGGCATATACGCCGCCGTTTCGGTCGACGCCCCAGCCCGTCGTCGGCGATGCCTGCGAACTCAGCATCATCACCCCGGCGCCGTCGCTTTTCTGCAAAAATTTCCGCCCGATGAACGGGCCGAAACGCTTGGGATTCCCGCCCTCGACGTCCGTCCGAACGATCGTGAGGGTTTGGATGATCTCCCGGTAATTGCTTGAGGCTCCGGAAGGTTCGGCCGTCGATTCCTCTCCCCGGTAGATCCGGCCCAAGCCGTCGGTCCTGACAAGCGAGCTGAATTTATCCATCCGGAACGACTTGAGGAAGGTGCCGTCTTTCGCAAACCGGGAGATCCGCATATTTCGGCTGTCCAGGATGGTGATCTCTCCGGCGGGAGTCACGTCAAGATAAGCCGGGGTATCGATTTCGCCCGGACCTTGTCCTTTCCTCCCCACCTGCCGGACGAATTTCCCCTTGGCGTCGAAGATCCGGATGCAGGTATCGCCCCAATCGAGAATATAGACCAGCCCGTCCGTCCCGATCCTCACCTCAAAGGGCCGATTAACGAGTTCGCCTTGGGGGTCGTTCTCCCCGCCGACCGACCATTCTTCGACGTATTTCGGCGTAAAGACGCCGTCCCGCGGCTCGACGGGATTCATGACCGATCTGACGCCGTCGACGACCTTCGTCTGGACTGGATAAGCCGCCGGCTGGGCGACAGCAGCAAGGACAATCCAAACAAAAACGCCGCCCAAGCTTAATCCGGCCTTTATTTGCGTCTTCATCTTTCGCCTCCTTGTCGTTGCTAGGCATTGCTTTTTTCATGAGAACATTGTCTCTTTTCGAAATTCGAATTTGGAGGCCGGCCAAGACCGGGGTACGGACCGAGCGCGGTTCTGTCCGGTTTTCGGGAAAATCCCCCCTCTCCCCCCTTTTGAAAAAAGGGGCAGAGGGCTTCTTCTCGCCTGTGGAAAAGGGAGGGCCATTCCCCCCTATAAAAAAGGGGGGTGTGGGGGGATTTCTCTCGGTCGACTGATGGCGGCAAGTCATGAGGCTGCGCTTTGACGACCCGTTATTTCTCGGCCATCCGGAATTTCATGAAACGGAGGGGGACGCCCTTCGCTTCTTTTTTCTCGGCGAGGGCGTACAGAAATTCGCCGTCGAAGACCGGCCCTTGGGCGCCCGGGCTGAAGACGATCCGAAAATCGCCCGGATCGACCGCGATTTCGTCCCGAAGCTCGCCTTCATCCGAATAGGCTTGAAGAACGGGGTTCTCGCCCTCCTTAGGGAAATAAAACACGCGCAGGTTCCCGTGCTCATCGACGTTGAGGTTGTAATAATACGGGGCATATGAGGGAAGGCGGCGGGAAACGACAATCGCCCCGAAGCGGCGCCTAAAGACGGTCCCACCCAAATCGGAAGATCTTCCCTGGGACTCGAGGAGTTTATCCCGCTCCTCCTGCTGCTCCCGGATTTGCCGGTCGATATCTTCGTAGATAGCCCGATCGAGCGCGGTCCGTTCCGTTTTGAGAATAAAATCCCCAATCCGGCCCCCGGCCTTATCATAGATCTCGATTTCCGGCCAGTTGGAAAAACCGGCCAAAAAACTCCCCTCCGGAAGCCTTCTCACGAACGGCCGGACCGTCGCGAACGGAAGAGTGATCGTGATTTTCTTGCCTTCCTCCGTGGAATAGCGAAGCTCGGCCTCGTCCATCTCCTTCGAGGAGAGGTCCATGACGACGATCTCTTTTCCCGTCAGAAGATCGATCACGGCGGCGAAACGGAGGTTCGGCAAGTCTTTTCGGAGCACCCATCCGGCGACGGCGACCGTTTTTTCGTCCAGGGCCTCGAAACACTGGACGGGATGATCGACTTTCGCCGAGCGGATTTCCTTCCCTTTGAGGTCGAAAATCCGTATGACACCGACCTCCGAAACGAAGAGCCTATCCTTCCAGAGCGAGATCCATTCCGGCCTCCCGTAAATCGAAAGAGATTCCTTTTTGCGGCGGCCGCGGTCCCATAGTTTCTTAACGAATCGGCCGTTCGCGTCGAAAAAAAGGAAATTGTACGTTCGGGTATCGGTGATAATCCATCGGCCGTCCGAGGTCCGGACGAGGTCTTTATACGTGCCCCGCCCTTGATAATCGGCGAAGAGCCTCGCCCAATCGACGCCCTTCCCAAAATCGGGATCAGGAACGAGAGTGACGGTCCTTTTCGCGTCCCATGCCCATAAGGACGGAACGGTCAGGTCGACCAATATCCCGACCGCGATAACACCCGGCAACGTCCAGGCGGCCAGAAATCCGAGGATTTTTTTTGGTAGAGTCATCGGATCGCACTCCCACTCGGAAGGGGGCGAACCCCATCCGACCGCGTTGAGACGAAAGTTTCCGATT
>Ga0315288_10000845_pt1 | contig 39005 bp, 28 predicted proteins | sample YL17G11_20_MG_FD_203454 | JGI IMG/M metagenome (GOLD analysis project Ga0315288, IMG submission 203454) | Sediment microbial communities from Yellowstone Lake, YNP, Wyoming, USA - YL17G11_20 | ecosystem: Environmental > Aquatic > Freshwater > Lake > Sediment | place: USA: Wyoming | collected...
TTTTTCAGATTGAAATAGCCTGAGTCTAAAAGCGGTTTCAAATCGATTACAGTCATTTTTTCGTATAACTCAATGTTACTTAAATCGTTAGAGCATTTTTCAAATCAAACAACCGGACAGTAGTGATCTGACATATCTGATTAAGATACCCGTTATTTCACGCATGAGTCAATAGAAAAGGGGCCCATACCAAATGGTATAAGCCCCGCCCTTCGACTTCGCTCAGGATGAAGAATGCCTTCATGCCGAGCGGAGAGGAGGTATACTACTCGGTAACAACTCTCGGCCGATCAAGCCGAATGTCATCGAAATACATCTTTCCCGCCCCGCCCGGCGTCGTTAGATTACCCCGGGTGCCCAGGCCGACCGCAATCTTGTCGACGTCGGTCAAAATGATGCCCTGATCGGCAAAAGCCTGAAGCGGGATTTCCCACTTCGTCCAGACGTCAATCTGCGCCGCGGACGGATCGTCAAGTGTTACTGTCACGGGTGAGCCGCCGATATTGGCTATAGCGACATATAATGGCTCGGCGCCGTTATTCGACTTGCCCCTGAACCAAATCGTCAATATGCCAACGCCTTCCTCGGTCCAGTCGCGCGTAGTGCTCAACGTCAGCTCCACCTCTGAATAGTACGCATAGCCCTGCTTATTATTGTCATAAAGCACCGGCATGGATTTTCCGCCGCCATGAACGATTTTTTCTTCACAATAAGAAGCTGTCGTCTCGTCGCCGACGGCAGAACCGGTACCGTTACCGGCTGAGTAAGGCGGCTTATCCGGCGTGCCGAAGCCGAGTCCATCCTGCCATGCGTACCAGAGCTGGTTGTCGCCGGCATTATAATCCTCAAAATCGTCCACCGAAATAAAGTCGGCCGTAGTGAAACTCCAGAGCGGACCCTTCGACGAATTTCCGAGATTATCGACTTCATCCACACGCCAGTAGTATGTGGCATACCAGGCGAGCTTACCTGGGTCGTAGCCCTCGGCGCCAAGGGCCTTAGGGCCTTTGTATTCCGGCGAATTCTTATCGGCATTGCGTACGACGTGTTTATCCGTGCCGAAGTACAGTTCGTGCGAAACGGCACTATTGGCCGGAGCCCAGCTAAAAGTCGCCGTCATCTTCACATTCACAGCTCCATTAGACGGATTCGGATTCCCGACAGCGCCGGGAGTCGTGAAGCTCCAGACATCGCCTTTATACGTATCGGCTCCATCGAACTCATCAATCCGCCAGTAATAAACCTTCCCTGATTCGAGCGTACCGGGAGTATAGGTCGCAGGCCCCTGCCCGGTCCCCCCCTCGGCATTGTTCACATCGTCAAAATCGTCGTCGATATATACGGTGTGCATTTTTCCGCCGAATCCCTCCGTCCAGCTTAGAATCGCATTCGGATCTACGAATTCTGCGCCGTCGGCCGGGTCGGGATTATAAGCGGTCCTTGGCGGAATCGTAAAGCTCCAGACATCTCCCTTCCACGGACTGTTCGGATCGGCCTCGTTTACTTCATCGATTCGCCAATAGTAAGTCGTTCCCGGAACAAGGCCTTCCGGATAAGGGTATCCCGTAAAGCCGGCAACATAAAACGTTCCGCCCTGGTTGCCCCGGAAAGTATCACCGGTGCCATTGGCCACAGCGTCATAGTTGTCGCCGAAGTAGACGTCGTGCGATACCGCGGCTTGATCCGATGACCATCTCATACTCACCCACATTTGTGAAAGATAAGCACCATCAGCCGGGTCTGGATTGTAGGCCAAGGGGGAGGTATCCTCCAACGTCAGCTCAAATGACTCGACCCAATCAACCTGCCATCCGTTGGAAGCGCCTTCCTGAAACCCGGACAGCGCGATGGTTTGGCCCGGCTTCAGTCCTAAATCTTCCAGCGGGATTACCGCATGAATCGTATCACCGTCAATCGTGTATTCGTACTCCTGAAACAGTTCCACCTCGTCTCCGGTCGATGGATTCAGGGTGTATGCGTACACACCGTTGGTGGCGCCGTCGCGCCAGCCGAATTGAACCAACACATCAACGCCAATGGGGGTTTCCAAGTTCGTTGGGGTGCCCTCGTAATCATTGTTTAGGTAGCCGGTGGCCGGATTGTTGTCCGTATCGAGGAGCCAATGGTAGTAGTATCGATTGGTCATGCCTGCCGGCGTATCCTCTACCGAAGGCGCGAAAACACCGTACACCGTCATCGTCAGATTCAGGCTACCTTGGTCCACCCACCCCTCAATGCGCTTGATGTCGCCGCTCGAATCGGCCATGTCGGACGGATCGTCCACGCCGGCGACCTGCCCGATGGCAATGCCACCGTACCCGGTCATCGTCCATACGACGGCAAACGCCACAAGCCACAGGACGCGGGATGTTGGGATGACTGAAGGGGTCCTCTCCGGGCGTCGCGTGACTGATAGGAAATTTGATACACGAGATGCTAGCACAGACAATTTCTTACACATAATAATCCTCCTTCATAAAAGCTTAGATAAACACGGTGGATACTATTTTGACGTTCAAGAACTATGGACTTTTCTGCCGAGAAAAATCCCTGACGACTTGCCTGGCACCTCCTTTCTTCAATAAGCCGAATTTGTGCTGCTAATTGAAAAAATCAAAATCTGAAATAAGCTGTAGAACTTTCACCTGCCGGGAGGCTGGAAATCCACAAATGCTTACAGCTTTCTTATACCAGATTAATAGCATTCTTGTCAAGAAGAAAATCCGGGAGATTATGCGCGGTCCACATAAAAGCGAAAAAGAAGTGAAAGAAATCCTTGTTTCCCCCAGTTAGCCTGCTGGTAATACCAATTGTGCATAATCAATGCGCTTGTTTGTGTCATTTCGAGCGCAGCGAAGCGGAGTCGAGAAATCTGGATTCAGATTAAACTTGCTTTTCGTTCGCAGCCAGATCTCTCCACTTCAGGCCGCTCCGCGGCTCTCCGGTCGAGATGACAGAGGCGCAGATTGTAATCACAATTGGTATAAATCCTGTATTTCCCTTCGTAATAAATTAAAAGAGGCCTATACCAAATCAATCGGTATAGGCCCCGAACTAACACAACACCTAATGTCTTTCCCACTAAAGTAAAGTGGGAATCTAATTAGCCTCAGATCAATTTCCTAAATCAAAAGGTACTTATTCTGCTTTATAGACAGAAACAGAATCCAACCAGAATGGAACTTCAACGGCGGCACATAAGAACTCAAGCTTTCCCGCGTTGCTCTCGGCGGTAGAGGTCAATGAATACTCAGCCCACTCAGTTGTCAGCTCAAAGTCTGTGAAGCCCCATGAAACAGAGTTATCCGCCGCTTTAAACGATGCTGTAAGGGGACGTGTTGCTTCCGCTTTGGCCCAGAAGGTAAAAGTATAGTCTGCTCCAAACTCAAGTGGAAATGATATATTCGCCACAATGAAATGCCCGTTCTCATTTCCTACCGGCTCAACCCTCAGGCTTCTTGCACCATCAACGGATTCCGTATCGACGATCGTGGCGTTACTACCTGCACCCTCTGCCGGATTCCAAGTGCACCAAGCTGTCCAGGCCGGATCGTCCAATACAACCTCATCCTCTTCAAAACTTGGATTTAGCGCCAAGTTAGTGACTGGGGGTTCAGCTGGGGCATCAGCCACTTTATAGACAGAAACAGAATCCAACGACAATGAAACTTCAACGCCGGCACACATGAATTCCAGCTTTGCCTCGCCATTCAGAGCATCGGCAGTTAATGAATACTCAGCCCACTCGGTCGTCAACTGAAAGTCTGTATACCCCCATGAAAGAGTGTTATCTGTCGCTTTAAACTGCACTCCAAGGGGACGTGGTTCTGCAGCCTTGGCCCAAAAGCTGGCAGTATAACTCGCGCCAACATCGACCGGAATGGGCATATACAGCACCATGAAATGCCAGTTCTCAATTCCTACCGGCTCAATTAAAAGACTTCTTGCGCCATCAAAGGACTCCGTATCGACGACAGTAGCGTTACTGCCGGCACCCTCTGCCGGATTCCAGGTAACCCATTGATACCAGTCCGGATCGTCGAGGATAGCCTCATCCTCTTCAAAGCTTGGATTTAGCACTAAGTTCTCAACATCACTCGGCTCTGGAAGCGTGCCGCTGACTTTCACGTTGTCGATGGCCCACCACCAGTCGTCGCCGTCACCTGTATAACGGAAGGCAAAGACAACCTGGCTTTCGCCGGCGGCTATACTACTTACGTCGAAGATCCGCTCGGCGAAGACCGGCTCTTCGCCATTGTCAAACAGTCCACCACCTGTGTAGGCAAAAATCGGAGCAGCCTCGAACGTGCTTGCCCCGTCAAGACTGACGCGCACTTCCTGATTCGAGACACCGCTGCTCATAACGGTTTCGGAGTCATAGTGGAGGAAAACTTCGGCCAAACCGGTCAGGTCAAGCACCGGAGTCATCAGCCATTCGTCCTCGGCCGGATCAGGGTCGGCATCGGAATCGATAATCGCAAATTCGGGGTGCTCGTTTGGATGCGGGCCGAGTCGATTCACGCCCTGCTCCTGGACTGTACCCGGCATGTATCGACCACCTTTGTCCGAAGTATGCCATGTTTCGGTTCCGGTATTACCATTGCCGGAGACGACATTCATTTGCCCCAATCCATTGGAGAAGTCTTCCGAGAAAACCGTTATGGGGCCGCCTTGAGGTGCCGCCACGTCATTGATCAGGATATTGTCGAGTGCAATCCACCAATCCCAGTTCGGTTCAAAGTGTCGGAAACGAACCTGCACGTCCGGCTCATTGGGCGCCACGGCGGAAAGATCCACATCTAAGCGGCCATAATAGCCGTCAGTGTTCGTATTATCCGGCAGACGCGTGGTGGCGCCTTCGCTGCTTGCGCGACCCGGCGATACACGGCTGAACACGTTGGTCCAGGTGCCGCCGCCATCGGTGCTGACCTCCACATCGAAAATGGCCGCACCATTGTTGTTCAGTTGTGCCGAAACATCGGCGTGCAACCAAACCGTCGTGTACCCGAGCGTGGAGAAAGACGGTGTAGACACGTCGTGGGATGCGCCCGAGTCAACCGGATTCGACTCGCTCTGCTGGTCCGAGTCCGAGATCAGGAACTTACCAGTCGAGGCTGACCCATCCAGCGTGGCGGGATTGGTTCGACCAGCAGGATTGGTAATCGTCCAGGTTGACCCTTCGATCGCCTCAGGCGTGTCGAGGATCGTCCAGCCCGCGGCGGTCAAACCGGCGTCGTCGGCGTAGCTCTCAAAATCATCGAACAGGAATGTGGTTCCTTCGGTGACTGTCAACATGGCCGTACCCCACTGAGAGGCATCATTCCAGCCTTCTATAGCGGAAAATGAGAGCATCTTACCTTCACGCGAATCACCGCCGTCGTCGTCGTCATTGTAGTAAACATCAATACCGATCAAGTCACCAGCCTGGGGCACTACGCCCCATATCGACATCCAGGGCATCTTTACCTCGATACGCCAGCCGGTGTCGGTGGTTACCTGAACCTGTTCAATACCTTCGGTATATCCTGTAATGTTTGTTCCCTGTATTTCGTCCGTTGTCCAACCGAACGTATACTGGTGGTCGTCTCCGGACAGCGGGGTGTTTACCTTAGTGTTACCACCGTCGAAATATATCTCCACGCTGTCGTCCTGCCAGGAACCGGCCGAATCATTTTGCAGACTGTCGTCGGTAACGTCCACGATAACATAGAGATTATCAGCATCATACAACACCTTCCAGGTACCGGAACCATCGGCCGGATCATCCAGGGGGACGAAATTCTGCGTTGATGCGTCCGCCCAGATATCATCAACTTCCCCATCAATCACAGGCGTGGCAAAGCCGATTTCCATATCGACATCTTGTGCCGCCACCGGGCCGATCAAGCCCACAACCATAAGGACAGAAACCAAATAAAACAATTTTCTAAGCATGATAATCCTCCTTCGAAAAAGTTAAAATAATCGCACATTGGCCACACACCAAAGTACTTATAGCTTCCTGCAAGCCAACTACATTCTATCCATATTTGACCAAGACATTTCTCGCGATTTGACACCTCCTCCTTTCTTCAATGAGCCAAATATGAGCTGCTAATTGAAAAAAATCTGAAATAACCTATAGAATTTTTACCTTCCAAGAGGCCGGAAATACACTAATACCTATATTTCTGTTTATACAAGATTATCTATCTTCTTGTCAAGAATAAAATCCGGGCGATTATGTGTGCGGCGTATTCAGGAGTGAAAAACCCTTTTTTAGGTATTAAAATCATTTTGTGGGCCTGTTTACTGGTGTTTTTATGCGGATTTTTAAGTAGTTTTTAATGCTATCGAAGCCAGATTCGGATAAGCCTTCAAAAGACCGGTGGGCACAGGCTGTTTTTCGCCGCTCATCAGGGCCTTCAATTCTATGGCGTTTGCAAGCTCGGCGCCTCGATAATGATTGTTGGCGATAACCGTCAAAAATTCAAAGGCCTCGAGAAGTTTCTCGATCCTGTTGTGTATCCCTGCAAGCTCTTCGCCGTTGTAATAATAATCATAAGTCTCGTCCCTGCCGGCCTTGCTGAACCATTTTTCCCTGTTTCTGCCGTGCATTCGAAAATAGCCCGACCGCCCTACCGTGCAGTGCTGTAAATTGAACGAGTTCCACGAAGTCGGATAGTCGAGGTTGCAGACCGAGACGCCAAGCTCCTGCAGGAATTCCAACGCCTCTTTTTCCTGCCACGATTTATGCCTGACCTCGACGGCAAGCTCGAACACATCACGGAAGTTCTCCACTATCCCGCTCAAATGCCGCCGGCCGTCCGGACTGTCCGCAAAATCGTACCGGAACTGAGCCAGCAACTGCTTTAATTTGCCCGCCTTTAGGAACGGCTCGAAACCTTTATGAAAATCCCTGACCATCCCGGCGTCAATTTTGCCTTTGTGCGTAAAGTCCTGATGCAGCTTGGCCGTGAAGAAAAAATCTTTCTTTTTCGAAGTTCTTTCCAGCCACGATTTAGTGTTCCTGGCAAACGGCGGCCGGTAAAAAGTGCTGTTAATCTCGATACAATCGACAAACCTGCTGACGTATTCGAGCTGGTCGACCTTAGGCTCGGTATAAACAATCCCCTTCCAGTCCGGATACGACCAGCCAGCCACGCCTATGTAAACTTTTCCCGCCATATATAGCATTTCCAGCTTAGCAGTCCAGGGTACGGCGACTGCAAGAAGACAACATTCGACAAACTGCCACCAAAGCGGTGACGGCTCAACAGCAGATCAAGCTACACCACCTCAACCAGTTCCTCCCACTGGGTGGTATATCTTTTCGAGCGCCTGGCGAACTTCGTTCGCCAGGACTGGTCTATGCCCTCGGCCGCCCATATCAGCCGGCTGTCCGGCAGCTTTAGATTGACGGCGTCAACCGCCCGCATCAATCTTTCCGATTTCTGCCTGTCGGCATGGTCGAATAAGTTGCCCTGGACTTTGCCTTCCGGCACAAGGTCGCCGAGAATAAGGCCGGCCTTGGTGTACAAAAACCCTTTTTTGTACAGCCGCTGCACCGCGCCGGTAGCATAGTCTATCAGCTCGGGCGTATAATTCGTGGCGGTCGGGAAATTAACGCCGTACGAATTAAAATATCTCTGCCGCGGCTCAACAAAACGGCTCGTCATCACAAAAACCGTCATCGTCCCGGCGGCCAGGCCTTCGTCCCGGAGTTTCTCACCCGCCCTCGAAGCGTAACTGGCTATCGCCTCTTTAAGCTCTTCGACGGTCTCTACTTTTCTGCCGAACATTCGCGAGACGGTAATGCCCTTTTTCGTAGGCGGCTGCTCTTCCAGCTCATAGCAACTGATGCCCCGCAATTCATAAACCGTCCTGACGCCGGTAACGCCGAAACGCCGCCTCATCCACTCGGCATCCACTCCGCGGAGAGCGAGCGCCGTTTTAATTCCCTTTCTCTTCAATTTGATGCATGTCTTTATCCCCACACCCCAGATGTACTCTACGTCGGTCTGCGCCAGCGCCTCGTCGATACGGGCCTGCTCGGTAAGCTCGAACACGCCGGCCGCTTCGGGCGACCGCTTGGCAATCCGGTTGGCTATCTTCGCCAGCGTTTTTGTTTCCGCGATGCCGACCGAAACGGGCATACCGGTCCATTGTTTTACGGTCTGCCTGATTCTCCGGCCGTAATCGGCCAGATTGTCGCCGAAGCCCGAAAGATTCAAAAACGCCTCATCGATCGAATATACCTCGATCTCGGGCGTAAAATTGCAAAGCGTCTCCATCACCCTGCGTGACATATCGGCATAAAGCGTATAGTTGGAAGAAAGCGCCACCAGACCGTGCTTGACGGCAAAATCTTTTACCTTGAAAAACGCCACCCCCATCCCGATGCCGAGCTGTTTGGCCTGGTTCGACCTCGACACCACACAGCCGTCATTGTTGGAAAGCACCACGACCGGCCTGCCTTCCAGAGACGGATCGAAAATCCGCTCGCAGGAAACGTAAAAATTATTACAATCAACAAGTGCGAATATATATTTCATAATGCGTGTATAACATTAGTGACAACCCCCCAGACCTCGAACTCCGTCTTCTCGTCGATTTCCTGGCTACGGTAGGCGTCGTTTTCCGCTACGAGCGTCACTTTATTCCTGCGTATGCGGATTCTCTTGACGGTAAGCTCGCCGTTGACGACGGCTATAACAACGCTCTTATCCCTGGGCTCGATGCTGCGGTCGACGACCAGCAGGTCCCCACCGTGAATTCCCGCATTGAGCATCGAATCGCCTGTAACCCTGACAAAAAACGTCGCCGCGGGATTCCTTATAAGGTGCCTGTTTAAATCGAGCTTTCCTTCCTCGTAATCGGCGGCCGGGGAAGGGAACCCTGCCGGCACCGTCGCAATAAAAATTGGCTGCCGGCGTTTCGTCGACCGGTCCGGCTTATAAACTATCTCTACCTTCGTTTCCATACGCGGTACTATACACCTTCGGCGGCGCAGAATCAAGCACACTTACGCCAATTGTTCGCGACCATCCCCAAGCTTGAACCCCGCCGTGCGGTGGTCCAAGCTTGAGGCTGCCACCCGTCACCCGTCAATTCCTTTGTCTTAGGGCTGAATCAATTAAAAAAGGGGCCTATGCCATACTTATTGGCATAGACCCCGTTATTCGACTTCGCTCAGGGTGAAGAAAGCCTTCGTGCCGAGCGGAGACGAGGCATACTACTCAGCAGCCTCGCTCGACTGATACAGACGTACGTCGTCAATATACATCTTGCCCGAACCGCCGGGGATCGTCATATTGCCCCGGGTACCGAGGCCGATAGCGATTCTGTCGACGTTTGTCAGGTTGATACCCTGATCGGCAAAAGCCTGGAGCGGGATAATCCACTCGGTCCATGTGGTGATGTTCGCCGCGTCAGGATTATCGTTGACCACCACAGCAGGTGAGCCTGTGCTGTTGGATACGGCCACATAAAGCGGCTCAGCGTCGTTGCTGGTGATACCGATATCCTGGTTAGCCCACTGCGCACCAACTGCACCGGTAATCGTAACGTTCGAGAACTTAGCCTGGCATGTTGCTCCGGCGTTGTGGCTGGTCACTGCAAGGCCGATATAGACGTTCGAGTTCATCGAGATGCTCTGCGGGTTCCATGACATCTGCCGCCAGGTAGAACCGTCGGCCGAATAGGATGCCCTGAAATTGCCCGCAACGTCACGCTCTAACTTGACCCAGTACGGTGCAATGATTGCCTGTTGCTCAGCCGTCCTTACACCACTGTCGCTCGTAGCAGCCACATCCGTGTCCAACCTGGCCTGGAAGGTGCATCCGTTTGTAGCGGTGCCGTCGGTGTCGGTTGGTGTGATGTAAACCGCAGCGAACTTCGAGCCGGCAGCAAGCGTATCGCGAATCATCACGCCGGCCTTGGCCCACGGGTCGGTGATATCGACGCTGAGTACCTTCGCCACAATCGAGCCGGGTCCGGTGAGTGTCTTGAAGGCGTAGTGGAACTGGTCCGCCGTGTTCCAGATATCCGCGCCTGTAGCGGTCATCGTGTAGGTACCGATCGGGCCCTCGACAAAGCTGCCGACGGACGCCGAATTGCCTCTGAACCAGATCGACAATTCCGCAACACCTTCTGCAGTCCAGTCACGTACGGCACTCAACTTCAGCTCAACTTCCGAATACTTCGAGAAGCCCTGCTTGTTGTTGTCGTATGCAATCGGCATCGATTGAAGCCCGCCGTGGATGATAGTCTCCTCGGTATAAGAGGCGGTGTTTTCATCGCCTACTGCACCACCGGTGCCGTTACCGGCAAAGTAATCCCCAATACCCGGCACGCCATAGCCAAGCCCATCATGCCAGGAATACCATATCTGGTTGTCACCGGCGTCGTAGTCCTCGAAGTCGTCGATGACAAAGAAGTCGCCGGTCGTAAAGCTCCATAGGCTGCCTGCCCATGGACTATCGGTGCTGGCGGCGTTGACTTCATCGATCCGCCAGTAGTACGCCGTATTCAACATGAGCTTGCCGGGTTCGTAGCTCTCTTCACCGAGCGCCTTTGGCCCCTTGTACTCAGGTGAGCTTTTCGTTGCATTCTTGACGATATCCGCATCCGCGCCGAAGTACACCTCGTGCGAAGCGGCGACAGCTCCCGCATTCCAGCCAAGAACCACTGTCGGACTTACGCCCACAGCGCCGTTAGCCGGATTCGGACCGCCGACGGCGCCCTCGGTCGTGAAGCTCCAGACATCGCCTTTATGCGTAGCGGCGGCATCAAACTCATCGACCCGCCAGTAGTAAGTCTTGGCCAATTTGAGCGAGGCGGGTGTATAGGTTGTAGAGCCCTGGGGAATACCCACTGCAGCATTGTTAACATCGTCAAAGTTATCGCCGAAATACACAGTGTGCAGCTTTGCGCCGAAGCCTGCCGTCCAGCTAAGTTTTGCATCCAGGTTGGCACCATCGGAACCATTGGACGGGACGGGTGCGTAGGCGGTCTTGGGCGGCACTGTAAAACTCCAGAGATTGCCCCTGTGTATCGTAGTGCCGTCTGCCTCAATCTCATCGATTCGCCAGTAGTAAGTCGTTCCCGGAACAAGACCGTCCGGGTAAGGAAATCCGGGGAAGCCCGCGACAAAATACGCCGAGGTCTGGTTGCCTCTGAAGGCATCGCCCGTGCCGTCGTTCACATCGTCAAAATTGTCGCTAAAGTACACATCGTGCGAGGCGGCGGTATCTCCGGCCGTCCAACCGAGGCTTACCCATGTATCGGCATGTATAGCACCATCTTTCGGTTCAGGATAGTAGGCACTCAACTTGGGGCCCAACGCCGCAACACCTAACATATTTCCCCCGTGGCCCTGGGTATTGCCGTAAATGGTAATCGTGCCGACCGTGACTGATAAAGAGTAAATGGAGAAATATTGGTTAATGCCTCCATCGAAGCTTTCATCGATTCCAATGTCCTCGCCGGTATCGACAAAGCCCATGTCGGTTAGCCATCCCATGCCGTCAATGTTCGGATTCACACCCTTTCCGCCCGCCGCACCGCCCATACGGTTATCAACGAAAACGTACAGGGTGGCATTCATCGCAAAGGTCAGGTCCAGCTCATAAGCCGACATATTCTTGTTGTCATTGGCAAGCATGACATATTGGGCACCGAGGATGAACTCCGGTATATCAGCATACACATGAGTCCTGTCCACAAAGGTCACCGAATTTTCTGCGAGTGGATTCGGCGCGATTACCGGCGGTTCCGGGGCATCGGCATCGGTATTGCGGTGTGCAACGCTCGTAATGAATTGTGCATTGGCCGCTCCGGCAAACAAAGCCACGAGCAAAATTAAATAAATCATTTTTCTACACATAATAATTTCCCTTCTTCAAACCAATTGATTTAAAACGACCTACAATATTTTTTCTCCCACCTCATTCCATCCATGTCTGCCATGGACAAATATTCACGAATTGTGTCCACCTCCTTCCTTCATGAATTCAAAATGCGTCATCAAATGAAGTGTTGAAAGTTCCACTATTTAGTACAAAACTACGGCTTGTCTTAACGAATTATTTGACACACCTCACTCAGGTTAGCCCCTTGGTACGGCTCAGGGCTCCTTTCCATAACCACTCAGTTAACTCACTTATACAACTACAGTACATTCACCTGCTCACGGATTGGCATATCAAGCCGATAGCACGAGCTTCACCAGTATCTTTTATACCAAATTACCCACCTGCTCGTCAAGGAAAATATCGAGATTCTGCGGGCTGTGTGACATGTGATCGGGTGTGGCCAATCTCCTGTTTTCAACAGGTAATTGCAGAGAATCAGTTATTTGCCGCTACTGCCCGGGCCAATGTAACCGCCCAGCCGGCGGCTACGATTATTATCAGTGCCAAAATCATGTATCTGAGCTTTACTTCCGTAAAGAAACGCTCGATAAAGTGAAAATATACTCCGAAAACAGCGATAATAAACGCCAGAATCGCGGCGATTACCATGACGGAACATAAAAGGCCGCAGGCCGGCTGGGTATAGAAGGCTTCGAAGATTTTGCCCTGGGCGAAGGCAAGCGTAGCCGTAGTCATTCCGCAGGTCGGGCACGGCAGGCCGGTTCGCTGCTTAAAGCCGCAATAGCCGAGCCATCGGCCCATATCGATCTTGTAATGACCCGCCAGTGCAAATCCGGCGAAGAAAACGATTATCCCGAAGCAAACAATCGCCGCAACCATCCGCCGGACGGACGAGGCACGGTAAAAAAATTTCGGCCTATTTAGTTGTTGGCTTGCCTGCATAATTACGTTAGAATAAGATAACGTTACGGTTATGTCAAGATTCGAGGCGGATTACAAGATATGGCGTTAGAGCAGAGAGACCTGAGCAGCATGTTAGAGACGGCCATCGTGGCGGCTCGCCTGGCGGGCCAGCATGCGATGGAAGAGATTAATTATATCAAGGTTTCGATAAAAAACGCTACCGAGATGGTAACCCAGGCCGATGCCCAATGCCAGAAGATTATCATTGACCGAATCAAAGAGAATTATCCCGATCACGGCTTTATCGCCGAGGAAGGTGATGAAGGCAAACTATTCAAGCAGCCGCCGCGAGGTAAGGATCGGTTCTGGTGGGTGATAGACCCGATCGACGGGACGAATAATTTCGCGCATCGTATGCTGTTCTTTACCGTCAGTATCGGTGTTATGTACGAGGGCAAGCCGATAGTCGGCGTGATTTTCGAGCCGGCTACCGATTCGATGTTCACCGCCGTTACGGGCGGCGAGGCACAGTTGAACGGCAGGCGAATTACCGCAAGCGAAGAAGCTATCGACAAATTTGCCAGCGTGGGTCTCGAAAGCCATTTCGATAAGGGCGCACCGAGCTGGGCCTGCGAACTTATGAAGCGAACGAGATTTCGAAATTTAGGCTCGACCGCCCTGCAACTGGCCTACGTAGCAAAGGGCAGCATGGTCGCAACTATCGCCAATACGCCGAAGCTCTGGGACATCGCCGGAGGGGCGGCAATCGCCGAGGCGGCGGGAGCCCTCTTCACTAACTGGCAGGGACAGAAAATTTTCCCCGTCGATCTGGACAGCTATGAAGGACACAAATTCCAGGTCGTCACAGCCAACAAAAAAGTCCACCCCGAAATCGTCGAAATGCTAAATCATTGACGATTTACCTTGGGTCCGGGACGGGATGCAGGGCGAGGATTCTCACTTTGCCGCCGGGAGATGTCACCAGGCTTCTGTCGAGTATGGCCAGGACTCTTTTCTGCGGGCCGTCGGCGCCGATTCGCACGAGGATATAAGCGGTAAAGACATCGCTTCGCACGGTAGCAATATTGCTGATCCTTGAGAATATCACGTCCCGCTGTTCGAAATCGCCGATGGCTCCATCGTTCGGCGTCAGATCGGGATAGCCGTCCAAATCCATGGAAGCATAATTCGGATCGTTTGCATAATAGCCCATATTGGGAACCTGCATAAGCGCGCCTGTGCTTTCAAAAGCTCCCGCTATCGTATCTCTATACGCAACTATTGCCTGGGCAATTGCGGGCCGCATCCACGGCAATTGTGCAATCACAAACCACGGGGCGGTATTGATATTTACCCGGCCTTTAATTCTCGTTTCGTTTAAAAACGATTGGTAATTTGCATAATCATTTGGATCGATATGTTCCGTCGGTTCGATAACGGTCAGATATTGGAAAATATTCGCAAAGGCGGGATTCCGCAAATCAAGCCTGACAGCATCTTCGGCAGGCTCGGCCTCCAGACGCATGCCAATCATATCTTCCGTTTCGGTAGTCGGTCTTTGTCCTATGGTAAGCGCCCTTGCTATATCCCCCACCGATGCAAAGCGCTCAAGAGCACTTGCAAAATCATAAAAATTGTAGTTCTTTCGTGTCCCGGTTATTCCGTTAGCATTACCCAATGTATTACTCGCGGATACTACGTACTGATACACGACATTCCAATCATTGTCCGCCCGGGAGTAATACTGCGGGACATCTTTAAAATTTTCCCAAACAAACCAGTCATCCTGAGTTTGCTGTTTGTCGAGATAGATGTCTGAAGCCGACGTCGTCCTTATAAGATAAACTTCATATCTCTCTCTTAACTTATATTCCGGCGGATCCGATCCTTGCACGTTATCATATTCGGCCAGCACTAATACGGGGTCTTCTTTACCCCCGCCGGTTGACATTATACCATTAACACCAAAAGTGTTCGAAGCGGCAGAGTTGTTGGTCACCACAAACCGGCTGCCGTCCGATATGGCATAACCCGCCAGGTTTATTGTGCCGACGACCTCACCGCCCTGCCGGCATATCTCCAGCCTGAAGCTGCCCATCGGAATATCCGTATCGAACGGATTATAAAGCTCGATCGCAAAATGATTGTTCGTAGAAGTATCCGCACGCGTACTGCTGATCTTAAACGCAATGTCACTTATAAACGGCTGGACCTCAAAGCCGTAGTAAGTCGTCGAGCCAACCGGTAAAACGGTAACCTCCGCAGAAGGATCGCTGCGGCCGGCATCACGAAGGTCGATGATATTGACCGCCAGTTGAGCGGCCAATCGATCGACACCAACAAAGTTCGGTTCGGCATCCAAAAGCCCTGCTTTTATCGCTTCATACAGCAGATTCTTGTCGGCCTTATTGACATTCACCATCTTGGCGCCATTCAAGCCCGGTCCGGCGGGATTAATAATCCGGTCCATATTATAAGTCGTGACAAGGTGACGATACGCGTAATTCGGATCGAGACCACCATTACCTTCGGCCCTTTCGAACCACATGTCCAGCAGCCTTCCCCCTGACGAGAGGGGTGTGGACAACGTGTTGAACCTGAATTGTCCTGCCCATTGTTCAAGGCGGGTGTCAATATCGCTATGGTTCAACAGGAATCTGTAACGCAGCTCCAGTTCATCGGAAATATCAAAAGGCGTATAAGGTCCGTTCGGCTCGCCGTAACTCCAAATGACATTCTTTATATATGAGACGAAACCCAACGGATTAAGACCATAAATGGAATTCGCTCTTGCCGTGAGTAAATCCATCTCATCCGACGAAGTGGGAGGCTCTCCAGGTCGGCCGGCCAGAGCCATAAGATTTATCTGCAGCTGGCCCGGTCCGCCGATATCGAGCACGGTCGCTTTAGGATCATTAGGATCAAAAATTGGATTAAATTTGAAGCCCGTATTGGCATTTAACATTGCCCCGTTATCGATAATTCTTATGGCCGCATAAATGGATTTGCCTTTTCCGCTGCTCATCTCCGGTATAATCACCCATCGCGAATCCGCCACGCCGTCGCCATCGGCATCAGCAATAACCGACTCACCCACAACGGCGGCATCCTGATGGTCCGGCACAACCTCAGCCTCTAATTGCAGATTTGGGCCCAGCTTGTTATAGACATCGCTTATCTGCCGCCATTTATAAACAGTTCCGTCTCTGTAGGGCTCAAGGCTTGCCAGCCAGGTGTCATTGACATCAGGATAATCGTAGTACTCCTGGCCCGCCACGCCGGGAACATCCAGGATCAATTCCTGCGATATCTGTGCAACGAGAGTATCGACGGCAAGGTTCAGCTCCTGATTCTCCGAGATGGATGATGTCGCCATCTTGTCCACACGGGAAACCATTACAAACAACACGCCGATGATAGCCAACAGGCTGGTCAGAACTACCGCCAGGATCAGAGCAGAGCCCGCACATTCGTCGCTCGTCGCTTGTCGCTCGTGACTCGTTATTTGTGGTTCGCTACTCATATCATGTATCTCATTATCTACGAACTATGAACAATGAACTAATCCAAATAAACAATGTGCGTGAAGGTTCTGCCTTCCTTTATTATTCCCCTGGAATCGAACAGCGTAAATGTAAACTTAAGGGCCCGCCCAAGTCCCGGAATCTGGCCAAAATGCGTCTCATCGATCTGTTCTTGCGGATAACTAATGTTATTGATCACCACAACTCCATTAGGGGGATAAGGATACAGCACGCCCGGAACACTCCCGGAACCATCCATGTAGAAATGAGTATCTGCCAAATCTCCGTCACCATCGGGATCTACCTCCGGCAGCCATTGTTGCAGGGCATCGTTCCAGCCCTGAATCTTAAACTCGCCCACGCCCTGACATAAAAGCATGTGAATTGAATCCGGGTTGGCCGGATCAACTGCAGCGCCCCTGATTTGTTCGTTGACATTACTATTCTGAATCTTGACATCGCAAATAACAGAAAGCATATCGGCCTTGTTAACAAAGGGAATCGCATTCCGGGTCCCTATCGCTTTCCATGCCTCTAAAGATGTCTTCTCGTACTCATATCGATTGTTCCACTCGTACCACTGCTGATCAGTGAAGTTGTCGGGGTCCAAAAAATCGGCAAGAGCCGGATCAGATGTTAAGATGTGCTGGGTTCTCGCAAGAACTCGATCAGCCCTGGCTTGTTCCTCGGCCCTGAGATTGCCTTTCCGAGCGACCATATAAGAGATTCTGGCAACGTTACCGCGAATCATCGGATTAATTGAATAAGACTGAAAATCTCCATCCGCGAAAAATACTATCCGGTCGAATCTTTCATACCCGTCAAGGTCGTTATCTTTATAGCCGGCGGCAGGCACGGGTTTTGCCACCCATGCCACAAAAATTTCTCCATCCTTGCGAAGACCTTTGAAATCGGAGTCGAGCTGGTTGGTTATGGCTCGCAGCTTCTGCATAATTTCAACGTTTGCTATGGCGGTGCGATGGGCATCGATGCAGAATCGGAAAATCACGCTCGCAAAGGACAGAACAACGGCTAAAATCCCAATTGAGACAAGAAGCTCAACTAACGTAAAAGCCTTATAAGTTCTTAGTTTATAGTTCATTGTTCTTCGATCAACGGATATTCTTCAACCGTTCCGCACCTTCGATAAATCAGTTAAATTCTGCGGTTAAAAACTGATCAGCTTCTGATAAATCCCTATGCAGGGACATTTGCCCCCGCCCACCGGCGGTGGAATCACCCAAACTGAATCACCACCCTGCCACAGATTGCCCTGGGCAAGAGTGATCTGCTCAGGATGAGCGGGATCTACACCTCGTTCTACTACTCGATAAATGTTGCCTGCTGCGTTTTCAACTATCGTATAACCGTCATTAATAAATTGTATATCGCCGGTGATAGTAAGTATCCTGTCACCAATAGCCCCGGAGACATCAACCTCAACCGGAATGGGCCTTCCCTCTCCACCATGGTACTTAGTAATGCTGCCCACTTTCCTGCTAATGAAAACCGTTACCTGCACAAGCCGATTAGCCGAACCAGAATACACCGGTCTGCATAAGGCGGACCAGTAGTAGTGCTTCTCGGTCAATGTCTTCGTCGAAGGGTATGCAAATTCATCGTCGGCGATTAGACTTAATGATTCGAAACGGGTTTGCTGATTTACTGCTAAATTCGGATCCGTCAGATTGACGCCGTACAGCCTGACTTTTGCAAATGCCTCCTCGGCTACCACCGCCGCTATGGTTCGCTCGGTGGAAATCGTCGAAAAATGAATGCCCGTGAGGAACGTGCCGCTTATAAAAATCATCCCAACAGCCAGCGTACCGACAGCCAGCAAAACCTCGGTAAGAGAAAAACCTCTATATTGACGTCTCTTTTTCATAAAATTGTCAATCCGGCAAAATCATCGTCCCCGTGTAAGAATTTATATAAATCCTGTGCGGAGCCATCTGCGCCAAATAATCCGACCACGCCCTGCCTATTCCGCGGGCCTGTTCGAATTTATCCTTTTCATAAATAATGACGAAGCTGTTTCGGCTCAATTCCGCCCCCAAACCCATTGCAGGGTAGTCGTCCTGGATAAACACGCCCACGCCGAAATTGTTAATATTCCCGGGAGAATTAAAGATATCATCCATCGAGACTTTATCAGCAGCTCCGTTATCCGGCTGGTAAATTCCATCTCGATTCCTCACCCGGACATCGTGAATGACCAATTTGCCGGCCGGCGAGAAAATAATCGAAAAAGTCATCGTATCCCTCAGGACATTGATATCATTCATCTCAATATCGTTATCAACAATGCCATCTCCCGAAGGATTAAGCAAAGCAGAATTATATGCCAAATCCACAATTGCGACCTTTTCAGGCAGTTTAATCGGCTTGACACCTTTGATAGCTCTAAAGCCAATTGTCAGACCGCCCATCTTGCCCGGCTCTTCGTGCACTATAAAGACCATGTATTGATTGCCTGCCGAATCCTGCTGGAAACGTATGCCGGCATAACTTTGCTCTTTTGCGGCTATAGCACGGGCCGAAGCAAGCATGGCGCTTATCAGGGTCTTTGCGCCGCTTTGGGTCTCGAACGAGTTCATAAGTGCGCGTATAGCCGGCAATCCGAAACCGACGAGCAGCGCTATGGTTGCGATAACAACCACCATTTCAGGCAATGTAAGACCGGATTGTTTTGACCTCGTTCTCATTTTTATCTGTTACTTATATCATCAGCATTATTGAAAATTGCGTCCGGACCTGCCGATATAAGCCCCGGGAAATTATCGCCGGGGGCATACCTGTATTCCAACGCCGTTCCCCACGGATCATATATCTCCGCCGGTGAGTCAGCCGTTCCAAATTTATTCTCTATTAGAGAATCGCTGATTTTTTCCAATATCTTCCGGGAGCCCGGTATGGAGTAAAGCTCTCTATAAAGATACTCCGAATGTGCCGCCGCATTCGTAAAATCCTTTACAGGCTGTCCGGGAAAATCGCCTTGAAATTCCTTATACTCCTCCAATGCTCCTTCCAGCAGCGCAAATACACTTTCGATGCCTTTTTCTTTAGACTGATTATCGATACGACTGGCGACGCTGATAACCATTGTGGCCAGGATCGCAATTAGACCCAGTACAATCAGCATCTCGATAAGGCTTAAGCCTTGCTTGTATCTGCGAGTATTCATAGCTTTAGCACACTCAATGGGGTGCGAATGGGAGCTTAGTTTCCAAAATTGCGAATATCGTCGGGTGTCCCGTAAAGACCATCGGCCCCCGCTGAGATCAATATGTAAGAATCAGGCCTGTAAGGCCAGGGCCTCGCGTTTATTTTCGGATCCCTGATATAGTTATAGAAGAATTCATACTGATTGCCAGACCTGCCCAATGGATGCTCTCTGCCATCGGCCTGCTGTTTGGCTACGACAAGGGCATCATTGTCGGAGGCGCGATAAACAGCATTCATTATTTTCCCGGAAGTGTTCGCACGGTAATAAAGTATTGGCGCCCCGGCCTTTTCGGTGACAGTAATAGGCTGGCCTGTACCGATTCCCTTAACCATAGTTATATTTTTAGCGCCAAATACATCGCAAATCACATAGGCGTTGGCCTCCAGCGGACTGGTCGAATACGGACTGAACAGATCGCCCAGTTTGAACGCGCTGGCAGTCGCAAGCTCCAGGTAAGGACCTTTTCTCTCGCCGAAAGTGTCCGGAATACCATCGCCGTTAATATCTCTTGTCTGAGCCGGATCGTATGAGCCGGTCCCGCCCGTTGCATCGAGGCCATTCGCTCTCCAGGCCGAATTAGGGTGAAATCCCAGCAGATCCCAGCCAAGAAGTGCTTCGGCGAGTTTTTGCGATCCACAATAATCGCTCCCAGGATTAGGCGGCAATGCCCAGTTGGACGGCGGATAATCGCCTTCGTCATTCTTGAAAGCGGCCAGAGCAAGCTCAATCGTAGAAAGCTGGGCTTTTTGCTTTGTCTCTTTCGCCATATTGCGCACTACGCTCAGAGCCGGGAGAAGCAGCCCGATCAACAGGGCTATGATTCCCAGGACGATCAGCAACTCGATAATCGTAAGACCCGTTTTTTTACGTTCCACAGCTACTCCTTTTAATATCCGTTACTGTTAACGGCACTAACTTCCTGCTGCTCTTTATAGCTGCTGTGCAGCCAGTTGTCGGCGAGAATTGCCAGGTCAAAGAAATTGATAGTGCCATAGCCGGCTAAATCATCATCACGAAACAGATTATGTTTGTCATCAGACTCCACCTCAAGCAGCCATACATCCGACGCCTGATCCAGGTCGTTGGCATCGACAACGCAATCGCGGTTGAAATCCCCGGCCAAAAGACCGCCGCCGCCGCAATATATCACGCATTCAATGGAATCCCACCAAACACGGTAAAACTCTACAAATCCATTTTCCGTATCCACATTTACTCTCAGACCAAACGACAATTTGTGCGGTTTTTCATCCCTGTATTTGTCCTGGACGGCATAACTCTGGCCGGCATATACACCTCTTATATCCGAACTTGCGCTGTTCGGCTCCCAAACTATTTCGTCATCGATCATCACAACCGCAGTGGCTTTACTCGGGTCCCATCCAAGGCCCGTATAGGTATTCAGTTTTAAGTCAAACGTAATCTCATTTACATCGTCCAGAAAAACGTCCTGGGAAACTATCGCCGCATCTCCGGCGATAAAAGCCCTAAACCACTTCGAAGATAAAAACAAGCTGAATCTGCCATCCGTTGACCACGATGCCTCTGTTTGTCCCGTGAACTGACCGGAAGGAACATTTACATCCCAGCCGTTCGGTTCCTGCGCTACGATATCATCTATCGTGCCGTCGTCTTCGAAACTCCCGTTGACAATCTCACAAACGCCGGCTTGTGCCCAACCGACAGCGAACAGCATCAATATCGTCGCCCCAATAGCTATTAAGTTCTTCATCGTTATTCTCTCCTTCTCCACCCCCACTCCATACTTTTGGTCAAAAGAACTTCCGGCAGTGCATTCCGGATGCACGCATCTATTGTCAATCAAGCGGCTTGCTGTTATGGTTGTTCTCGAAATCTCCAATCAAAATTACATATATCATCAGGTGTGCCATACTCGCCATCGCTGCCGGCTGAAATCAAAATATACGTATCCGCACGATAAGGTCTGACCGCCGCTCTGGACGACGATAACAACTTTTCATTCGTTGTGTTCATATAGAACCTGTAGCCAGGTTGCTGGCCGGTCTCCATCGCAAGCCTGTGTGCTGTACCGCCTTTAGACGGTAGATCCCATGGCTTACCAAGCAGGACTAAATTTTGATTGTCCATGTAATCGTAAATATTCTGAGGATTAGCCGGATTATTATAATCATGTTGTATTTTGGCTGTATTTGCCTTATAATAGAGGATAGGCATACCAACCTTCTTGCCCGATTGAATATGCGTAACGCGCCTGAAAACATCGCATAAAACGAAGTTCTCGCCTGCAAAAGGACCTATTTCTCCATATAAATCCCTCAACTGATAGGCATTAGCGTTTTCAAGCGGCAGATACGGGCCTTTCCTGGCGCTCAAACTATTTGTGTATGCCGTGGTGTTTGATATCAGGGGATATAGATTGTTGCCTAAGCTGTCCAAACCATTACTCCTGAATATCGAATCGGGATGAAAGCCCATCAAATCCCGGCCCATCATAGCCTCGCAAAGCTTCATTGCGCCGCAGTACGGCACCATATCCGGATCCAAAGCACCAGAGTCCGGGTAGCCGTCGAACTCACTGTTAAAAAGTTCTATAGCCGCGTCGATGCTGTGAAACTGCGCCTGTTGCTTGACATCGTAGGCATATTGCTTGACCTTGTTCAGCGCCGGCACAAGAAGACCGATGAGAATGACAATAATGCTCATAACGGTCAGCAGCTCAACAATGGTAAATGCCGCTTTTCTATTGGATTGTTTTACGTTTGACTTCATTTTTTTCTCCTTACTTTTCAATTAAATGTTCAATTTATTTCTTTGGTTTCTATGTGGCGCTCAGGCTCGTAATAATTCCTATCATGGGCAGGAATATTGCCAGGACGATGGTCATAACTATAGAGCCGAGACAAACAATCATAATCGGCTCGAGCATCGACATCAGCGAGGCAACCAGCACGTCAACCTGCTCATCGTAATTGTCGGCAACTTTCAAAAGCATCTTGTCCAGGTCACCTGTTTCCTCGCCTACGGCGACCATGTTGGAGATAATCAAGTCGACGGTTTTTGACTGCCGCAGCGGCCCGGCGAAAGTGTCACCCTGCCGGATGGAGTTGTGAACCTTGCCGAGCATGTTGGCAAAAACCTCGTTTCCCGCCGTCTCGCGAGTAACGTTGATGGCGTCGAGAATCGGCACACCGGCACTAATCAATGTCCCGAGCGTTCTTGTCCAGCGTGTAACTGAGACCCTGCTGGAAAGCTGGCCTACTACCGGCAGTTTCAATTTGACACTGTCCAGAATAAGTCTGCCCCCGCGAAATCTTTTTACAAACCTAAGTATAAACATTATTCCAAACGGTACCGCTACTAAAATCACCCAGCCCCCGATCGGCACTCCGTATACTTGCAGTGCAACACCGGGCAACATGGGACCCTTTGCGATCCAGCCGCTTATCCCCAGCACGATCTTGGTTATTTTTGGTAATTCTCCACCATCCGTCATTTCAGCAATGGCGGTCTCGAATGACGGCACCACGAAAGTCATCAGCCCCAGGAGGATAAGAAACGCCGCCGTCAGAACGACAGCCGGATAAATCATCGCACTTTTAACACGGGATTTGAGCTTCTGGGCCTTTTCCATGAAGTCGGCCACACGTGAAAGGATCAGGTCAAGCACGCCGCCGGTCTCGCCCGCCGCCACCATACTGACCAGCAGCCGATCAAAGGCCTTTGGGTGCCTGCCCAATGCCTCCGAAAGCGTCGAGCCGCCTTCGATGTCATCGGAAACGTAGCCAATAACCCTCTTGAATGTCCCTGACTTTTGCTGCTCTTCAAGAATCCTGAGGGATCGCAGAATCGGCAGGCCCGCGTCCTGAAGCGTCGAAAGCTGTCGGGCAAACTGAGTTATGTTTTTGACTTTGATCTTACCGCCGGAACCACGCCTTTTTGCAGGTTTTGCACCGGCTCTTGCTCCCGCTTTTTTCGCCGCTCCACTGGCACGAACCTTCGTGGGAAAATATCCCATGTTCCGTATTTTACTTATCGCTTCTTTCTGACTGAGGGCTTCAATTTCGTCTTTTACTTCCACGCCCTGTGCGTCCAGCGCCGAATATTGAAAAACAGGCATCTTAAATAACTCCTTCGTATTGATTGTTGGTTATTAAGTTCCATTTAATAATGAATCAATTCTCCCTTACACATCTTCCATCATTGTCCCTTTAGCAATCTCGTCGATGGTAGTAATACCGTCGTAGATTGCAGCCAGACCGTTATCACGCAGCAGCCTCATACCGTTTTTCAGGCCCGCCGAACGTAAAACATTCGTCGAGGCCTGATTCATAATCAAGTCTCGTATTTCATCATTGAATACCATGATCTCAAAAATACCTATTCGTCCCCTGTAACCGGTACCGTTGCACTTACTGCAGCCCCGGCCGTAGTGGAACTTCTTGCCCTTGACGTCATCCGGCAGCAGTTGCAGCTCCATCAACTGGGTTTCGCTTGGCTCGAATTGTGTTTTACAGTTTTCGCATATCTTTCTGACCAGCCGCTGGGCGACAATCCCCTCGACCGTGGCGGTAATAAGAAACGGCTCGATCCCCATATCAAGAAGACGCGCGACAGAACCTGGGGCATCATTAGTATGCAACGTCGTAAACACGACGTGACCTGTCAGAGACGCTTGTGCCGCAATCTGCGCCGTCTCGATGTCTCGAATCTCACCAACAAGAATGATATCAGGGTCCTGACGCAGAATTGAGCGAAGGCACCGTGCAAACGTCAGTCCAATATCCGGCTTCATCTGGACCTGTATAAGACCGTCAACGTCATATTCCACGGGGTCTTCGGTAGTGATTATTTTCGTTTCAATGTCATTAAGCTTGTTCAAGGCCGAATATAGAGTGGTCGTTTTGCCACATCCGGTCGGGCCGGTAACGATGATGATACCATTAGGTTTGTTAATGAGCATATTGACCAAAGCAAGATCTTCCGGCCTCAGCCCAAGGACTCCCAAATCAAAACTTGCCTGACTTCTGTCCAGAACACGCAATACGACACTTTCGCCGAACATTGTCGGCAGAACACTAACACGCAGGTCGATCGGATTACCCTGGACTGTCAGTGAGATTCGGCCGTCCTGCGGCAAACGCCGCTCGGCGATATCCAGGTCCGCCATAACCTTGATACGCGAGCTTAACGCCGCAGCAATGTATTTCGGCGGAGGCACCATTTCATAAAGAACACCGTCGATACGGTATCGCATCTTGTATTCATCTTCGAACGGCTCGAAATGAATGTCCGATGCCTTGTCTCGAATTGCCTGCAATAAGACCAGGTTCAGCAGCTTTTTAACCGGATTGGACTCGGAGAGCTCTTTCAGTTCATCCAGGTCGATACTCTGGTTCCTGCCGTCAAATTCAGCAAGAAATGTGTCGCCCTGTATTTCATCGATTAACTCGTTGATATTTTCGTCTTGCTTTGTCTCATAATATTTAGCCAGGGCTTTTTCGAGCGCATCCGAATCGGTTATCTTCGCTGTAACCTTGAAACCCATCAGGGTGCTCAAGTCGTCGGTGGCTCTGAAATTTTCAGGATTGTCAAGAACAACGATTAATTCATTTAACTGTTGATTGTATTCGATCGGTACAATGTGGTAAGTCTTTGCCATCTGAGCAGGCACCTTCTCGACTACGTCGGAAGGAATGTCAATGCCATCCAGACTTATATGCTCCATTCCACGCTGGGCTGCCAATGCCATCTGGAGCTGTCCCTCATCGATCAGGCCTAATTCAAGAAAGATCTGCCCTATCTGTACCTTCCCCCCCCGCTGGCCCTGGACTTTCAGGCATTCATGTACCTTGTCCCTGTCCAGAACACCCATTTTGATAAGTATTCGGCCAAGGGTTCTACCCCTCAGTTGCTCTACGGGAGGCATCTTTTGTGATGTTTGCATTTTTCTCATCAGGTTTATCCTGCCACTGACTCTGATTTATACCTACCTTATTATACGATACTAAAACCTTTTAAGCAAATAAATTACCAAATGGACAATTAGTTATTCAGACTACCCTTATGATACTAATTTTCCAGCTAATTATATTAGACAAAGCAACAACATAAAGGAGCCGTTTTCCTGGCATTTTTTTTAAATTAAGGGCTCAACTCCAAAAAAGTTGTTGGGCTGATAAGAAATAAACCCTGCAACTCTTTTGAAGTTGAACCAAATTAAGACAATATAATCTCCAAGAAAATGCTGAAATTATATAATCGTGCCCCCAAAAGCCAATCCGGCAAAGCGCAGAATTGGTAAGTCTGGGGAATATGGGCAAAACGAGGGAGAAAACACATTTTTCTGAAAACGAACAGGAAAACAAGGAAAAAACCTAACTCTTCTCAGGACAGCAACTACAATTTTCTACTAATTTCTGAAAACCAGCTTCAAAAAACCGCCTCACTTTTGTTTCAGAAAACATTTATACAAATCTCTCTAAAAAAATACTTTCACCTTCCAGATCCATTTTACTAACGTTTCCGGTTGGAGTTTACTGCCATTTATTTTACAAACTCCATACTCCAGCTGCCCTGCGGCTGTTTCTTCCCGGCCAGATTTGAAATGAAATATTACCTCATAATCCAGCGTTTTCCCTGAAAAGCAAAGCTGGCATTTGACCTTAAAGCTTGATCGCCCCTGAGGGAGTAACTTAATTCAAGGGTTTTTCTCAGGAAAACCTGGAGTGGTTTGCCATCTGCGTCTGTTAAAACCGGGTGGTCGACGGCAACCGTCTCATTACTCAGTCCCGTTATAAATAGCCGTATGCTCTTGGCTTGCGTGTCAAAATCCGTCCAGATAACGGCGATATCCTTCGTATTATCTTCACCCTGAAGTATCTTAGAGCCGGCATTGTTTAAGGGTTCAAGAAACGGGTATTTGCTCTTATGGCGATCTTTAATTTGCTCAAAAAGGGCAGGAGACACAAATTTGCCCGCCGGTATAATCTGAAAGCTATCCGTCATCAGGTCGCACTTTGGATAGAAATCGACGTCATTACCCGTGTTGTTGGTCAGCGTAATTATCGTATACCAGAAATTTACCTGCTTATTATCGGGACCTCGCAGCAAAGTTATTTGCTGGGGATTCGTATATTCCATATTAAGGGTCCATTGTCCCGGTGCGGGCACAATAGCCGGCTCAGGCGCCGCCATAGACACGCAGGCAATAATTGCCCAGATTCCCAATATTCCATAAAAAAACCTTTTCATCGTATCGCCCTCAAACAGAACAATATGCTTTTTCTCAGCGAAACCAAAACAATCGCTTCGATTTACATTTTACACTAAAACCGCTCCGAAGCCAAGAACAATTTGCCTTTCATTTCCGATTATAAGCTAATTTATTGCCCCGAAGGCAAATTCTCAGCCAACACCCCCGATTTGCCATCGATCAGTTCCCAGGTAAGCCGGGGATAATCCTGCCCTTCAAGAATCCACCAGATATCTTCAGTGCCGTTAGCCGTCTCATCCACGAAATCCCAACCAGCTTCTAAGAATGTGCTAACCATTTGCATTTCGTCTGTGGTTTTACCAGTTCCGCCATCACTCGTGTCCTGTTTTGAGGTCTCCATATCCCAGAAGCTACTACCGATGATGCCCGTATTATTTAGACCTTGTTGGCTAGGGATCAAAGTATTCTCTCCTACTAAGCCGCCAACTTTCTCAGTTCCGATGACACTACCGGTGCTGTAACTTGACCAGATACTGCCATCATAATTAAGGCCTACCAAGCCGCCAACGTACCTATCGCCGGCAACAGTGGCTCTCGCATAGCAATTTATCATATGCCCGTACCCATTAGCTCCCACCAAGCCACCGATGAACATTTCACCTGAAATGCTCCCTGTTGAATAGCAGTTAGATATTTTGCCGGTATATCCATTCAATCCCACCAGGCCGCCAACATACGCATTGCCGTCAACATCGGCTGTTGCATAGCAATTCGTTATATGCCCGAATGAATTGGTTCCCACCAGGCCACCGATAGTTCTATAGCCCGAAACGCTCCCTGTTGAATAGCAGTTAGATATTTTGCCGGTATATCCTTTCGATCCTGCCAAGCCACCGATGGTCTCCATTCCGGAAACAGTCGTACTGGAATAACAGTTAGTAATTGATCCATTAATCGACCCCACCAATCCGCCCACACCACCGAAACCGTTCACACTGCCACCTTCAGCATAGCAATTAGAGATGGTTCCGTCCTCGAAGTAACCAGCTAATGAACCAACACTCCCACTTGCCCAGTTAATATTAGGACTTATCAGTCCCAAATCTCTTATTTCTGCCTTGGGCCCCTTTACGTACCCGAATAGCCCTACACAACTGACATATTTGGTTGTGTGATTGAAGTTTATGATCGTGTGATCATTACCGTCAAATACGCCGGAAAAGGGAAATATCTCGCTGCCAATCATAAACAAGTCAATACCTGCCAGGTCAATATCATTTATCAACTTAAAATGTGCGGCCATAAACCTTGGATTATGGCCGATACTGTTCAGTTCATCAGCCGTTGAGATAAGGTACGGATCATTTGGTTCACCCTTCCCACTCAAAAAAGGTGATTTGGGTAATGGCGAAAACTGCCACCAAAGAATTGGATATCCACCCTCATTAGGTTCGGCCCAAATGTCATGGGGGCCATCCAGTCTGCCAATAAAGTCCCAACCAAAAAAGCTGGACGGTTCTTTCATCTGCTCATCCGTCAAAGGAAAGCCATGCCCATTGTCCGGTCCTCCACCATAACGGGAAGTCGGAAAGTAACAGTTAGTTATTTGGCTGCTCGTACTGTACATTCCGCCACTGTATCCTACCAAACCGCCGACTTGTTCATTTCCTAAAACTTTGTTGGCGGCATAGCAATTCGTTATTTCAGACTCATTCCATCCTACCAGCCCGCCGACTCGGCTCTCACCACTGACCGTTCCGGTGCTGTAGCAGTAAGCTACAGTGCCATAAGAGTTGTAGCCCATGAGGCCACCAACATCCCAAGAACCACTGATATTCCCATTGGTGTAACAGTTAGCTATACTACCGCCCGAGTTCTCGCCCACGAGGCCACCGACACAATAATCCGTTCCCTCAACATCTACCGCTTCGAGACCCAGATTTGAAATAGTCGCCCCATTGTCTAATTGCCCAAACAGACCCAGATAGCTCTCGCCTATGATCTTAATATTCAAGATCGTGTGGCCTTTGCCGTCGAGGACTCCACTGAAAGGTGTTCCTTCAAAGCCTACATAACCAACAAAAGTCCCTGCACCAATGACGGCCTTGTCGAAGACCTTACGGCCGGGAAGGTTCGGGTCCAGGTCGATGTTGGCGGTCAGGATGAAGTGCTTGTCGTAATCTTCGGGAGTCTCGCCGAGCAGCATAAGGTCGCCGGCCGTGGCGATCTGGTATGGATTGTTTGGCTCACCTGTGCCGCCGGCATATTTTTTTGTTGCTGCGGCGTCTAATTCGTATAAGAACATGTCGGCGCTGTTGGGCGGCGGAGTGGTTTTGCCGGTCAGGCGGGCTGAATCATCGTTCAGAACCAATTTGATGCTCACGTCGCTTTCTGTGCCGTCGGCGGTTTTGCCATCGAACTGGATTGTCGTCTCATCTACTATGGTGCCGGCAAGTGCGGTCATGTTGAATATTTCGCCGAGGTTCTGTGAATACAAAAAACCGGTCGGCTCGGTCAGATTTGCATCTATCTTATCGAACGAGGCAATACCGGCATCGAAATCGACCGTCAACCGGAACTTTCCTTCGATGCCGTAGGTTTCATGGACGCCGGCGAAACCGCCGGTCTGAACCACGGTACTTTGGCCGGGGACAAACACGTAGATGCTCGTCTCGGCATTTGCCGGCCGGCCAAAAAAACAGATGATGAGCAAGATTAGCAGACGGATTGCAAATGTGCAGCCTTGTTTTTGATAATCCGAAAAGCCAAAAGTTTCGTTTAAGACAAACATCCTCTATTATCCCTCGAAAAAGGCTGTGATTATCTCTTTTAGTTACAGTAATTCTAACACTTACAGTCGCTAAAGTCAATGGTTTTGTGGTCAATTCGGGAGCCAAATGATCGGGTGCTGAGGGACTAAAGTTTTTGAGTATGCGCAAACTTGTTGCCGGACAAAAGAAAATCAGCTATTCTGTGCCGGCGGCGGGTGAGTTTGACTATCGGCTTTAGTATGAGTATATCAATGGCGGACGAACAGAAACAATTGCTGGAACAAATTGAGCTATTGCTTGAGTCAGGGGACATGCCGGCCCTGAGTGAGCTGCTAAATGACGAGAGAAGCAGTGACATAGCCGAGATCGTCGAACTTGTGGGTAACGAGGAGAGACGTGCTATCTTCGATGTCATGGACAAGTCGATGTCCGCCGAGGTGCTGGAAAAGGTAGATGAGGCGACCAGGGCCGAATTGTTCGAACTGCTTAAAGTTGAGGAAATGATCAGCCTTGTTTCCGAGAATGCCGCCGTCGCCGAGGCCATCAGGAAAAATCCGCACCGCGGAGATCGACGAGGATTTCTACTCCGTTTACGTTGTGAGCAAAACCGGGCGATTTCTCGGCGATCATGGTCGCCACGACTCTTGGTTTGTTTCTGCCTTTTTTGTTCCGCCGAATAGGCATAAACCCGGCAATCAGCTCCGGTCCGCTGGTCACAACCGCAAACGACTCGATAAGTGTGGCAATCTATATGTCCCTGACTCTGATGCTGGCTTCATGATTGCAGGTGGGAAGTACTGTTGTCAGCCTTGACTTGTCCCGGGATTTCACGAGAGAGTGCCCTGTTCTTTTCAGGCTCTTGTCAGCGTGATCGTCTCGTGCCGATCCCTCGCCTCGTATCGATTCTCAACCTTGGCCTGCTTTCATTCGAGATCTCCCGGATTCTCGTTCTTTTTGTTGCCCGTTTTTGCGGCACAGACTCGCCGGGAACTTTCTGTCCCAACAGTTGCAAGGCGCTTCTGCTAACCTGCCTGGTGGAACTGTCACGATGTTTGAGCCCCTGGTCGAGCACTTCAAGAGCCATCTTCTTCATTCTACCCTGCATTTTTCTCAGCCCATAAGCGGCTGCGTTTTTAGTGGTTATATGGTCGCTGCCGGTCAAAGCTTCTTTTAAAATTACCAGACCGTCTTCCTGCATCCAGGATAAGTTGAAAGCGGCTCTGCGTCTGTTCGATGCATCAGACGAACGCAACTGCTCTTTCAGCTTCTCAAGAAGTCTTATTGCCGCTTCATCCTTTTCCCTACCCGATAGTATCCGTTTTTCTGACTCCATAAATACACCCTTTTCTATATCGGCAAGCAGGTACGAATCGCTAAAGTCGATTTGTTATTGGCCCCGATTTGGAGGTTTATCAAACACTGAGAGGTTAAAACTGGTAATATTTACCTTGTTATTTTGGTGAAAAATAAGTATTCTTGAAGCATCAGGCTTGACAATATAGGAAAAATCTTATAATATATACGTTTAAGGTTTGTCTTTACAAATCTCGTAGTTTGATTAATGCTCTTCTATTTAACGACCTATAATCAGGCTGGTCGTGGCTGGTTGAGTTGTTTTATAGATGGTGGAGTTAGTTGTAATTATGGATGAAGATACAGTACATCCTATTGATACTCAAGTGCCTCTTGGTCATGAGCCCAAGCTGAACAAGTTTTTCAGAGCTGCCATCAAAACCCGCGCGAGCGATCTACACCTGAAGGTGGGGCAGACACCGAAGCTGCGTCTCTTTGGGGAATTGAAGAAAACGACCGGCGAGGCAATCACCGCCGAGAAAATGGAAGAATTGGTATTCGAGCTGCTTACCCCGGCCCAGAAAGAATCTTTCATGGAGCACGGGACACTGGACTTCGCCCATGAAGTTGACGGCGAGCATCGCTTCCGAACGAATGTGTTTCGCCAGCGAGGCCTAATCAGCCTGGCGGCAAGGCGTGTCAACACATTCATCCCGCCGTTCGAAGAGCTGCACCTGCCGTCGTCACTGGAAAAGATATGCAGTAGCAGACAGGGACTGGTTCTTGTCGTAGGCCCTACCGGCTGCGGCAAGACAACAACAATAGCATCGATGATAGACTATATAAACCGCACTCGCTCCTGTCACATCATTACCATCGAGGACCCGATCGAGTATCTGTTTAAGGACCGAAAAGCGATAGTCTCGCAAAGGGAAATCGGGCTCGACACAAAGGATTTCGAGGAAGCCTTGACATATCTTATGCGACAAGACCCTGATGTTGTCTTCGTCGGCGAGATGCGGGACGCCAAAACCGTCACTGCGGGAATGAGAGCCGCGGAAACCGGGCACCTTGTCTTCGGAACGTTGCACTCGGCAAATGCTTCTCAGGCAGTTCACCGGCTTTTGGACCTGTTCGCCCAAAACGAACGTGACCTTATAAGGCAGACCTTAAGCCTGGCAATTAGAGCAATTATCAGCCAGGTATTGCTGCCGTGCATCACGGAAGGTACTGACAGAATACCCGCCGTGGAGATTCTGATTACAAACGCTGCCGCCAGGAGGCTCATTGCCGAGGGTCGCGAGGGCGATTTGCCCAACGTGATACGAAGCTCCCAGAACGAAGGCATGCAGGATCTTACATATAACCTTTGTGATTTGGTGGAAAAGGGACTCATCGATCCGAGGGAAGCATTAAAATATGCACCAAATACAGATGAATTGAAAATGGCACTAAAGGGGATCAGAACCACTGCCAGCGGCATTTTGTGAGATTTTACGGAGCATCTTATGCTGGATTTATTATCAGCCTCCATCGAGTATGGCGGTTATATTTCCATAATCAAACTCATTGGCTATTTGATTATCTTTTTTGCATGGCTGCCACTGGTTGGCTGGGTGCACCACGACGCTAAAACAGTAGAAACAAATGATGTTTTCTGGACAGGTATTATTCTGGGAGCAGGAGCGGCCGGGGCAATAATCTGGCTGCTCATACCGATCTTTATCGTTGGGATGCTGTTCTATCTGATTGCTGTCGGATCGATATCTCTGGCTTACGTCAAGCACCGCAATGCGAAAGTTCTGGATTTTGATAAGGTTCTGACAATCGATCACATCAAAAACCTGCTCGTCAGTAAAGAAAAGAAGCTTGAGGCCCTTAAAAGCTTCACATTCATAACTGCAAACAAAAATGAAGTTCCAGTACCTGAGCCCAGGACACAGGACTTCCTCGGATATAAGACAGCTTATGAAATTCTGAATGATGCCATGTGGCGAAGGGCCAGCAGCATTGTGTTCTCCCCAACGGCACAAGATTACCAGGTAGCCTACAATGTTGACGGTACATCGCTAAAACAGCCGAGCATAGCCAGAGACCAAATGAGATATTTCATCCGTTTCATGAAGGAAGTTGCCGGTTTGGATACCAAGGAAAAGCGAAAACCACAAAAAGGAAAGTTCAAAATCCGCCAGAAGAAAGATGATATCCCGTGGGAAGTAATGACTGCCGGGTCAACCGCCGGAGAACAGGTCAGACTAAAACCAATAACACAAGAGGGTATAGCAAGATTGACCGATATCGGCTTAATGCCCGAGCAGGAAGCAAAGCTCACTCAATTTCGTGAGATAAAACAGGGCGTATTTATTATAAGCGGGCCGCATAAAAACGGAATAACAACCACGCTTTACGCACTTCTTCGTAATCACGATGCCTTTATGAACAGCGTAAACACCCTTGAAAGACAACCTTCCGCCCAGTTGCTCAACGTAACTCAAAACATCTTCAATCTCTCCGACACCGGCACGACTACATTTGCCAAAAAGCTCCAAGCCGTTGTAAGAATGGGACCTGATATAATCGGTGTCTCCGATTGCGAAGATGCCGAAACAGCCCAGGTGGCCTGTGCCGCCGCCAAAGATGGAAAGCTCGTATATATTACGATCAATGCGGATAGCGTGATACAGGCACTGGGTAAATGGCTGAAATATGTCGGCAACAGAGCTGTCGTCGCCGATACCCTTCTGGGCATGAGCAACCAAAGGCTCGTTAGAAAACTTTGCGATGAGTGCAAGCAGGCATATGCGCCGGATAAAGAGCTATTCAAAAAGTTCAATATCACCGCGGAAAAAACGAAAGTGCTTTATCGTACCGGTAAAGTGCAATACGACAAGCACGGCAAACCTTCAACTTGCGAACACTGCCAGGGTACCGGATTCTACGGCAGAACGGCTGTTTTTGAAATCATCACATTAAACGACGACTTGAGAACAGTTATAAAAAAATCAAAATCGTTACCGGAAATCGGCTCGCAGTTCAGACGTGCCAAAATGCTCTATCTACAGGAACAGATACTTAGAAAAGTCATTGCCGGAACAGTGGCGATAAACGAAATGATTAGAGTGCTTTCAACATCGAAAACAAAAGATACAAAATCAACATAGTCGTTAGTAAGTCGCAGATTGTGAAGCGAATAACGAATCCCGAAAAAAACCGGAGATATTGTTTATGGCCAGCTTAGCTGTGGTGTTAATAATTCTGGGTTGTGGTGCTTTGATGTATTTTAAAGGGACGGCTGTCAACGCATTTGCCATGATAATTATTGCGATTTTTTCGAGCGTTGTCGCGTTCGGCTATTTCGAGGTCCTGTCAAATGTCATCATCAGCCGCGGTAATGAGGGCACTTTACTCTCTCTCGTTCCCTGGGCACAGGCGCTCTGTTTTTTGCTGCTGTTTATCGTGACCTTTGGCCTGCTTCAAACAGCCGCGACTTTTTTGGCCCGCAACCCGGTTAATTTAGGATTTATGCCCGAACTTATCGGACGGATAGCCTGCGGAATTATCCTGGGCTTCATTATATCCGGGCTTTTACTCACAGCCCTTCAAATGACGCCGCTGCCTCTTTCTTACCCCTACGAGCGTTTTGATCCGTCGAATCTGGATCCCGGCAATCCCAGCGGAGCCCTGTTTAACGCCGACGGTTTTGCCACCGGCCTGTTCGGCATCATAAGTAACGGCAGTTTCAGCGGTAAAAACAGCTTTAAAACCATCCATCCTCGCTACCTGGACCAGCTCTTTATGAGCCGGCTCATCGGCGAGACATCCAACGTCAGCAGCATCTCCCCGGCAATAGAAGTGCCAAAACCGGCCGTCTGGCCGGCGTCCGAAGCTGTGAAAAAACAAGTAGAAGGATTCGTCTCAGAGTTGAAGACGCACAGAGGCAAGGTTGTATACGAACCGGGGGGCAAGTCGGTAGCTATACCAATATCGACGGAAGAAAGTTATAACCCAACAATCGTGCGCGTCGGAATAAAGAAAAGAGCAATCAATCGAGAAACAAAAGTCAACGGCGGTGTATTTACACCTTCGCAGTTAAGATTAATATGCACGCGAAGTACCGGTGAAGCGGTGAATGCCTATCCGATGGGATACCTGAAAACAAAAGACGAAATGGAGATAAGCCCCGAGATAAAGATTTCGACAAGCGACATCGAGGGTAATGCCAGATATATCGACTTTGTTTTTTGCGTGCCAAGTGGTTATGAGCCGACGCTGGTCGAGTTCAAACTCAACAGTATTGTCGAGATACCCACAGGAGCAATCGTATCGGCCGACCAGGCGCCGGCGGTGTCACCTTTCAAATCCTCGGCTCCCGCCCCCGAGAACACAAGTAATACCCAAAGCCCCCCAAGAACTCAGAGCCAACCGCAACAAAAGCAAACCCGCCCCGAAAAATCCGGGCTTAGCAATATCAGCAAATCCGTTGTCGGCGACGAACTCGACGAGTAATAATCCAATCCGGCTAACAAATACGGAAAAACGATTTCGGGGGTTATTGGATGATTCATCCCCTCGTCACTCTTAACAAACCTGCTCCGCGGTTATATTATTAATGAGTTCGGCCCTGATAGATTAAGGAGATGGACCGGCAAAATGCAGTTGTGAACTCCTTTAGAGCGGTTCCCCACATCCTTAGCTGCAGACTACCAATTCTTCCAAATCCAGATCCATAAGATGCTCAAGATAATCATTCAGATCTTCTTCCGAAAAACTGGCGAGAAATTCCGGCTTGGCACTTCTGTTGATTTTACAGATGTAGTCGATCAACTCCCTTTTACTCATACACACACACCCTTCAAAACTGATAAAAAACCTTGGCAATCTACGGAATATCGACAGAGCAAACATTTTTTCTTTAGCCAACTACACAGCGATCGAATTAACGCCCCATAACCATAACCACCATATAGTGGAGTCACCTCTGCATCGACTACCACATATAGAGCGGATCACAAGACGGTTTTTATTGCTTATCCGAGTGTCCAATAAAATCAATCCCGGTGTCAGCTAATCCAAACTAAAAAAATTGTGAAATTTTCCAATTTGCCACCGGTGTTATTTTTTTTTGTAAACGAAATTTCATAGAGCACCTCTATAATTACAGATATGCGAACGGTCGTGAATTCGAGTTGTGCATAACTTTATTTCTTTGAAAGAAAAACGGTGTCGAAACAGGATTTTCGAGCATTAGTCAACGATTATGGTGCACAAGTGCTAAGCACCGCGATGCGGTTTTGGGTAATAGTGAAAAAGCCCAGGACGTGCATCAGGAAGTATTTCTCGCTATATGGAAACGATGGCACAAATACGACGGCCGGACAAACTGGAACGCATATCTGTATCGGGCCGCGGTACGAAAAGCAATCGAGTTTGCAAAACAATCAAGAGCCGAACAGTCGCTGCGGCAGCAACCGAGATACGGCATAAGCACAGACCATCCGGATGGCCCTTTGAGAACTGCCGAGCTGCAGCAGATGCTGGCCCGACATCTCGCGAGACTGCCAAGGCGCCAGGCGGATGTGTTCGTATTATCGAGAATTGAAGGATTAAGACATAACGAGATCGCGGAAATCCTCGGCTGTTCGCAAAACACTGTGAGAGTTCATTTGCATCGGGCGGTGAAACAACTGGCTCGGGAACTCGGCGACTACCTTACTGAATGAAAAAGGTGAATTATGAATAAGCACGGCAAAATCAGCAAGTTATTAGCAAGTTCAGCGCTCGGAGAATTGTCACCGGAGGCGCAAGCCGAGGTAAAAACGCACCTGGCCGAGTGTAATCGATGCAGCAGTGAATTGAAACGACTCCAAACACTGCTCGAATGCACAGGACGCATAAGAGAACTTTTACCTGACGCCCGGATGTGTGAGTCGGCCAAACAGGCGGTTTTTACAGCCGTGGAAAGCGAACAAAATCAACCCTCCCCCAGGCCGAATGCCGGCCTGGAACTTATATGGAGAACAATCATGTACAGCAAAACAATGAAACTCGCCGCTGCGGCGGTGATTGCAATGGTCGTTTTAGGCGGTATAACCTTTTGGCCCGGCGGCAGTCCGCAAAACTCAAAATGGTGGCTTGGCCCCCCCGCCGCCTGGGGACAGGAAATTATGGCTGAGCTGGAAAAAATCGAAGCACTGGTCTATCGAGATCAAGCAGTATTTGTCGGTCGTTACGGCTCCACACATGTTTCCGGCACATGGAGCAGGAACTACGAGGCCAAAGACAGGTCTCGTGAAGACCGTTACTATGAGCCTACCGATGAGGATACATTCGGCGACAGTAATCCGAACAGTGTCCTGCAGCACGTAACTTATAAAGTATCCGATGGACAAGACCTGATACAATATGATGTATCCTATGAGTACCAATGCTACACAATCAGGACAAACGAAGGTGGAGCATACCAGCGCGATCCCATAAAAAGGTTGCAATCCTATGTCAATCAACTGGATGAAGCCGGCCGAATACTCGATACGGCGGTATTCGAAGATAAAGAATGTGTCGGTTTTGAGGTAAGTACTACCTGGTCTGGAGATGAACCAACACGAGGCGTTGATCGTATTTGGTTCGATGTCCAGACAAAGCTGCCGGTCCGTATAGAAAAGCACGGCCTGCCAATCACCGGTCGGCCGGGGGAAACATTTACATTCATACAAGACCAATTCGAATATTACGCACAGGTTCCCGCTGAAATGTTCGAGCCTGAAATTCCGGACGGTTTCATTAACGCCAAGCCGGGCGAAGTTCATGCCGCTAAGGAAAAACAAGAGAAAGGCGAGATGCTCTACGCAAACGTGCCTGCAGGACTAAAAGAAGAAATTGCTACAGCCCTGAAGGGCGCGAAAACAGCCGTTTACCGCGAGCGTTTCGGTTCCGTGCGGGACGGAAACTGGCTGTTCTCCGATGGAGAAAAGATATACATATCCGAGTTCGACTGGCGAAAAGACTCCTATTCAGGCCAGCAACTGCGAAAGACAGAATGGTACGTCACGGATAAAGATGACTGGGGCAAGACGAGCTTTGACTTTAATGACAGGAATTTCAGACTGATTCAGACAATCGTGAATTTCGCCGACCGCTCCTATAAGGAAATCACGCACGACAGCAAATCTCATCCTGATAATCCAATGGATAATATCATCTTTCTGGCGGATCATATTGACAAAGCTGACCGGTTTTTTGAAAGCCGGCAGATAGAAGGAATCGAATGTTTCGGGTTCGAGCTAAGCGCCAAAAAGTACGGCACAAATCCCGACACAAACATACATACGCTTTGGTATGATGCCGAGACGAAGCTGCCGGTAATGATGGAATTCCAGTGGCTCCAGAATGATGGGCCGAGGAAAATGGTCATGGACCAATTCGAATGGGACCCGGAGCTGCCTGTAGAGACATTCATCACCAAGATCCCCGCCGATTTCACGCTGGAAACAAACAGCGATGGCTAATCGAGCTTGTACGTGTAACTGAAGCATAGCTAACAGGCCGGGCTTGATATAGCTCGGCCTGTTTTTTTGCCTCATCCGGTTAATGAGCAGGTTGCTTCGGGACTCGGACGAAAACAGAAGAATCGTTTGGGCGGGCCTGCTACGGCGTAGCGGCTACGCAGAGGCGAGCCACGCGGCCTTTTTGAACAGGCCGGACAGCATCCAGATGCCTGATGCAAGCTCAATCGGGCCTTTGCTCGGAAATGGCCCCAGATGAATAAGATAGACGTGTTATCGTACCGATGTACGCGGCCGTGCTCAATAGCATTATCACGCATGCACGAATCAAAGTTGTGTAGCCTATTTGCTCTACGCTCGATGCGCTAAAGCAGCCGCAGCTAATATTAAGCCCCCGGTACAAGGCCGAGCCGATGACAAAGCTGAACATCGCGCCCATTCCAATACTGACCAGCAGCGCCCCGCTAATGAAAATGCCGCCGATCAGGCATATTCCAACCAATAGTTCCACCCATGGAAGTGTCATTGCCGTCAACAATCCAAGCTTGGGGCCGACCAGCTCGAAGTTATACACGTTGGAGAGGAAATCATAAGGCTGCCGTATCTTAGTCCCACAACGCCACTTAAGGTTGAACAATGCAACAACGTATAGCAGATAGATCGATACCCATGTTACGCAACTGCCTCCTCTTTTTCTTCGTATGGCAGCGACGAGAACGGGCTATGCGGCGTTGTG
>Ga0315288_10000846_pt1 | contig 38918 bp, 23 predicted proteins | sample YL17G11_20_MG_FD_203454 | JGI IMG/M metagenome (GOLD analysis project Ga0315288, IMG submission 203454) | Sediment microbial communities from Yellowstone Lake, YNP, Wyoming, USA - YL17G11_20 | ecosystem: Environmental > Aquatic > Freshwater > Lake > Sediment | place: USA: Wyoming | collected...
CTGACGAACACGGCCAAAAAATACAAAAGGCAGCCGAGGAGAAAGGATTAAAACCGCAGGAATTTACTGACCAGATGGTTTTACAGTTTAAGAATCTCTGGGAAAAATTAGATATTTCTTATAATGATTTCATCCGTACTACTGAGGTTAGGCATACCAAAACAGTACAACGTGTTTTAGAGATACTTTACGAAAAAAAGCAAATATATTCAGCGAAATACGAAGGCTGGTATTGTACGCCGTGCGAGACTTTCTGGACGGAAATGCAACTAGTAGACGGTAACTGCCCCGAATGCAAAAGGCCGGTAGAAAAAATTAGCGAAGAAAACTATTTTTTTAAATTAAAAGACCATCAGCCTTGGTTAATTAAATATATTGAAGAACATCCTAATTTTATTAGGCCGGCGATTAGGCAGCATGAAGTTCAGAGTTTCCTGCTCGCAAATCCGTTAAATGACCTTTGTATTTCTCGCCCAAAGAGCCGCCTTAGCTGGGGTATACCTTTACCTTTTAGCCCCGAACACGTTACTTACGTTTGGATTGATGCTTTAATAAATTACATCAGCGCAGTAGGTGAATTTGATAGTACAGGTCGTTATAAATCTGAATGGTGGCCGGCAGATTTACAGTTAATTGGTAAGGATATCTTAAGGCAACATGCAATCTACTGGCCAATTATGTTACACGCACTAGACGAAGAAGAAAAATATCTAAAATTACCTAAAACAATATTTGCCCATGGCTGGTGGTTAATCGGCGAAAGCAAGATGTCTAAATCGCGCGGAAATGTAGTTAACCCAATAGAAATGGTTAATAAATATGGTATAGATGTTTACCGATATTTTCTTTTGCGTGACGTGCCCTTCGGATTAGATGGTAATTTTTCGGAAGAAGCGATTATTAAGAGATTTAATGGTGATCTGGCAAATGATTTGGGGAACCTTATTTATCGGACATTAACGATGGTCGAAAAATATTTCCAAGGAGATATCCCTAAGTTAGATATAAATAAAATAGAAGATGATGATGTCCGGGCTAAAGAGATAAAAGATAAGATTAGGGGTTTATCTAGCGAGATTCGCACGCATTTACAGGCAGGTTTTGATTTTAATTTCAGTTCTGCGTTAGAAAAAATCTGGGAACTGATAAATATGGCTAATAAATATATCGAAGATACAAAACCCTGGAATTTGCTGAAAGAAAATAAAACAGATGAACTCAAAGAATTTATATGCGTATTGATTGAGGTGATAAGAAAAGTTGCCGATGAAATTTCGCCTTTTATGCCAAATACTGCTAAGTCTATTCTAGAACAGATAGGTAAAGATACAATTAAAAAAGGCAAGCCTCTATTTCCTCGTATAGAATAATCCCCATGAACCATAAACCATGAACAATGAACTAATAACTAATTTAATAGACACACATTGTCATCTAGATTTTCCCGAATTTGACCATGACAGGTCGGAAGTTATCCGACGGGCAAAGGAAGAGGGCCTAAGTTACATTATCAATATCGGTTCCAGCATAGAAGGGTCTAGAAGATCAATAGAATTAGCCAAAGAATATGATTTTATTTATGCTAGCGCAGGTATTCATCCTCATGAAGCAGATAAGGTTGGAGAAAAACAAATAGGTATTTTAAAGGAATTGGCACATAATCCAAAAGTCGTAGCTATAGGAGAAATAGGCCTAGATTATTACAGGAATTATTCTAAAACAGAAAATCAGAAGTCCCTTTTTTTAGATCTAATAAAACTGGCCAAAGATTTAGGGTTACCTGTTATTATCCATAATCGCCAGGCAGAAGAAGATGTTCTAAAAATTTTAAAGCAAGCTCTACCTATACGGGCAGTAATACACTGTTTTTCCGCAGATGAGAAATTTTTACAAGATATTCTTGAGTTAGGTTTTTTTGTGTCTTATACCTGTAACGTCACCTATAAAAAAGCGCAAAACTTAAGAGATCTAATTAAAAAGACGCCTTTAGAAAGAATGTTTCTAGAAACAGATGCACCGTTTTTACCACCGCAAGGATTACGAGGTAAGCGCAATGAACCTCACCAGGTAAAGCGTCTTGCTGAGGAAATAGCAGCAATTAAGGGCATTGGACCAGAGAAAATAGCTAGTATTACTACGAATAATGCTAAAGTTTTTTTTAATCTAAAATGAAATCCACTATATCTATTGTCAGATGTCAGGATTATGAATCAAAAAAAGTCTTTGCGGCAACTAAAAAGGCTATAGATTTAATTGGAGGCATAACTAGCTTTATTAAGCCAAAAAGTAAAGTATTGGTTAAACCTAATCTTCTATTGGCAACCGATCCAGCAAGTGGAATAGATACACATCCTGAAGTTGTCCGTGCAGTAATAAAGATTTTAAAAGAAATTAGCTGCAATATTTATCTAGGTGATAGCCCCTGCGTTTGGGGCAATCAGATAGGAAATGTTAGTGAGGTTTATAAAAAATCAGGAATGAAACAGGTTGCTGATGAAGAAGGTGTTCATTTGGTTGAATTCGATAAAAGACGTTGGCGCAAAAAATTTCCTCTGACTACTTGGCTTGATCATTGCGATTATCTTATTTCCGTCCCCAAGTTTAAAACACACGGTTTTACCACTCTGACAGGTGCTATTAAGAATCTTTTTGGCTTGGTCTGTGGCACCTATAAAACCGAATTGCATAAGCAATATTTTCAAAAAGAGAATTTTGCAAAGATGCTTGTAGATATTTACGAGGAGGCAAAACCAGCATTAACTATTATAGACGGCATTATCTCTATGGAAGGCGATGGCCCGGGAACCACGGGGAAATTGCGCCAGCTAGGTTTATTACTTGCTGGATCTGACTGTGTTGCTTTAGATAGTATTTTAGCCATCATTATGGGCCTGGATCCCTTGGAGATATTGACCACTAGAGAAGCATCTAAGAGAGGGCTAGGTGTAAGCGATATTAATTCCGTTGAGATTATTGGTGAACAACTCAAGAGCGTTATTACAACCCCTTTTAAGTTACCTGCTCCGTCGATAAAAGCCCATATTCCTAAGCCGATTATCGCAATAGCCAAAAAACTTATAAGATATTATCCGTGCGTAGATTGCAATAATTGTATTAGATGCGGCGCCTGTATTCAGGCCTGCCCTACTAAAGCTGTAAGTATGAAGAATAATAGAATCATCTTTGATTATCGAAAATGCACTGCTTGTTTTTGCTGCCAGGAGGCCTGTCCTACTTCAGCAATAAAAATAAAAAAGAGCGTTTTAGCTAAGATGGTTGGCTTATAGAGAGGAGATAATATGCATATCCGAACCATAGCATGGCAACGCGATGCTATTAAGATTATTGACCAGACAAAGTTACCGCAAAAATTAGAATATCTTTATATCAAAGATTTAAAATCTCTTTGGCTGGCAATAAAGCTAATGAAGATACGGGGTGCACCCGCCTTAGGCGCAGCAGCAGGCTTAGGTGTTTATTTAGGTATCAAGCATGCTAAAACAAAAAGTTTTATACCATTTAAAAAAGAATTAGATAATACAATTTCGTTTTTGGGAACATCGCGGCCTACGGCAAGGAATCTCTTTTGGGGCTTAGAGAGGATGCAGCATGCCGCAATAATCAATAAGGATAAAACAATACCCAGAATAAAAGAGATTCTTTTTCAAGAAGCGCAAAAGATAATCGAAGAAGATAGAGCTAGTTGCCGTAAAATGGGCTATTACGGCGCGAAATTAATTAAAAATAACGATACAATATTAACTATTTGTAATGCCGGCATTTTAGCTACCATAGATTATGGTACTGCTTTAGGGGTGATTTATCGCGCTAAAGAAGAAGGTAAAAGGATAAAAGTCTATGCTTGTGAAACCAGGCCCATGCTACAGGGTGCGCGCCTGACAACCTGGGAACTTAATCGCTATAGGATTGATGTAACCCTTATCTGTGATAGTATGGCAGCAACCTTGATGAGGCAGGGCAAAATCACGAAAGTAATTACCGGGGCTGACAGAATAGCGGCAAATGGAGACAGCGCCAACAAGATAGGCACCTATAATTTAGCCGTATTAAGCCGCTATCACGAAGTTCCTTTTTTTGTAGCTGCACCCGCATCCACTTTTGACCTTTCCATAAAGTCAGGTAAAAGTATTCCTATTGAACAACGTAGTCCAAGAGAAGTAACGGAGCTATTTTTTAAGCTCCCTATCGCAGAAAAAAATATCAAAGTATTTAATCCTGCCTTTGATGTTACCGATAATGCATTAATCACAGCTATAATTACTGATAAGGGCATCATCCGCCCGCCGTATTTTAAGAATATTAGGAAAATAATTAAAAGCTCAAAGCTCCAAGCTCCAAGCTCCAAATACAACCATAATGGCTAAAAATATACCAATAACTAAAATAGGTGAATTCGCTTTAATCGAAAGGTTTAGAAAGCAGCTTAAGACTGATTCCTCGGTAATTGTAGGCAGCGGCGATGACTGCGCGGTTTTAGAGTTTAACCGGGATAGCTACCTTTTGTTTACCTGCGACACAATAGTTGAAGGTATAGATTTTACCGGAAAAACTCCGCCGTATCTCATAGGTAGAAAGTCCCTTGCTTTAAGCTTAAGCGATATTGCTGCCTGCGCGGGTATAGCGCGTTATGCATTAGTAACTCTTGGGTTACCTAAAAAATCATCTTTAAGAAAAATAAAAGAAATATCCCGGGGGATTTTTGATTTAGCGAAAAAATATCAAGTAAATATTGTAGGCGGAGACGTAAGCTGCGCCAAGCAGTTATTTATTGATACCAGTGTCTTAGGGACGGTAGAAAAGAAATCTTTAGTTTTAAGAAAGGGCGCAAAAAAGGGGGATATAATTTTTGTCAGCGGGAAATTAGGTGGGTCTATAAAGGGAAAACACCTCAAGTTTACGCCCCGCATAAAAGAAGCCAGATTTTTGGTAAAAAATTTTAAGCTAAATTCTATGATTGATATTTCTGACGGCCTCATTCAGGATTTAGCGCATATCTTAAAACTAAGTCGAGCTGGCGCCTTTTTATATGAAGAGTTAATTCCTTTGGCTAAACAGGCCTTTAATATCGACGATGCGCTTTACGCAGGAGAAGATTTCGAATTGCTTTTTACTTTGTCTCTAGGGCAAGCACGAAAACTTAATGCCATGAAGAAAAAATTTCCTTTTTGGCCTATCGGCGAAATCGTAGAGCAAAAATACGGCCTAAGATTAGTGGATAAAAAAGGCAGGGATAAAATATTAAAAATAAAAGGATTCAGGCATTTCTAAATTATGCAGATAATCTCAACCGCAGAGCAGGCTACTTTAAAAATAGGCAAGGCCTTAGCTAAAAAATTAAAAAAAGGCGATATTGTTTGTTTATTTGGCCAGTTAGGCTCAGGCAAGACCGTTTTAGCTAAAGGGATAGCATCAGGTTTAGGCATAGATAAGAAAAATATTATTAGCCCTACCTTTGTCTTAATCCGCGAATATAAAAAGGCAAGGCTGCCGTTTTATCACTTTGATTTATATAGATTAGTTAACCTGCGGGAAATTCTGGCATTAGGATATGAAGAATATTTAGAAGCAGGCGGCTTGGTATTAATAGAATGGGCAGATAGGTTAAAAGGTTACTTGCCACAGGAGTATATAAAGATAGAGCTTATCATAAAAAATGAAAAAAAGAGATTATTAAAGTTTTCTGCTTACGGAAGGCGCTATAAGGATTTACTCAAGGCATTTATGCAGGACATTACAAAAAATAGTCGCCTCTAATTTCGACATATTGAAAGGTTTGACCAGGTAACCGTCAGCCCCTAATTCCATAGCTTCTTTAATAACCCTTTCTTCTCCCAAGGCAGAGGTCATAATTACCCCTATGGTTTTATCCATATCCTTTATTCTTTTTAAAACAAGCAAGCCGTCCATTCCCGGAAGGCGGATATCTAAAAAAACGACATTGGGTTTATTGGCCTTTACTTTCGCTATTGCTTCTTCTCCGGAAGAGGCGGTATCTACACTGTAGCCTTTTCTTGAAAGATATTTTTCAATTAATTCCCTGCAGTCTTTTTCATCGTCCACTGCCAAGATGTTTATATTAAGCACAGTTTCTTCTTTAATTGGCAAGGAAGCGGGTTTCTCTCTGAGTATTTTAATAATATCCTGGATAGTCTGGACTCTATTTTCGTTTTCTTCTAAAATGATAAACTTGATATTTTTATCAATCGCTTCAATTTTTTCTTTAACCGTTTGGTTGGCTATGTCAAATACCGTAGGGTCCACGAGAATAAAATGAGGCCTCTCTTTTTTTACAATCTCCATGAGTTCGCCATGGGTCAATACCGTAGTCACCTTATAGCCTAAATCGGAGAGTATCTCATAGAGAATGCTGCGGGTTTCTGTGTTATTATGTGCCAGTATGATATATTCAAACATAGATAAGATTATATCATTTTTTATAGGCAATGTGCAATATTTTAAAGTTCTGGAGATTGACAGACCAACTTAATGATAGTAAAATGAAGCATAATGAAAATATTGGCTATTGACACCAGCACAAAATTTTTATGCCTGGGCCTATCAGATAATACAAAAGTCTATGAATATAAATTAGAGGTATCTAGGCTGCTCTCTACGGTAATTATCCAGACTATTAAGAGGACACTTGATAGCTTGGGTTGGAAGGTATCTGATATTGACTATTTTGCCTGCGGCCTAGGGCCTGGGTCATTTACCGGTATACGCATTGGTGTAGCTACCATAAAGGGGTTGAGCTGGCCTTTGAATAAGCCGGTATTAAGCATAGCTACCTTAGACATATTAGCTAAAAACGCCCAATCACCAGAGTCCTATATTATGCCTGCGGTAGATGCAAAGCGCAGCCTTATTTACACCAGTGTTTATAAAATGCAAAATAAGAGTTTAAAAAGATTAACTCCTTATGCGCTTTTAGATAAAGAAAGGTTCTTAAAAATAATAAAAGAAGACTCTGTTATTTTGGGGGATGCCGTTGGTTTATATAAAGATGATATTTTAAAAACCAAAAAGAAGGTTACAATTTTAGATAAGGATTATTGGTATCCGCAGGTTTTTCATATTCTTGAGCTGGCAAAAGAAAAGATTAAGAATAAAGAATTCAGTAATTCTATTAATATTAAACCCATTTATCTTTATCCCAAAGAATGCCAAATAAAAGTAAAAAGTTAAAACCAAAAAGTAAAAATATGGATAAAGCCAAATACATAGGCTACCGGCCTACCTGGGCAGAGGTTAACTTAGGCAACCTCCAATATAACTTTCAGCAGATAAAAAGGCTGCTTGCACCCCATACTAAAATCATGGCCTGTGTGAAGGCCGATGCCTACGGCCACGGTTTGGTTAAAGTATCCAGAAAATTAATCTCTTGCGGCGTAGACTATTTAGGAGTTGCTTCTATTGATGAAGGCCTTTGCCTGCGTAGAGAAAGAATAAATGCCCCTATTTTAATATTGGGGCTTTTGCTAGAAAAAGATATCGGGCCTTTATTTGATTATAACCTCACTTCCACTATCTGTACCGATGATTTTGCTATTTTCCTAAATAACGCTGCCCGTAAAAGGAAGAAAATTATTAAAGTGCATATCAAGGTAGATACCGGGATGGGTAGGCTGGGTATTTTACATAAGGATGCCCTTGGATTCATCAAAAAAATCCATAAATTAAAATTTTTAGATATAGAGGGGGTATTTACCCATATTGCCTGTGCGGATATAAATAGAGAGTTTACTCTGTATCAGATCAAGATATTCAGGGACCTGCTAGCGCAGCTAAAAGAAGCAGGCATACATATTCCTTTAATTCATGCAGCAAATAGTTTGGGGGTGATTAATTATAAAGAGAGCCATTTTAATATGGTCAGGCCCGGTTTAGTAATCTACGGCCTCTATCCTAAAAGAGGCCTGGATATAAATTTAAAACCGGTATTAGCCCTTAAGACTAAAGTTATTTATTACAAAAAAGTCCCGCATAAATACGGAATAAGTTACGGGCATACTTATGTTACCAAAAGAAAGGCTACTATCGTAACTTTACCCATTGGTTACGGCGATGGCTACCCGCGTAATTTATCCAACCGCGCACCGGTTTTAATAAGGGGGAGGCGTTTTCGTATCAGCGGCCGCGTATGTATGGATCAGATGATGGTAGATGTAAATGATTTTCCCGTAAAAATAGGGGATGAAGTAGTGCTTATTGGTTTTCAAGGAAGAAAAAGAATTACTGCGGAAGAATTAGCGCAATTAGCCGGAACCATTCCTTATGAAATCGTCTGCGGATTGGGAAACCGTATTCCGCGGATATATATTTAATTATTAAGGCTGTTCGAATATCAGGTATAAGCTAAAGGAAAATACGACTACGTGGCTTAAGGAAGTTGCTATCAGGGGTTCCAAGACACCGGCTTTACCTAAAGCAATACAGACTGCATTGAAAACATAATATAAGAATCCTATCGTCATTGCCAGGCCCATTGCAGATAATCCGGTCGCGCGTTTTTTCATCCTTAAGGAAAAAGGTATACCAATAAGCACCATAATCAGGCTAGTAATGGGCATAAAATATCGTTGGTAAAGGTCAACTTTGAGGTTCCTCAAAGCTGTGCTGGCGCCGCTTTTAGATAATCTCCAGATATAATCGCTAATTTGGCTGATATTCATAAATTCCGGATTCTTTCTTTGGTTTAAGAATTCCCGCGGGGTTTCGGATATGGGCATTATTTCTTCTTCGGAATAACGCGGCTCCTGTTTAATCTGCCCGTTTTCGTCAAAATCATAAGTAATCGCCTGATAAAATCTCCAAAGGCCGTCCTTGTAGATGCCTTTGGCGGCAACTATTTTGCTGGTAAGGCTTTGATGTTCGTTGTGCTCAAGGACGACGATACCCTCCATGGTATTTGTTGGGACAACGAATTTATTGATGAAAAAAAGCCGGTTTTTTAAGCCGTACATCGAGAGGTTCTTCACAGCTTCTTTCTCTTTTTCCATTACCTTTGTTGTATCCACTCCCATTCTATCCCGCATCTTTTGATTCAGGCTCCAGGAGTCCGGGACGAACCTATCGTTTACGAAAAATACGGTGGTACAGATAAGGATACTGAATATAATCACGGTTTTAGATATCTGTAAGATACTCAATCCCGATGAGCGCATGGCAATAATTTCGTTATCGCGGTTTAATTTTCCGAAAGTATATAAGGTCGCCAGGATACAGGCGATAGGGGCAAGTTGCACGAAGATTACCGGGATATAGGAGAGATAATACGGCCGTAAAATATCCATGCCCACATGCTGTTTTAAGATATCGTCTAAATTAGCAAACACGTCAATAATAATATATAGGAAAAGGAAGGAAAAAAAGCAGCTAAAGAATACGCTTAATACGGATTTTAGTATATAACGGTCTAATATGCGCATAGCCTATAGGTAAGAAACGCCCCTAGTACTGTAAAGATAATATTCGGCAGCCACATGGCAATTGACGGATTAACCGCCCCGTGCAAGCTTAACCCTTGAGCGCCTATCAAAAGAAGATAATATAATCCTACGATTAAGATAGCGATACCCAGATTTATGGATTTTTCCCTCCGGCGGGTGATGATCGCTAAAGGTATACTGATGAGTATAAATATTAATGCAGAAAATGCTATGGCTAATTTTGTATGGATTTCCGTAATCAGAGGCGCGGGGTCGATATTGTCTTTTTTCAGCTTAGTTATTTCCTGTTTTAACTCCGCTATAGTCATATCCTTAGCTTTTTTTCCCACATTGTCTTTATTCTGGGCCTTGGTCACATTTAAATTCATAAAATAAGTCTTAAAATTTAGTTTGAAGAAATTAGTAGGGTTTTCCGGGTCCGGTTCATCAGAGGTGCCGTCTATCAATTTAAATTTTACCATGTTCTTTTCCGGTATAGAGATAAATTCCCCCCGTTTTGCTACAATGGTACGGGTGGGCTTACCCTCTCCTTGCGGCTCATAGATACGCACATTATAAAGTTTATTATCTTCAATACGGTAAATAAAGATGATATATTTTTCAAAAGAATCAATAAATATCCCCGGCTCTAAGTAGGCCGTAGGATTTTTTATTCCTACTTCTACTAAGGTCTTACGTGTGGCAAAGTGCGCATAAGGCACAACTCGGTCGTTAAATATAACCAAGGTAAGGCTTAATATTAAACCCACGATTAAAAGCGGCAATATCAGGGTAAATAGGTTTACTCCGCTTGCCTTTATCGCCACTATTTCGTTATCGCTAGAGAGCCTACCCAGTGATAGTAATACTGCAGCTAAGGCTGCGATGGGAATCGTATAGGTAAGCAGGGCAGGTAGCATAAACATAAATAATTTTCCTACGCTAAAAATATCCACGCCTTTATTTATCACCAACCCTGCGATTTTCACCATATTACCCAGAATCATAATAAAGGTAAGCACACTTAAAGCCATAAAGAGCGGCCCGATAAATTCTCTCAAAAAATAATTTCTTAAAATTTTCATATTTTTAATTAGCCAAAGTTAATACAAAAACAATATTTGCTCCGGCCTCTTTTAAAGTAAAAGCAGCCTCTGAAGTAGTAGCGCCCGTAGTAAAGACATCGTCTACCAAGAGGATGTTTTTATTTTTCATATCATGCCCGTCATCTACAGAGAAACTCTCTCTAATATTTGATAGGCGTTCCTTATCCGATAACTCCGTCTGGCTTTTGGTATTGCGAATACGCTTTAAGGCGCCAGGCAAGATAATTCTCTTAAATTCTGCGGCAATATAATTACTTAAAAGTTGAGCCTGGTTGAATTCTCTTTCGCGTAGCCTACTTTTATGTAATGGTATAGGAATTATAAAATCCATAAGTTCTATGGGCAGGCTGTATTCCTTAATAAAATCAATCATAAATTTGCTTAAAGGTAAGCCCAGATAATCTTTATTATTATACTTAAATTCATAAATTAATTTTTTCATTATGCCTTCATAAACACAAGGGCTGAAGGCACGGTCAAAATAATGCTCTCTTTTTACGCAGGATGGACAGATATTCTTCGTAAGATTATTCGCGTTTAGGTGCCTGCCGCAGCGGTAGCAAAAAGGGGGCAGGTTCCTTTTGGCCTTTTGCCAGCACTCAAGACAGACAAAATTATCTATCGTGGGCTTATTTTTCAGTTTAGTTTTGCAGGCATTGCAGGTGGCCGGATAAATAATCTCTGCTATTGTTTTTAACAGGCTCTTTAACATACGTTTATCAATGATAGCAATTAAATCAGGGTTTGTCAATCTTTCCACATGTAAATGGGGTCAGAATTATTTTTTTCCTAAAAATGCGGTCAGATGAAAAAATAATTCTGACCCCATTTACTGCTGACCCCATTTACTGGCCGAACAATAGAATTGACAAAGACCCCTGGGAATAGTAAAATGAAACTGTGATGAAAAAAGAGAATATGCAAAGATTGAAGAAGAGATTACTTACGCTATTAAAGCAAAAGGCCTTCAAAAAGGGCAAGTTTGTTTTGTCTTCCGGTAAGACCAGCAACTATTATCTTGACGGAAGATTGATTACTTTAGATGCCGAAGGCGCATATTTGATAGCCAGCTTAATTTTAGATATGATAAAGAGAGATAAGATCGATGCTGTTGGCGGGCCGACATTAGGCGCAGATCCTATTGTAGGGGCATTAGCTGCTTTAAGTTACATTAATAAAAAACCCTTAAAGACTTTTATCGTCAGGAAAACTCCCAAAACTCACGGTATGAACCGGCAGATAGAAGGCCCGGCCTTAAAGAAGGGAGAGAGGGTAGTATTAGTGGATGATGTGGCTACTACGGGTGAGGCATTAATGGAAGCAAAACAGGCTTTAAGCGTAACAAGTGCAAAGATAGTAAAGGTGATTGTCGTTGTAGATAGATGCGAAGGGGCAAAAGAAAATTTAGCCAAGGAAGGCCTTAAATTAGAATCGATATTTTCCCGCTCAGAGATTATTCAGGAGGCGGGAATAGCAGATTTCGGTATTTAAAGTGAATGCAGCCGTTAATAGATGCACAAAAGAATAATAGTAGTAGGCGCAGGGCCTGCCGGAATGATGGCAGCTATCCGCGCAAGCGCACTCGGTGAAGAAGTAACCCTCATAGAAAAAAATCCTTACCCCGGGAAAAAACTGCTTCTTAGCGGCAAAGGCCGTTGTAATCTTACCAATGCCGGCGATTTAAATTCCTTCATAGAAAGATTTTCCAAAAACGGCGCATTCCTCAGAGATGCCTTCCGGAAGTTTTTTAATATAGATTTGATGCAATTTTTCCAAAAGCGCGGCCTAAAAGTAAAGGTAGAAAGGCAGCTGCGCGTTTTTCCGGTAAGCGATAGATCATCCAGCATCGTAAAAATATTGACCCAAGAGCTTATAAAAAATAAAGTTACATTTCTCTATAAAAATAAGATAAAGGATATATTCTTGCAGAACAACCAAGTCAAAGGAGTATTGCTGGAAAACAATAAAATAATTAGGGCAGATAAAATTATTTTAGCTACCGGAGGCTCATCCTATAGTTTTACCGGTTCAACCGCAGAAGGAATAAAGATTGCCGGAAAGTTAGGCCACAATATTACGCCGCTTAAGCCGGGCCTGGTGCCGTTGGAGGTAAGGCAAGAATACCCTAAAAGATTGGAAGGCCTGACCTTAAAAAATATCCGCCTGAAGTTTTCTAGCGGCGAAAAACAATTAATTTCGGAAATAGGAGAGCTATTGTTTACTGGAGGAGGTATCTCCGGGCCCTTAGTTTTATCCTTAAGCAGCAGAATTTTGGATTGGTTAGAAAAAAGCAAAAATATTTCTCTAGAGATAGACTTAAAACCAGCTGTATCTAGCGAGCAGCTTGATGCGCGGCTGTTGAGGGAGTTTAAATTGAATTCCAAAAAAACGCTCAAGAACATACTAAAGAGTTTGTTGCCGGTTAGTTTAATAGAGGTGGCGCTTGGAATAATTAATATACCAGCTGATAAGAAAGTCAGTCAAATTGGCCGAGAAGAACGTTTTAGATTAGTCTCATTGCTTAAGGGCTTACATTTAGATATAATATCATCACAGGGTTTAGAGTTTGCTATGGTGACGCGTGGAGGAGTGTCTTTAAGGGATATTAATCCCCGTACCATGGAGTCGCGTATTGTGAAAGGATTATATTTTGCCGGTGAGATGATAGATATAGATGCAGATACCGGAGGTTTTAATTTGCAAGCGGCGTTTTCTACCGGGTATCTGGCCGGTGAAAGCGCAGCTATAAATTAGGGACGGTTCTCAAGATAATCGGGAAGTGTCCCCTCTTAGGGGACACTTCTGCTTTGAGTTGAGAACCGTCCCTACTAAAGATGAGAAAAATATATTTGGCTTCCGGTTCTAAGGCGAGGGCGAAACTTCTTAAGGCGCTGGGCTTTAAATTTAAGGTTTTGCCGAGTAAAATTAAAGAAGAAAGAAGGAAGGGTCCTTTATCTTATGCGCAATTAGTCAAAAATAATGCTTTAAGAAAAGCAAAAGAAATAGCAAAAAGGGTAAAAAGCGGTATTATCATAGCAGCAGATACTGTTACAGTCCAAGACGGCCGTATATTCGGCAAGCCAAAAAATTTAAGGGGTGCTCGGCAGATGTTAAAAAGATTATCTAGAAAACCTCAGTGGCTTTATACGGGTATTTGTGTTATAGATAAAGACAAAAATCGCCAGAAAACTGCTTATGAAAAAACCAAAATTTATATGGATAACCTGGCCGACAAAGAAATAAAAAGTTATTTTGCTAAAGTTTCACCTTTAGGCAAAGCCGGCAGCTTTGATATACAGGGTGAGGGTGCATTTTTTATCCGGCGCATTGAAGGCTGTTTCTATAATGTGGTAGGTTTACCCTTAAGAAAGCTGTACCGTATATTTAAAGAATTAGGAATAAGCGTATTTATGCTTTTGTTTTGCCTTTTGCCTTTTGCCTTTTGCCTTTTAGTATCCGGCTGTTCCCCGGAATATAACATTGTCACCGGCAAAGAAGAATCTTATTATTACAGTACGGATCAGGAAGTAGGGATGGGCCGCAATATTGCCCGGGAAGTGGCAAAAAAATATAAAAACGTAGATGATCCTTTAATACAAAAGAGGGTGGAGGATATCGGCAATAGGTTGGTAGTTGTCTGTGATAGAAAAGACATAGATTACCGGTTTACAGTTTTGGATGATGAGGATATAAATGCGGTTTCTCTTCCCGGAGGTTTTGTTTACGTAAATAAAGGATTAATTGATAAAGTGGCTAATGATGATGAATTAGCCGGGGTGTTAGCCCATGAAATAGGGCATATTGTTGCCCGGCACAGTATTAAAAAATTGCAGGCACTAAACAGCTATTCAATTTTAAGAATTTTAGTTGCCGCCGCACCCCAGTCAGGCGCAGTAGGCGCAGCAGCAGATACCGCTTTTACCGAATTGATATTAGGCTACAGCAGGGAGGATGAGCTTCTGGCGGATCAATTGGCAGCGCGCTATACGAGGCTCGCCGGCTATGACCCCCGCGGGATTATAAATTTTTTAGAACGCCTGCAGGTGATAGAGAAAAGGAAGCCCTTACAGCCCAAGATATATTTTAAAACCCATCCCTACGTACCCGACAGAGTCCGCGTTGTAAAAGAAGAGTTGGGCGAGAAAATCGGCTTTAAAGATTATATAAATATAGAAGAGACAAAAGGTCAATAATCCCTTCCTTATCGTAATAATCCAGGAAATTACATTAGATTCTTCGGCTATCGCCTTAGAATCAAGAAAAAGTTTCATTAATGGAAAACACACCACGGGCAAGCCCGTGGTACCTTAATAAACCCTTGACATTATAAAGCAATGTCAAGGGTCATCCGCTGACATGTTTAAGGATTGCCCATACAGTGACATCCCCTTAAAGCAGTTTCTTCTTCGCATTCCTCTACACCCATTAGCGTGGTCTCCTGCGAAGGCGGATGAAACTTTTTCTTGACAAATCTGGATTATATGGTATATCTGAGAGTTATGGTAACCACCGTAACTCTTAAGGGATAATCATGATAAAGGCTATTCATAAGAACTCTTTAATCTCTGCTAAAGATATCTCTGCCAAATATAAAATTACTTACCAGACAGTAAATCATTATACTGATTTTGGCCTGCTTCCGGTGTCATTTAAGAAGGGGAATGTACGTTTCTATGATAAAAATTTGGTTAAACGGCGCTTCAGAGAGATTACGGGTTTAATTCATGAGGGTTATTCCTTGCGTTTAATCAGAAAGAAGTTGATTGGTATCTAAAATAAAGATGGCCAAAATAAAAAAGCGGGGAGGATTGAATCCAAAGCCTAATTTCGCCTCCAGAAATTAGGCTTTTTTATTTTATTAGGGACGAAAGATGAGTTATTTCAAGGTTTTAGGATTAGATAAGGAGCCATTTTCCACCAGCCCTGACCCGCATTTCTTTTATCAATCTCAGGAACATCAGGCAGCAATTACCCGGGTTATGATTGAAATTCGCTTACGTAGAGGCCTAAGTGTTATTTTGGGTGATATCGGCATCGGCAAAACCACGCTTTCCAGGAAACTCTTCCAGATGCTAAAGGAACGTCAGGATATAATTTTCCATATGATTTTAGACCCTACCTATGATACAGAAGAACTCTTTCTAGAATCCCTGATCCGCACCTTCGCGATAGAGTTAGTGAAACAGCCTCCTAATCTGCTAGATTACAAAGAAGCAATAAAAAAATACCTTTTTTTAAAAGGAGCCGAAGAGAATAAAACCATTGTGCTTTTAATTGATGAAGCGCAGAAATTAAACGCTTTATCTTTGGAGGTGTTAAGGATTCTTTTAAATTATGAAACTAACGAATATAAATTATTACAGGTGGTGCTGCTTGGCCAATTGGAACTCTTACCGCGCCTACGCGAAATAAAAAACCTTATGGATAGAATCAGCTTGAAATATATCATTAATCCTTTAGATGAAGAAGAAACCAAGGAGATGATAGGTTTTAGGCTTCAGCAGGCCGGCTATAACGGAGGGGTTTCTTTGTTTAGCGCTGATGCCATGGCCGAAATATACCGCTACACCCAAGGCTATCCGCGCAGAATTGCTATGCTCTGCCATAATGCCTTAAAGTCATTGGCAATGGAAAATAAGCCCGTAGTTGACGGCTCATTAATACGCGATTTAATCAATAGAGAAATAAAATAAAATGCCAGAAAATATTACCCCGGAAGAAAAATTATTAAAATTAATTGAGAATCCGGCTACGGCAAAGCCGCCGCGAAATTCCGCCAGAAAGCTGCATTTTAGTTTTCAAGCAATAAAGAGCAGCTTTAAAGCAATAAGAAATATAAAGATAGGAATAAGCAGCCAAAAGATAGAGCGCTTATTTAATTTGCGGTCTATAAATCAATTATTAATCGTTACCTCTTCACTTTTTAGCGTATACTTAATTTTTGATTTTATAAAGGCCAAGCCTAACTTAGATATGCTCAATTTTGGGCAGCGGATAAAGCAAACTAAAAGTGCAACAGCTTTAGTCAGTAATAACTTCACTCTCAATGATTATTTAAGCCAGATTAAGAAAAGAGATATTTTTCATTTTATACCTCTTAAGAAACAAGAACCGGATAATGCAAAGGAAACATTAGCCTCTTTAATGAATAATTTAAGATTAGTAGGGATTATCTGGTCTAGCAAACCACAGGTAATGATTGAGGATAAGCAGGAGAATAAGACCTGGATTCTGAATCAGGACGATGAAATACTAAAAGTCAACGGAAAAATAAAAATAAAACAGATTTTTAAAGACAGGGCTATCTTAAGTTTTGAAGACCAAGAGATGGAGTTGATGTAGATGAAAAGTCGCAAGTCGCAAGCCACAGGCCGCATGGCTTTTTTAATAGTCTTAAGCGTAGTACTTTTTATTTCTTTTTCTTTTGCCCAGGAAGCAACGTCTTGTAGCGGCAGCAGTACCGAAAGAATCTCCTTAGATTTAAGGGGAGTAGAAGTTATTGAATTGTTTAAGCTTCTATCCGTTAAAACCGGATTAACTATTGTGCCGCAGCCGGGAGTAAAGGGAAGAGTTAATCTTTTTCTGAACAACGTCTGTTTTGAGGATGTGCTGGATATTATCCTGGTTACTTATAGCCTTGCCGCAGAAAGAAAAGGCAATATTATTAATATTATGACCGCAGAACAGTTTTATAAGATTTACGGCAAAAGATACGAAGAGAAGCGCCAGATGGCTACCCTTAAATTAAATTACGCAAAGCCGGCAAATGTTTTTAATACCCTCAGCCAGCTTAAATCTGATATAGGAAAAATTATTGTTGATGAATCTACTGCTACGGTGATATTGATAGATATTCCGGAAAAATTAGACCTGATGCAGACCATGGTCAAGCAGTTAGATCAGTCGCCGGAAACCGAAGTTTTTGGCCTAAAATACGCCAAGGCCAAAGACTTAGAAACCCAGGTATCAAAGGTGCTTACTACCGGCCCGGGAGAAGTAGCTATTGACGAACGGACAAATAAAATGATGATTGTGGATCTGCCGGATAAAATGAGCAGGATAAAGCGTATGGTCAGGGCCTTTGATGAAGAGCCTTCTCAGGTGCTTATTGATGCGCAGATTATTGAATTAACTTTAAATAAGCAATTTCAAAGGGGGGTTAGCTGGGAAAAAATATTTAGAAGCCTGAATGGCCTGGATTTTAAAGGGACATTTTCTTTAGGGCTCACCGGAAGCCGACAGGAAATAAGTGTGGGAGTACCAACAAATGATTATAATGCTATAATGCAGTTATTGGAGACATACGGCCGCACTAATATATTGTCGCAACCGCGTATCACCGCTGTAAATAATCAGGAAGCAAAAATTTTGGTGGGAGCCCGTGAAGCCTATATTACCCAAACCTTAAGTACCGCCACCAGTGCCACTACTACAGCAGAGTCTATTGAATATGTTGATGTGGGGGTAAAGCTCAATGTTACTCCCGCTATTTCCCGCGACGGTTTTATCACCATGAAAATAAGGCCGGAAGTTTCTTCGGTGAGAGAATATCTTACTACAAAATTAGGAAGCCGTATTCCTATTGTAAGCACCTCCGAAGCAGAAACAGTGGTAAAAGTTAAAGACGGGGCAATGGTGATGCTCGCCGGCCTGACTAAAAAAAGAGAACAGGAGGATAGATCCCAGGTTCCGGGTTTATCTAAAATACCTATAATAGGGATATTTTTTGGCAACAAGACAACAGGCAGTACGGATCAGCCCGAGGCGACAGAGCTGGTAATTTTGCTTACTCCGCATATTGTCTCCGGAGACTTTATTCGTTCTGCTGAATTGGAACCCAGAGACGTAGTTTTAAAAAAAGAGCCTAAGGGGTTAAGGGAAGAATGAGTAGAAAAATTCAGCATTCAAAATTCAAAAATATTTTTGTTTCAGGCCTCAGGCCTCAGGCTTCAAGTAGTATAGTAGCTTGGCTAGTAATCTGTAACCTGTGGCTTGTAGCTTGTAGCCTGCAGCCAGATTGTGTTTTCTCTCAGGAAACTATTCCTTCCGAGGTAACAACAACTTCTACCAAACCCGAATTAATCTCTTTAGACCTAAAGGGTGTAGATATTCTCGAAGTCTTTAAGTTGCTTGCCACAAAGACAGGTTTAAATATTGTGCCGACAAAAAATGTCACCGGCCGGATTAACTTATTTATCAATAATGTTTCTTTTGAAGATGCGCTGGATATAATCCTTAACAGCAATGATTTGGCTGCCGACAGAAAAGGCAATATCATTAATATCATGACTGCTAGCGAATACCAGGCCCTTTACGGTGAAAAATATCAAGAGAAAGGCCAGGTGCTAAGTTTTAAACTGAAATATGCCAAGCCCAAAGATATACTGGCTGCTTTAAATAATTTAAAAAGCGCAATAGGCAGAGTAATTGTTGATGAAGCTAGCGGCACAGTGATTTTGATAGATAATCCGGAAAATATCAAAGAAATGCAAAAGGTAACCGAAGAGCTTGACCAGCCGTTAGTTACTAAAGTATTTGATTTAAATTATGCCAAAGCTGAAGATGTAGAGGCAAAACTTACTAAGTTAGCAAGCAGCACTTCCTTGACAATCCAGGTAGATAAGCGCACTAACAAAGTTATTGTTACTGACCTGCCGGATAAAGTAAAAGAGATGAGTAAAATGGTAAAGGAGTTTGACGAGCCATCCTTACAGGTGCTCATTCAAACAGAGATCTGGCAGCTTTCTTTATATGATAGGTTTAAAAGAGGCATAGATTGGGAAAAGTTATTCAAAAGCTTTTACGACCTTGATTTTAAAGGTAAGTTTCCTTTGGGGCTGGCAACAACTGCAGTGCGCCAGGAGGTTTCTATAGGCAGTGTTCCCCAGGATAAATTTAATGCTGTTTTTCAACTCTTGCAGACCTACGGTAAAACCGAGATTTTATCGCGGCCGCATATTGCCGTCTTAAATAACGAAGAGGCCAAAATCCTCATAGGTTCAAAAGAGGCCTTTATTACCGCCACAGTCAGCCAGGCAGAATCTTCTACCACCACTGCAGAATCGGTCTCTTTTATTGATGTAGGGGTAAAATTAAATGTTTCTCCCAAAATTTCTAAAGACGGCTTTATCATCATGAAGATAAAACCCGAAGTTTCTTCGGTAAGAGAGACTTTAACCACTACTTCCGGCACAAAGGTACCGATTGTAGAGACTTCAGAGGTAGAGACTACTGTGAAAGTCAAAGACGGCACTACCATTATGATTGCCGGGTTAATAAAGGAAAAAAGGACCGAAGACAGAACTGAGCTACCTGTATTATCTAAAATACCTCTATTAGGGTGGCTGTTTGGAAAGCTAGAAATAGGGCCGTTAAGCGAACCGAGCAGGAACGAATTAATAATTTGTATTACCCCCAAGATTATTACTGGAGAGGGGGGCACTTTAACAGGAAAATAAATGGCCCGAAAGGCTTTGCTTGTTATTATATTTTTGCTAGTGATTTTATATGCCATAGGCATAAGCTGGCTCTTTTTGGATACCTATAATAAGAATAAGCAATTATCCGAAAGCACAGAAGAAAGTTCCAGTTTTAAAAAGAAATTGCAAGAAGAGCTTTCAGCCTTAAATTTATCGCAAGAAGCCTTGCGCAAAGAAAATGAGCAATTAAAAAGCGACAGTTTTAGTTATCTAAAGAAACAGAAAGAATTGGATGAGGCTATAGAAAAATTAAGTGCTGAATTAAAAAAACGTATTACTAAAAATAATGATTTAGAAAAAGAGCTAGAAGCAAAGAAGGGGGATTTGCAAAAGTTAAAAGCAGAAAATGAAAGGTTAACTAAAATTGATGAATTTAGCAGTAGTATTCAGGTCAAGAAACAGCAAGAAAAGATTATAGGCCTAGAGAAAGATTTAGCCGGCTCTAAAGAACAAGCAAGAAAACAGGAGGCGCTCTTACATTATAATTTAGGGGTGGCTTATACTAAGGATAAGAACTACGAGATGGCCTTAGATGAATACCGCAAGGCCCTAAAGCTTAACCCTAAAGATCCGGATACTTACTATAACTTAGCCATTCTTTATGATGATTGTTATAAAAACCCAAAGCGGGCAATTGAAAACTATAAGAAATACTTAGGGTTACGGCCAAATGCCCCGGATTTGGATGAGGTTAAAGAGTGGATTTCGCGCTTGGAAAAGTAGCTGTTTGACACTAAAATTTAATGTCTGACACTTGAAAAAGTGGGTTTTTTATGCTATACTCTCTATTAGAAGACAGAAAAATAGGTTTTCCGAGCCGCCATAAAGAGTGGCGGACTCGCCAAGCAGTGTGGCGAGAAAGGCAAACCCCGAGTGATCGGGGGGCGCAAAGCCGATGGGTCCCAAAAGGAGCAAAATGAGGACAGCCAGGTTACCGAAGAAAACGAGCGAATGTAAAACCCAAAGGATTGTGCCTTTGGGTTTTTATTTTAGAGGGTGGTAAAGATGAGAGAGCCCAGGGTTTATTCAAAAGAAGCAGTTTATTACACTACCGCAAAAGTAATGAACAACGAATTGCTATTTCGCAATGACGCGGATTACGCATATTTTATGGAAGTGCTGCGCAGCCGCAAAGAAAAATACAATTTTATTCTTTATGCCTTTTGTTTATTACCCGGTCACTATCATCTTTTAATAGAAACCAAAGATAAAAATATTTCCAAAATCATGCAAGCCATTAATACCAGTTACAGCCTTTATTTTAATAACAAATATAAACGCCAAGGCCATCTTTTGCAGGGCCGTTTTGGAATGCAGGCCGTGAGTAAAGATGCCACGCTTTTGGAATTAACCTGCCAGATGCATTTAAATCCTTTAAAGCTTGGCTTGGTAAAAACAATAGAAGAATACCGTTTTAGCAGTTACCCGGAATATATCACCCAAAGCGAAAATCCTTTAACTGACTATGCATTTGTGCTTTCTTTTTTAGGGCCGCGAGAGGCCAAAGAAATATTAAGGAATAAATATAAAGAGCTGATTAAAGAACAAGCATATAAAGAGCCGGCGGGTATTGTGGCGCAGGCCGAAGAAATCATAGAGCAAAGAAAAATGAGCCCGCGGGCATTAATTGGAATAGGCTCAGGATTAATGATTGGCCTAAGCCTGGCGCTGTTTATGTTAAGGACCGCCGCATTTAACAAAGAGATTAGCCATCGCCGGACAACAGAAAAAGAGAAGAGCAATATTGCTAATCTTCCTGATGGCTTACCCGGTATTATCACTGATCAGAATCAACAAAAGCAGGCATGGGAACTATGGAAAAACTAAAGATTGCCACTATATGGTTATTGGTCTTTCTTTCCTATATATATATAGGGATAGCCTGGGCAGAGCCCGATGATAATACAAAAGTTTCTTATCAGGTATTTTATTCCGGTAATGACGGCGGACCGAATTGGCGGATACTTTCTACCACTATTGGCGTAAATAAGAAAGAAGGCGAGAGAAGATTGGCCATTGATTTAGGCCCGGCCGGCACTTTAGATTCAGCACACGCCTTTAGCCAGAGCGTAATTAGAGAAAAGAACGGCTATGTAATGTATTACGGCGGTTACGACGGCAGTAATTGGCGGATATTAAGAGCGATATCAGTAGATGGCATAAATTGGATGAAACAGGGGGTATGCCTAAACTTAGGACCGGCAGGAAGCTTTGATTCAGTACATATACTTTATCCTTACGCCATAAAAGAAAGCGGGCTTTATAAAATGTATTATGCTGCCTTTGACGGCTCCCATTGGCGTATTGGTTACGCGGTGTCAGGGGATGGAGTTATTTTTAAAAACAGGCAAGCCGTATTAGATGTAGGGTTTTCCGGAGCTTTAGACTCTGATTATGTACACACCCCGGTGGTGATTAAACAGGGCAGTGTCTATGCCATGTATTATGCTGGTTATGGCGCAACCCCGCGTGCCTGGCGGATTATGCGCGCTACTTCCGTCGACGGAATAAACTGGATAAAACAAGGCTTAGCCCTGGATAAAGGTAGCAGTGTAGAGCCGGACTCCAATAATTTACTTTGCGGCTCGGTGACATATTCTTACGGATTATATAGGCTTTGGTATTGGGCGCAAGGAACTCATTGGCGTATTCTCTATGCCATTTCCAAAAATGGTATTGACTGGGAGAAAAAAGGTATTATTATTGATTTAGGTCCAATGCGTTCGTTAGATAGTAGGGGTTTGGTGGTGCCGGCAGTAGTTAAAGAGGCTGGCAGTGAACAGGAAAAAATAAGATGAACAGGCTAATTAAAATCACAAGACAAGGAAAGGTGATAGGGCTGATAGTAGGCCTGTTGGCATTAGGGGCTCTTGTATTTTTGGGAGTCTTTGCTACCTTTAACGAGCTCAAGGCCAGTAATATCTCCAGGCAAAATCAGGCTGAATTAAAATATGGAACAAAGACCCCTGCAATCTCTAAGAATGAAGAACTGATAAAATTTGCCGAAGGATTTTTGCCTGCTCCTGTAGAAGGGACACTTAAGGAAGAGAATGAACTCTATGTATATAAAAGACCCTCGACACAAACCCAGCAGCCTCCAGATATAAGTCAGAAAGACAAGCCAAAAGAGATAACCAACGATACGCTTGGATTTGAGGCGATATTTTCTAAAAATAAGGCGCGCGTCTGGTTGAGTCGCAGTGATTCTGCCTTTGGCATGGGCATGGAAGCTTTGATGACCAGTTTTTACTCTTACCTAAAGAATGGCCGAGTTATCTATACGACGCGTGGTGCAACCATAGTCTATACGCCACTAGATAACGGTATCAGAGAGGATATTTTAGTTGCCAATGCCAAAGATTTAGCCCGGCTTCCTTTGCTTTGGTTACTGGAATTAGATAGTCATCTTGAGGCCAGGACTGAGCCCGACGGTGCAATAGGTATTTATGGGCCTGAACAATATCTCTGGGGTAATATACAGATAGGTGATGCGAAGAGCGCGGAATTGATTGAAAAAGCAAGACAGAACGCTGCTAAGAACACGCTTTTATATCAGATTCCTTTAGCGGTGGTCAGAGAGGCTAATGGTAAAGAACACAAGGAGATGGTGAGTTATAAACTGGAGGGAAAGAAACTTGCTTTAGGGATTAAGGGATATAAAGATTTATTATACCCGATTAGTATAGACCCCAACATAACAATTACCGATAAAGCGGATTTTACTTACCCTGGTAATGATGAAGGGATGATTTCTTGGTCTACTAGCCAGATTACGCGAGCAACGGCCGCAGGTGGAGTAGTCAGTTGGACTGCTACCACCTCTTTTGCTACGGCAAGGTGGTTGCAGGGTTCCGTTGCCTATAATGGTTATCTTTATGTTATCGGGGGGCAGCAGGGTTTGAGTGGGGCTGTTTTTTCCGACGTCCAATATGCGAGCATTAGCTCCAACGGTACCCTGGGCAGCTGGACCCCTACCACCTCTCTTCCTACGGCAACGTCTGATCTCGTCTCTGTCGCCTATAATAGTTATCTTTATATTACTGGTGGGTACTGGACTGCTGGTGGTGTTGGTGGGGTTACTTCCAGCGTCCAATACGCTAGCATTAGCTCTAACGGTACCCTGGGCAGCTGGACCCCTACCACCTCTTTTGCTACGCTAAGGTGTGCTCACGCCTCTGTCGCCTATAATGGTTATCTTTATATTACTGGTGGGTACTGGACTGCTAGTAGTGTTGGTGGGGGTCTTTCCGACGTCCAATACGCTGTAATTAATGCCGACGGCACCCTGGGCAGCTGGACTCCTACCACCTCTTTTACTACGGCAAGGTGGCGTCACACCTCTGTCGCCTATAATGGTTATCTTTATGTTACTGGTGGGTACTGGACTGTTGGTGGTGTTGGTGGGACTCTTTCCGACGTCCAATACGCTAGCATCAACTCTAACGGCACATTAGGCAGCTGGGCTACCACCACTTCTTTTACTACGGCAAGGTGTGCTCATACCTCTGTCGCCTATAATGGTTATCTTTATATTATCGGCGGGGACACCACTAGTGGTGCTGTTAGTATTACTGACGTCCAATGTGCACCGATTAACGCTAACGGCACCCTGGGCAGCTGGACCACTACTCACTCTCTTAATGCGGTAAGGGACTATCACACCTCTGCCGTCTATAACGGTTATCTTTATGTCATTGGTGGTCTTTCTCCCGGTAGTAGTCTTACTTCCAGTGTCCAATACGCTAGCATTAGTAACACCCTTACCAATAATGACGGCACAGTAGGCACTTGGTCCTCTACCACCTATCCTACGACAAGGGCGGCTCACAGCTCTGCCGCCTACAACGGCTATCTTTATGTTATGGGTGGGTATAATGGTAGCAATGTTATTTCCAGCGTCCAATATGCGAGCATTAGCTCCAACGGTACCCTGGGCAGCTGGACCACTACTCAGTCTTTTAATGTGGTAAGGAATTATCACACCTCTGCCGCCTACAACGGTTATCTTTATGTTATCGGGGGGGCTACTTCGGCTTCAACACCAATAACAAGCCAGTTATCCAGCGTCGAATACGCTAGCATCAGCTCTAACGGCACCTTGGGCAGCTGGACTCTTACCACCTCTCTTACTCTTGGAACGATATGGCATAGCTCTGTTGCCTACAACGGCTATCTTTATGTCTTGGGTGGGTATACTAGTAATAGCAATGTTACTTCCAACGTCCAATACGCTAGCATCAGCTCTAACGGCACCTTGGGCAGCTGGACTCCCGCCAACTCCTTTATTACACCAAGGATCTGTCATAGCTCTGTGGCCTACAACGGTTATCTTTATGTCATGGGGGGGAGCCTTTATTCCAGCGTTGAATACGTCTCCATCAGCAGCATTGACGGCTCATTAGGTACCTGGAGTATTACTAACTCTTTTAATACGGCAAGGTGTCTTTATAACTCTGTCGCCTATAATGGTTATCTTTATATTATCGGCGGGGACACTGTTAATTATTATGGTTCGTCTCCTACTTCCAGCGTCGAATATGCTAGCATCAGCTCTAACGGCACCCTGGGTAGCTGGACTTCTACCACCTCTCTTACTACGGCAACGTCTAAGTACGGCTCTGCCGCATACAACGGTTATCTCTACGTCATTAGGGGGACTGGTGGTGGCGTGCAATACGTGGCACTCAGGACCCCCGCGCAAAAAGGATATTACTCCCGGCTGATTGATTTAGGCAGTGCAAGTGCTGAGCTTCATTCCGTGGTGGTGAATTGGACTACTGCCAATAAAGGCACAGTCAGGTTACAATACCGTTATACTCCCTACGGCTCAGTTAACTTTACCACTGAAGGTTCGATAAATGAAGTTACGCGAGGTTCTACGGTTAACTTAAGCGATGTATTAGGCCGGTATTTGTGGTTAAGGTTGACCTTAGATGATACCTATGCGGCTTTAATCAGTCCCACTGCCACGAATCAGCGCGATGTTACAGATATTACTGTAAGTTACGACAGCGCAGCTCCGACACAACCTTCTAACTTGTCTATTACTTCACCACCGACAATACAACAACGACACGACCTTAGCTGGACAGATAATAGTGATAGCGAAGAGGGATTTGAGATCGGCCGTTCAACTAATAGTGGTTGGACAGATAATTATTTTTCCTGGACTGTGATTCCATCTACGCTTACAGCACCACAGACAGTAACGGCAACCGATACCTATTCCTTAACCCATAATACCGCATATTATTACCGTGTGTGTGCATATAATACTGATTCTTGGACTACGGTAAGTTCTGCTTGGACCGAGGCGACGACGGATAATCCCAAATATACCTTGGCCGCTAATGCCAATGTGAGTTGGACGAGCAACCCGGGAACCATAAGTAATGGCGTTAATGATTTCCTTCTTGATGGTACGACTACTCCTCCGACTATTACCTGGAGTAATGATGCAACATTTGGCTCAGGTGGAGTGGACCATTATCACTATCTTTGGACCACTGCTGCATCGTATAGTGTTACAGGTACCGAAAATGAGTGGACAACCGGAACCCTTTCCTGGAGTGTTACGGACACCAATACTTATTACCTCTATGCTAAGGCCTACAATGGCGATGGTGTGGCCGCCACTAGTAACGCAACCTACGATTCAGTTGCTTATAGAATTGCCTTAAAACTTACTACTCCGGATGGTGGCCAGAACTGGAGTGTAGGCAAGGGCTCTACTATTCAATGGACAAAGAACAGCAGTTTGAGCGAGAATGTAAATATTCTTTATTCTCGGGATGGCTCGAGCTGGACCGCGGATGATTCTGCTTGCTGGACAATTGCCACTAATCAGAGCGGCACAAGTTATCTCTGGACGCCTATTGGGGATCAGATTTCTAGTGGCCTAGGCACTGCCAAGATTAGAATTCAAGGCGATAGTCACCCTTCGCTGCAGGATACCTCGACTACGGGCTTTACCGTGCGGGGCATACAGCTCATCTTGCCCGATGGTGGAGAGACTTGGGAAGAAGGGAGCCAGCATCATAAAATTACCTGGACCTCTTTAGACTTAACTTTGACCAATACCCTAAAGATTGAATACTCTACGGATTCAGGCACGACCTGGACTACTGCCAAAGACCAAAATGATAGCAATCTGGATGCTGTGGCTTTAAGTGAAGGAACGACGGGCAAGGTCTGGAAGATACCCGCTGACCTGACTAATGGCAGCAGTATCTTAACCAATTGTAAAATAAAGATTAGCTATAATCTCGATACCGATATTTCTGATAGCTCAGATGTTGTCTTTAGTGTCGAGCCATATCGCATGACCCTGACTGCGCCGACATCTCCATTTACCTATATGGTAAATAATAATTATCCCACCGGGGTTACTTGGACCACTAAATATTTTTCTGATACCTGGACTTTTATTTTGGATTATTCTAGGGATAGCGGTAATAACTGGAAAGACATGGTCAATGGCACAACTGGCCAATCTACTACAGTAGGGGTGGGCTTGGGTAATCTTAGTCGTTCAGGAACTTCTCCGGATTATAGTTGGGCTTATTCCTGGACTATTCCGGCAACCGAGACTGCGGCAACAGGCACGGTTAAAGTGAGGGTGAGACACCAGCTGAGCGCAGATGGGAATACGAGTACCTGGACGCTGACATCAGGCCTGGGCAGCTTTAGTTTACAGAATGTGTCTGTAACTTCACCCGGAGATGCTGAAGCTAATCTTAATTATCGCTGGATAAGAGGAGATGCCGAGACTATTTTTTGGTCAACTGAAGGGTTAGCCTCTCAGAACTGGACGATTGAGTGCCATTATTATTACGGAGATCCACTTGTAGAATACACCAAAACCATTTTTACCGATAATAAGACTTATGATACCTTTGACGGGACTTATTATAATTATTCTTGGAGCTGGACAGTAGCAAATGATTCTGCGGCTCAGACCTGGACGCAAAATTCGGATAATGCCTGGATAAAGGTTTTTGATGCTGCAAATAGTTCGGTTACCGGTAGAGGTCCGGCGAGTGAAGAGGCATATTTTAAGATTGTAGCAGTGCCCACAATTTCTATAGCTGAGCCCACTAGTTCTGATGCCTGGTATGTAAACACCGGAAATGATTCCATACGTTGGAACTTTGGTTCACCCTGGGGAGATGTCAATAATAAGACCGTAACCTTACAATATTCTACAGACTATCCTAGTTATGCTACTTGGACTACCATTGTGGATAATGCTTCCAACCCTACAGAAGGTACCTCAGCCACTACTTATTCCTGGACTATACTTTATAGTGTGCCGGTTTCTAATAATGCCAAGATGAAAATCTGGGACAATGGCCGCACCGCCACGACAGATACTACCTCTTGGACATTCAGGTTACTTGAGCCCAGCATTAGCGTTACTTCGCCTACATTGGATGAAGAACGGTTTGCCGGAGTGCAATATACTATTGCCTGGACTTCCACTCCTGGCGTAGGCGGGACTTCTTTAACTCCAAGTGGAGATAAAGATAAGATAACTATTACTTATAATATTCCCGCTGATGGAATAAATTGGTCCCCAATCACTGCTGCCGCAGCACAGCATCAGGACTGGACTACTCCGGGCGGAAATTATGCCTGGACAATAGATGACACGGCCTTAGATGGTGTTACTGATACCGTTAGCTTAAAGCTGGTAGATAACAGCCGCACAGCTACCTGGACCACCAAGCAATTTAAAATTGTTGCCCCTAAGATTTATCTTCAGACACCTGTAGGTGGTGAAACTTGGCGGGTAGGCAAACAATATAATATTGAATGGACATCTACTGTTGGCGTGAGTAGTTCGGTGAAATTAGAGTATTATAACAGTGGCACTAGCACTTGGACAATAGTAGATAATCCTACTGGTGGTAATGTTACGCATACAGCCGGCGGCACCACCAACAGTTACGGCTGGACCATACCTAATATTGCACCTGATGAAACAGGGTTTACTCAATGTAAGATTAAGATTACGGATAATAATCGCACTCAAACCTGGACTGCTTCTACAGCCGCCACATTATTTAGTATCTCAAGGCCCGATTTTCCCATTAGTGCACCTGCCGCTGGGGTTACCTGGAGAAAGGGCCAGACCCAGACCATTACTTGGACCAATGAAGGCACAATCAGTAGTAACTCCGCGAATTTAGATGTTTATTATTCATATGATGGTGGCACATCCTGGACTACTATTGACGATCAAGGGACTTACTCTGGTAGCCCGCCCAGCTCTTTTACTTGGACGATAGGGACGGGAACAAAACCTACTGTTTCTACCTCTGCGGGTGCAAAGATAAAGATTCAAGATAATGTTACGCCTTCGGGTAAGGGTGAGACTACTTGGACGTTTATTTTAGCCAAGCCACAGCTTACTTATAATAATACCACTGTTTCCGGAGCCACCTGGACTTTAGGTACAAACCATACTTTACAATGGACCACCGAAGGCCAGATTACTACTGTAAGGATTCAATATCGGCCTGATAGCGGCTCTTCTTGGACCACCATTGATGAGACGACTGGCAATAATACTAGCGCCACAGGAGATTACACCTCTTATTCTAAAACCTATTCCTGGACTATACCTAATAACGATACCTATTTGTCCAATGGTCAAGGCCAGATAAAGTTGACCTCTCTTGTTCCTAATGATCCCTTGATTAACTCTACTTCCACCGCATTTACTGTTGCTGTACCTTTGTTTACTAATATTCAAGTTACCCAGCCCGACTATAACCCCGATGCGTTTTATGTGGGCGATACCACAGATATTTCCTGGACTTGGGTAGGGAGTCTTACTGCAAGCGGGATAAAGGTTTCTTATTCCACAGATTCGCCTAGTTACAGTACTTGGTGGACTTGTTCAGGTGCTGAAGGTTTAGCCAACACAACTACCTCTTTTAACTGGACAATACCTTCGAATGCAGTAAGCTCTAATGCCACTAAGATAAAAGTTGAAGATTTGGGCCGGTCAGCAAGCATAGGTATATCTTCTACGTTTACAGTAAGTGCCCAGCCGACATTGACGATTACCCCTCTTTCCGGGCAAGATAGCGGCAATTGGAGAGTAGGCAAGCCCTATACGATTACCTGGACAGGTTCAGCGGGTATAAATACTGATAGTGTAAGTATTGACTGGTCTACGGCTGATTATTCGTCCGAATGGTCAAGTATAGCTACGGGTCGGCCTACGAGTTCAACCTGGACCTGGACCGTTTCTCAGGCAGCCTTGGATGTGGACCATACTTCTGTCTTGGGCCAGATAAAGATTAGCGATGCTACACGCGCAGCATCAGGAACCTTAGTAGATGTCTGGACCGTAGCTAATTTTAATGCCGTTAACCCAGTAATTACGATTAGCGCCCCAACTTCTAGTACATATTGGACTTATGCTGGAGCAAACCAGAATATTACCTGGTCAACTGATGGTGGGGTAAGTTATGTTAAGATTTATTATGACCCGCCAGGTAGTGGAACCTGGACACTTCTGAATACCTCAGCTAACTGGAGTGTAGCCAATACCTCCAACGGCACAACTAATTATAGCTGGACCATTCCGGATAGTATTGGTTCAAATCAGATAAGGATAGATGACACTACGCGTTGGACTACTACTACAACTACTTCCAGTAATTTTAGTATTGTGGGTGGTGTAACCTTGATTACACCATCGCTTTCGGATATTGTTTTGGTAGCCACTGACCCCTATACTGTCACCTGGACACATACAGGGACCTTTAGTCCTGTGAGACTCCAGTTTTATGATAGCAATAATAGCGCTTGGTATGATATGTCTCATACTTGGTCTGTGTCTGGTAACTATACTGAGGTTCCTAATACTGATAGTTATTCCTGGACTCTGCCGAGTATTAGTAGCACAATCTCAAATGCTAAAGTCCGGGTTTATGACCCGTATTATGATTCCAGGGTTATTGATGAATCTAATAATACCTTTGAGGTTGGGCCGGAGCCGACCTTGACTATTACCGCGCCTACAGGCACACCTTCCTGGACTGTGGGAACAGGAGGGCATACTATTTCTTGGACTGCTTCATCTAATGTGCACGATGATATCACTATAGAGTGGTCTGCTGCAGGTGTAAGTTGGACAACCATTGCCGAAAACAAACTTAGAGGCTATCCCACAGCTGCGAGTTATTCTTGGACCGTACCGCAAGCAGCATTAGCAGCTGCTTCTTCATCTGGAACTCTGCAGTTAAGGGTAAGGGATGCAAGTCGAGCTGCAACCCAGATGACCAATGCGCCAGCAGTGAATATCTATCCTCCGACGATTACTGTAGGAACTATACCGAGTGTTTTAACCGTGGGCAATACCCAAGCCATTACTTGGACAAACATCGGACAGGTGGGAGACAATAACGGCGGTAATGTGCGTTTGGTTTATTCTACTGGCACAGACTTTAAGGATCCCCTTGATGGCGATACATACGTTTCAGGTAATACAAATACTTATGTGACTGTAGCAGCCAGCGCCGGCACCTATACCTGGACTGTACGCGATGATGCCACTTCAGGCTCTACTTGTGTGTTTAAAGTTATTGATGATACCCGTCCGACAATTGCCTCAGGCACATCTAATAATTTTAGAATTCTGCATGGCGCAATTACCGTAACCCAGCCCATTGGCGCAGAGACCTGGTATGTGGAGGAGGCCACTCATCCTGTTACCTGGACCTATCTGGGGAATATCGGTAATGTTAAGCTGGAATATGCGACTGATGGTGCTACCTGGACAGTGATTTCTGGAGCCAGTTCGCTTTCACCCAGTTTGGGAGGGACAGCTTGGACAAGTTCCGCACCCAATACTGCTGGCAATGGCACCTATACCTGGCCAGCCATACCCAATAATATTTCTGATACCGTAAAAGTAAGAATTAGTGCTGTGGATACGGCAATAGATACTTCAGGAACTTCGGCGAATAATTTCTATATCAAAGGCTCATTTACTACGCCGAGTCCACCGGCTACTAATGCGGTCTGGACGATTAATACGGGTAATGCGATTACCTGGACGAGCACTGGAACCATTGCTAAAGTTAAACTTTATTATACCACTAATGGCGACCAGGGCTCACCCACCTGGACGATTATGGATGCTACCTCTAATTGGAGCATTGCTAATAATGGCCCTGGTCAACCTACGAGCTATACCTGGACTATACCAACTACGCTTACGCCTACAACTACGTCTACTGCCAAGGTAAAGGTGGTGTCTGCTAGTGATGCTAATGTTTCTAAAGAATCCGGCTTATTTAAAATTATCGGTAGCTTCACGGCACCTAATCCGCCAGCAAGTGGAGTAAGTTGGACTTTAGGTCAAGCTAAAACTATTACCTGGACGAGCACTGGAACCATTGCTAAAGTTAAACTTTATTATACCACTAATGGCGACCAGGGCTCACCCACCTGGACGATTATGGATGCTACCTCTAACTGGAGCGTGACTAATACGCCTAATCTTGCCACGAACTACACCTGGACTATACCAACTGCTCTTACGCCTACGTCTTCGGCTACTGCGAGAGTAAAAGTGACAGATGCTAATGATAGCGATAATGTTTCTAACCAATCCGCACTCTTTAAATTAGTCGGTGATTTTACTGCCCCTAATCCACCTGCTTCAGGAGTGAGTTGGACAATAGGCACTGCTTGGGCGATTACCTGGACGACTACCGGTGATATCTCGAAAGTAAAACTCTACTATACTACAAATGCAGGTTCACCTACCTGGACACTACTGGATACTTCCACTGGCTGGAGTATTACCAATGGTGCCAATGGTTCTTCCGCTACCTGGACCTGGACTGTAGCTGATGACATCTCCTCCCAGGCCAGAATAAAAGTAGAGGATGCCAGTGATACGGATACTTCTAAACAATCCGCAACCTTTAATATTAAGGGCACATTAGATTTGAAAGCACCCAACGGCGGTGAATATTGGACTATTAGCACGCAGCATAATGTGACCTGGTCAGTTACTGCGGGTTCAGCTTCCATAACCCAGGTAAAGTTACAGTATTCTACAGATGGCGGTACAAATTGGAAGAGTATGGATAAAGTAGCAAATGAGGCAACAACGGTAGACACCTCTGGCTCCTCTGGTTCTTATGCCTGGACTATACCCGATGATTATACTTCTTCTCTCTCTGCGAAAGTGCGGATATTTGAAGCTACTGGTGCAGCAATAAATCCGGAGGTTTTAGCTTTATCTAATGTGGATAGCTCAGACTCTTACTTCCGTATAGATAAACCCGGTTATACCTTCTTACAGCCGGGTAGTCAAAATAGCTGGACAGGTGATAATGCTCTAACACAAGATCATAATTATAGTATCATATGGACAACTACAGGTATGTATTCTAATAATGTGAAACTTTTATATTCCAATACCGATGATTTCACCACTAATTACTGGACTATTACAGCGACTACTGGGAATACGGGTAGTTATTCTTGGACCCCGGATCAGACAGGTTTGAATATGCGCATTAAGATTGAAGAGATAAGTTCTACTCATACTGCCGGATCAGCAATCAGCAATGTTTTTGAAATCTATCCTGAACCCAGTATCACAGTAGATACGCCGGTAGTTACTTGGATAGCGGGTAAGAATTATCCTATTAAATGGACTGCCGTGGGCTTGGTAAGAAACTTAACAATAAAGTACACAGATACAGATGCCAGCACTACTTGGTGGACAATTGCTACGGCGCAACCTAACACTGATGCTGCTGGTGTAAGTGGAGGCTATTATAGTTATTCCTGGACCTTGCCGGCTTTCTATAACGAGACTGTGCATCCTAATTTATTTGAGAATACCACTTATGCCAAGATAAAAATTACCGATGCCACAGCAGGGACAACTGATACCTCTAATAACTTTACCATTGGCATACCCACCATGACCTTAAGCCAGCCGAATGGTAGTGAATATTGGGCAGTAGGTGATACGGCGCAGATTAAGTGGACTTATCAAGGAAGCATCCAAGGGCCGCTTACATTGCAGTATGATACTTCTGCTTCTTCTACCTTTGGTGCACCGGGTGTAAGTGATATTTCTACCAGTGTCTCTAAGACAGGAGGGACTAGTGGCGACGGGACTTATGCTTATAATTGGACAATTCCTTCTGTAACCGCAAGTTCCAGTGTAAGGCTTAAAGTTTTTGATACTCCACGCGAGAATAGTTACGATGTTTCTGATGCGGTGTTGAATTTTCTTACTGCTCCGGAAGGCACAGTAACCTTGCCGACTGCCAGTTCGCATTGGTATGTGGGAGATACTTGGACAATCTCTTGGACTATCCACGGTATTATTGGTAAGAATAGTGCAGGAGCTGATAATTTAGTTATCCAATATTCAGATGATAATTTCACCACTAATAAGTGGACCATTGCTACGGGAGTATCGCGTGGCACAACTCAAATCAGCGGTAATGAGTATAGTGGTAATTATAGCAATTCCAGTAGCCCTTATACCTGGACTATACCTAACGATGCGCATACCTCAAATACGATGAAGGTAAGAGTATATGACCCCGATAGGAGTATTTACTGGACCTCAGCAGCCTTTCCATTAACCGGCGGTTTTCTCTTTAGTTCACCGACAACTAGTAGCACATGGACAGCCGCTACATCCAATAATAATATTATTTGGTCGAATCAGGGAGCTCATGACAGTGTTAACCTACAATATGCTACATCTACGGATGGGCTAACTTATGGTAGCTGGACAACTATCCAGAATTCAATTGTCAATTCTGCAAGTGGCGCAGGGACGATTTATAATAGCTCAACCGGAGTGAGTACTTATGCTTGGACAGTAATACCGGATCCGGCAAGTTCCAGTTATCCTGCCTCCGCTGATCCTAATTCTGGTAATGGTTATTACTATTACTATGTTAAGCTCAAACTTACCGATGCTAACGATAGTACTATTGTTAAGGAAAGCGACCCCTTTAAGATTACTTATTATCAGATTAAGTTCGCTATCACCAATGAATATAATAATATTGTCTCTGGTGCGATGAATTTCCGCGATACAGTCTGGAGTATTGCTAATACTACCGCAACCGTGGAAGCAGGAGGGACTACCTATCAACATAAATATCCTTATGGAACTTACACTACGCTTCTTAACGGTGGTACCGGGACAGACTATGGAAGCGACCAGATTTCCAGTTGGGCAGCAGACAGCAATAAGACTATCTCTAAGAAAATATACTCCAATACTTATTTAGCAACAGAATGGAATGTCCAGTCTAACTTCTTCTACGATGAAGATAATGATATCTTAAAAGTAAACACTTGGCTGGAAAGAAAGGGTTCTCTAATCAGTAATGACGAGAACTTGGGTTTAGGTGGCGATTCTTATGTAAAGATTTATAGTAGTGCAAGTCCCGATGCTGTATTATGGACACTTACAGATAGCACAGCAGATACAACCGGCAATTTCTGGTTTACTTGGACTACTACTGGTTTGACTAGCGGTGTGACTTATTTTGCCAGATGCGGTATTTACTTTAGCAATGAACTCCATGAGAGTGGTGCCACATTTACCGTCAGCGTCTCTCAGAAACTCAAAGAAATCACTGATTTAATTAATACCACTACCTCGGCTATACAGGCTACTACGGCTACCATTTCATCCCAAACCACAGCATTAAAGACTGCGGTAGGAGAAAAGACCGCGGCATTAACGGATGTTATTACCGCTACAGGCCGTGTCTTAACTGCTGCAGAAACAACCATACCTGGTCAGATTACATCAGCGCAGACAGCGATAGTTGACCACTTAGCTAGCGAGATTGAACCACAGGTGCAATCCGGAATTTTGAACCGCGATAATGTGGTTAAACAAGGAGAGACTGTAACTATCCGTTATCGCGGCGTTGCTTCCGGATTATCCCCGACGATTACTGTTTATGACCCTAGCAATACTAAGAGAGTTGATGGTGTTACCATGACTGAAATAGGTACAAGCGGAATATATGAATATGACCTGCCATTTAATTCTAGCTGGGGAGTGGGCGATTACACCATACTTACTTCCGAATCTACCAAAGGCACGCTTGATGCTTTGATTATGACTGCCCAACAGTCGAGCATGGAAGATGTCTATGGCCAGGTTTCGGCAATCTTGGGCACTACTTCTTCCATGACAGATTTAAATAGCACTATCAATACCTTGGATTCGCAGTTAAGCACAATTATTACGGCAATTACTTCCTTGGTGCAGCCCGGCGGTGAAGTTGGACAAGGTATTAGTAAGACAGTAGAACAAAGCTTAGATCCCATTATTTCCGCTTTAAAGAAGGTAGCCGCGGATATGAAAGGTATAGGCGGGACCGAAGGTTATAATTTGGATGATTTATACCAAATCTCCGACAAGCATAGCAAAGACATAAAATACCTTTCTAATAAAACCTTGGAATTGAAGAAACTTTTGGAAATTATCCGGCAATTGGCAGAGAAAAAATTTGAAGAACCGGTAATCAAAACTTGGTATGAGTCAGGCTCGGTAATTTTACGCATTTTGGTTATCAATCCTTCCAAAACTCAAGTGCGTACAATTCCTTTTAAATATAATCTGCCTCGCGAAGTCAAGCCCAATCATATTATGGATAAAGGGGATCTAGAATTAATTTACGATCCGCAGCAGGGCGCTTACGTCGTATCTAAAGATTTAGAGCTTAAACCTGGAGAATCAAAGAGGCTATCTGTAGAGATCGAGGATATCTGGAATATTGATGAAAGAGAAACACGCTCTTTAGAAAATCAATCCAAGAAGTTTTTGGCTATTTTGAAGGATTCTTCTTTCTACGAACGAGCCCAATTTTTAGCCGATAAAATTGATAAAGATTTAAAGGATATTTTAGAGCGTCAGAAGGCTACTGCTACGGTTAATCCCGAAGAGCATATTTCGGTTTACAGGGAAAACACCAGAACTCTGGAATTGGTGAAACAGGATATTCTGGAGATGGAAAGATTATCTACCCAGGTTGGGCGTATTTCGCCGATCTCTACCTGGTGGATGATTATTCTGATTGTGCTTTTCCTCGGGCTTTTAAGTTTAGCGTTTTTCTTTATCTGGCATAAAAAATTAGGCGAGGTAATACCGGAAGAAGAAGCGACTAAAAAAGAATCATCTGGTCGGACCATTGAAGCAGAGAGCCGCCAGGCCAAGGAAGAAAAAAAGATAGATATCGAAGATATAAAAAAGCGTTTGAACGAACCCGGTGAACCCAAGGCCTAAGTTCCATCCTTTTGACCTACTCTTTCCTGCCGCAAAGGTTTGAGAAGTTCTAAAAATCCAGCAGCTACTTTATGGCCCAGAGCAACAGCCCTATCACAGTGCTTAATGGCTAAGGCATAATTTCCCTCATTGTAATAGACTACCGCCAGATTATTATGTGCCGCAGCAAGGTTGGGGTTTATCTCTAATGCCTTCTGGCAGGAAGCAATAGCCTCTTTGTTCTTGCCTGTAGCGGCATACATCGCGCCCAGATTGCTATGGGCCTGGGCGTTGCGGGGGTTGATTTTTATGGCTTTCTTATATGAGGCGATTGCCCCTTCAATATCGCCAGACTTACCGTATAGCTTATTAAGGTTATCGTGCGCCAGTGTATAATTTGGATCAATTTGCATCGCTTTTTTATATGAAGCTATGGCTTCCTTATGCCTATTAATACCTAAGTAGGCATTACCCAAGTTATTATATGCCTCAACAGCGCTGGGATTAAGCTCTATTGTTTTTTTGTACATGGCTATGGCTTCTGCATATTTACCCAAGCTACAGTATTCATTACCCAGGTTATTATAGGTATCAAAGGCAAGGGGATTAAGCTCTATTGCTTTTTTGAACATGGCCATAGCTTCCTCGTGCTTATTAATATCTTTATAGGCATTACCAAGGTTATTATAGGCCTTTGCACAAGCCGGATCAGTTTCTATTACTTTCTTATATAAGGCCATTGCCTCTTTGCCCTTACCAATCTGTTGGTATACATAGCCCAGGTTATTATATGCCTCAACAGCGCTGGGATTAAGCTCTATTGCTTTTTTGTACATGGCTATAGCTTCTTCGTGCTTATTAATATCTTTATAGGCACTACCCAGGTTATTAAAAATTTTTGCACTATCTGGAGCATATCTTAAGGTTCTCTCATAGAAAACTATAGGCTCTTTCCAGTAGTTATTCTGTCCTATGGTCAAATAAGAGTAAATTGCTAAGAGGCATATTACCAAGACCAGGGAGAATGTCCGGAATTCTTTCCTCTGATAGAGCCAACTTAAGCCTTTTGCCAGAATGAGAAAGAATCCTATTGACGGCAGATACAGCCAGTGTTCTGCCATATAGGCGTTGATAGGGTAGAGATTGGACTGTGGCAATAAGGTAATGATGAACCAGGATAGGGAGAAAAAGACCAGTTTATGGGTGTTTCTTATTCTAAAAGTATAAATCAATAAAGAAAATAATATTACCATACCTAATATTGCCTCAGGATCAGTAAGGTTGAATAATTTATTGCCGTATTCCATATGCAGATTAAAAGGTAGCAATATCAGCCTTAGATAATTAGTGAGAGCAACGAAAAAGCCAGGTAGCCGTTGGAGTGAGGTAGTAAGAATAGCGGTAGTAGATTGCAGTATATTAGAGGCTGAAGATTTGAATACCGCCATCCTTAATAAAATATAGATAAAGGCAATACTTACTAAAGATAAAAATTCTCTAATTTTTAGTTTCTCTTTAAAGGTATAGTGGTATAAGAGCAATAATATGGGTAGCATTAAACTACTTTCTCGGGATAATAGCGCTAATATGT
>Ga0315288_10000849_pt1 | contig 38914 bp, 24 predicted proteins | sample YL17G11_20_MG_FD_203454 | JGI IMG/M metagenome (GOLD analysis project Ga0315288, IMG submission 203454) | Sediment microbial communities from Yellowstone Lake, YNP, Wyoming, USA - YL17G11_20 | ecosystem: Environmental > Aquatic > Freshwater > Lake > Sediment | place: USA: Wyoming | collected...
GGATGCGGTAAGCTCCATCGCCATGCTCCCAGCCGGAGCGGAGCACATCCACGTCCGGCGTCTCGACATGCGCGATGCTGCTGCCCTCGGGGCCGCGCTCCTGATGGGTGTAGTCGAACCACCATAGAGGGTTCGGGCACTCCCTCTCGAAGCGGATCGATCGCCGGTGATCCTCGACGAGGATGTACTCACACGAGAGCGGGTCCTTGAACGGGTGCTCCTTCTGACGCAGCTCCATCACGCGCGAGATGCGGGTCGTCCATGGGATGCGTTCGTGGGTCACCAGCACTCCCTGGCTGCACCAGTTGCACAGCCACCACATATCGTAGAGCAGGTGGTCGGTCTTGCTGACGAAGACCGTCCGGGGCGTCCGGGTAAAGTTCCGCCGGTAGTAGTCGGAGATGTCGATGCTGCGCGCGAACGCGACCCTGTGCTGCTTCGGCAGCTCGAAGGCGATGAGCCGCTGGTAGCGCTCGACGAACCGCAGCATCGCCGCATCGTCCGCCGCGCCGCCGCGCGCCCAGTTGCCGATCCGGAAACGGTCAGTCGCCGGCGCGAATGGCGCATCCGGCACACCCCCTTCGGCGGAGACTTGGCCATTGAGGTAGTGAGTGAGGCGGTTCCCTCGCCGGACAACGACGAAGTGCTGCCACTCGCCGGGCGTGAGCTGTGTCGTGACCGAATTCCCGGCCCAGTCCGTCCCTGTGCCACCGATGAGGTAGAAGCGGTTCGTGTCGGTGCCGCTCTGCTCCAGCGAGATGCCGCGGTAGCCTGTGCCGGCGCCGTTGTTGTGGCTCGAGAGCAGGTTGGCGAAGGGGCGCTGTGTGGCTGCCGGCTTCACCCAGCACCCGATGGTGAAGTCCGTGCCCGTCACCGCCACGGCAGCGTCCGTCTCGATGGAGTCGTCCTCACCATCGAGCTCCAGCGCCGTGCCGCGCACGCCCGCAACCGGGCGGGGTTCGCCGACGAAATGCCCGTCCCTACCGTGGCCGGACACGTCCCTCGCGGTCTCGCCGGCAGCCCCATCGAGCGGCCACGCGCCTAGCGCGTCCGGCAACGCGGCGAGGCCCTGGGTCATCAGGCGTCCGATCACCTCAGGCGAGAGGGCGCGGCCCACAATGAACGCGTCGCTGACCGCCCCGGCGAAGTTACGCGGCTCGCCGAGCGCATACTGGAAGTGCGGATTGGGGTAGCCGGCGGTCACGAGGCCATCGTAGAGCGGCACGGCGAAGGCCGGGTGCCCGCTCATTGCGGCCAGGTTGACCAGCTCCTCGACTCCCTCCTGGATGCACGTCTCCGCCGTATCCCAGTCGCCCTCGGCCGCCTTGTAGTGCCAGCTCACCGGGCCAATGAAATGCCAGCCGCCGCAGAAGTCCCACTGGTGCCCGACCACCGTGCTCGTGCCCGTCTGGTCCGCCTTGCGGCAGTCGGTGGGCGACTCGAAGTACGGGAACTCCGGCATTCCCAGCCACGGCTTCGCGTTCGCCTCGTTGAGGCCGCAGTGCTCGTTGACTCCGAGGCGCATGAAGGTCTCGGTGTATCCGGTGTCGAGGTCGTGCCGCATGTCCACCCGAGCCGTGCGGCCATCGCTCGGGTCGGGCAGCAGCTCCCGGACTCGCGCCAGGCCGGGCCCGTACGCCGCGAGGCGCTCGTCGACGGTCATTCCCGGCGTGTCCGGGAAGTGGGGGATGATGGTATCGCCGAAGTGCCGGTGGTAGCCCCGGAAGGTTCGGAACAGCGGGTCATCCTCGCGGAAGCGCTCCACCGGCAGGCGGTAGTCGAGCGGGATGCCTGTGGCGTGCAGCGTCGGGTTGGGTTCGAGCTGCTCGAAGGCGCTGAACCGCAGAACGACCCAGTCATCCTCGACGGCGGAGAAGTAGCGGTAGAACGTCTCCTCGCCGGCTCGCCACCGCGCGAGGTAGCTCCCCGGCGCCTTTGGCTCGTAAGTGCAGGATGCTCGCCCGTCGCGGAACCGCAGGCGGACCGTCTCGGAGGGCAGCTCGTCCAGCCACCCAAGGTCACCGCCCGCAACGAAGTCGTCGCCCGGGTGAGCCCGTTCGAGGTAGCGAGGGAAGATGACGAGGTCCGCTGGCGCAAAGCCCTCGGGCAGGTGAAACTCGAACTCGATGCTCTCGCCAAGCTTCAGCAGACGACTGCTCGTCGTGCACTGGGGCTGCGCGGCTAGGTCAGGGGCCATGGGTGCCTCCTCCGAGGCAGGCGAACCTCCTGCCAAGAAGGACGGCAGGAAGACTATGATCGCAGACCTGGTAGTGGCGCACCACATGGGCACACTCCTGCCGTGAGGGCCGGCCGTTCCTACCCCGCCCTTGGTCCGTGGATGGGCACGAAGGCGGCCCAGTAGTATGGGTGCGCGGTCGCCGGGTCCGCCAGGAGCGCCTCCTGGCCCTTCTTCAGCGCTTCCTCGATCGATGCACTGCCCGGCAGCGCCGAGTACATCGCCACCATGAGCTTCTCGGTGCTCACGTCCGCCACTGGCCACAGGCTGCAGACGACGTCTTGGGCGCCTGCTGCGATGAACGCACGACTCAGCCCGAGCAGGCCCTCACCCTCCACCGTCTTCCCGAGGCCCGTCTGACACGCGGATAGCGTCACGAGCCGCGCGTTGAGGGACCAGCCATACACCTCCTGAGCTGTAAGCACCTCGTAGCTCTTCTCGCCCTGGCCCGCGAAGAGGAGGCCCGAGAACTCCGGGATCTCGGGATCGACATAGCCGTGGGTCGCCAGGTGGAGCACTTCGCAGTTCGCGCCGTCCAAGTAGAACCGCTCCTTCGTGGCTTCCTTGCCTACCGCCAACGACGCCCCCGGGAACCGCTCCGCCACCCTCCTCCCTTCCGACTCCGCGCCCGGGAGGGGAATGCTCGCCATGAGGTCGAGTGTCGAGCTGACACCACCCTCGCCGCGGACCGGCATGTAGGCGCCTCGGACCGGCATGTAGGCCCCGCGAGGGTCCTCACCGGGTATCGACCCAGCGCCGGCCCCCGTGTCAGGCGCCGCGATGACCGCCGCCGATAGCTCCGCCTTCGGCCGTTCCCCGCGCTGGTACAGCGCCACCGTCAGTGAAGGCACCGTCGCCACCGCGAGGCGTTGGGCCAGATACCGGCCGCTCCGGTCACGAAGGGCTGCAAACGGCAGCGACTGCAGCGCGCCGTCCGACACCACCCACAGGCGTGTCGCCCCGGTGAGCACGTTCCCCATCGGCGCGACCAACAGCTCATACAGTGCGGTAGCCTCCGTGGGCACCTGGTCGCTCTTGTCCCAGATCAGGTCGCGGAACCTACCAACGCGTTCCCGCAGTGCCGGCCCGGGCTCTTTGAGGAAGGCCACCTTCGCCGCCTGCCCGCCCCGCACGCCTACCACGGTGACGCCGTTGCCCGTGAGCGTGTACTCCAACACAGCCAGGCCCGGGTCTTGGGCGAGGATGGCCTGCAGCTCCTCACCGCTCGGCAGCTGCAGTCGCCCCGCGAACTCGTAGGCCGGAATGTGCTCCCGAAGTACGGACTCCAGCGCCGACTCCTGTTGCGCCAGAGCGTCCAGCCGAGCGCGCAGCAGTGCGGTGTCTCCGGCCGGTGCCACAGGCTCCTCGCCCAACGCATCGCCGCCACGGATGGGAATGTAGCAGCCCCGGATAGGAATGTAGCAGCCCCGAATGGGCATGTACGCGCCGCGACCGGGATCGTCCCCAAGCCCCACACCTGCCTCGACACCCGTCGCCTGCTGGAGCAGTGCGTATGTCTCGACGCGGGCGGTCTTGAGACTGGCCAACTGCTCGCGAACTGCGCGGGGGAGGTCAACGCGGACATCCACCATCCGCCACGCGAGCTCATCCATGAGCGACCGTGCGCGCATCCGCTCGCCACACGAGAATGCCAGATCGGCGTTGCCGCGCAGTGCCGCCACCTCGGAGAGGCGTCGGTAGGCCTCCAAGCCGGCCGCGAACCACTGCTGCCGCAGTAGCGGATCGAACGCGAGCCGGTCGCGCTTGGCCTCTTCATCCGCGACGAGCCCGGTGAGCGTCTGCTCCGCCGCCGCGAGGTCGCCGTCCGCCATCTGCAGGTCGGCAAGCTCCTGCGAGAGCCCTTGCTTCAGAACGTCGAGCCCCGCTTCGCCTGCCGCCTTCTGCGCCCGCTCCAGCAGCCCGCGACGGAGAACGGGGTCCTCGGTAAGAGAACAGAGGGAAGCCAGATAGTTCACGCGCTCGCCTGGGGCTAGCCCCGCCCCGTCCACAAGAGTCACGGCCTTCTCCAGCGCAGCTCTGGCCCCTGCGGCATCGCCCAGCATGAGTCGCGACGCCCCGAGGAGCAGCGCCGCGTCGACGCCGTCCGCCGCGGATGCTGCACCCAGAGCGCCAACCAGAGGTTCGAGTATCCCCACCGCCTCTGCCCAGGATTCCCGCGAAGCAGCACCCTGAGCGGCACTCAGGGCGCACCGCAGCATGACCTTCGGGTCGCCCTGGCTAACGGCGACGGCCAGCGCCCGTGCTCGGTCGGCGAGGTCGGTACGGCCCCCTTGCTCCAGGAACCTGGCCGCTTCCGTGATACCCTCGTCGCGGTCGACTGGGTCGATGAACTGGGTCGACGTGCGCAGCAGCTGCATGCCCACGTCCAGGAGAAACGCCGGGCGCTGATCGGGAACGACGTGGTCCACCGAGCCCGCCAGTGCGACTCTCAGCCGAGGGAGCCGCCTTCTGACGACCTCAGCCTGCTTGTGAAGAGCGATCCGACACCAGTGTTCGACCACACGGTGCCGGAGGGCGGCCGGCATGTTCGTCATGATGATCGCGGGGTTGAACGGCGCGATCGCCAACAGGGTGTCCGGCTGCGACCCGATAGCCAGGGCCGCTTCATCGAAGTCGAGCCACCACGAGATCACCGCCCAGGCCTCGTATGGACGGCCCATCGCGTGCGCTTTCCAAGCCCACGTGACGGCACCCGGCCAGCAGGTGGGGATCTCCCGCGGGTCAAGCTCACCGAGAGCCCACTGCGCTGCCGCGCGCAAGGCACCACCGCGCCCGTCCCAGCCCAGAGCGCACCCTCGAGCCATGAGACTCAATGCAGCATTGCGCCTTGCCGCATCGGGCGTCAGTGCGGCACGTATCAACGGGACAAGCACCTCTCCACCCCGAGCGGCCACGAGGTCCGCCGCCACCATGAGCATCCTGTTCACCTGGGCGTCGTCCAGGGATGGGTCAGCCCCGCCTGCCATTCTGGCGATCATCTGCTCAACTAGCTGAATGGCCTCGCCATCGCGTCCTTCGCCATAGGCCTGCCAAGCGGCGCAGACGGTGTCGACGTAGTACCCGGGACTCCCCTGGAGGAAGCCGTAGAACGCGCACATCGCTGCACGCCGGTCCTCCTTCATCCACTCCCTCGCCTGCGCCGCCGCGGCCTCCAGACCCTCCGGCATCGTGCCGGATTTGGCATAGGCGTCGGCGGCTTTCACAGTGAAGTAGATGCCGCGCCATTCGAACAGGATCTCGTGTACCGGCGGTTGCGGGCCGGCCCGCTGGAGGAACAGCTCGCCGAGGGTGTCCCAGCGGCCGGCGGCTTGCGCGGCGGGGACGGCGACATCCAGCATATTGTAGTGGACGTGGGAGTACTGACACAGTCCGGCCTGGGGCGCGACGAGCCGCGTGATCGCGACCATGCCGTCCAGATCCCCATTCCGCGCTGGCCCCTGGAACATCCGCCAAGCTTCCTGAAACCCCGCGGCCGGGTCGCGCTGGAGAAGCTGGTCCAGCGCCGCAAGCCCGTCCCCCTGACCGCGGGATGGAACAGGCAACGCGAGGCAGACCACGGCCGCGAACAGGAGGCCGAGGCGAGGAGAGACGGCCGAGAGCATCGCAGATCCCCCGTTCTGGTGCCGAGCACAGAGCCCCGCAGCAGGCGGACACTCGTGTGACGGGGCCTTCGCCGCGATGCGCGCCATTCCCTCGGGCTCACGCAGGCACAGCGCCACCCGGCCGGGAACACACCGTCTTGGGGACTAGGGGACGGAGGGCCCCGGTGTTGTACCGACGGGGAACACGCCGTGACTTCGTCGGTGCCGTCGCTTCGGCGGCACTGCTCGGCCCGGCCATCGCCCAAGCGCGCGCCCAGGGAACAGGGGAGGGGACAGGGGTGCCACCGAACGTCATCATCATCCTCACCGACGACCAGGGCTACGGCGACCTCGGATGCCACGGGAACCCCGTCATCCGGACGCCGGACCTCGACGCACTCCATGCGGCGAGCGTTTGCCTGACGGACTTCCATGTAGCGCCGACGTGCTCGCCGACGCGCGCGGGGCTGATGACCGGGCGGAACTGCAACCGCACGGGCGTGTGGCACACTATCATGGGCCGGTCGATCCTCCGGCGCGATGAGGTGACGATGGCTGAGGTGTTCCGCGACAGCGGCTACCGAACGGGGATCTTCGGGAAGTGGCACCTGGGCGACAACTACCCCTCGCGGCCGCAAGACAAGGGCTTTGAGGAGGCGCTCATCCACAAGGGCGGTGGCGTGGGGCAGACGCCGGACTTGTGGGGCAACGACTACACGGACGACACGTACTTCCACGATGGGGTGCCGGAACCGCAACAGGGGTACTGCACCGACGTGTTCTTCGATGCCGCGATGCGGTTCATCGAGGACAGCCGCGACCGGCCATTCTTCGCCTACATCGCGACGAATGCACCTCACCAGCCGTACAACATCGCCGAGACCTGGGTGCAGCCCTATCACGATGCCGGCGTCGAGGAGGGGCTCGCGCGCTTCTACGGCACGATCGGGAACATCGACTCGAACGTCGGGAGGCTGATGGCGCACCTGGACGCACTGGGGCTGGCAGAGGACACCATCCTCATCTTCATGACGGACAACGGCACGGGCGACCAGGGCTACAACGCCGGAATGCGCGGGCGGAAGGGCTCGCAGTACGATGGCGGCCACCGCGTCCCGTGCTTCGTCCGCTGGCCGGGCGGCGGGCTGGCGCCGGCGGGCTCGGATGTCACGCGCCTCACGGCACACCTGGACATGCTCCCGACGCTCGCCGAGCTGTGCGGGCTCACGCTGCCCGACGGCGTGCGCCTCGACGGGGTCAGCATCGCCCCACTCCTCCGTGACCCCCTGTCCGAGTGGACCGACCGCACGATCGTGGTGGATTCCCAGCGGGTCGAGCATCCCGAGATGTGGCGCGCATCCGCCGTGATGACGGAGCGCTGGCGGCTCATCGACGGCAAGGAGCTGTATGACATTCAGGCTGATCCTGGGCAGGCGACCGACATAGCCAGAGCGCATCCCGAGGTCGTTGCGGAGCTTCGCGCCGCATACGAGGCATGGTGGGAGGACGTGTCCTCGCGGTTTGGCGAGTGCTGCGCGATCGTCGTCGGCTCGGAGCGGGAGAACCCCTCGCACCTCACATGCCATGACTGGCACGAGGCCGACTGCCCGTGGAACCAGGACATGATCCGCGAGGGCAATGTCGCGAACGGCTTCTGGGCGATCGAGGTCGCCGCGGCCGGCGAGTACGAGGTCTCTCTCCGTCGCTGGCCCGAGGAGGCCGACACGCCGACCAACGCTGCGGTCGAGGGCGGGGTCGCCATCCGCGCGACGGAGGCACGCCTGAAGGTCGGCGACGTAGACGTACGGCAAGCCATCTCCGAGGGGGCAAGGGCTTCCGTGTTCCGCGTCTCGCTGCCGTTGGGGAAGACGACTATGCAGACGTGGTTCACCGGCGATACCGGCGAGGACCGCGGCGCATACTACGTCACAGTACGCCGACTACCGGCCTCGCCCCTGTAGCTTTCCGTGGCTGGCGCGGAGTCCGGCCCCACAGGACCCGTCGTGTGCCTGACGTAGGCCCAAAGACTCCGGGGGCCGCGGTCGCGCCGGTGCTCCACTCATCGTCAGACCGCCTGCTCCCCCGCCGCCATCGGTCCCTCCGCGTCCAGCACGGCCGCCATGCGCCCCTCGACCCAGCGGCGCCAGTCAGCGGGCGATGGCGACGTCGGGAGGGACTGCCGCACCTCCTCGATCATGGCCGTCCCCGGCTCCGCGAGCGCCAACCTGTTGAGCGTGCCGAGCAAGCGGACCTGCCGCCCCATCTCCCACTCCGCCCCGCAGGCGGCGCACCCCACTCGATCCCTGGCACGGCCCAGACGCATGTCCCACCAGATCTCGCGATGCAGGCAGAGGGGGCAGCGCGCGAAGATGGACAGCAGCGCGTCATGGGCTCGGCCCTGTCTGTCCCCGAGTATGGCGACCGCGATGATCGGCGCGAGCAGGAACGGGCTCAAGGGACTGGAGCGCGTCAGTGCGAGGGCGCCGACGAGCACGCCGATGAGGGCGACCCTCAACAGCAAGCTCACCCCCCACCCAACCTGGGGTATCGAGCGCTGCGCGTTCCGACGGGCTACCGCCACCAGGGCCCCCAGACCGGCTCCACTGGCGCTGTCCACGGGCGCTGGGACCGACCGCAGGGGCGGCAGGACCGGGGTCTCCCGGGCGTCCAGCTCCTCGTTCGCGTGGCACCGCACCCAAGACAGCCACTGCGAGGGCTTCCGCATCATCACGAGGACAGGCACTAGGTCCCGATCGGCACGGTCGCCCGCCGCGCGAAGCTGAAGCCAGTCCACTGTCCGAGCAGGCCAGGAACGCCACCCCAGGCCCCACTCCGCGCCACAGGCTGGGCAGTCCACTCCTGGCGGCCGCCGAAGCGGTGGCATGCGCCACGCGGTTACGCTCGGCGGAAGCGTGGATGCCTGACGCCAGTGCAGCGGGCGGCGGAGGCACAGAGGACAGCGCGCGAACAACTCCCCGAGCAACCGATCCGTCCGACGTCGCGCGGCTGCGGCAACGCAAGCGGCGACGCCTACGAGGAGGAGCACCCACGCGTGAGAGTCCAGAATGACGAGCCATACCGCAATGCTGGCGAACTGCACCCACTCGTCGAATGCCGGGGAGGCCGCCGCAAGGGCTACCGTGGCGCAGAGCAGAATGCGTGCCACGACCCGAACGACCTGGCGTACGTCGCCCATGGTGTTCTCCCTCGCACCAGGCTGCGCCGTTTCGTCAGCTTCAGGCTTGCTCCTCAGTCGGGGGCGCTGGCTGAGCAGCTTGGGCGGCGATCTGTGGAACGCGCTTCACGAAGTCCGCGAGGTTGATGCCGGACAGGGCCTCGAGGATCGGCGGGAGCTGGGCGATGATGGCGGTGACGTCACCCGTGATGCGCGACGCGCCGACGCCAGCCCCGTCGCCCGTGTTGACCATCACGATGCGCTCGGTCTTTGCGAGAGGCGCCGCGATGGCGCTCGCCACGCTCGGCAGCACATCCACGATCTTCTCGACGATGGCCGCCTGGTTGTAGCGGGACCAGGCTTCGGCCTTCCGGAGCATCGCCTCGGCCTCGCCGGCGCCCTTGGCGCGGATGGCCTCCCCGTCGGCCAGGCCTCTGGCCTTCGCGACTTCCGCCTCCGCCAGGCCCTTTGCCTTGGTTACCTCCGCCTCCGCCAGACCCTTCGCGCGCAGGGCCTCCGCCTCGCCGATGCCCATGGTGCGCGCCGCATTGCCCCGGCCTTCGGCCTCGGCCTCGAGGCGCATCCTCTCGGCGGTGGCCAGCGTCTGGATGCGGTAGCTCTCGGCGTCCGCGGGACGCTTGACGGTGGCCTGAAGCTCACGCTCCCGGCGCTGGATCTCCGCGTCCTGAACGCCGATCTGCGTCTGTTTGTCGATGACGCTGACCTGCACTTCCTCGCGCTTGATCTCCTGGTTGGTCTTGTACTTCTGGAGCTCGTAGGAGAGGTCGGCTTCGGCTTGCCGCTGCTGGACCGCTTGCTCGTACTCGGCGCGCCGCATCTTGTAGTCCCGCTCGGCTTCGGCGATCTTCGTGTTCGCCTGGAAGCGAGCTTCCTGTCCCTGTTGGTCGGCGCTGGCCGAGCGGATGTTGGAGTCGCGCGTTGCCTCGGCCTCACCAATGGTGGCGTCGCGCTTCACCTCGGCGGTGCGGGGCTTACCCAGGGCTTCCAGGTAGCCGTGGCTATCGCGGATGTCGCGGATCGTGAATGAGACGATCCGGAGGCCCATGTTCGCGAGATCGCTGGCAGCGACTTCCTGCACCTGCTGGGCGAAGGCATCGCGGTTCTTGTAGATGTCCTCCACGGTCAGCGTGCCGAGGATGGCACGCAGGTGTCCCTCAACCGTCTGGAGGGCCACTGTCTCCGTTTCCTGGCTTGTCTTGCCAAGGAACTGCTCGGCAGCCGTGCGGATCATCTCCTGGCTGCCATCGACCTTGACCTGGGCGACCCCGTCGACAATGACGGGCACCCCCTGGAGTGTGTAGACCTCCGGGGTGGTGACATCCAGGGTCATGATCTCGAGGGACAGGCGCTTCGTGGTCTCGATGATCGGCCACACGACCGTGCCGCCACCCACCACGATGCGCGTTCCGCGCCTGCCGCCGAACACCACCAGGGCCTCGCTGGGACCCACTTTCTGGTACCGGGACGCGCACAATCCGATCAGGGAGACCACAACGACGACGAGTGCTACGGACCCGACCACTACGCCAACATTGGGGGGCATTTGCTAACGACCTCCGATCCGGTGAACGCCGGTCGCATCTCAACAGGGCGTCACCAGTGTTCATCACTCGTCCGACCGGGACCTTCCGCGGCCGAACGCTCACTCGGTGGACGCACCGTCCGACCGCAGGTTGCGCAGACGTTCTTCGACGGCCTCACGCACGAGCAGCGTGCTGCCCATCACCCGGTCGATGCGGACGGTGGCGTGCTTAGGGATGGCGCTCCCGTCGGACGACCGAGCCGGACCGGTATGCCGCCGACCGGCGATGGTGACGGCGACCTCGCCCACCCCCTCGGCGGGGATCGGGGTCTCCACGGTGCCCTCGAGTCCCTCGAGCTCGTCGACGCTGAACCCGGTGGAGCTCTGGGCGTGCTTGTAGAGCGCGTTCAGGGCGAAGAACGCGAGCGAAGCAGCGGCCAGGCCGACGACTGTCGACAGCGGCGCGCTGACCAAGGGTGGAAGGCCGCCGGAGTGGCATGCGATCCCCGACCCGCCAAACATCGTCAGGAACGATGCCAGCACAAACGGGCTGAACCATGGGACGCCGTCGCCGCCTTGAGCGGTGTCATGGGCTGGGGCCCCGGCGCCGGCGTCATGGCCCATGCCCAGGTCATGGCCCACGTGGCCAACTGCGATACCGTGGCCCGTGCCGACGTCATGCCCAGCGCTGAGGTGGCCACCGAAGCCCAAGATCAGCAGGAACAGGCCGCCCACGATCAGACATACCCAGTAGACTGACAGCACTAGCTCCATTGTCTACACTCCCTCAGGGCGATCGGCCAAGCCGTTCGCCTCGTCATGCGGTCGTGCGCCGGTGGACGGGGCGAGCCCCTGGCGAACGGCTTGGCCGATCACCTGGCGGAGCCGTCGCAGCTCGTCGTCGATCCGCTGCTCCTCCGCCCCCTCGCGGACCTTCTGCTCGATGAGAGACAGTCGGCTCTCGAGTTCCTCATGAACCGCCTGCGTCTCCGCCTCGAGCGAGATCACGCTGTCCTGGATGCGCTCAAGCGCCTCGGTCGTGTTCCGCCCTGATGTATCGCCTGTCACGCCTCGCTGCGCCGCGGACAGACGGTTGCGCGTGGCGACAACGTCGCGGTAGCGCTGGGCCTCTTCCAATCTTGCCTCCAGAGCTGCCAGGTGGTCTCGCAACGTCTGGAGCCCCTCACACTCCAACTCGAGCTGGTCCGATAGGGCAACGGCGCGGCTCTCCGCCACCACCTTCCGCCGGATCGCCTCACGGGCCAACTCCTCATCATCGCGCTCCAGGGCCAGCTTCGCCTTCTCAGCCATCACCTGCGCGCGGTAGCGTGTGTCCATGAGCTCGGCTCGCAGCCGACGCTCATCACGGGCGGCGGAAGCGATCTCAATGCGCGCGTCGTCCAGGTCGCGGGTCAGGCGTTCGAGCAACGCGTCCAGTTGCCGCTCCGGGTTATCCGAATGCGCCGCAAGCTCGTGGACGTTCGCTCGGATCGCATGTCTGAGGCGTTCCAGGATCCCCATCTAGCGTCCACTCCTCCCGCAACGCCCCGGCTGCGCATGGGCGAAGACGAAGAGCGCCCGGGCCTGCTCTACTGCACACTGCAATGAACATGCCAGCCTGAACCGAACCAACCACTGCGCCCCACGGGTGGCACCGATGGCGTCTCACACCAACTCTTGGCAATCGCTGCCGGTTCCCCGAACGCCCGGAGGGGGTCTGGCGCGCAGCCCGGAAACACCGCACACCAGGGATCACGCACCTCGCCCGCGCAGGGAGGACCTGTACATGCTCCGCATTCCGCTCAGCGCTCTGGTCGGCCTCCTCGCGGTCGCCGCGACACTGCACGCGGCCGATCCGACCATCCTCACGATCCGCCTTGACCCATCCAAAGCGGGCCGCGTCTTCGAAGGAATCGGGGCGCTGAGTGCCGGGGCGTCATCGCGGCTGCTCGTGGACTACCCGGAGCCGCAGAGGAGCCAGATCCTCGACCTGTTGTTCCGGCCAAGGTTCGGCGCATCGCTCCACCACCTCAAGGTTGAGATCGGCGGCGATGTGAACTCAACGGACGGCACGGAGCCGAGCCATGCCCGGTCGAAGGAGGAGTTCCTCCACCCGACGGGCGGGACGTTCGGCCGAGGCTACGAGTGGTGGCTGATGCGGGAGGCGAAGCGGCGTAGCCCGCTGATCCTCTTGGATGCGCTGCAATGGGGCGCGCCCGCGTGGATCGGCGACGGGACCTTCTACTCCCAGGACAACGCGGACTACGTGGCCGCCTTCGTAGAGGGAGCCCGCGCGTACCACCGGCTGCGCGTTGACTACGTGGGAATCTGGAACGAACACGGCTACGACGTCGACTACATCAAGAGACTGCGCAGGACGCTTGACGCCCGTGGACTTGAAGGTGTTGCCATCGTCGCCGCGGATGAGGTACGGACGTGGACCGTCGCCGACCGGATGAGCGAGGACCCGGAGTTGAGAGGAGCCGTGTCGGTCGTGGGCACGCACTACCCCGGCTACGAAAGCACGCCGGTCGCCCGGGGTTTGGGCAAGAGGCTATGGGCCAGCGAGGACGGCCCCTGGAATGGGACCTGGGACGGGGCCGTCGCGCTCGCGAAGCTCTACAACCGTAACTACATCCAGGGCCGGATGACCAAGACCATCATCTGGAGCCCGATCACGGCCTACTACGACTACCTCCCGCTGCCCGGCTCCGGTCTCATGCGCGCGAACCAGCCGTGGTCCGGCTCGTACGACGTACAGCCCGCGATCTGGGCCACCGCGCACACGACGCAGTTCGCCCAACCCGGCTGGGTGTACGTGGACGAGGCCTGCGGCTACCTACCAGCCGGCGGGAGCTACGTGACGCTCCGATCACCGGGTGGACACGGCTTCACCATCGTACTGGAGACCTTCGGCGCCGCGGAGCAGAGGATCCGAGTATCGTTCCCGGTCAAGGGCTCGGCGCGGCGGCTGCACGTCTGGCGGACGAGCCAGGCTGACCACTTCGCCCAACTCCCGGACGTAGCGGTGGCCGGGAGCGAGGCGAGCCTGTCGCTGGCACCGGCGTGCATCTACACGCTAACCACGACGACGGGGCAGCGAAAGGGGCAGGGCACACCCGGGCCGCACCGTGCATTCCCGATGCCCTACCACGAGGACTTCGAGTCGTATTCCCCGGGCGCTACGCCACGGTATCTGTCCGACTTCTCCGGGGCGTTCGAAGTGGCGGAGCGGCCCGGCGGAGGGGGACGATGCCTGCGCCAGGTCATCCCGACCGCGGGCATCGCCTGGACGGCGAACCCTCTGCCCGTGACGCTGTTCGGTGACTCGAGCTGGCGGGACTACGAGATCAGCGCCGATGTCTCGCTCCAGGGCTCCGAGCACGCTTCCCTGCTGGGCAGAATGGCCCCGTACTCGTGGGCCGGCTCGCCGGACGGCTACGAGCTTCGCCTCACCGCGGCGGGGCTGTGGCAGCTCCTGCGTGACGCGCTGCGTCCGGACCCGGCGTCGCCGGGAGGGCAGGCCCCGGAGAAGCGCGTGTTGGCGGCAGGCGCGGTACGCGATGCCGGCGAGGGCTGGCACCGACTGCAGCTCCGGTTCGCGGGAGATCGGGTGCGCGTGGGTGTCGATGGCCGCGGCGTGGCTAGTGTCCGCGATGCCGAGCGCTCCCGAGGTTTCGCCGGCCTCGCGTGTGCGTGGGGACCGGCGCTCTTCGACAACATCCTCGTCACGGACGGCACGCCGGCGCCCACCAACCTGGCACTCGGCAGGCCGGCCGCGGCGTCCAGTCAGTGGGACGCGGGCTACGCGGCAGGTGAGGCGACGGACGGTGACCCCAACACCCGGTGGAACTCGCGGGACGGCACGGCAGAAGGAGAGTGGCTCGAGGTGGATCTCGGGCGGCCGGTGCGCGTCGGTCGCATCGGCATCAGCCAGTTCGGGGGGCGGATCCACGCTTACCGCATCCAGGCGTTCGTAGACGGCGACTGGCGCGACGTCCACTCCGGGGATGCCCAGGGGTGCGCGGAGTGGGAGGCCACGATCCGACCGGTGCGAACACAGCGGCTGCGCCTCGTTGTCGATAGCACTCAAGGCCCCAGCGCGCCCGCCCGGACGCCCTCGATCTACGAACTCTCCGTCTACGAGCGCTGAGCGGCGCCAGTGCCGGGCGACCCGGGAGTCCGAGAGTCGCGTTCGGGCGAAGCTAAGTGCCGTCGTCCTTGAACTCCACGTGGCGACTCGGCTCCTGGGCTGTCAGACTCACTTTCTTCGTCTCATTGCTGATGCCGTTCGTGACCTCGTAGTCGCCCAGAGCCAGGTCATCGAACCGTCGCACGAAGAGACGCCGGCTCTCCTCAAACACCGCCGGGAGTGACGTGCTCTCACGGCTGCCGGCCCGCCGTAGGACCACCTGCGCAGCACTCCGCTGAAGCACCTCGATGGAGCCCCGGCGGGCAGCGCGGGTGGTGTCCGCCTCGGCGGCGGGCGCCGGCGACGAAGACGTTCGCCCGACCTTGACCGAGAACATGGTTGGCAGGACGCCGCCCTTCTTCGAGTTGTACTTGGGCCTGACACGGAGGAACAACTCGGCATTGAAGTCCGGGTCGATCATCGGGATGTCGGTGTACTGGTTGGAGGTGAGCTCCTTCCACTCCTGCTCGCCACTTTCCGACACTCGCCGGTAGGCCACATCCGCGGGGTAGAACGGCTCCGGCTTGAAGAACAGGTTGACGGGTACAGGCTGAAGTTCGACCGGCGCCACGACGCTCTCCCTATCGTGCCTTCCTCCTCGGGACGCGATGAACCAGACGGCGCCCATGATGACCAGGCCTGCGGCCAGACCGGCCAGAGCCGCCATGAAGGGGGAGGTGTGAACCGCTCCCGGCGGGTGAAGCGGTGGGACGATCCGGCGAGGGTCGCCACCGTGGGGGGGCGACGCCGGCACGCTCGGACCCCCAGCCGGCGTCGCCCACGGGTCTACACGCGATGGTTCCTGTCCGCCGCCCGGACCGGCCCCCGCGGAGAGCGCGCCTGGGTCCGCGCTCACGCGCGTGGCCGCAGTCACCGCGTCACCGCCCTCACCTGGCGCGACCCGGCCGGCGCTCGTCACCGGCGCCTCGGTCGCAGTGCGAGCGCGGGAGCCCGGGATCGGCATGGGCACTGCCGACGTGTCCACCGCGCGGCCCGGGGGAATGGCGCCGGCGAGAGGGAACATCCGGTCCAACTCGGCGTCATTGGAGAATGCGGTGCGTCCCACATGGACGACAACAACGCCGATGTTCCCGTGTCCCCCGGCGTGGTTCGCAGCACGGATGAGGCGGTCAGCCGCGGCCGCCGCCGTCGGAGAGCCACAGAGGATCCGTCGGATGAGCGCGTCATCGATCTCGCGGTAGAGGCCGTCGGTGCACACCAGAAGCACGTCGCCATCGCCCAGCGGCTCGGCCGTCACATTGGGTCGAACGCTATCGGCGACGCAGCCCAGACCATTGGTGGGAACGAGCCGCCCATCGGACTCCGCCACCTCATCGCGAGTGAGGAGCCGAAGCCCTCGGTCACTGCTCCGGAGCAGATAGGCTCGGCTGTCGCCGGCGTGAAGGATCCGAGCGGCGTTGCCGTCGACCACAACTGCGGTCAGGGTCGTACCCATGCCTTGGACAGTGACGTTGTTCTCACTGGACTGGCGCAGCGTATAGTCGATACGTTCGATGACATAGCGAAGGAAGCTCTCGACGCCCTGCACGCCGGGGATGCTCGATTCGCCACGCCGAGCGTAGTGCTCGATACCCTCCTCGAGCATATTGACACACTGGGCACTGGCCACTTTGCCGCCACGCGTATGGCTCTGCCCGTCGGCCACCGCGAACAGCGCGCGCACCCCCATGGGATCGCGTGTCTCGCGGAACCGGGCGTCCAGCACCGTGTCCTCGTCCGGCTGGGCCAGCCCGCGACGCACCACACCGACGTCGGTCCGGGCCGCGGCCTCGAGGTTGAGCAGCAGCATGTCAGTCATGGGCCACACCGTCTTGGCGCGAGCCGGAGCTCGCGGGCTCTTCGGGTACACACACACACGGCACGAAGGTGGTGCACGCACTCGCCTTCGCGCATACCCGTCAACCGGAAGATTCGGTCGAGACGCGCAAATGCCCTGCCGAGACTTGGCAGGGCACCTCACACGAAGACCGGCGCAGCAGAGGGCGCCGGCTCAGGCCATCCCTCGCCGTCCTGGGCAGTGCAGGTAGGCGGAGACAACGGGGTCAGGGAACCTGAATGGTGAGCGGCATGGTGTAGATCCGGCGACTGATCACGCCCTGGACCTGGTAGGGCCCCGGCTGCACGCGATCGCCGTTGTCGTCCACGAAGCCCCAGTAGTCCACATACACGCGCCAGGCGTTGCCGGGGATGAACTCCTGGCGGGGCTCCTCGTTCGCATCGAGCGGGGGGACGATCTCCTGCCGCGGGGTCACCTCACCCGGCCCCGGGCGCTGAGTCCGGGATAGACGCCACACTTCCCGGCCATCGCTGGTCACGATGATGTCGTGTGTCACGCCCGCAGGGTACATCAGCGTGATCGGCTCCGCGGTGTCGTTGCAGAAGATCAGCCGGACGGGCAGTGCCCCCTCATGCTCCGGGTCCGGCGCCATCGTCTCGAGCCCGCAGAATGCGCCGCGTTCGCCCACTCGGCGGAACGCTCCGCGGGCGAGGATGTACGGCTGGTGGGTCGACGAGATCCGGACCTCGCCGACCACAATGATGCGCTTCCCGAGGTCGTTCTCGGGGTCCGTGGGGGGGGGGGGAGGCACGGGGTCCCACGGGTATTGGGGCTTCTCGGGCTTGGGCAGGGCGGAGAAGAAGATCTCCCCCGTCGCATCGCGCAGAATCAGGTCCATCCCATCCACGCGCTGCACGTTGGCGAGAGGCGAGAGCGCACCGGGAATCGTTCCCGCGAACTCGCCGGACAGCACGACCCGCTTCTGGTTGAGGTACTCGCAGTCTGCCAGTACGTCGGCGATGCGCGTGATCTCGTCTTCGCTGGGCGGCGCAACCTCCTCACTGGGCGCAGGGAAGCCGCTCGCCGCCACGATCTGGGCGGCCGCCTCGTCTACCAGACGCCGCAGCATGTCGGTCAGCCCGGGTTCGGCCTCGCCGCCGGGAGTGACGCTGATGCGGCCAACGTTGACCGGGCGCTGACACCCGACATCCGCGGCGTTCGCCATGGTGACCGGGACGGAGGGGACCGTCCCCCGGCCGGACGAGTCATCGGCCACGAGCCTCATACTTGGGAGCAGAACACCGGCGAGCGCCAGCGTGCAGAGCGGCCTCAACATCCGCTATCCCTCCATCAGGGCACGCCCAGCGGATGCCAGGGATGCCGCGGGCGACAACGTGCAACAACACACGTGCTCAGCCCACGGCCCGCGAGCGGCAAGTATCCTGCAGCGTAAACGCGACATGCCGCCCTTATTGTTCACCGGGCACAAGTCTGCTCCGGCCCGCCGAGTAACGACTGGATGCGGTCGACCTACGCACCACCTTCAGGCCTGGGCCCGGTGGCCGCGGGAGCCATCAGGTCGCGGAGCTCGTCCTCGGTCAGCGTGTCCGTGACGGTCAGGTCCTCGCGCCCTGCCGCCCGGAGTGCCTCAATGTCCGCATCCGTCATGACCTGGACAACCCGCCCGGAGGGCAGAACCACGGCTACGCGCTCGCCCAAGGCCAGACACTGCGCGAGCCAGTCCTCGTTCGCCAGAGCGAAGTAGGCGTCACTGAGGTACTTTACCAGTGTGACCTGGGGGTTCTCCGTGAGCGCGGAGTCGATCCAGATCCCGCCGATGAGGTAGAAGGTCTTCTCGCCGACGCGGGCGGACATGGCCTCGAAGCCCTCTGTCTCCGCCTCTTTGAGCCGGTTGAGGACTTGGGACAGCTCGACGGCCTCCTCACCGGTCTGCGCCTGCCGGGCGCGCTCAAACTCAAGGCCCAGCACCAGGGGCATACTCCAGTCCGCGGCGAGCCGCCCGGAAGCGGTGCCAGGCCGCTCGTCAAGGACCAGGTCTCCGCCTCGTCTACCGGCCGGACCGGCGGGCCCAGCCGTGCCTGGCGCGCCCGCAGGGCCGGCGGCCCCCCGCTCCCCCGTGGCCCCCTTGTCGCCCTTCGGGCCGGCCGGCTCCCCCTCGCCGAAGACGCGCGTCACGGCAGCACCAGTGTCCGGTGCCATTCCAGGACCCATCATGCCGGGACCCCCGCCACCGGGCGCCATTCCCCCACCCATCATGCCACCGCCGAACCCGCCACCCCCGAAGCCGCCGCCCATGCCCCCCATACCGCCGAAGCTGTCGCTTCCGCCCCTGCCGGGCATCCCCGTCGCCTCCATCGGCGCCATCGTCGGGGTTGTCACGGCATTGGAGAAGTACCGCTTCCGCTCGGCTTCATCGAGCACGAGATAGGAGGTGTAGGGCGTCACAAGCCCCCATTCCTTCCCGAGCGCGACCACCTCATCTCGCAGCTCGGGCGACTCCCCATGCAACCGGATCTCGTCGGCCAGGTGCGCGACCCGACGTATCGCCCACAATCGCGGGATGAAGTCATACCCGGCCTCTTTCTCGGGGAAGTCGGCGTCAAAGGCCAGCTCGCGCTCTTGCTCGTTCACGCTTCCGCGAAGCTTGACGGCCAGGTGGCCTGCGCCCCGGTAGCGACCGAAGAGGGTCACCTGCGAGCCGCGGAAGATGTCCGGAAGAGCGGTCGGGTAGTAGTCATAGACGTACACATCGCCGAAGTCGAGCTTGATGTCGCTCATGACCGGATAGGCCACTTTCTCGTAGAAGCTCGATACCGCCACCTCGATGTCCTCGCCCGGCACCACATACTGCGACGCCGCATGGGAGGCTGTTGCCGTCTGGTCCAGGAGGTGCGTGTTCACGTCCGTGCCCACCCCAAAGACGAAGATCCGCGACTTCGCGGCGTCCGGATGGCCATTGGCGTTCGCTTCGGCAACACGCGTCAGAATCTGCTCCATGTCCGTTACCCCGACTGTGGGCAGACCGTCAGTGAGGAAGACGACCATTGTGGGGCCATTGGTGGCCTGGATCGACTTCAGGGCCGTGGTTAGCGCCTGCTCGATGTTCGTGCCACCACGAGCCTTGATGCCGGTCACGAACTCGTTCGCACGGGAGATGCTCTCCTTCGTCGCGGGCAGGATCTGCTCGGCCAGGGAGTTCACTCCAGTGGCGAAGGTAACCACGTTGAACTGGTCGGCCTCGTTGAGACTGGTCAGACAGAAACTCAGAGCACGGCGGGCCTGCTCGATCTTGTCGCCCGCCATCGAGCCGCTGGTGTCGAACACGAACACGACGGTCTTGGCCTCGATCTCCTGGTCCGTGAACTCCTGCTTCGGCGCCAGGAGGAGCATGAAGTACCCGTCCTGCCCCGGATCCGGACGGTAGGACAGCACGTTGAGCCCGAAGTCCTGGTCCGACAGGGTGTAGAACAACACGAAGTCCTTGAGCGGAACCACGTTCCCGGTCTCAAAGCCCGCGGTCGCCTTGTGGTCGTTGTCGCGGAATGTGTCGATTTCGTGCGAGGGACTGTAGACGCCCTTGACGCCCATGGGGCTCTCGATCGTGCAGCTCACCGCAATGCTCTCGATGGGGTACTTGACCAGCCGCCCCGCATCGAGGGGGTGCACATACCGTACCGCGCCGCCCGTGATCTCGAGCTGCTGGGTGTACTCGAGCTGGATGCGCTTGTCGCTGCGTGGGTCGATGGGGAAGACATCCATCTTGAACAGGTTGCGGCCGGCGTACTCGAGCACGGCGGGGTCGCGCACGGCGCGGACAATCTCGTTGTAGATCCGCCGCGCCTCGGTCTTCTCGACCAGTTGGCCCTGAACCGCTTCACTCCCGATGTACATGACGAACTTGGTGATGGCCGCCGACTCTGGCAGAGGGTAGTAGAACGTGCCCTCCAGGCGCGAATCCGTGCGGTTGGTGAAGACCTGGTCGATCTTCGTGGTGGCGACCGTGCCGGTGATACTGACATCGGCACGATAGGACCGAATGACCAACGGAGCCTTCGGGGCGTCGGGGGGCGCGGCGGTGTCGCGGGCCACGAGGATGCCCTGTGCCTGCGCCATGCCGGCTGCGGCAACTGCGCAGAGGATCGCCGCCAACGTCGTGTGACGTGTCATCCCATATCACCTCATCGTGAAGCGTCTTCGAACGGATGCTTTGACCGCCGGCATGGCATGGTTGTTCCGTGAGTGATGGCTACGGGGAAACAGGGCGGGGCAGGGGCACGGACAGGCCTGATGGGGAAGGTTGTCCGGGACGACAGGAGAGCGGCTACACGCAGACTTGGGCCGTAGTCCCCAGCGCAGCGGCGCGCGCCAGAGCGCTTCCGTACTCCAGCATCTCCTCAACGGAGCGGGAGTCCCGCAGCAGAGCGTGCATGCGCGCCCATGACAGCCGCGTGCCAATGTGCGTACCGAGATCGGAACAGAACTGCGCGGCGCACGCTGTGCCCAACGAAGCACCGGGCGCGACCCCGAAGAGGTACTCCCACACGGCATCAGTCGTCAGTGCCCGGCCCCCCAGGGCGGGGGCGACGCGCATGGAGTGAGCCTCCGAACGCTCGAAGTACTCGGGCTCGCCGTGGGCGTAGACCTGCCGCAGCGCATGCCAGCGCCCGAGGTCGCGGTCGCCGCAGGCCACAAGCCCGTCGAGCCATGCGGGCGGGGGATGCCCCTCCGGGAGGCCCAGGGCCTGCTCGACGAACTCGCATATCAGGTCCTCACACACCCGTTCGATCGGTACGGTGATGAACCCGACGCAGCCCCCGACCGCCCAGCGGCGGTCGCTGAACACACTCGCGCGGCACGAAGCGCAATCGTCACGGTACCTGGCAAGTGCGTCCACTTCGAGCGCGAGCGCAGTGATGCGAGGAGGCACCGCGCGAGCGCCCGTCGCAGGGCCACTGCCGGCAGCCGCCAGCTTTGGCGTCAGCGACACGTCGGCGCACAGCTCGGCCAGCTCGAGGATCATGCAGTTCTTGAGATGCTGCACGAGCCCCGTCGAACCGAGCCGGGCCTTGAGACGACAGTCCTGCGCTATGACATAGTCGATCGCCACTGAGCCATGTCCCCCGGCCGCGCGATTGTCAGTTATGTTCGTCTCTTTATGCCCAACATCCTGCTAAGTTGACAAGTTCCGGGCGCTTGTGTATAGCTCGGCTCCCACGGCGTACTGGACTCGGGGCGCCACGAGGGAGGTCCAGATGGCGGAGAACGACTTCTCACGGTTCGCGATGGCGCTCAGCCGAAGCGGGAAGCCAGACCGCGTTCCGCTGGTGGAGCTGGACATCGACCGCAAGGTCATGGCGGCCTACCTGGGCAGGCCGATTGGCACCATGGCCGACTGGGTCGAGTTCTACGCGCAGGCCGGGTATGACTACGTGCCCGTCCAGGTCGGGCTGATGGGTGTCGGGAGCCCCATTGCCACGGAAGCGACCATTCACCACTCGTATCACTACAGCGTGTACGGGGAGGACGCGACCGAGCGCCACTGGGCGGCCGAGGGGTGGGGTGTAGTCCGGTCAGGCGCCGACATCGACGCGTTCCCTTTCAACCGCGAGGCTGCCTGGGACATGTCCGCTCTGGGTGAGGCGGCTGCGGTACTGCCGTCGGGCATGAAGCTATGCCCGATCATCGGGAAGGTATTCACGGCGACCTGGATGCTGATGGGGCTGGAGGGGCTCTCCATGGCACTCTTCGAGCAGCCGGACATCGTCGCGCGTCTGTTCGCCGAGGTTGGCGCCATCCAGCTCGAGGCCGTCCGCCGCGCGGCGGCACACCCGGCGACCGGCGCGATCTTCCACCCGGACGATATCGCCTACACCGAGGGGCTGCTCGTGCGGCCGGAGGTCCTCCGTGAGCACCTGTTCCCCTGGTACGCGCGGATGGCGGAGGTATGCCGCGAGCATGGCGTGCTGATGGTCTACCACTCCGACGGCGACCTGACCGAAGTGCTCGAAGACATCATGGCGGCCGGGTTCTGTGCCATCCACCCGATCGAGCCGAAGGCGATGAATGCAGCGGCGCTCAAAGCGGGGGTGGGGGACCACCTCTGTCTGCTGGGGAACATCGAGGTGGACCGCCTCTCGCGCGGGACACCAGACGAGATCCGTGAGCTATGCCAACGCAACATCGCCGATCTGGCGTATGACGGAGGCTACTGCCTGGGCTCGTCGAACTCCGTCACGGACTACGTCCCGCTGGCGAACTACCTCGCGATGATCGGATGCGTCCAGCCGGGCTCAGCGTGACCCCCTGACCTCCACCGGACGAGCCGAGTCTGCGGACGCGTAGATCGCATCGGCACACTGACTCCACGGAGCTCAAGCGCGCTCCGCCGGCACCGGGGACGACACCGGAGCAATGGCCCCATCATGGGGCACATGGCTCCAGATGGTCCCGCCGCGGTGGAGTCGGCGGTAGCTGAAGTTCACGGCCGCCCTCATGACGTACTTGGGTCGCCCTCCCCGCCACACGAGCATCCGTCGGGCGATGGAATGCAGCGAGTAGAAGCGACGTTGGGCATACACGCGCGCCTCCTCGAGCTGCTGAACCGTCATGTTCATGGGTCGAAAGACGACACTCCCCATCGTGTACCGGGACCAGTCAGCGTTGGTGATGCGCCCCTCGGAGAGAAGCTGGTCGTAGACCGGAGTCCCCGGGAACGGGGTGAGCACCGCGAACTGGGCCGCAGCCAGCTTCATCCTCAGGGCGAAGTCCACGGTCGCCCGGCAGCCCTCCACGGTGTCGGGATCGAGGCCGAAGACAAAGGACCCCACGATGTCGATGCCGTGCTTGTGGATGGCCCGGACGGCTGCCTCGGTGTCAATCCCGATGTTCGGCCGCTTCCTTGAGGCCACCAGGCTGTCCTGGGAGATCGATTCTATGCCGATGAACATCCCGATACAGCCGCTCCGGCGCATCAGGTCGAGCATCTCCGGATCGTCGGCCATGGACAGATCGCCCTGGCCGGCCCACTGAAGCTTCATCGGCATCAGCGCCTCGAACAACTCCTTCGCACGGCGCGGGAATGCCACGATGTTGTCGTCGATGAACCCGATGGAGCGGGAGCCCAGGGAGCGGACCTCTTCGATCACCTCGTCCACGGGACGGAACCGGTAACGTCGGCCGAAGACGGGGGTCACGGAACAGAACGTGCAAGCGTGAGGGCACCCCCGCGCCGTCTGTACCAGGTTCGGCACCAGGTACTTCCCCGTCCGGAGCAAGTCGCGCCGCGGTATCGGCAAGCCGGCCAGCTCCGGCCGGTGCTGAGCCTCGTAATGGGGCTTCAGATGCCCGGCAGCGAAATCGGACAGGACTTCCCCCCACTGCAGCTCTGCCTCCCCGACGATGACCGCGTCGGCGTGCCGCGCCGCTTCATCGGGTAGCGCCGAGGGGTGCATCCCGCCCATGACCACGGGGATCTGCCGCTCCCGAAAGTGATCGGCGATCTCGTATGCCCTCGGAGCCGCCGCGGTCATGAAGCTGAGGGCGACCAGGTCGGCCTCCTCGTTCAGGTCGACGTCCTCAACGTGCTCGTCGACCAAGTGGATCTTCGCATCGCTGGGGGTGAGGGACGCCAACACGGGTAGGGCCATGGGCGGAGTGAGCGTCCGCCCCCCTCCCCACGTTGTGGGGAGCCACGAGGGCGAGATGATGAGCAGCCGCACGTTGGTACCTCCTGCGAACGGTGGCAATCATAGCCGCGCGACCGAACTACGCCCCGCCAGCTCTCCCTGTATTGTAACTTATCAGCACGAACGGCGCTGGCGCCGGAAGAGCCCCTTCGCCGTCCTGGAGCCACAGGCCTCCGTGCGTCGATGGTGGCAGTTGTGCAGGAACCGGCAGACGGTCGTGGAAGACAACCTGGTCATATCGCTAGGCCCCGCCCGGGCGGAACCGGGCGCCGAAAGGACGGAGACCCACCATGGCCCTCGAACCGCTTGAGATTGGTGTGTTCATCAGCATCGAGCCCGACCCCGTTGCGGCACTCCGGAACGTGCGCGACCTCGGGCTGCGTGCGTGCTTCATTGCCGGCATGCCCGAGCCGTGGGGTACGACGAGAGCCGATGAGTTCACCAAGGCGCGCGATGACAGCGGTGTCACGATCACGTCGATGTTCTCCATGTACCCCGACCAGGTGTGGGACGACACGGAGCTGGGCAAGAAGGTCAACGGTCTGGTGCCCGAGGACCGGCGCGCGAACGGGGTCGCCATCAACAAGAAGGACGCCGACGCTGCGGCCCGGGTGGGCATCCCTCGCGTCGTGTCGCACATCGGGTTCATCCCCGAAGGTGACCGGCGGACGTTCGAGGGCGTTCGCGACGCCGTCCGCGAGGTGTGCGACCACATGGGGGAGCGCGGGCTGGTCTTCGCGCTGGAGACTGGTCAGGAGAAGCCGTCGGTTCTCGTGGAGTTCATCCACGCCGTGGACCGGCCCAACCTCAAGGTGAACTTCGATATGGCGAACCTCCTCCTCTACGGATCGGGCCGGCCGCTCGAAGCGCTGGACGTCCTCATCGACTATGTGGACGGCACGCACTGCAAGGATGGCTGCTGGCCGGCCGAGCCGGGCCGCCTCGGCGCAGAGCAGCCCCTCGGACAAGGCGAGGTCAACGTGCCGGCAGTGATCCAGAGGCTGTACGAAGGCGGGTACCGCGGCCCGCTCGACATCGAGCGCGAGATCACGGGCGAGCAGCAGCGTAAGGACATCATCGCGGCCATCGAGCTCCTGCGCGGCATTCGCGCGGAGCTCGGGCTGTAGGCGGGCCACATGCGCATCGTGCTACTGACACTCGTCCTGGCCCTGCGCGCGTCCGGGGCGACGCCGGCCTCGCGCCCGGCGGCGGAACGGCCCGCGGACGTGCCGAACGTGGTGGGCCGCCTCGCCAATGACTGGCGCTGGGACCTGGCGGGCGATGCCCTGTGGCTCCCGGAGCGAAGCCTCGAGCCGGGCCTCGTGGGACGAGTCTGCTACGTGCACGCCACTCCGTGGCCGGGGCTCTACTCGTTCGAGGTGCGCGATGGCGCAGACGACCGGCCGGCGCGCTGGTCCGCCATGGCGCACGAGTGGACCCCAGCCGGAACGCGGACCGAGTTCTCGACTCCTGTGATGCTCCTCACAGAGGAGAGCGTCATCACCCGGTACGACGTTGCGGCCAGCCGGTACGTGCTCCAGAACAACTCCGGGCGGGAGCTGACGGTCCACATCACGGTTCGGCCGCTGGTGGGCGAAGGGGTGCCGGCCGAGGACCTGCCCGACGCCCTCACCGGGCCGGCCACGTGCACGCTGGCACAACCCGGTCTCCCGCCACTGCCGTTGGCTCGCGCCTTCTGCCTGCGGGGGACGGGCCTGGCTGCGTCAGCGGAGGATGGGGCGCTTCACGCGGACGTCGTCCTGGCAGGATCGAGCACAGCCACGTTCACCGTCGGCATGGCTCTGCGCGGGGATGCGGGCGAGTGCCGTCGACAGATCGCACCTCTGCTCCAGGTCGACAGCCTCCTGGCGGCCAACGCCGAGCGCGAGAACGCGTGGTATGCAGAGCAGACGCCGCGGTTCGAGTGCAGCGATCCGCTCATCGAGAAGACGTACCTCTACCGGTGGTATGTCGTCCGGCGGAACAGCATCAGTCCTGCGCTGGCAGCGCCCGGCCATCCGGACCGGCATCCATGCGTGTATGAGGGCCGGTCCAGCGACTGGCTGGCCCGGATGACCGGACGGGCACTGCCTCTGCAACTCCTGGAGACGCGCTGGCTGCGAAGCCCGGACCTGCCTCTCGGCCTAGCCCGGGACATCATCGAGCGGCGCCAGGGTGAGGCGCAGGGCGGCTGGGGCTTCGACGACCTGAACTGGGTCAGCATGGGCCTATGGCGGCTCCATCTGGTGCAACCGGACGGCGCGCTCCTGGCGTCCGCATACCCCGGAGCCGAGCGTCAAGTCCGGAGCATGCTCAGCCCGCACAGCGACCCGGACGGCGATATGCGTCCCGACATCGCCGGGAGCTTCGTCACGGGCATGGAGTACTCGCCGAGCTTCTTCTACTTCACGACGCCGCGATGGGACCATACCTGGAGTGAGGAGTTCGGGCGGCGCACATCGCTCGAGCGCGTGGACGAACAGTGCTACCTGCACCTGGATACCGTCGCTGCGGCGTGCATGGCTCGGGCGCTCGGGCGGGACAAGGACGCGGACTCGCTGGAGAGAACCGCGTCCGCAGTCCGCGAGGCGACACTGAGCGCCCTATGGGACCCTGCGGACCGGTTCTTCTACTCCATCGAGCCTACCACCCACCAGCTGGCGCGCGTGCGCGAGTGGGTGGGCTATCTTCCCTTCATGGCCGCCGTCGCCGGGCCCGAGCACGTCGCCGCCTTCGATCGGCTGGAGCAGCCCGAGGAGTTCGCCACCGCCTGGCCGGTGCCCACTACATCGGTCTCATCCCCGGCGTTCTCCCCCGACGGCTCATGGACGGCTGGGCCGAACGCGTCACCCGAACGCCCCTACGGGGCCCGGGGATGGAACGGGCCGAATCGGCCCGCGGCCACCTGCATGGTGGCCGATGCCGTCGCCGTGACGTGCCGCCTGGCCAACCACGATGAGCGGCTGGCGAAGCTCTTCGCCCACCTCTTCGAGCGCTACACCGCGCTCCACTACCAGGCGCGTGGCACCGACTGCCCGCTGATCGTGGATGGCTACAACCCCATCACCGGCGCGCCTATCGGCCGGGAAGCCGACCACTTCCGGTCCATCTACATCGATCTGGTCATCCGGCATGTCTGCGGCCTGCAACCGCGGCCGGACAACACGCTCCTCGTCGACCCCATCGACATCGGCCTCGCCGAGTTCTCCCTCCACGGGGCGCCGTACCAGGGGCACAGCGTCGACATCCTGTGGTCTCAGCGCGGGGGCCTGCGTGTCAACGTTGACGGCACCGAGAGGGCGCGGCAGCCCGGGCTGAGCCCTGCGGTCAGCATCGAGCTGTAGCCCCGTACGCGTCCCCGCCCAGGCGAGGGCCCTACATGCCATCGCTTCGCGCTGCGGCCGACGGGGGCGTCGGCCTGCGCAGGAACCGCGACGCGATGAGCACGAGAAGGTAGACGGCGCCGGCGACGAGTATGGTCGTCGCACCGGCGGGCAGTGAGGGTCCATAGCTCAGGGCCAGCCCCGATGCCGTGAACACGGTGCTCAGCACGGCTGCCCCAACCATGACCTGCCAGAGCGACCGCGAGAAGCGCGATGCGATGGCCACCGGCAACGTGAGCAGCGCGATCACGAGGACGAGCCCCACGACCGTCATCAGGAGAACGACGGCACACGCGGTGAGGGCGAGAATGCCCAGGTAGTACACGTCTACAGGCAGCCCACGCAGCCGCGCGAACTCCTCATCGAAGCACACGGCGAGGAACTGCTCGTAGAGAAGGACCGCGGTCAGGACGACGACCACATCGAGAGCCAGAAGGAGCCACACGTCACCGGGGGCGACCATCAGGATGTTCCCGAACAGGTAGCTCATCAGGTCTTCGTTGTAGCCGGGCGTGCGAGAGATGAAGACGACGCCCAGAGCCATACCGATGGCCCAGAGCGCGCTGATCACCGTGTCCTCGTTCTGTCGACATCGGAGGCTGACGGTACCGATGATGGCGGCTGCGAGCAGTGCCGCGAACAGGGCGCCGTGAATGGGGCGGAGCCAGTCCAGGTCGTACCGCACAGCGAGGAAGCGGGCCGCACCCATGCCCCCGAGAACGCTGTGGGAGATGCCTCCGGCGATGTAGGTGATTCGCCGGGCGGCCACGTAGGTCCCGACGACTCCGCACGCGATGCCGGATAGCAGGCCGGCGAGGAGGGCGCGCTGGAGAAACGCGTGCTCTCGGGCTGCTGCGAGGAACTCTAGCACGGGCTCTCCGTTCCGTCGCAGCACTCGTCATGGAGGACCATCTTCTTGCCCGACGCGTACATGCGCCGGATCAGGTCGTCGGTCGCGTCGTCGACCGCATGGGTCTCATGCCGGGTGACGCGTCGGTTCACGCAGAAGACCGTCCGAACTGCGCTGGTGACGAAGCTCAGGTCGTGGGTGACCAGAATGATGGTCATGTCCCGGTTGACGTCCTGCAGCACCGTGTGGATCTCGTTCTCGGCCGCGAAGTCGACGTGGGCCGTGGGCTCGTCGAGCACGAGCATGTCCGTTCCCGCTGTCAGGCCCCTGGCGATGAGCGCGCGCTGCCGCTGTCCGCCCGAGAGAGATCCGAGGGGCCGATCGGCGTGGTCGGCAAGCCCTACGCGCTCGAGAGCGGCCTCGGCGGCGCGCCGGTCGGCGTGCCCGTAGCGCCCCACAGGGCCACGGGAACGCAGGCGGCCCGTCAGCACCACCTCGATGGTCGTAACCGGGAAGCCCCCTGGGGCTGCGAAGGACTGAGGCACGTACCCGATCCGGTTGCGGGTCCTATGCGGACGCTCCCCGAAAACGCGCACCCAGCCGGATGATGGACGCAAGAGGCCGAGGATGAGCTTGAGCAGAGTGGTCTTGCCGCCGCCATTCGGCCCCACCACACCGACGAAGTCGCCGCACTGGACCGACAGGCGCACATCGGCAAGCACCGAGGAGCCGTCATAGGAGAACGAGAGATCGCTCATCTCGACTGCGGGAGGTGTCATCGCGCCATCTCACGTCACTGAGCGAGGGCCTGGGCCATTCCTTCGGCCACTCGTCGGATGCACTCCAGGTAGTCATGGTCCAGTACGGATAGCGGCACAGTCCTCGCACCGATCTCCTGGGCGACGGCCATCGCCGGCCCCTGGGCGAACTCGGGCTGCGTGAACACCACTCGGGCCCCGATTCCCTGCGCGAGCGAGATCGTCTCGCTCAGCTCCCTGCCGGTCGGCTCCTTGCCCTCGATCTCGATCGGCACCTCCACTAGACCGTACCGGTCCGTGAAGTACCCGTACGCAGGATGGTACACCAGCACTCGCGACCCGGCATAGGGCCCCAACAGGTGACGCACGTCCGCGTCCAGCCGGTCCAGGTCGGCATCGAACGCGAGAAGGTTCGTCCGGAACGACTCGGCGTCGGCGGGGCAGAGGTCGCACAGGACGTTGGCGATGGTCTCGGCCTGGATCTTCACCTGCACCGGGTCCATCCAGATGTGTGGGTCCTTGCCCCCCTCGTCAGCGTCCTGGTGACTGCCGTGCCCCTCGTGATCCTCCATGTCCCGCAGCGTGAGACCCTCTCGGAGATCGACGATGCGCAGGTTTGGCATCGCCTCGGCAAGCTTCGGGGCGAGGGCGTTCTCGAATGGCATCCCGGTCCGGAAGAACACGGACGCGGACTCGATCATCGCGATCTGCCTGGGTGTCGGCTCATAGGTGTGCGGCGACTGGCCGGGTGAGACGAGCGTCTCCACCTGCGCCCGGTCCCCTGCCACGCGCTCGACGAAGTAGGCCTCGGGCGGAAGGCTCGCGACGATATGTAGGACGTCACCCGCGTGGTCCGACGACGAGGCGGGCGACCGTGCCTCACGCCCGCAGCCAGCGGCGACGACAAAGAGCAATGCCGTCGCAAACGCTATGTACCGATGGCGCCCCACCCATCCGCCCCGCTTCCAGCGCGCGGCATCCCTATCGGCCGACGCACCGTGCATTCTACCCCCGGCTCCGTCAGCGTCGGTCTCCACTCGCCCGCACCATGTGCCCGCTGGACGACGTGTCCTCCCCCGTTGTCGATCACCGTCCCCCGGCGGCCAGTGCCGAGTTCGGCGTCGAGCTGCTGCCCGCTGGGCCGGTCGTCGGTTCTGCCTGTCCGCCTTGGGTCAGACCGTCGCTAGCACGTGGTGCGCACCCCTCTGGGAGGCGCACGGACCTGACGCCCAAAGGGGTGGCGTGCTTTCCCGCTACTGACCAAGCTGAAGCTACTTCCGCGCTGGCCGCCACTGAGGCGGACGTCGCCCTACGCCCTCCCCCTGCTCATTCGTCACCTGTCGCACCTCGCCCGTCGCGACATCGAGCACGAACACCTGGTTGGCCCCCGCTCGATCACTGATGAAGGCGATCCGACTGCCGTCCGGCGATCAGCTCGGGCACGTGTCGTTCCCGGTGCTCTCCGTCAGGAGCGCCTCGCCCTCACCGTCCGCCCCTATCATCGCCAACTGGGCCCTTCCCTCCCTGTCTGCGGCGAAGGCCACGCTGGCACCATCTGGTGACCACCGCGGCCAGGCCGGGAGCGAGCCCACGGCCAGATACCGGGTAACTCGCGTGGAAACGTCAGCGATACAGACCCAGTCCCCGTGAGCGCCGCCGTGGGAGCCCCATGTAGAGAACAGTATCTGATCGCTACTCGGTACCGGTGACCAGGCCTCAAGACTGAGGGAGGGAGAACCCAGAATGGTAGTGGTCTGCTCCCAACTGCGAGTCTCGGCCACGACGATTCGGGGAGTCCATTCACGTCGTCCTTCCTCGGGGCGCGCCAGCCGCTCCTCTACGTAGGCGATTCGCTGCCCGTCGGGCGACCATACGGGCGTGGAGGTCTCCACGCCCTCCTCCGAGATGCGTGTCGGGCTTCCGCCGCTGGACCCAATTACCCATAGCTGCCACGCTCGCTCGGCGGCCGGCCGCGGAGGGAACCAGATGACGCCCGGCGCAGACACGAACGCCAGCCTGTCGCCTTCCGGCGCCCATGAGACATCCACGATCATGCGCTCGGCATCGGCCTCAGTGTGGATTGCAGCGTACGTGTCTCGATATGGCTTCACCAGGTAGATAGCGTCCGGCGGCGGATCCGCGGCCCCCGAGTACTGACCCACAACGATCGCGAGGCGGGTACCGTCTGGGGACCAGCGGGGCGTCATAATACCCACACTTAGCGGACGGTCCCCCCCGAACTCCCAGCGACCGGTGCCATCAGCGCCGATCACACAGAGACGCCCCTCGTCGGCTGACTGGCTGATGAAGGCCAGTGAGGCGCCCTCGTGCCGGGTGTGACAGCCGAACGAGCAGCAGGCCGGAAGACAGACAACGAGCGCCATCGTGCCCATAGCACGCGCTTGCGGCAAGGAGACCACCCTCATCACCAAGTGTGGCGTTCCGCCTCACCATAGGATACCTATGTGTGCCCAGGGCTTTGTCCGTCCATCCGGGTAGAAGGGGCAATTCCCAACCGGCACTGGTGCCCACGGGCGGTTGTAGTACCAGCGGGACATAGGGTCAACGCTCCACTTCATAGTGTGGGGCGGCCTGGACCCGGGTCAGAACCACTCGTCGAACAGATCCACCCCATAGGCGCCCGCGAGGGTGGCATACCCGTTCGCGCTGATGATCTTCCACCCGCCATCGCCCTTGCGCCATACAAGGGTCACAGGGGCTGTTGCGGTGCCGGCGGGCGTGCCGGAGTCGGAGAGGACGGTGATGGTGATCGATGTCTGCACATTGGCCATCGTCTTGTCGACGAGTTTCACGACAGGGGGAGTCAGGGCGACCGTCTTCTCAGGTGCCCCCAGGTAGGACTGTCGCGCCAGGTCGACGATCGCTTTCTTAGTGAAGCCGTACTCGTCCTTGTAGTCCTCGGACAGCACGCTGAGGAACTGCTTGATCCGCCCCTTCTCGAAGCTCACCCGAGCGAACTCGAGCTCCTTGAGGATCTGCTGCTCCGCCGACATCCGCTTGGAGAAGAACCCGAAGTAGACACCGGCGGCGACGGCGAGCGCGGCGATGGCGATGATGAGGTTGCGGCGGTTGAGCATCATCCAACACACCTCGCTCTCGGAAGAGGCGTCTCACGACAGTTACATACCCCATTCGCGGCGTGGCCATTCGCTCGGGATCGCGAGTGAGGTCGGCTCCCGAGCCCCGCAGCTTCCGAGCACAGACGGCCTAACCGGGCCGGCAGACTGGGGCCGCCCCAGACCCAGGTGCACTGCGGGGATAGCCTACTCCCGTCCTGCCGCGAAGTGGGCCTGGACCTCCTGCGCGGTGAGCGGCCGTTGGTAGATGCGCACGTCATCGTAGAGTGCCGGAGCGGCGAACTGGGCGTCGATCTCCGCATACTGCCCAATCCGCAACTCACCCGGCCAGGGCGTCAGGTCGAAGGTCGGTACGGCGCGCCGGCCGACTTCGCGCCCGTCCACATACAGCACCTGAGACTCCCCGTCGAACACAGCCGCGACGTGCTGCCAGCGGCCCAGCTCGAAGCCACCGGCGTCGAGCGTCTGCTGCCGGCCGAGGTAGTACCGGACGCGGCCGCCGATGTTCTGCAGGAAGTAGCCCTGCTGCTCCCAGTGGCCGAAGGCGAGGAGGACCGGGATCTGTGGGACCGCCGTTGGGCACACCCACATCTCGAACGACAATGGCCCCGCGAGCTGCAGGTCATCGGCGTTGGGGTACGCGATCCAGCCGCCTTCGGTGGTGTCCAGCACTCCTCCGTCAAGCTTCGCCGGGGCGTGAAGGACGCCTTGCTGCCCGGTCTGCGCCCTGGGTGTGTCGAACCGTGCCTCGAAGACCGGCTCCTGGTGGGGCGCCGTCGCCGCGGCGGCGACCTCTGCCGAGGGCAGGCCATCCCGCCCGGTCGGGTCCACTGCCACAACGCGGTACCGGTGCCGTGCACCGGGCTCCAGCGGCGCGACGATGCGGCGGGAAGCGGTTGTGGGTTCTTCCGAGAGAGCGCGCCAGCCGCCACCAACTGCCTCGTAGACGCGGTAGCCCACCGCGGCGGTCTCCGGCACGGCACTCCAGGCGATCGAGATCCGGCCGGGCCCGGGCGCGGCTTGCACATCGGTTGGCGCGGGCAACGGCGGCGGGGTCGGGATGACGGCCGATTGCGTGTATGCCGGAGGCCCACGATGGCCGGCCTCGTCGAGTGCTACGACGGCATAGCAGGCCGCGTGCCCCACGGGCGCCGCTCGGTCAGTGAGCTCGCACCGGGGCGTGGCACCGACCAGCGTCGCCTCCGAGGCCGCAAAGCCCGGCGCATCGGAGCGATGCACCTCATAGCGCCAGACACCCACATCGTCCCGCGCCGGCCGCCAGGCCAGGTGGACCGCATAGGGCTCGGCCGTATCCAGCGTCAGGCCATCGGCCGCCGTTGGGGAAGTCACATCCGGTCGAACGGCGCGGATGGCGGATGCGCCCCTGCGCCCTTGCTCATCCGTCGCTCGGGCGACAAGGTGCCGTCCGGCCGGCGGCATCGAGACAGCGGCAAGGTGGACGCGCAGCAGCCCGTACTGGCCCTCCGCCACCACCGTGAGACCGCCTGACAGCTCGAGTAGAGCGGCCTGTCGCCCGAACTCCATCGGCGTCTGGACAGCAGCCATGACGTCCGCCGGACCTCCATCGGGAGGGCAGCCGAACGCGGTCTCGGTGAGGAAGACGGGCGGGTACACGGTAGGCCCCTGGTACGGCGCGACGGAGCACGAGAAGGGCGTGCCTGGAGCTGTGGACGGCGCCGTTACCGTACGGCCCAGCGAGTCGCGGACCTGGACGCAGAACTCGACGCCACTCGCGCGAATGGCTGAGCCGGGGACATGCGCAACGAAGCTGCCCGTATCGTCTTGGGCCATCGGCAGCTCGCGGAAGCGCGCCCCGGGCGCGCGGTAGCGCAGCGTCACCTTGGCAGGATAGCCTTCCGAGAACGCGGCACAGCGGACCTCCAGCGGCACCCCCTTGGGGATGACGCCGGCGGGGGTCTTCATCGCGAGCCTAGGTCCCTCATCCGGAGCCGTCCTGGCGGGCGGCGGCGCCATCTTCTCGAGGCGACGGCAGAGGTTCTCGTAGGCGGCGTACGCCTTCACATTGATGGTCGCGAGGTTGCCGAAGTCGCCCTGCGTCGTCAAGCGCGTCGGATAGGCCCTCATGGCCTCTTCGAGGCCGCTGCTCTGCACCAGCCGCCACAGGTCCTCTGCGGCGACCCGGGCCTCGCGCTCGCGGCCCTCGGCCATGAGTTGCTCCGCTTCCGCGATGCGCTTCGGCACTGGTCCCTCGGCGCACAGGAGCATCGCCGCGCGGTCGTAGCTGACGAGGAAGTCGATGGTGGCCAGCAGGTAGCGCAGGCGCTCCCTGTGCCGGGGCGACGTGGTCTGCGCGAAGCTCTCGACCGTCCGGCGGATGGTGGCCAACGCGTCCAGGTTCGCCTGTTGCGGGCGCGCGGGGCCGGAGAACCAGTCAAAGCCCCCGCACTCGACCTGCCCCTGGCCACCCGTCCACCTCGGCCCTAGCGACTCCAGCTTCTGGTGGATCGCGCTCATCTCCGGGCCGAGCCCATCGCCGTAGCACCTCCGGGCGAACCCATCGTAGAAGGCCTCGTAGGTCAGGTCCGGCTTCCAGGCGAACTGGGCGACGTAGGCGGCGACCTCCTCGACACCCCTGACCTCCCAGTGGATGCCCAGAAGGCCCTGCGACCCCTTCGCGAGCGCGTCGCGGCACAGGGATGTGAACGGCTTCGTGTTGCACTGCGGGCCCCACTGGTCGCGGCGCGCGCCGCCGCCGTCGGACGAGAACCAGGGGATCGGCCAACGCTGGCGAGTCGGCGAGAGCTTCCCATAGGCATGGCTGACGTTCGTCTCCCAGCTTGGGTCGATGTTGTCCAGCGCGGCGAAGATGATGTCGCTCGGGAGCAGCGAGTCGAGGCCGACGTAGAAGTCCGAGAAACGCATCCACCGGTCGCCGCCCCAGCCGCTGACGATGATGCCGACATCCGGCCGGACCTGGCGCGTGACCTGATGCGCGAACTGCGCGAATGCGGCCACACGGACCGCTTCAGCGACGCGGTCCGGCGAGCCGAGGTACTCGAACGCGCCCTTGTAGCGGTCCACGAGCGCGCCAAGCTGCGAAGTGCGCAGGTCATGCGCCGCGCCGCCGCCCAATCCCTCGGACTGCCAGAACCACACGTAGTCCACCATCGGGTAGCGCGCGAGGACATAGCGGATCTTCTTCTCATAGCGCCGCAGGACGGCGGGGTCGGTCGGGTCGCCGACCAGCTCGAAGCCGATGCAGGGGTGGATGCCGCGCTCCTTGGCGTACTGCAGCCCCTGCGCAAGCACCGCTTGGGCGCGTTGGATGCCGTCGTCAGGGGACGCCATGTCCACGGATGCCCGCGAGCCGAACGCCTTCTGGCCGAAGTAGCGTCCGGTGCCGAAGCCGAACTCCACCGTCTTCATGCCCCGCACGGCGCCCCATCCGTAGTTCTCCGAGGTCGCGGCGGGACTGCCATGCTGCCAGCCCCCCTCATCCGGGTAGGCGCAGAACGGCTCGGAGTCGTAGGAGTGGAACCCGACGAAGTTCATCTTCATCTTCGCCATCTGGTCGAAGAAGTAGCGATGGTCCTCCAGGTTCCAGGTCGTCGGGCTGTTGAGGAAGTTGTACCAGGGCAGGCTGCCGCGGATGCGAAGCGCCGGCTCGGCCTCGATGCGGAGGGTGTCCTCCACGACCAGGCTCTCCCGTCGCTCCGGCAGCGCGTCCCCGCCGAGGTAGAACCCCACGCCGAGGTGCTCGAGGAGGGAATAGACCGCATACTGCACGCCGATGGGCGTCCGCGCGGCGAGGACGAGGGTCTGCTTCTCCGGCGCGACGCGGATGACGTAGCCCTGTTCGGACAGCGTCGCCGGGACGTAGGCAGCCACGTCAGGGAGCGACTCCGGGGTTCCGACCGCGACGGCTGGCCCGCCGCCCCTCGGTGCGCGCGTGACAACGGGAGCCTGCCGACCGCAGATGAGCCGCTCGTAGCGCTGTAGCTCCCGCGCGGCAGTGACCTCCACTGGCGTGGCCCTGAGCCCGACGCGGATCGGCGCTCCCGCGATGTCGATCGCATGGGCGGCGGACGACAGGAGGAGCGCGAGAGCAACGAACAAACGTGCGCACACAGCAGACACCTCCGCGTTTATCTCGGTAGCCATCGACGCAGTTCGTCTCCGAGCGTAAGCGGCCCTGCAACATCCGGAACGACGCACGGGGCGCGCCGTCCAGCGGGGTGCGAAACACGCCCTCGCCAGGTGTGCCGACAAGCCCTCCGGGCAGTCTCGCGGCGTGCTATACTCTGTGGCTCATACGCATGGGGCCAAGGTGAAATGGCGTGGGCTCGCGAAGGTAGTATGTGAGCGGCAGGAAGGATGCCGGGCGATCCGAGGGAGATAGGGCATGGCGGAAAAGGGCAGGGTGCCGATGATCTTCGCCGGTACCGGCGGCGCGGCACTTGCGGCACGGGTGGCCGCGCACCTTAGCGTCCCGGTCTGCGAGGCGCTCGTGGGCCGGTGGCCGAACGGAGAGGTCCGCGTCCAGCTCCGGGAGCATGTCCGAGGCGAGAGGGTCTTCCTGTTCCAGTCGTTCAGCCGCGATGTAAACAGTATGGTGATGGAGTTGCTCGTGATGCTCGACGCGGCCCGTCGCGCGTCGGCGGCGGCGATCACGGCCGTGGTGCCGTACTTCCCGTATTCGAAGCAGGAGAGGAAGTTCCGGGGCCGCGAGCCCATTTCCGCTCGGCTCATGGCCGACCTCATCACCGAGTCCGGCGCGAACCGCGTCCTCACCATGGACCTGCACGAGGGCGCCATCCAGGGGTTCTTCAAGATCCCCGTGGATCATCTGCCGTCGACACCCTTCGTGTCGCGCCACCTCAAGGAGCGCGGACTGTGCGGCCCGGACATGATGGTCGTGGCGCCGGACGAGGGAGCCGTGGAGCAGGCCGTCGAGCTTTCGGGGCTTCTGGGCTGCGACATCGCTGTCGTGTTCAAGCGCCACCCCATCAACTCGCCGACCGATGTCGAGACGGTGGAGATCGTGGGCGACCTGGAGGGACGCCGCGCCTTGATCTGGGACGACATGATCCTGGGCGGGTCCACGCTGTGCAACGCCGCCCGGATGGTCCTGGAGCGCGGAGCCAAGGAAGTGCACGCGTACATCACACACCCCGTACTCTGCGAGGATGCGGTGGAGCGGATCAACGCGTCGTGCCTCGAGGAGCTGATCGTGACCGACACGATCCCGCTCCCGCCGGAGGCCGCGCGCTGCGATCGGATCCGCGTCATCTCTGTAGCGTCGCTCCTTGGGGACGCCATCGACCGGATCACGTGGGAGTGCTCGGTGAGTGAGCTGCTCTAGCGTCTAGGGGCCGTCGGCGCCTGGTTCCGCGCCGACGGGTGTGGCGAACGGCTTGGCCGATCGCCAGGCGAACGGCTTGGCCGATCGCCTTGGGAGGTATCCGGATGCGGGTATTCGTCAAAGGCACTAACGTCCGCGTCCCGCCGGCCGTGCGGGAGTATGCGGAGAGGAAGATCGGGAAGCTGGAGAAGTACGCGCGGTTCGTGCGCGAGGCTTCGATTGCATTCAGCGCGCAACGGTCGTGGTTCATCGTCGAGGTAACGATGGTCTTCGGCGACACCGTGATCCGCGCCGAGGAGAAGTCCAACGACATGTACGTATCGGTCGATCTCGCCGCCGAGAAGGTCGAGGCGCAACTGCGCCGCCTGAAGGGCCGCCTGGTCGCGCGCAAGCGCGAGGCAGCCAGTGCGGGCACGGTGGACGAGTTCGCCGAAGGGCTTCTCGAGCAGATGGGCGGCGGCGAGGAAGCTGACCTCGAGGAGCTGGAGGATGGCAGCATCGTGCGCACCAAGACGTTCCCGTCGAAGCCCATGGGCGTGACTGAGGCCATTCTGCAGATGGAGCTGCTCGGGCACGACTTCTTCGTCTTCATCAACGAGGCGAATGGCCTGCCGTCGGTCGTCTACGCTCGGACGGACGGGAACTACGGCCTGCTCGTTCCCGAGACAGCCTAGCCGCGGCGATCGGCCAAGCCGTTCGCCCACCGAGAGGAACCGACGGGTCGCCGGCGGCGGTGTTCTACGCCGGCGATCCGATGAGGATGACATTCGCCGAGTTCCGCAGACTGGTGACGACGCACTTCGGGTCCGACCTCGCCGGCCTCACACCGGAGGCCGCCCTTGCCTTCGTCGCAAGGACCCGTGAGCAGTGCTTCCCCTCGTCGCGCGAGGCCGGGCGCTTCCTGGTCGAGGAGCAGCCGATGCTCGACTCCTACGACCATGCGGTACGGCTATACCTGGGCGGCGCGCTAGCGCTCCCCCCCGATCAGGCCGCCATGAGCCTCTGGCTCCACGGGCTCGAGCAGTGGGCCGCGGAAGCGCAGGCGTCGTGCGACGAGAGGTTTGCCGACCTCTTCCGCGACCTCGGCGACGACCTGCCCGACGAGCTCGAGCCCGACTAAGTCATTCCCTCGGTGAAGGCGTAGTTAGGGAGGTACCTGGGCTTGTGGGTCCGAAAGCATGGGCGGAGGTGGTCCCGATGCGGAAGCGGACCCGTGAGATCGATGAGGA
>Ga0315288_10000850_pt1 | contig 38909 bp, 48 predicted proteins | sample YL17G11_20_MG_FD_203454 | JGI IMG/M metagenome (GOLD analysis project Ga0315288, IMG submission 203454) | Sediment microbial communities from Yellowstone Lake, YNP, Wyoming, USA - YL17G11_20 | ecosystem: Environmental > Aquatic > Freshwater > Lake > Sediment | place: USA: Wyoming | collected...
GCGGCGGAAGGCGCAGTTGATCATCTTCCCGCAGGATCTGATCCTACCTTGGATTGGCGAGGGCCTGTATCGCGCATGCCTCCTGGCCGAGGAGGCCACGAACATCGGCGCGGTGGAATGGCTCAAGCGCGCCCTGGACAACGATTGGAAAGAGCGTCAACTGCGCGACGCCGCCGGGATCGCCGGGGGCGCGACGGTATCTGACGTCGTGTTCAAGGCCGACGACGCTGAGACGGTTGGCTGGGACATTGACGACGACGTGGTGGCCTTGCGCGGGTTGGGAATCAGCGGTGAGCAGCCTGCCCGTGTCAGGGCCAAGCTGCAGGAGGTGATAGGATGACACAACTTTACATGCTCAATGGTGCACCGTCCACCACGAAGACGGCCCACATGGCCCCGCGTGATTGGGCCACCCGCAGGCGCAAGCGGCGCGAGATGGCCGCCAGGTCTAGGCGGATGAATGGGAGGTCGGGATGACCCTCTCAATCTCCCCATCCGCCGCCCGCAAGATGAAGTATACGACGCCGGAACAGGAACGGGCGCTCGACGGCCTGTTATCCGGCGAAGGCCGCCACGTGCACGTGACCGGTGCGCAGGTGGATACCGCGCTCCAGCAGGTGCACGTACCGCAGGCAGAGACACCATCCGCCCGTAACCTACTCGGCGCGATGGGCAATGCGCTCACCTCGGTATCTTACGATGAGATTATGGAGCGGATCGAGGCGCTGGCCGAGGACGCGCCAGGGATGCCAGTTAGCGGGGCCGTAGTGGCCGCCGCGATGAAGGGAAAGCGGGAGGGGCTATGAAACCGCTTTCCGTCACTCTCAGCGGCAAAACTGGCGACGGCTACCACGGGGCCCCGTCCGTCCTGTACATCTTGCAGGACAATGTAGAGCGGGAAGGGTTTTACCGAACCGGCATGACCCCACCAGGCTACCCCACCCGCGCAGTCTACGCGCGGAGATTCACCACGGAAGAGCCGGACCATTATGTGCTGGAGGACGGGCAGTTGTGGGAACTGCATGAATGGTGCCAGGAGCGTGTAGGAGTAAAGCCATGACCGAGCCAACCCCGCACGAGCAATACGACTATGGCCAGCATGCCGAGCGCCAGGTGCAACGCGAGATCGTCGAGCGCCTGCGTGGGGCTGGCTGGGTGGTGTCCGTGAACTCCCAGCCTGGCAAGGTCCGCAAGCAACTGCGCGGCTTGCCCGACTTGCTGGCCTGGCGCGCCGACGTCTCTCTGCTGATCGAGTGCAAGTCGATCACGGGCCTCTTGAATGAGGCCCAGGTGGACTTCCTGGAGCACATCGACCCACACGCCGGGCCGCACCTGATCTATCTGGTGGCGCGGTACCCGGCGGACGTGGCTGCTTATTGCCAGCCGCCACAGACAGAGTATCAGCGGTGCCCTGAGTGCCCGCTGTAGAAAGGAGATAGCACACGTGCTACTGTGTGATGCCACACAATTGCGCCAGGAGATTGCCGCCCTGGAATGTCCTATATGCGGACGCCCAGTAGAGAAGGGGGCATTATGTTGGCAATGTGACCGCGTGGCGACGGCGATAAAGACCATGTCGCCCAACGAACGCGCCAATCTAAACCGAGAGTGCCAGAGTACACCAGATGGAATTATGGCACGGATTCTTGGAGGGATGGAGATTGCATGACCTACAGACGGCTCGACAAAGTCGCCGCCTACGAAGCGGCAATGAAAATGATTGCGGAAGACACCGCCTTGCTCGATCTGCCCTTCGGTGCTGCCTTCGCGGCGGTATTCAAGATGCTCAAGGCCAGCACGAAACTGACTGGCACCGAGGCCCGCCAGGTCGCGGGCAAGGCGTTGCGGGATGCGCTCCACGCCCGCCAGGTGAGCGCCAAGGCCCTCAGGGTCGAGCGAGGCAACCGGCGCGTCGGCGCCGCTATGGCCCGCCGCCACCAGCAGGTCATCGAGGACGACGCCCTGCTCGAGGAAAGTGAACATGAACACAAGCGACAATGCCATAAAGGAGACGACCATCAATGAGTTGGCTCTATTTGCCGGAGCAGGTGGCGGATGCCTCGCCACCCAACACCTGCTCGGATTCCGAACCGTCTGCTACGTCGAAATCGCACCCTATCCGATCGAGGTCCTTGAGGCCCGCATCCGAGATGGCTTCCTCGATGATGCCCCCATCTGGGACGACGTCCGAACCTTCGACGGAAACCCCTGGCGTGGAATCGTGGATCTTGTCTCTGCAGGGTTCCCGTGCCAGCCCTGGGCCACTGGCGGAAAACAAAACGGAGCTTCCGATCACCGCAACTTGTGGCCTGACACCATTCGCATTATTGGAGAGGTCCGGCCGGACTGGGTTTTCCTGGAGAACTCCCCAATGCTCCTTCGAGTTTCCCCAACGTACAAACGCGCTCCTTACGCTGAGCAAATTGTGGGAGACCTGGCCCTCCTGGGGTACGTGGGATCCTGGGGCTGCCTATCAGCGGCCGCCCTGGGACTGGACCACAAACGGCAACGGCTGTGGATTGTTGCCCACACCGGTAGCACGCGACGGCTCCAGCTTCTATGTCTGCACCATGAAAACCGCGCTCAGGGTGATGCGCACCAAACCCCTCAGGCAGCTACATTGGTGCCAGTTTGGAGTCGTCTGGCACGGCTTGAGCAAAGCTTGGGCGAACCCGCAGTTTTCGGAACTCCTGATGGACTGGCCCATCAAGTGGAGCGCCTTGCAGCCATTGGAGAAGGCCAGGTTCCAATCGTGGCTGCAACAGCATGGAGGCTACTCACACAATGATTAGCATATTCAATGGGCGAGAGCGCACACTGGGAGGCGCAAGTGGTTTACCGTACACGGTCGAACCGTACACGGTCGAACCGTACACGGTCGAACCGTACACGGAAAACCACTACACAAACAATCATACCACGGAGCGAACATGAATGCAAGTGACAATGTTTGGGACAAAATCAAATACGACCTCAGCCTACAAATGACCGAGGCCACCTTCGACACCTGGCTGCGCAACTCCCGCCTCATCGGCGAGGACGGTAACCGCCTGACCGTCGCCGTCGCCAACCACTACGCCGTGGATTGGCTCAGCACCCGCCTCAACGACACCGTGCTCCGCACGGCGGCCCGCACCCTCGGCCGGCCGGTCGAAGTCCAATTCATCATCTCCGACGACGGCCAGGAACAGCCCGGCCAGGCCGAACCCGACGTCCCCACCGATTCCCCTGTTGCTATCGAGATCGTCAATCTCGATATTACGATCGGCTTCGTAATGACGTCAAACTACGCTTGGGGGTACTGGCAACCCTACCTGGCCGCCATCGAACGCGAGAACGGCGCCCTCACCCCCATTGCCTTCTGCCTGTGGAATACTCTACGGTCCTTCCCTGCTGCCTGGCAGCAGGGCCGCCCCCAGTGGCCCAGCATCTTCACCCTGGCGGATATGGTTGCCAGAGGCAACAGGCACAAGGTCATGGGGCGGAATGAACGGGGAAGAGACAGCACGAAACGACCACGTATGGTTGGCGCACTGGAGATTCTGGAGAACGAGCACATCGTCTGGCCGCGTACCGTAGGCACAGGCAGAGACACCGTCTATTACTTCCGTGTTCTCGATAGCCTGCCCATCCTCACTCCAGCGCAGATCGGCAAACTATCCGAGCGACTCCAGGAGCGGCACGAGCGAGAGCTCGAGCGTCGCAAATTGGACTTTATCGAATGGCAACAACTCACCTTACCCACTCTCTTGGAGGATCACTAGCCATGTGTCCGGGACACATGGGGTATATGTCCGGGACACATGGGCCATGTGTCCGGGACACAACATGAAATACTCTTATACTTCATACTTACACACCAATCGTGATCTAGTAGGAAAACAGGATCAAATGGATGGGCCATGGAGGGATTGAGCTGTGAAGAAGACAACGATGACTGAGTACTACGTGGTCCTGGAGTTTCCCTCCCCTCTGCCTCATGCCGATGGCACGCCCGGCACGAGCAAGTGCGGGTGGCTTCCGGCTACCGATGCGCACGAAATCACCCTGGCCATTCGCGCGGGCGCGCAGTTCGTCGGCGTGGCGACGACAGCGGAAGAGGTGGAAGAGATGATGGGGGCAGCAATGAGTGAGAGCTTTTTATCCTGGTTACCCCAGGATGAGGAGGATACATGGATGCCGACGGGTGGCGGATGGGAAAGGGGCTACCATACGAAGTACCGCCACTACTATCGCAACGATCGTGCGGTATGCGGCAGCACTGCAGCGCCAGTCTGGGACGAGCGTCTTTGGCCCGGCAAGTATTGTCCAAGGTGTTGCCAGATTAGAAAGCGGGAGGTGGCGTGATAGCTCGTAAGGTTTGGGATTTACGTCTGGCGTGTGGGCACCTGGAGTGGCGGTATATGAGCAAGTTCCCGCAACCGCCGAAGCGGGCCAAGTGTCATATCTGCGAGGCAATTGGAGGATAACGATGGAGATTGACTTGGACACGATTAGGGAGACGGTTTTACTGGCTGAGATCGAGGGCCTGCGGGTGGAACTGGCTATCGTCCGCCAGATCGGCATCGGCGCCTGTGATATTCTCCTCGAGCGCCACGCCGAGGAGGAACGACGGCTGCGGACCGCCATACCTGCGCCAGAATTGCTGGAGCGGGCGGCTGGTGATGTGCAGTATCTTGGGATGCATTGGGATGATGCTGTGTTGCTGCGTGCCGCGGCCGCCCGCATTCGGGCGGTACAGGAGGCACGCGGTGAAGTCTGAGCGGCGCTTGTCAAATTTGGCACGACGTGATACAATAGTATTACTTTGGTGGTACCACCAAAGTAATACTCAGAAGAAAAGGAGATCATGATTATCGGATTTGATGCTGGACGTCACTCTGGCAAGGTAGTGGGGAATGGGGCAACCTCCATCTTCCCCGCCTACGCGGTTCCTTACGATGCCCCTCTCTTCGGCGTCAATGGTCTGGGTGGCTCACCTGATGTGCTGATCGGTTGGCAGGGGAAAATTTTCACGGTTGGGGAGGGGGCCGTCCGCCAAGGGGACGGCGCGCGGCCAGAGGCAGACAGTTGGATCGGGACGCCAGAGTATCGCGCGCTATTCTACCGTGCGATTTCCGACCTGGTGCCCGACGAGTGGTTTCAGTGCAATGTCGTGGCTGGTCTGCCTATCGGCGCGTATCGCCGTGACTCGGAGAAATTGCGCGGGATTCTGGAAGGCCCGCATACCTTCCGGCGGGGCTATGTCACTACCAGCATGCCTGTGGTCAATGTGGTCGTGGAACATCTGCGGATCGTGCCACAGGCGTGGGGTGCGGTACTAGCGCTTCTGCTCCATCCTGACGGCCAAATCGCAGACGCCGACCTGTTGGACAAGCGGCTGGCCGTCGTGGACATCGGCGGCCACACTGTGAATCTACTCACTGTTAAGGGCCTCTCGGACATTCCCGCCGAGAGTACGTCCCTGGCCGTCGGGGCCTGGGATGTGGTACGGGCCGTGCGGCAATTCCTCACAGGCATTGGGGAGGGCTACACAGACTTGAACGACCACGAAGTGATGCGGGCTATCCTCAGGGGCAGCATCGGTGACGTAGACTTGCACCGCGTGGCCCAGCCACAAGTTGAGCACATCGGACGAACCATCAATGAGAATGCCCGCATCTTCTGGCACGATGGGAAGGCATTCGACAAGATTCTGCTCATCGGCGGTGGCGCATATCTGTGGGCCGATACCATCCGCCAGGCATTCCCCCAGGTGGAAATATTGCCCAAACCGGAAACGGTCAATGCCCGCGCGTTTGCCGCTTTCGGGGCGTATCTGGAGCGGGAGGGCTTGTGGCAAAAGTGACCCTGACCATCAGCCTCAATAGCGAGATTGACGCAGATTTGCTGGCCTGGTGGGATACTCAGCCGAAAGGCCGCCGGTGTACTGCCCTGCGCACTCTGTGGCGCGCGAGCCTGAATGGAGCGAACGACCGCCGCCTCGAGGCATTGAATACCCAACTGGAGCGGCTACTTGCCCGTTTGTCGGCGGGTCAATTCGTGGCCGCACAGATTGGGCAGGCAGTGATTGAGGATTCCCGCGCGGATGAGGTGCGGGCGAAAATTGGGGGATTGGGGAAATAATAGATAGAATCTACGCAGGGAGGATACAGGAATGAGCAAGATAGTAGCTTTTCGCGCTTACCAGTCGGCGCATTACGAGCGCCTCGCGGCTGAATCGGAAGCCAACAACGCCCATAGCGCTGCCATGTGGACGGGCGATAGAGCGCCAGCCCTGGCCGCTATCGCTCGTGCCGAAGCAGCCCATGCATGGGAACTGGAATTGTACGAGGTGTTTTGTGATGTGCCCGATGACCCTGTATCCTCAAGTCCTGATTACAGTACGATGAGCGCAGGGGATATGTATCGAGATACCTGTGGGGGGGAATGCTGATGAATAATCTTATACGTGATGCGGTGAATCTGCGCACGGCAATCCCGGCAGTATAACGCTGAGCACAGACGGGCGCGTGACCACGATAAAGGTGAGATAATGCCAGACGGAAACGGCGGCGGGTTCGGTGGGGATAACGGTGGTGGCATGTTCGGGCGCCGTCCGCCTGCTGAGGTGCACGAGGAGCGCCGGGCAGGTGAGGCACTCGATTATCGCCTAGTCATCAAGCAGGCCAATGCGGTTTCGTGGGCGCTTGCATTCATGCTTCTGTCTGTCATCCTGGCCGTCGTGGCACTGGGTCCAGTGTTGTTCTGGGGCATGGCCGGCGTAGTTTCGCTGACCTCCACGATCTGGTGGATGCGCCAGGAGGTGCGACTGGAGCGAGCCGCCGCGCGGGGGGAGGAGATCGAGAAGGGCATCAACTTCTTGAGCATCGCCAGTAGTGTTGCTATTGCTCTGCTTACCGCCTTCGTGGCCTGGTGCTTCTGGCGCGTGGCAGGTTATATGGTGCCGGAAGTTCACATGCCAGAATGGTGGGGCGGTTCGTTTTGGCAGCGGGCGCTTACATCGATCGTGCGGTTAGCATCCCTGATTTGGCTTATCCGCTCCATCTGGTATTTTATCCATCTGGAGATCCCATTCGGGCAAGAGGCCATCCAGCGTAGTCCCCTGCAAGAGCAATTCATCTGGCAGGCCATCGGAAAGATTCTGGAGACCTGGGGTGTGGCAGCAGTACGCCGACCGCGTCCACGTGATCCTATCTTGCTACGCGAGAATCGCCCTAGTGGCGGTAACGGTCGGCCAGGTGGGCCGGACCTGGAGACCATTCGCGGGGCATTGGAAGAGCGTCTGCGCCTGGAGAATGGCGGGATGGACCTGGAGGATTTGACGCCAGGGCAGCAGGAGGGCCGGGAACTGATGGAGTTCTTGACCCTGGGGCAATACCTCGTGGGTGCGGATGGCACGCTGATGCTCTACTCTCGGCGGGACTGGAACGGGGTACAATTGCCCAGCGGGCGGGTGATGGGCGTGAGTCGTGCGCGCAAGATGGCGGGTATGCTGAAAGAGGCAGGCATTCTGGTAGAGCGGGAGACTAGCACGGGGAAATCCCTAAATCTTGCTCCTAATCTACGCCTGCCTGATGCGCTCAGTCATATCTCTGTGGAATGGGAGACCCCCCTACCCCACCCGCAGGAATTGCAGGAGTGGGCCGGGAGGGGGGGCGGGTACCAACCCAACCCAACCCAACCCACCCAACCCAAGCCAGAAGGGGGGCAGGGATGACCGACTTTTGGCAACTCGCCGCTATGCTGGCCTTCGGCCTATGCCCCGCCTCCCTGGTCATCGGGGCAGTGGGCATCGTCGTACTGTTGCGCGTATTCGGCACGCGCTGGCCGTGGGAGCAGCGGCAAGAACGGAGCAATACTGCGCGGGCACCACACGGGCCACACCCTGGCGATACGTTCACCATCTACCGCGTGCCAGAAGACAAAGTAGCCCGCCGCACAGCCCAGATGGTACATTGGGGCTGGCAGCACGTCGGCGATGAGATGGCCGACAGTACTAATCTGCGCAATCTGCATTTTGTATGGATAGGTGGGGAGCGATGACCACCAGCCACCTATCCGCCGCCGAATACCACCGCCTCGTCGTCTGGGGCCTCTCCCTGCTGGCCTGCTGCGCGCTCCTGGCCATGCGCCAGTACGCGGGGCTGGCGTGGCCCTGGTGGGGGATCGTGTCGCCGGGGATGGTGTGGGCGGGGGTGGAGGCACTATGGCGATTATGACCGCCACCGACCACCTAACCCCCACCGATGCCATCCTGTGCGCCATCGGCACGGCGCTGCTGCTGGGGTATGATTCCGTGGCACAGGCCGTGGGTAGCATGCGGGTGGAGGGACTGCGGTGGGAGGATATACAGATCCTAGAAACGCTTGACAGATTAACGCCTTCCGTGGTATAATCATTGCAATGAGCGTGCCGTCACCCGCCCGGCGGCGCGCCAGGGACACGGCCCGCTCAGTGAGTGGGTCGTTTTCGTTGTGGGCGGATAGAAAATTTCCAACTGGAGGATACGGTGAAAAAGTGGTATCTCAGTCTAACATTGTGGTTCAACATCCTGGCCCTGATTGTGCTAGTGGCCATGGGATTCGGCTTCGGTGAGTTCACGCCCGACCCATGGGTGCCGATCGTGGCCGCCGCCGTAATCGCCATCATCAACCTGATCCTGCGGGCATTCAAGACCAGCCAACGCCTGACCCTGTAGGCAGAAGTGGACGGCACGCAAGGCAACCCGCGCTCCATCACCCTAGCGCTGATCGACGCCAAGCTCGATACGGTCCTCGAAAAGCTGGCGGAATTCCGCGCCAGTCAACAGGAACATGAGAAGCGCATCGAGGCATTGGAACTGGCAAGCGCCCGCCATAGTGAGCGCCTCGGGATCGTCGGAACACTCAACCTCGCTGCTGCTGGCATAGCGGCATGGATTGGAGCGCGCAAATGACCCTCACTCCTGAGCAACGCCAGCACCTGGCCAACGTACAGCAAGCTGCCTGGGAGATCGGCCAGTCCGTGGCGGCCATCCTGGAAGCCGAGCAAGCGCCGCCTACCCCGACGACGCCATGGATTGACCGCGTGGCAGAAATGCCCATCGATGCCCATCCTGATCACCCTGACATCGTTGCAGCCAAGTTGTCCTTTTGGCGTTCCCGTCAACTCTCACAGATTACGGGCATTACGATCCATCACACCATGAGCGATAGCCCCCTGGCAACTGCGCAATATTGCACCAGGTCGGTCAAATCGGGCGGCAAGGGCTACCCCTCGACGCAATACCAGTTTTGGGTATCTCAGGGCGATAACTGCCCCGTGTACCTGCTGGCCCCACTGGATTGGGCCATCTGGCACGACCACACTGGCGGCCACCCGACCACGATCAGCATCGGCATGGCAGGTGATTTGAGCAAGATCGCACCGCCCACCGACCAGATAGAGGCCACTGCCCGCCTGGTGGTCTGGCTGATGCAGGTATACAAGATACCCCTGGCAGAAGTGCGCGGGCACAACGAGCGGGCCATCGAGCGAGGATACAAGACTGACTGCCCTGGCTGGAAGATCAGGAGTTGGCGGCTTGCTTTCTTCACAGCACTAGGGGCGGTCACGAGGCCAGTATGAAGACTGTCAAACAGATCGTGCACGATGCGCGGGTGCGGGCGCGGACCATCCTGGTAGAGCGGTGGCACAAAGTCCGTGCCCTGGCCGTTATCGCTGAGGATGACAAGATGCTCAACGGCGTGGCCGATGCATTCCAGTTGCTCATCGAGGCTGATGAAGTCGAGGACCTCCAGAACGGACCTGGAGCCATTGGTCCTTCCTCCTTGACGCCTGGAGCGGGTAACACCTCGCCCGCTCCAGGTGGGGAGGGGGAGTTGGGATAAGTTGGGATATGACAGAGCAACCACAACTCCGGCTCGAATGGCTCGACCCTAAGACCTTGACGCCAAACCCCAAAAACTGGCGGCGACATCCGAAGGCACAAAAAGAGGCGCTTTCGTCTGTGCTGCAACAGGTCGGGTGGGCCGGGGCACTCCTGTACAACGAAACTAGCGGTAGGATTATTGACGGTCATTTGAGGCGCGAGGTTGCGCAGGATGGCAAGGTACCTGTCCTGATCGGTTCCTGGACTGAGGAGCAAGAAGCGCTGATCCTGGCAACCCTCGACCCACTTGCTGCCATGGCCGAAGCCGACGCCGACAAGGTGCGGGCGCTGCTGGAGGGGCTAGGGGAGCAGGATGCGGCGGTACAGGCGGTACTCGATGGGCTAGCGGCTGATGCTGGTATCGTGGCAGAAGTGGCGACGGTAGACGCTGAGGCGCAAACGGACGAGGCCGAGGAGTTGCAAGAGCACTGGAAGGTCAAGGCGGGTGACATCTGGCGCATGGGAGATCATGCCGTTATCTGTGGCGATTGTCGGGAGCCTGAGACTTGGCGGCGACTGCTGGTAGCGGCAGAAGTGGAAAAACCCGACTTGTTACTTACCGACCCGCCTTATGGCATCAAACGCGATGAGGGCTTTGAGGGCTTTGAGGGCTTTGGGGGCTTTGGGCCGCCGATTGCTCGCCGCCAATACTCAGACAGTTGGGATGACGCCCGACCCGCAAAGTCCACCTTTGATTACATCGTGCAAATGGCAGAACGTGCAATCATATTCGGCGGTAACTTCTTTGCCGACATTCTGCCATGTTCTACTCATTGGATTGTCTGGGACAAGTTGCAGACAATGCCCACGTTCGGGGATTGCGAATTACTCTGGACGAACCTTGAGCGAAAGAGTGTCAGGAAGATTGCTTTTGAGTATAACGGTTTAATTGGCAAGGAAGCAGAACGGTATCACCCAACTCAGAAACCATTGGGGTTACTTGCGCAGATTGTGACGGAATACTCAAAGAGCGGTGATTGCATTGTAGACCCATTCCTTGGCAGTGGCACCACGATCATGGCAGCGAACCAGAACGGGCGGCGGGGACTGGGGATAGAGGCACTGGAGAAGTATGTCAGCGTTTGCCTTCAACGCTTCCTCCAGGCCACAGGCATAGAGCCGCAACTGATTGAGCATGAGTGAAAGCAAGACGAGTAAACGCAGAATTGAGGCGGTAGAGAAACAGCGCAAGGCGCTAGAGTTGCGCAAGGCTGGCGTGACCTTCGTCACGATCGCCGAGAAGTTGGGCTATCGCGGCCCGGCTGGCTCGTACCGCGCGGTGATGAGTGCCCTCAAGCGCACACTCCAAGAACCCGCCGACGAGGTCCGCACGCTGGAACTTGAGCGCCTGGACGACCTACTGCTGGCGCTATGGGCGCAAGCGAAGCAGGGGCAGCAAGGCGCGATTGACCGCGTGCTTCGGGTGATGGAGCGGCGGGCCAAGCTACTGGGCCTGGATGCACCGACGAAAACCGACGTGAGGATTTCAGACCTTGACGACGCTATCGAGCGAGAACTGGCGCGCGTGGCCGGCACCGGCGAAAGTGGCGATGCTGGCGCGGCTGAAGGAATGGCCGACGCCGAAGCCGCTTGCGCCCTGGCCGACCCAGTACCTTAACAGCGAGACGGATAAGCCATACACCTCCCACCACGCCGCCGAGGCGCAGGCGCTGGCCGACGATGGGCCGCGTTACCTGCTGGCGAAAGGCGGAGAGGGTGGAGGCAAGAGCGTGTTCGGCATCATCAAGGTGCTGGAGCGCTTGCGCAGAGGGATGAACTGCGCCATGGTTAGTCCAGATTTAGAACATTTCAAAAAGAGTTTGTGGCCTGAGTTCCGCCGCTGGTGCCCGTGGGATCGTGTGGTGCCCAAGCACCGGTACCGCCAGGATGTGACCTGGCAGCCGCCGAGTGACTTCGAGTTGGTCCTCAACAACGACGTGGGCGGGCAGTCAGTGCTCATCTGTGGCGGTATCCAGGAGCACGATGCGGGCAGGTGGGAGGGGCCGAACCTGAGTTTCGTCCACCTGGACGAGATCCGCAGGCACCGGACGCCCATCGCACTCAAGACATTCGACGGGCGCGTGCGCATCCCGGGGCCACGCGGCGAGCCGCCTCAGATCATCATCACCACCACGCCGCGCAAGCACTGGCTGTATGCCTATTTCGGCGGTGCGCCGGGTGACGACGAGCCGCCCCACGCCGACGACGAACGGGCTGCGTTCAAGCGCCAGGCACGCGTCATCATCTTGCCGACGGCAGGCAACCTCGCCAACCTGGAGCCGAACTTCGTAGAGCGCCGGGGCCTGAGTTTGAGCGAGGCGGAAAAGCGCGTGCTCTTGTGGGCCGGGTGGGAGGATATCGAGAACGCCGAGCGATTCTTGCCCAGCATCATCCTATGGGACAACTGCCGCGAGAAACTGCCGCCACTGGGGCCTCACGGGGCAATGGTGCTGGCGCTGGATGCTGCGGTGAGCAACGACAGTTTCGGGATTGTGGGAGTGACCCGCCACCCTTCCAGACTGCAAGACGTGGCCGTGCGGTACGCGCAGAAGTGGCAGGCCGCGCCGGGCAGGCAGATTGACTTCCAGGGCACGAAGGATGCGCCGGGGCCTGAAATGATGGTGAGGCGATTGTGCAAGCAATACAACGTCGTGCTGGTCACCTACGACCGCACCGAATTGCACGACATGATGACCAGATTGAAACGAGAAGGCGTAGCATGGGTGAAGGAATTTCCCCAGCAGGCGCAACGCCTGGAGGCGGACAAGCAATTATTCGACCTAATCTTATCTCGCAGGATTGCGCACGATGGCAACCGTGACCTGCGCCAGCATCTGGACAACGCCGACCGCAAGCCGGACGCGGACAACCGGCGGCTGAGGATCGTGAAGCGCGAGGATGCGCTGAAAAACGATCTCGCAGTGGCGCTGAGTATGGCAGCATTCGAATGTTTGAGGTTGGCGCTTTGAGGTGACACGTTTGTAGAATTGTGGTATAATGAGACTGGTTTACTGCACCGTGAAGCGGGAGATACCGCGTGGGGCAGGCGACGCGAGAGCGTTTCCTGCCCCACTTTTGTTAGTACCCATGAGTAAAAAGAAACGACATCTTTACAGGTTACCACCCGACCGCCGCGCGAGCATCCAGACGTTCCAGCCTGCCGATGCTCCCGCAGGCGCGGCGGTAGTGGCCGATTTGTCGTCGTCCTGGCTCACCCTCTACTCTACCGCCGACGACTGCCCCATCTACTGGTCGCGTTGGCGGGATGCGTGGCTCAGGAACTTCGTGTACAAGCCGGGCAATGACCTCTTGGCCGGCACCATCAGCACGGTGGCCGCCAAGGTGGCAACCACAGGCTGGTATTTCGAGGGGCCGGAACGTACCGCCAACTTCTACCGCCGCATCCTGCTGGAGCAGATCGGTTTCGGCGCGGGCTACACGTTCGACATCATGCAAGGCGTGTGGGACTACCTCACGCAAGACGCCGGGTGGTCCTGGGAGCGCATCCGGCTAGGGGGCGCCGACCACCAGGGCGCGGCCATCGGGTTTGCTCACCTCGATGCGGCGCGCGTATTCCCCACCCTCGACCCAGAGTACCCCGTGCGATACAACGACGTGGAGGGCAACCCGACCGAGGCCGACACATTCCCCCTACTGCATCGCTCGCAGGTCATCAGGATCGTGGACAGTCCTACCCCCAACCAATTGCGGCGCGGCATCGGCTTCTGCGCAGTATCACGGGCGTTGACCACGGCGCACATCCTCATGGACATCGCCACCTACGAGCGCGAGCGACTGAGCGACCTGCCACCCGCTGGCCTGCTGCTGATCAACAACCTGACGCGGCCACAGTGGGAGGACTTGAGCAAAGGCTACGATGTGAAACAACGGCAGCAGGGCAACCGTGTCTGGCGCGACGTGATGGTGGCGTTTGGCCTGGACCCCTCCTTGCCTCTCAAGGCCGAGTTAATGTCGTTCCGCCAGGTACCAGAACACTTCAACAAGCGCGAGACGACCGAGATCGCCGTCTACTCTTTCGCGCTGGCATTCCGCGTGGACCCGCGCGACCTGTGGCCAGTATCATCCGGTACCTTGGGTACCGCGACCGAGGCCGAGGTGATGCACCTCAAGGCCAAGGCGAAAGGGCCAGGGCTGATCTTGGCGGGTATCGAGCGGGCATTGAACGATGGGTTGAGTATACCACCCAGCCTATCGTTTAAGTTCGACTTCCAAGATACGGACGAGGATGAGCAGGGAGCCAGGATCGCGCAACTCAAGGCGCGGTTTGTGAATACCCTCTTTGCCCCACCCATGGGCCAGATGGAGGGCATCCTGACCCGCGAAGAGGCCCGCGCCTGGCTGGTGCGCCAGAAGCTCTTCGATGAGGAAGAACTGCCCGCCATCGTCCAGGCCACTGAGCAGGTAGCCGAGGACGTGGAGGCTGCCAAGAACTTATTGCACCTGGATATGGGGCCGAAGTCCCGCGTCTACAACGACGGGCGGGTGATACGGTTAGAGCATCGGGCGCAGGCGTGGCAGGGCCACAGGATGAAGGCCGAGTTGCCCGACGACGGCAAGGTGCATCCGACCGGCAAGCCGCTGGCTGCCTGGCCTGCTGATGTGTCGGTGAGGGTCACCGCCGAAGACGTGGCGGCGGCGATGCAGAAATGGAACACTGGCATGCCTGCTGAGTACAAGGACATGCTGATGCCAGAGGTGAGGGAGTAAAGTCTTGTGGGCCTGGTTATCCGGCATCAAGGAATGGTTCTCGACAGCCCTCGACCGCATCTTGGGACGCGGGGAAGTCGAGGGCGCCAGCCAGATGCGCTCCGATACTGCCATGCCGGAGGTGGATTTACTGGCGGCGGCACTCTCCAGCGGGCAACTGGACGTGGGCGCGTGGGAAACCAGCATGCGCGAGGCCATCAAAGCCGAGTACATCCAGCAGTACTTGCTCGGTCGGGGTGGGCTGGAGAATATGACGCAAGCCGATTGGGGCAGCGTGGGCGGCATGCTCGCCGACCAATATCGCTATTTGGACGGTTTCGCCGCCGAGGTGGCAGCGGGCAACCTGAGCGAGGCGCAGATCGCCATGCGCGCGCGCATGTACATCAACTCGGCCAACGAGGCATTCTGGCGGGCGACGCAACGCGCCAAAGGTTGGCCGGTATTGCCCGCGTATCCCGGAGATGGCACGAGCGAGTGCTTGACAAATTGCCGCTGCTCTTGGGACGTGCGTGCGGTAAAAGATTACTGGGAGGCCACTTGGCTCTTAGGGGAGGCCGAGCACTGTGCGACCTGCCTGGAGCGGGCGGCCACGTGGAATCCGTTGAGGTTGGAGGCATAAATTGAGAGGCCAATGCCTAGAATCCTGATCCGTCCCATCCGAGGCCGGGCTGCCCGCCTGGATTTCCAGCAGATTCTGGCCGAAGTCGGCGCAGAGATGGACGTGACGGTCAAGCCTGCGTTGGTGGAGGAGCACGTGAAGATCGTGGCGGATTGGGCGCATCGGCCAGAGTTCAAAGCACGCAAGGTGATGACAGAAAAGATGATCGCTGTAGACGTGTGGGCCACAGGCGACAATGCTAAAATCTGGCGTTACGTCAACGAAGGCACGGAGCCGCACGTCATCCGCCCAGTACACGCCAAGAGCCTGCGCTTCCACTGGGATGGGCCAGGCAGCTACAAACCCAAGACGGCCGTTGGCGGTGGCTACGGCGGCCCAGGTGTGGCGGGTGGGCCTGAACGCCACTTCATGTACGTCAACCATCCTGGCAACGACGCCAGGGAATTCGAGAAGCATATAGCGGCAAAAATGCGAACTTGGTTCACGAGGCGTATCGAGGCCGCTTTCAAGCGCGGAGTGCGCAAAGCGTGGGGAAGGGGTAGGTGAATAATGCCAGTACCGAAACCGAACGAAGGCGAGAAGCAGCAGGACTATATCAGCCGATGCATCAAGTTTGAGATGGACGAAGGGAAGATCACTGACAACAAGCAGGCCGCCGCCATCTGCTACAGCACCTGGCGGGAGGATAAGAACGCGGGCAAATCGCTGGCGCTCTCGGCGCTCATTACCCGTGCCGAGCGGCAGAAAGACGGGCGCGTGCGCTGGCGGGCGCGGGCCAACTCCGGTGACTACGACCAGCAGGATGAGCGATTCGATGAATCCTTTTTCGATGAACTGGTGCACAACTTCGGCGTGGTACAGGAAACACTTACCCGTTCTGAGGTGCCCAGCCTGCCCGTGCCCATTTTGGACCTGGCACACTATTCGCTATTCATTCCCCGTGCGCAGCGGGCGCAGGCCAGGGCAGGCTACCCCAACCGCCTGTGGCGTGACGGCAAGGCGCTCATGGCGGAAGGGTATTTCGACAGTACGCCGCTGGGGCAACTGGCAGCCCAGGCGGCGCTGGAGCGACAGACGGACGACCGGCGCGTATCCATCTGCGTGTGGCCCGACTGGGGCAACGTGGAGGAGAGTGCCACCGGACGTGTTTTCAAAGGCGGTCGGGGCGTGGCATACCTGGATCACTTGGCCATGACTGCGCACCCGGTGGACGCCGATACCGAGATAGAAGTATTGGAGGTAAAGAGTATGGGTACGATTGCAGATGACGCGGCACAGGTATTGGGTGATTCTGATGAGGCACAGAAGGAAGTCGCCATCTTGGAGGCCGCGAGAGTTAAGAGTGACGTGGTGGCCCTACCGGAAGGCGTGGTCATCAAGACAGAGAATCCGAAACCTAAGATACCTGAACTGACGGCGAAGAAGGAAGCGGCCATTGCCAAGGCTGCAGAAGACGTGAGCGGCGAAGGTGCCCAAGACGAGGCAGCGAAAGCACAGCAGGTGCGCAGCGGGCAGTACGGTATCGCCATCCTACCGCAAGGCAATATCACGAAGCCCGGCGAGTGGGCCACCCTGGAAGATTCGCAGTTCGGGGATCCGGTGAACTACCGCTACCCGATGGGCGACGACGCCCACATTGCCAATGCCCGCGCCCGCTTTGCGCAAGAGACCGAGACCTACCGAGGCAAGGAAGTTGTAGGTGGGCGTATCGAGGCGGCGGCCAAGGCGGCAGGTATCGGTACGGCAGCCGAGGGGAAGCCGGAAGAGAAGTCGCAAGCCGTGCCGCCACCCGACCCCACTGAGGCCATCGCCAAGGCACTACACGACTTGCTCCCCCAGATCGCTGCGGCGATAGACGAGCGACTCGAGGCCGTGGCCAGCCTGCCCGCGCAACTGGCCGCACTCAAAAGCGAAGTGGCCGCACTCAAGGCGCCGATCGCCGAGAAGGTCAAGGCGGCGCTCGATGCTGGGCCGTCTTCGGACTGGCTCACTTTAATGGTCAAGAATTCCGTCCAGCGTCCCAGTACGGGAACGGTGAAGGGCGAAGGTAAACCCGCCGAAACATCGGGTGGCGAGTTCGCCGCCATGTTCGGCAACCCAACGAAACCTTAGAGGAGGTTTGCAGTGAGTGGACAGAATGATTTCATAGCTGCCCTCGCCCAAGCCGTCGCGCCCTACCTGCCGGGTGGGATGCTGGCGAAAGCGACGGGCAACCCCGTCATCCCGCCCGACGTGTACGCGGAGGGCGGCCTGTTCGGATCGTGCAAGAACGATCCCGTGCTGATCAATGCCATCGTGGGCCCCATAGGGTATATGAGCAAGATGCGCTGGACTGGCGACATCTTCGAGAACCCCATCACCGAGAGCCTGACTTACATCGGCAGCACGGGTTACGACCAGTCGGGCCTATGCGCCGACTGCGGTAAGCCGGTCATCAAGCGCTGCGCACAATCAACCTGCTTCGGGCGCATCTGCCAGCAGACCGATGAGATGAGTTTCGACGCCCTGGGCCTGCGGGCCAATCAGGGCGTACCTGTACTCGCCTTCTACGGCAACATCACCGACCCATCGGGCAATGTACTCATCCGCCAGGGGGAGCAGGTCTCGAATCTGTTCACCCTGCAGGTGGCAAGCGCGGCCTACAACCTGCGGCGGCGTATCGGCCAACTCATCTGGAGCGGCAACCCGGCAGTGAATGTAGGCGGCTACGCCGAGTTCAACGGGTTCGACCTACTCATCAACACGGGCAAGGTAGACGTCCTGACGGGTGTTGGCTGCAACGCCCTGGACGCCTACATCCTGAACTTCGGCAACGCCGTCGTGGGTCTGGCTGGCTCACCCAGCATCGTCCAGTACGTGGCGACCATCATCCGGCGTGTGCGTAACCGCATCGCGGGAGCTGGCTTCGATCCCGACGCCTCCACCATCGAAATCATCATCAGCCCCACCCTGGTGGATTGCTTCTTCAACGCCTGGGCCTGCGAGTACGGTGTGGTGTGTTCCAGCATGAATATCCAGTCCACCAACGATGCGCTGGCGCTGGCGGAACGAGTCGCACAATACCGGAATGGCCTGGTGGTACCGGTCGATGGAAAGAATTATCCCGTGGTGATCGACAACGGTATCACCGTCACCAATCGCCTACATGGCAACGAGACGGCGCGTTGCAGCACCGTCTACGTAATCACCCGTGAGATCGCGGGCGCACCGAACGGCGGCACCGTGGTCTGGGGCGAGTTCCAGGACATGCAAGCGACCGCGGGCAGTGTGGTGAGTTGGTTCCAGCAGATGTTCGGTGCCTCCATCGTCAGTGTAACCGACGGTGGACGGTTCGCTGTGGCCCCGACGACCTTCGGCGGCTTCTGCTTCGACGCCCGCGTGCTGACCAAACCGCGTGTGCGGATGCTGATGCCCTGGACGTCTGGCCGGGTGACCAACGTCTGCTGCGAGGAGCTGATCCCGACCCCTGACGTCACTGGCAGCGGCGGCATCTACGAGGTGGACGGCGGCGCGACGACCAGCCCGCCGAACTACCTGTACGGCGATTGCTGGCCGATGCACACTGGCGGGCCGAGGCAAGGAGTATAAAGCGGCGTCCCGGAGTTAGGGCATATCGTCCGGGCCTATGGCTGGGAGGGGGTTTCGTCTCCTTTACCCCTCCCAGCCCACGAGGGAAGGGAAGATGAATCGAGATTGTACGCTCTTCATCGTGCACGTGCCGAAGACAGCGGGTACTACACTCAGATGGATTATGGAACGTCAGTACCCAGAGCAGCGCGTATTCAAGATCGGCGACGACATCCCGGCAGAGCGCGAACGCTTCCGCCAAATGGCCGACGATGACAAGCGCGATTTGCTGGTGGTATTCGGTCACATGTGCTACGGCTGGCATACGATGATGCCAGAGGGCTGGCGCGTGGCCTACGTCACGATTCTACGTGAGCCGGTGGCGCGGGTGGTTTCACTCTATCACTACATCCATCTGCCAGGGCACTATCTGGGCAAGGCGGTCGAGGGCATGGATTTGCACCAGGTCATCACCAGCGGCGTAACACGTGTGGTGGACAACGGCATGGTGCGCCAGTTGTGTGGCGATGACCAATTTCTGCGCAAACCCTACGAGGACATGATCATCCCGTTCGGCGGCGTCACCCGCGAGCACCTGGAGAAGGCGAAAGAGAATCTCAGGCGCTTCGACGTGGTGGGCACCGCTGAGGACTTCGATAGCGTGCTAGAACAAATGCGCGTCGTGTTCGGGTGGCGGCTGCTACCATTTACGAATGAAAACGTCACCTGCTGGCAGCAACCGTCGCAGAAGATTACGCAGAAGGGCCTCGATGCCGTGCGGGATGTGAATCTGCTCGACATCGAGCTATTCCAGTGGGTGAAAGGGGGCATGAGGAATTGAAAATCCATCTGGGATGCGGGGAGAAATTCTTGCCAGGGTGGACGCACGTGGATGCTCGCCCGGGGCCACACGTAGATTACGTGGCCGATGTGCTGGACCTGCCTTTTGACGACGACAGCGCAGAGATGATCTACTGGTGCCATGGCATTGAGCATATTCCCTTCGCGCTCGTTCAACCTGCGCTGGCCGAGTGGCGGCGCGTGCTACAGCCTGGCGGCATTCTGCGCTTGAGTACGCCGGACTTTAACTTGCTCTCGGCGATGTACTCGCAAACCAAGGTAGAGTTGCGCCTCATCCGCTACGCCATCATGGGCGGGCAGGATTACGAAGAGAACTTTCATTATAGCCTATGGGATTTTGCCTCACTCAGCGCAGAGCTGCAACGAGCGGGATATGTGAACGTCCGCCGGTATGATGCCAAGGCGGTAGTACCAGCAGGGTTCGATTGGTCGGTGATGAGGATTGCGAATCAATGGATCAGTCTAAACGTGGAAGCGGAAGCACAGAAATAGTCATCAGCGCCGTGACGGGCACCTACAACCGCCTGGCATTGCTCCAGAAGATGGTGACCAGTGTGCGGCAGTCGGTCGGCGGCTTGCTATACGAGATCATCTTGGTGGACGGCGGTAGCACAGATGGCACGTTGGAGTGGTGCCGTCAGCAATCCGACGTGATGCTGATCGAACAAGGCAAGCTCTTGGGAGCAGTCGAGGCATTCAACGCTGGCTGTGAGGTCGCGCGCGGGCGATACGTCGCTATTCTCAACGACGATATTGTGATCGACGGCGACACACTCGCGCGAGCTTACGAGCACCTGGAGGCCAACCCCGAGGTGGGCATGGTCGCTTTCCGCAACGTGGTGCCGGACAAATCGGGCGACCGCGCCCGCATTCCCGTTTCGACTGCCCTGGGCTACCCCTACGGTCAATGCTGCATGGTGCGTCGTTGGTTGGGGCAATGGGCCGAGTGGTGGGGGCACGAGGGCATGCGCACCTACGGCGGCGATACGCGCCTCTCGCTGAGATTGTGGGAGATGGGTTGGCCGGTGGTCTACCTGAATGGCTGCAGTGTGACTGACTTCGTGCACGTGGACGAACTGCGGCGCATCAATTCTGATGCGCCCTGGGAGCACGCGCGCAAGGAGGGCAAGCCCCACCCTGACCTACAAATCTTCAACTGGCGCTGGCTCAATCGGCTGCCTACGCCAGAGAACCACATTAGGGCAGTGGCAGACCGTGTACTGATGAAAGCAGCGGCGGGCAACCTGCGGTTTCTGCGCTTCAAGGGCATGATGCGGAAAAACGACAATATGCGCATGGCACTGGCGCAGGAGATGGCGCGCTTCGGGGAGTCCCGCCAGGTCAACCAGGCACAGGAGCAGACCATCCATCCGAACGATTATCAGGATAGAATCCTCCAGATTGTGGCCGAGTTCGCGCCAGACGTGATCATGTTCCAGGCGCAGAGGCCAGGCAACCTGGAGGTGGCGACGATTGAGCGGATGAAAGAACGCTGGCCCCACATGCTCATTGCCAATTTCGACGGCGATACCCACTATCCGCTGTTGCCCTGGCATTTCGCCATAGCCGGGGCGGTGCACCTGCAATTGGTGGTATCGCCGACGCTATTCCCCCAGTACGCGACGCAGGGTATCGGCGTGGCGTATTGGCCCATCGGCGTGGAGCGCGAATACCTGAACGCCAAGCGCAAGAATCCGCCGACGGGGCACGATGTAATTTTCACAGGCAGCTACTACGGGGAAACCGTCTTCCCCGAAGGCCGCCGCCGGGGTGACGCCGTGGTGGCCCTGGCGCGCTCTGGGCTAAAGTTCGGCCTATTTGGGCCGGGCTGGGAGCGCCTTGGATTGCCGCGCGCCGTCTACACCATGGAAAAGCACGCCGACAACGCCGCGCTGCATGCCAATGCCAAGATGGCCATGAGCATTAGCCAGGCGAGTGACCTGTGGGGGTACACCTCGGACCGCCTGTACAATATCTGCGCGACGGGTTGCCCGGCACTGGTGCAGCGGTTTGCGGGAATGGAAGATCATGGCTTCGTAGACGGCGATACCTGCATCGCCTGGGGTGGCATTCCTGAGATGCTGGAGAAAGCACGCCACTACCTGAAACCCAAGAACGAGGCACGTCGGGAGGCCATCGGGCGGGCGGGGCGCAGGCTGATTTTGGAGCGCCACACCTGGGCACACCGGGTAGAGTCGTTTTTCGCAATCATCGAGGGACTGAAGGGGGACAAGCAGCAATGTGGAACACCATTAAGCGCCTAGTCAATCGGCCTGATCCTGTCATCGTGTACGCGGGTGTGGCTCTGGGTGGCAGCATGGAGGCCGTGCGTCACATCGGCCCACAGGCCAGGATATTCGGCTTCGAGCCGACGCCATCGTCGTTTCAGAAATCGGCGGCCAGATTCGCGGGAGATCCGCGCATTCACCTGTTTCAACAGGCGCTGGCGGATGTGAGCGGGCGCAGGCCGTTCTATCTCAATTACAATGTGGCGACCAATGGCCTATTTCCAATTGACCCTGGGCACTACGCCTACCAGGGGGTTTTCAGAAACGAGGCCATCACCGAGGTGGACTGTACGACCCTGGACGACTTCACCGCCAGCAATGGCCTAGAGCGGGTCGATCTGCTGTTTTCTGATACGCAGGGTGCGGAAGGGCTGATCCTGGACGGCGCGCAACGACTGCTGGCCGCCAGGAAGATCAAGGTATTATTCCTGGAACTGCTTTTCTACAAACTCTATCCCGATGCGCCGCTATTCTTCGAGGTGATGCAAAAAGTGAAGCGCCATGGTTACATCCTCCACAGTCTGTACAACTTCATGGTGGACGATACCGGGCGCTTGCACTGGGCCGACTTCCTGTTCTTGAGGGGGGCAAATTGAACGAGCCGAGAGTGACTGTCATCACACCTAAAGCCGAATACCACCCGGGCGGAGGACAGCCAAGCAAATTGAACGAGCCGAGAGTGACTGTCATCACACCCGTGCGGGCCACCAGGCCGGAACACACCACCTGGCTCAACGAGGCTATCGCTAGTGTGAGCGCACAGGCGGTGCCGGTAGAGATGATCGTAGTGGATGATCACTCTACCGTGGACCTGGCGACGGTGCGCGAGCAGTGGCCCTCCGTGCTGTGGTTGGCCGCCGATGGGGAAGGCTGCGCCGCAGCGCGCAACCAGGCGGTGCACCAGGCGCAGACTGACTTGCTGCTGCCCCTGGACGGTGACGACAAGTTTACCCCCGACGCCGTGGTGAAATTCTTGAAAGCCTGGGACAACGGCGGGAGTAAGGCAGGCATCGTGTACTCAGACGTGGTGATGTTTGGGCAGGACTACTCGAAAATGTACATCGCGCCGGGTTACAGTTTCAAGATACTGCTACACGCCACTTTCATGACAGTCGGGTGCTTGCACCGTCGCGAGGACTGGGCGAAGGCGGGGGGCTGGCGGGTGGACATGGAAGGCGGGCTGGAGGATTGGGAATACTGGATCACGCTGGGCGAGATGGGTGTGTGCGGCTTCCACGTGGCCGAGCCGCTATACTGGTACCGCCGCGATGCCCGTGGCCGCCTGGCGCGACTCAAGGCAGACCCGACACGCTGGCAGAAAGCGTACCAGCGCATGAGGGATTTACACATACAATCGTACAACGGGAGGTATCCGATGGGATGCTGTGGAGGAGCGAGTTATCCGAAAGGGCAGAGACCGAAACAATCCGCTGCACCGCGGGCCAATGTCGTGACGTCGCCAGTGCCCACGGGATCACTGGAGATGATTCAATATATCGGTAATCGCATGGGAGACTTCGGTGTAGCAGGTCAGATCTCCAGGGTGCGCTACCACGTGCCGGGCAAAGGCATGCTGGTGGAGGATACGAATGGCAGGCCAGGCGTGGCTGTGGGTGATGTGCCGTTTCTATTGCGGCTGAATCAGGGTCGCGACTTTCGGCGCTTGCCGCCTACGCCACCAATTGCACCGCCTCCTCCTCCTCCACCGCCGAAATCGGAACCAGAGCGAGAGGCCGAGCCAGAACCAGAACTGGAGGAGCCGAAGATTACGCCCAAGGCGCCAGAGGTAGCCTGGGCGCGCCCGGCAACGGGTGACATTCGGGGTAAAGCCATCGTCGGGCGGGCAGTGAAAGCGGCGCAGGCGCAACAGCCCGCGCCCACGCCCGTACCCGTACAGGAACCAGTAGAGGCAGAGGATGCCAAACCTAAGCGTGAGCGACCAAAACGTGTTGCGTAGCCCTGGCCGCAGTGGCTTGGACCTCGAGGCCTGGTGGGAGCGGGTGGACACGATCATGCGCGGTAGTGGCCTGCTGGGTCTGTACGGGCAGTTCGTGAAGCCCGGCGATCTGGTGTTCGATGCCGGGGCCAGCCTGGGCACGCGCGTGGCTATGTTCCGCGCCTTGGGCGCGAAGGTCATCGCCATCGAGCCACTGGCAGTGTTCGGTGACGAGTTCGTGGCGGCGCTGTTCCACAAATTCGGCAAGGACCCTGATGTAACGATTGTGCCCCTGGCACTGGCCGATACAGGTGGGCGCATGGAGATGCGCATCCCCAAGTACCTGCCGGATATGGCGAGCCTCAATCGCGTGTGGATGGAGGAAACAGTTCACAAGGGATATTACAACGAGGGGGCTATCATCCGTCGGACGGTGGATTGCACGACCCTCGACGCCTGTTGTCAGTGGTACGGCCATCCCAATTTCATCAAGGTCGACGTGGAAGGGCACGAGAACCCCGTGGCGCGCGGCCTGTCCTGGGCACCTCCAGGATTTAATCTGGAGTACCACGTAGACTGGATACCCCTGGTAGCCATGCGCCACTTTGACGATGTGGCCGACCAGCACGGCTATCGTTACGAGTACAATTACGTGCTCAATACGCAAGCGGCCTGGCAACTCCCGCAATGGGTTACCAGTCACGAACTGGGCCTTTGGCTGGCCGCACACCTGACGGCGGAAGGTAACGGTTCGTGGGGCGACCTGTACGGGCGGAGGATAGCAAAATGATGGGCCTCATCGTCGGGGCGCTGGCGACCTGGTGCGTGTCCGCGTTCCTGTACTGCCACAAGGCATTCCAATGGCTGCGGGATCGGGCCGGCACCTATGCCTTGCGCGACGACGGCCAGCCCATCACCTGGCTGGGCCGTCAACTGGCCTGCTTCTGGTGCATTGCGTTCTGGGTGGGGTTGATCCTGTGGCCGCTGGCGTTACTGTATTGGTGGGCATTGGTACCCCTGGCGCTATGTGGGGCTGCCATGCTGCTGAGTGGTGGCGGGCGGACGATTTGGAGGATGAGTACCGACCAATGATTTACATCGTTAGGATGCGCGGGACAGAATTCTATAAGATCGGTTACACGTCCGCTGACGACGTGGCGGACCGTCTTGCCCAACTGCAAACGGGTTGCCCCGCGCCTCTCGATGTCATACTAACCGCAGACGGTGACGAACTTCTGGAGCAACGCCTGCACCGCGAACTGTGGCATTGTAAGACAGACGGCGGGCAGGAGTGGTTCGAGTTAACGCAAGATCAAATAGAAAAGATAAAGGAGACTGTAAATGAACGACATAATGACTATCAAGTGCCGATTAACGGGGGTGCGTCCTTTGATGTTCGACCGTTACGCAGGGGACAACACTACCCGATTGCCGCCAGAGGAGAAAATGTATCTGGTAGAGCGGGACGGCCAGCACCTTTTGACCATCCCGGCGATCAACCTATTTTCTCTTCTGTGTGCAGAGAACACCAAGAGTGTTTGCCGTCAGTTTTTTGGAAAGAACGGCAAAACCATCGCCCTGGGCATCGCATCATACGTTGACGTAGACCCATTCGACATTCCGATTTTAGACGATGATGGGCCAGTCGCATTCGTGGGTTTCAACGACCGAATCAAGGTCCACAGAAGTGTGGCACGGGTTAAAGGCGGTATACCTAACCCGAAAGAGCGTCCTTTGTTGGAATTGCCGTGGCGGATCGAATTTACATTGACTTACCAAAGGAACGATTACGTGTCACTGGAGAATCTACGCCAGGCGTTGACGATGGGGGGCACTCTTGGATTGGGTACCTTCCGCCCTTACTTCGGGCGGTACAGGTTGGATGGTTGGGATGTGGTGTAATAACGCGGCTTGGCACGGCCGGGCGAGGCACGGCACGGCCGGGCGGGGCGGGGCAAGGCACGGCGAGGCACGGCGCGGCGCGGCATGGCCCGGCGCGGCATGGCTAGGCATGGCAAGGGCTCGTTAGTTTGGAGGTGATGTCGAGTGGCGCGTGCTAGTGTAGTGACTTTGTTGCCTACAGATTCGTGGGCAGAGAATATGGCACTCAATCCAAATGCCTGGAATCAATGCTTCAATCCCATCCTCCCCTATCCCGCCGACTGCAACGACGTCTGGCTGCAGCACGGCTACACGGGCGGGGCGGATCGCATCCTGGGGCGGGAGGATGTGGCGCGGGCCATCGCCACCGCCGAACGCATGATCGCCCGCACGCTTGGCTTTCGGGTTGCACCGACCTGGGAGGAAGGTGAGCAGCAGGTGTGGCCCATCCCGAAGCGGGGGGCACAGATCGAATATCCGCCCATCCTGCCCAAGTGGGGCTACATCATCGCCGGGGGGCGGGAAGCGCTTACCTCGATCGTAGATCAGCGCACCGTCGTGTACACCGATGAGGATGGCGACGGTGTGCGCGACACCGCCACCATCACCGTTACTGCCGCAGAAATGACGGCGGCCACGGCACTGTACTACGAGGTGGCCGTATACTATCCTGCCGAGTACCTGGACTTTACACCCTACCCGCGCAACGAGCAATGGCGCATCAAGCCGCTCCAGATCACCCGCCACCCGACCACGGGCGACATCACCATCCGGGGCAACCGTTGCCAGTTCGTGCGGCCCGACCTGTGGCTGGACGACGACCCGATCGACCTGAGTATAGACGCAAACTTTCTCAGTTATGTGGACGTATACAGGCGCTACACGAACCCCTCCCAACCCGCGCAGTTAGTCTGGTTCGGGGGTGTGGGCACGTGCGTGGGGCCGACGTGCGCGGAGAGTTGCCAGGCGGCTTGCTTGCAAATCCTGGATGAACGACCGTCAACCGTGCACGTCATCGCGGGCACCTATTCAGCAGGCACCTGGACGGGGGCGGCGTTTCAATATCCCGTACTGCCCAACGCTGCCAGGTTGTGGTACCTGGCGGGCTACCACGAACATTATAGTACCTGGATCGAGGCGGACTGGATGGTGGAGGACCTGGCCGAAGCTATCACCCGGCTGGCGAACGTCTACCTGCCGGAGGCCGCCTGTGGCTGTGCACAAACGCGGTTGCGTTGGCAACGCGACCGCGAGGAGCAGAAGATAGACAATATAGACGCGGCGCTGTGCATGAGCGCGTTCGGAACCACCGCTCGTGGAGCACTGTTCGCCTGGTCAGTAATCAAACGCCTGGGGCCAATGGCAGGCCCTGGGGTACTTTAAGATGGAGGTATGAGAGAATGGCTAACGAGCAACAGTCAGGCAGTGCCGCTCTGTTCATTCAGATCGATCCTGCCGAGGAGTATGAGTACTTGACCTGTGTAGGTGTGGGGGCGGTCACGCTTCCGCGCCGGGCGCAGGAGGTGACCTACTGCCCCGCCGTGGAGTACGGCGAGTTCGAGCCAAGCGACTTCGTGGCGGGCGAGATGACCGAGGCCACTATGGAGATGGTCAGGCCGTTGTACAACGTGTACAACTACCTGCTCGAGCTCAACTGCCGGTTCAATAATCGGCTGAACTGGGGTTGCCGAGGTGACCGGCCCGTGCTGACTAACTACGAGCTCTCGCTACTATTCATCACGTCCATCTTCACCACGGGCACGATCGACGGGGGCGCGGTAGTGCTCCCGGCGGATAACAAGCGAGTGGGCACTACAGGCAGCCTGAAAGGATTGAAGTGGGCCTTCCTACGCCAGTTGTCTGGCGTGCGGCAAGCCATCGCCGCCACCCAGGGTGTCAACGACATCGCGTTCCTGCCCGAGATCTGCTACAGCAAGTGCTCCAGTTTCGTGGGCCTGGGACAGATCGGGTACGCCGTGCTGGATTCGGATTATCTGGGTATGTATGGCGATACTGTGCTACACACGCACGACTACGGTGGGGCATGGACGGCGACGCCCACCAGCCCCTTCAACACGCTGGGCCGCAATGCCACCAGCGTGGTGGTGGTCGTGCTCCCCAACGACGAACACCGTACCATCGTCGGCGGCGGCGCATCGCCTGCCACCTGGCCAGAGATCGGCTACAGCGACGACGAGGGATTGAACTGGACCAACGTCAATCCCTGCACGGTCGGGCACGGTGGGGACGGCGTGAATGCCCTCCACCGCGACCGCCTGGGCCGTATCTGGGCCGCGCTGGATGACGGCGTAATCTGCGTGTCCACCGACCAGGGCGCGACGTGGGCCATCGCCGAGGATGCCGTAGAAACCGGCGAGGACCTGAACGGCATCGCCTTCTACACCGAACAGATCGGCTACGCGGTCGGTGACAACAATGCCATGCTGAAAACCACCGACGGCGGTGACACCTGGGACCTCATCCTGGGGCCTGCGGCAACCTTCAACCTGCTGAGTGTGGCCGTCAACTACCTAGGGCACGTGTTCGTCAGCACGAACGACGCACGGTTATTCCGCAGCGTGGACAGTGGCACGACCTGGGTGGCGATCCTCGACCTGCTGGCAGGCAGCATCGACCGCGTGAAGTTCGATCCGAAGCTTCAATACGTGGGTTGCCTGGTTCACAACGATGCCGCCGCGCGTGGCACTATGCACCGCTCCGAAGACGGCGGTGTATCCTGGCGCGCTATCGCCACTCCCGCCAACAATGGCTTGGGCGCGCTGTTCGTGTGCGACCTGAATACCGTCGACATTGGCGGCGAGGTGGTAGGCACCACGGGTTTCATCGCCAAGTTCACCGGCCAGGTGTAGGCCATAGAATCACGAGAGAAAAGGAGACACATGAAGGATTTGAGACTGAGCAATGGGGCGGTAGTACGGCTGAGACCCGTCCCGCCCCACGTCGGGTACCAGTTGTGGCACAAGGCAATGGCGGCGCTACCGCCAGAGCCGCGCATCCCGATGAGTAAGATCAGAAGTGCGGCAGGGCACGAGGAACTCGTACCTGCCGACAAGGGCGCGCCGGAATACCAGAGGTGGCAGACCGCACACGCCGAGTGGCGTTCGCAGCGGGCGACCATCACCACGGACGCGGGCATGCGCAGTACGGATTTCGCGCTGGATTACAGTATCGTGGCCTGGAAACTGCCCGTGGCGTGGTACGAGCGGCCATTCCAGAAGTGGCAGGCTGAGCCACCTGCCGACTGGAAACTCCCCGACGCCATCCGCCGCCACGACGTGATGGAGGCGACCGACAACCCGCGCTTGGACTACATCAAGGTGGAGTTGCTGGCGCACAACCGCGACATCGAGGCCATCCGCGAGGCGACCTTGGACGAGGTGGCGCCGCTGACCAACGAGGAGGTGGGGGCCGCCGCCGAAGGGTTTCCGGCTGACGCTGAACGATGAGCCGCTATCCCTGGACGCGCCAGACAGCGGCGGCCAGATGGTGACCGCCAGCATGGTCTACGAGGAGGCGCGGGCTGCTAAGGTGCGGGGGATGAGCACTGACGAATGGTATGAACAATCCCGCGCCTCTCGCGCGATGGACGTGGCGCTCGACCGCGCCGAGATGGCCGTAATGCGAGCATTGGAGCCGAAGGGAAATGAACCGTTTTAGTCAGAGCATCTGTCGTAGCAGTCGGGGCACACCGGACCGCGCGCCGACGTCATCAGGAGAATCTTGGGAACTTCCCGCTTGCAATGCGAACATTTCCCCATCACCTGCCCCGTGCGTCTGGAAGGTTGCAATCGTTCCGCCTCCAGATCGTCCGAGGGGGTGGACTCTGGTACATTGCCCAACTCACCGATTCCGAAATTATCACGTTTGCCTGTCATTTTGCTCCTTTCCGTTTCTCGATTCTGGCCTGATTATAGCAGGTAAAAGTAAATATCGGGTGAAGAAACTCTTAAGGATCTCGTAGAATCAGGGGTTGACGATGGCTGAAGAGCGCATAGGGCTACGCGCCGAGTTTGAAGCTGCCTCTTTCGAGAAAGAGGTACAGGCATATAACCGCGCGCTCGGTATGGCCTACGAGGGCACGGCGAAATACTCCGAGCAGATGACCGCTATGGCCCAGACTGGCGAGCAGGCCGACGCGGCCATGGGGCGCATGGCGCAACAGATGCAGGCCCAGGGCGCATCCTACCAGCAGATCGTAGCCGCCACGGGCCAGGCCGCCGCCAGCCAGTTGACCTACGCCGTAGATACCGAAAAGGCCGCCGCCGCACAAGCCGCGCTCAAGGGTGAGACCGCCACTGCCACCGAGGAAGTCAAGGCGCAATCAGCGGCCACAGAGGGTGCATCGGTCAGCACGACGAAACTCCTCAATAACATCGTCAAGTGGGGTTTGGGCATTCGCTCCATCTACGTCCTGTATCGCACGCTGCGCAAAGAGTTGGGGGAGGCGTTCAAGGAACTCTACGGCGGCACCGAGGCATACAAGGCTCTTACTGCTTCCATAGATAATTTCTGGCGTAGCATCATCACGTCCCTGGCCTCCGGTAAGACCGTGGAGGAATCGCTTCAGGGCCTGGCGAATTTCGTCAACGAATTCTCTAGGATGATACGCACGGCGAGCGCTACAATTTCGGCCCTCAACATGTTCACGAAGGCCATCTACAGTGGTATGGGGCCGGTGGTTGCCATGACCGCCTACAATAAGGTACTCACAGGCCGCCTGGAGGAGCAGGAAATCCAACTCCAGAAGGCGGCGCAGGGAGGGGAGGAGTATCAGAAGGCGATAGAGGGCATCGTAGGGATTTCCCGCAACTGGGACAATGAAATGGCCCAACACGCCGAGCGCATCCAGGCTATCAATGACGCGTGGGGCCAGGCGCAGGTGACCGCCCTTGGCGACCTGTTCGGCGAGATGCACCAGATCGCCACGAACGAGCAGGCGAAAATCTCCGACGTCAACACCGATGCTCTGGCCGACCGCGGCAAGGCGTTCGAGGACTACAATCGCCGGGTGGCACAGACGCAGAAACAGGCCGCCGACGAGGAGCGCAAGAACGCCGAGCAACATGCGCTGGAGATGGAGTTCGCCGCCCGCCGCCATAGTCTCCAGATGACCCAAAACGAGCGCGTCTACCAGGCCAGCCGCAACCGCCTGGTGGCTGAGGGTGACGTGCTGGCCATCGAGGAACTCGACGAGCGCACCGCCCTGGAACGCCAGACGCAAGAGGAGAATTACGCGCTCCAGATGCAACAGGCCGAGGCCATGTACCAGTTGCAGGCGCGCTACCAGGCTGAAGCCAACCGCCAGCAGGTGGAATCGCTGCGGCTGGCGCTGGACGAGCAACTACGCGAGATCGAGACGCGGCGACGGGAACAGGTGGACGAGGCCAAGGCGGCGGCAGACGAGGAGCGCGCGCAGGCGGGGATGAAGTACGCTGGCCAACTGACCGATGCCAAGGCCGCACAGATGGAGCAATTATCTGAGGAGCAGAAGGGCCACGACGAGCGTATCGCCGCACTTGGCGAGATGCTGGCCGAGTACGGGCGCAAGAACAAGCTCAGCCTGGACGAAGTGCAAGCCATTTGGGAATCCTACTACGGGCCGGATTCGCAGATCGACACGGCGCTCTCGACTGCCTTTGCCCGCTATCGAGGCTACGTAGATCGCTTCACGCTGGGCGTAGAAACCGCTATGACACGAACGGCGGCAGCGGTAGCGGCAATTCGCTTCACACTACCGGCTGAGTTGACTGGCGGAATGATGCTGCCTGGAATCTTGCGCGGGACAGCAGGCGGAGGCGGGCGACGCGGGCGGCAATACGGCGGGGAGGACATCGTGAGTTCGCCCACACCTTTCATGGCTGGAGAGCGCGGGGCCGAGCGCGTGACCGTGCAACCTCTCTCCACCATCGGCAATGCCGCCATGTCGCTCTCCTGGCAGGGTGGCCCAATCCCCGTGCAAGGACAAGGCAACCTGGAGGGGGCAGACCTCTCAGGTATCGGCGACCAGTTGACCATCGCGATCATGAGCCGCATGCGCACCGAGGTGGCCCGCTACGGCAGAAGGGGGGCATAATGCCGAAAGGTGTAAAGTTTGCCATCAATGGCGTGGTAGTCACGGCACCAGACGAAGACGTGCCGTTGAATATCGTACTGGGCGATGCTCTGGCCGGTACCGAGTGCCGTTCGCCTTACAAGGTTCTGGAGTGGCGCAAGCAGATCGCGGGGCCGTGTCACCTGGATTGGTTCGATTACGACAATCAGGTACTCACGTCACTGACGACCCGTTCCTTCGCCCACCTGGACGAATACGAGACCTACACCGACGCCGTCTGCAAATCGGTGACGATCCGCAACCGGCGCAGTGTGGGCAACGAGATGGTCGCCACTTTCCTGGTCTACGTGGGGGTATGATGACGGCACCGTTTGGGCCTGCGTTGGAGGCAGCACTGCGGGAAACCCGCCAGGGCGGGAAACTCTACTGCTGTAAAGGTGCCGTGGTCAACCCGCGCTTTTTCTGCTGCCTCAGTGGCACGAATGTGGGCGTAGCCAAGGACCCTGTAGCCGTACTGGCCATCTCACCCCTGCGTGGCTGCTACGATCCGGGTGGTGGGACGGGCGATACTTTCACCGCCGACGTATCCCATTCCTGGTCACCCTCCAGCACCATCAATGCCTGGTCGGTGGCGTGGGGCGACGGGGCAGTGGATGCCGTAGTGCCTCCTGCCGTGGGCACGCACCAGTACACGCTACCCGGCACTTACACCATCACCCTGACGGTGACTGATCTTCTGGGCGCGACCGGCCTGGACACCGTACAGGTAGAGGCGCTCGATTGCGTAGACATTCCTGACATAGAGGCATTCTGCGGCTGTGGCCTGTCGGGGGTGTGGCATACGGATAATGGCGGGCGGCTATGGGAGCAGGCAGGGTTGGCGGGCGTGGAGGTCTACGACCTGGACGTGTCGCCGTTAACGTTCGGGATGGAGAACGTGCAACTGTGGGCCGCTACCGCCAATGGCCTGTACAAGTCGCTGGATAGTGGCGTGACCTGGCAACGGATGGATCAATACATCGGTTTGCCGGTGAATACAACCATACAAGCCGTGCTATGCTCAAAGTTCGATGAAAGCGAAATCTACGTCGCTGCATACGATGCAGTTGGACTTCTATCGTATCTCTATCGCTCCACCGATGGGGGCGAAACGTGGCAGGGATTGCCGACCGGAATCTTATCGTATAGAGACGCATCGACGGTGACACAAGAATACCCGGCGGGTGCGGGCACTTTTCCTATGATCACACCTCCCTGGTTGGGACATCTATTCACAATCTGGAACAACACGGTCAATTTTAGCGGTACTACGTGGGATATTCGCAGCCGGGTTGCGCCTGGCAACTGGACCAGCATTGCCAACGCCGGTATTCACGCCAGCACGAACGGTATTGCAGCAGGCAGCACTTTACTGTGGGCAGCGGGTTGGTTGTGGGACGCGACGAAGAAGGGACGTACCAGCTACAACGGCGCGGCCTGGACCCAATACAATGCTCCCGGTGGAATTGGCTGGATGGGTGTAGATGCAATCCGGCTTGCCGATGGGAATATGGCTATTTCGTGGTACGATGCTACTGCTGACCCCACATCGTATATCGAAATCATAAATCAAGCGGGAACTGTGATTACGACCTACACCCACAACTCCCCAGCCGCAATCTGGGATGATTGGACCATGAGAGGCATCGCTGAGGGTTACGGCGAACTATTCTCGTTTTTCGCCCACTACCAAATCACTGGGACAACTTACGTCATCGCCCAGGTAGGGACGTGGGTCTACGAATGGGAGGGAACTTTCAAACCCACAGTTCTCGTGGCGGCTGAGGATACGATGTGGGCAGCGCTGGATGGTCAAACAGCATTATTGAAACGACTCAGTAACGGGGCATGGGTGACCGATGGCATGGCCTGTCCCGATGCAATCCGCTTCGCCTGGGGGGACCCGGAAGGAAGACTCTATATCGGCGCGGGAACGAAAATCTATCGCCACGGTAGATATGGGTACGAGATAGAAGCCGATTTTGGAGCAGGCCACGACGTGTATCAATTCATCCGTCATAGTGGCAGTTGGTTCGCCTGTGTAACCCAGGCGGGCCTCTATCGCATCTATTCCTGTCTGGCGACGTCTACTCCTCTCACGTTGACAGCAGTAGGACGGACGAACGTACTAGACACGGACGAGAGTGGCGCTTACGTGTACGTGGCCGCGCTGACGGTTGCAGGGAGACCGGTTATTTTGCGGGTGGATTACGATTTATCAGGGTTGACAACTGTCTACCTGCCAGGTGCTGGAACGTGGGGCGGGGTAAAATGCGATTATTATTACGTCGGGCGTGTGTGGATTTCCGGGGACTTCGGCGCGGCAGGCAACAAGATCAGGCGCTCGAATAACGATGGGAGTACCTGGGCGAACGTAACCCCCGGTGGCCTGGGGGCCGGGGAGGTGGTGCGGTCTGTACTGCCCGACCGCTACGATCCCGACGACGTGGTGGCCATCCTCAACACTGCCCTGCGCGCCTATCGCACACGCGACGGCGGGGCGGCAGTCCCGACCTGGGCCAACGTGGGGGCGATTGCGTTCGCTTGCCACTGCGGGGAACGTGACTGGATAGAGCCTCAAAACGTATTCATCGGTCGGGCAGCGGCTGGCGCGGCACATCTGCGCTATTCCTACAACCTGGGCGCAAACTGGCTGGAGCGTTCGGCAGGTCTGACGGCCAACGCGCCTGTGGTGGCGATGGTGATCGTGGGATGACTGAGAACATCAGCGACCGCGTACAAATTCAGCGCGTCAATGGCAGCGTCCAGCGGGGCGGCTGGCAATGCTCTTTCACGTCCATGCGGGACACCGACGTCGTGGAGGAGAATCAGCGCGTGATGGTCACCTGGCGACCGGCGCTGGGTGGGCCTCCTGGCGTGCTGAGGACCGCGTTCGACGGCCACACCATCCCATCACGGGTAGAGTTCGACCGGACGGGCAGCAAGGCCGCCTTCACCGCCGAGACGAGCGACGGCTACCTGCGCAACGGATGGTGCCAGGGGATAGGATTCGCAGACATGGCTGCAGTGGCCCGGGCACACTATCACCAATTCGACAGTGTGACTGGCGGGGCTGGGGCACAACGCATGACCCTGGGGCGCGTCGTGCGGCACCTCTTGGGCTACTACGATAGTCTGGGGCCGCCTCCCGCCACCTGCCCTGACTGGGTGGCGCACACGAACCTGGTCTACCACCCGACCGAAAACCCACACGGATGGGTGGACTTGGCGAACGTGGAGACCACACCGTGGTCGGCGGGTTACACGGCGGGTACCATGCGCGTGGATCGCTTCATCGTGCGTGAGACTGAAAACCTCTGGTCGAAACTGCAAGAGATTGCGGCCAGCGAATTTTTCGTGATCTACTTCGACAAATCCAATACGCTGTACTATAAGCGCCACCCGATGTACGGCACGTTGCCGCCAGCGGTGATGACGTTCGACGCCGAATTTTGCCTCGCACCGCCGGTGGTGGAACCACGCGAGAGTAACCAGGTTCGCCAGGTCCTGTTGGCTTCTGTGACCGATGCTGGCGCGACGCTCCATGCCGAATACCCCACCTCGCCCACATACGTGTACGGCAAAGTGGAGGAATTGAGCCGCCTGCGGTGCAACGATCAGGCGGCGCTCGACTACTGGGCGCAGCGCCACTATCTCTATCTCAATCGGGATTTCTCTGTGCGCTGGACGGTACCAGGGTTGGCGGGCCTGCTATTCGACCTGCTGGACCGCGTGCAAATCACCTACTCTGGTACCGCCGCCAACGGCGTGCACTACGAGTGGGAAGAGAAGAAGTTTTGGGTCCACGAGATCGACGTGATACCAGACAATGCCAACAGCGGCACGTCTACGTTTCTGCTGGAATCGGAGAGCATGTAATGGAATTGAGCCTGGAAGCCAAAGAGGCCATCCGCGGAGCTGTGGAGGACATGGTCAAGCAATTCCCCGACATCCTGGGGATCGATGAGATCATACCCGGCTGCCAGGTATTCAGCCTCGACCCATTCGGCGTTGGGGTTGGTGTGTTTCCGCGCTACCTGGAAGTGGGTCTGCGCGGGACTGCTCCGGCGGTGGGACTGGGCACCGGCTACCGCGTGCACGTGTTGTTTCGCGGCGGCCTGACGCTGGCCGTCGGCGATTACGTGACCGTCGTCCACATGCGCGATGCCGACCGCTACGAGGTGTTGACGGCTGGTGGAGCAGCGGGCACCGTAAGTGCATTGCCCGACCACGACCACTCGGCACCTGGTGTCGGCGGAGCGAACCTGCGTGAGATCGAAGAGTTCGAGTTCGAAGATGCCGCATTGTTGACGATTGACGCCGGCGGGGCGATCACCCGCACTCGAGTGTATCATCGTGTGGATACGTTCGGTGGTGCGGCATCTGACGACTTGGTTACCATCAACGGCGGAGTCGAAGGTGATCTGTTGATTATACACTCGGAGAATGTTGCCCGTACTGTGGTAGTTAAACACGGTGCAGGCAACATTTGGTTGGCCGGATCAGTAGACTATACGTTCGATGATACCAGACACCACTTGACGTTACTATATAATGGTGCATCCTGGTCCGACATTTCCTCGATAGGCAGCACTGCAGGGGGCGCGCCAGTGGATGCCCAGTACCTGGTGCTGGCGCTCAATGCCGCCCTCACCGCCGAGCGTCGCTTCGATCCTATGGCTTGGCTGGGAGCGGTAGACGGCGGGGTCAACGCCGACTACGATCTGTCGTTCTATCCCGACCTGCCTGTGGTCATCGGCACGGGCGCGATACCGCTGGAGTACGCCACCATCCAGGCTGCCATCAATGCGGCGGCAGCGGGACAGACCGTACTCGTTCCACCCGGCACTTACGCAGAAGACATCACCCTAAAAGACGGCGTGTTGGTGGTCGGCTGGGGCGCGCGGGAGGACATCCGCATCACGGGCGACGAGAGCATCGTCACGACTGCCTCGGGGGGGCACCTGGAGAACGTGACCGTGGACGCCGATGCACCTGGTGCTGGCGCTTATCGCGGGGCGGTGTTGTTCAACAGCGCGGGTATCTGTACATTCCGCGGCGTGCGTATCGAAATGACTTCCAACGCGAGCGTGACCGGCGCGTGTGGCATCCACACGATCGGGGCCAACGCCGGGATGTTGAACGCCCACGACGTCGAGATCGCCATTTCCACCAACCAGGACAACTCCATGGCGTGTGGCATCCGCATAACGGGAACCTACGTTCTATATTTGGCAGACTTCTCGATCGACGCCGCGAATACCGGAATTGGTAGTGGCGGGTACGGAGCGTGCGCTATCGCTCTGCTGACCACTGGTACCGGTGTGGTGGAAACGAGGCACGGTAAAATCACGGTCAGCGGTGCCTCCAAGTATTCGTACTACAACGCCGGCACCGCGCCGCTGATCTACTCCGTGGAACACGACGACGAAACGATCTATGGCCGGGTAGACTATGCCGAGGGCGACCGCCACCCTTATGTGAACAATCGGACGGTGACGGTCGGCGCGGGCAAGAATTTCGCCACCATCCAGGCGGCGGTGAACTGGTTCAAGAGTGTGATCGTCAAGGGCACTTGTTACATCGTCGCGGATGCGGGTGCTTACGATGAGGCAGTGGCGTTCGCCAACATCTCGATTGCTCCTGGCGCAACGTTGACGTTGACGGGCGATACCCGCGTGCTGGCAGGAATTACGTATGTGGATAGCGCAACGATGAACCGAGGCAGTCTGGCGAACGGTGGTAGTGGTACTTGTTCACTGACGATCGACGGGACACGGACTATCATCACCGTGACAGGAAGCACGACCAGCCCCGACTTCGACGCGGATGGGTGGGTGGCTACCGACCGCATTCTATGCTTCTGTGATGACGGCAATACCTACGAACGCATTATCAGCGCGGCACTCAACAATACCATCACCATCACAGTGGCCCTGCCAGCAGGTGCGACACTGGGCAACGATGGCACGGCAGTAGCATTATTGCCAAACCGTAGTGTCGAGCGAACGGTGGCTGGGCCTTGCATTAGTGTAGGTGCATGCCGAGGAATAGCCATAGATGGTTGGTATCTGCAACCTACTACTGGTGCAGGGTGCGATGGATTGCTGGTGATCAACAATGCCTTTGTCGCGGTGGCGAATACATTGGCACAGGCGGAAGATACCGGCTTTGCATGCTACGATGGTTACTCATACACCACTGCGATAGATGGGGCATGTTCAGCGTGGGGTTGCGCAATTGGGTACTATGTGGCGCAGGCATCGCAGGTAGATGTGCGGTACTCGGTAGCAGTACGCTGTGCGACTGGCTACTATTGCTACGGCATGAGTTGGATGTATGCATATCGTGCAGTTGCCTCGACCTGTACCACGTATGATTACCGGGCTGTCGTGTCTGGCGCTATATATGCAGTTGAGAGCATTGCCAGACTAGGAAATACTGGATATTACGCTGCACAGCAAGGTTACATCTATGCTGCAACCACCAATGCCAACAATACAGCAGCCACACCGTACAACCCAACCCCAACAGACACGTGGGGCAACAACAACGGTTCGATTACATTCTCGTAGTATCGCCCCACTCTCCCAGAGCCTCCGTGTCCACGCCGGAGGCTTTTCGTTTTAGAACATCCATGCTACAACTTTAAGGGATTTTTAAGAATTCCTTTACCTGATATTTACCTTGGGCGTGTATAATCATAATCGTAAGAGAACGGGCACGGGCACCTGAACAACCGAACGAGCGGAAATCAGAACCACCACCGGCACCGAGATACGGGGCCAAGGTAACCTGCGGGAAGGCGAATCGAGTGGACTGGTAGAGGCGGCGGCGGCAGAGACGGGAGGCGGCGGAAGCAGAAGACCTCCCACGGTCTGGTGGTCACAGTCCCACCACTGACGAGGCCCAGAAGGCCGATAACCGAAAAGGAGCGCAATGGATACCAACGGAATGATTGACCGAGTTCTGGAGATTCAGAAGGCCATTTTTGCGAACACGGC
>Ga0315288_10000851_pt1 | contig 38890 bp, 57 predicted proteins | sample YL17G11_20_MG_FD_203454 | JGI IMG/M metagenome (GOLD analysis project Ga0315288, IMG submission 203454) | Sediment microbial communities from Yellowstone Lake, YNP, Wyoming, USA - YL17G11_20 | ecosystem: Environmental > Aquatic > Freshwater > Lake > Sediment | place: USA: Wyoming | collected...
TGATACAGTCCAGACACTTGCTTCCTCGTTGAAGTGCAGAACTACCTCTGCTGGATTATGAATTTGTTTAGACATACTCTCTCCTCCTTAATTCCATCTTGGACTTGGATATCTTAGCTCCCTCATTATGAACTCCCTACCATCAGGGAAGATAGCAGCAAACTGGACTGTCTTTCTGTCTGGCTTCCTCAATTGTAGTTTCAAGTCAGTCATATCTGGGAACTGGAAGATAGGACTATCTGGCTCTGTTGCTTCCTGAGCGAAGATGTCCACTGTGCCATCCTGAAAGACAGCAGCAAGGTCTGTCAAGGTATCGCCACCGACTACAGCATAGATACCAACTAGGTCTGCCCCAAGTGCTCCGGGAGCTGCTATTTCCTTTAGTCTTATGTAACCAGTATCCATAATCAAGTTCTGGTCTATCCAGAGAGTACCAGCACCAGAAAGAGTCATGGCATCGTTCCAACCACCAGCATTATATAAGGAGATTCCAAATTTACAACCTTCTGCGGTTGATGTTGGACTTTCTATCATTGTATAGATATTTGAATACTCTTGCTCATTACCAACACTATCCTTACCGTATCCATAGAAACAAGATATATAATCATTGGTAGCAGGTGAGGCACTAATGTTTTTGAAATAGATAGCTGCCCCATAAATACCATCATTAGTACATTGAATGGTTAAGCCTTGTAAAGCCCCAGTCGTATTTATCTGAGCACTGCCAGCCCCAGCATCAAAGACATAGCCAGTAACTGTCATATTGCCACCGAGAACTAGACCGACCTGAGTAATGTTTGTCCACGCAGCCACAACAGTAGCAGCTTTACCTCTAATCTCCAGCCTATCTACATCACCAGTTCCAGCAGCATCAGGTGTTCCAAAGACTATCTTGCCTGTTCCAGCCTCACCCACAGCATCCAAGAAGATATAACCACCACCACCAGCAACATTAAGTCCACCTTTCAGATACCAATAGGAATTATTTACAGCTCCAGTTATCATCCCAGTTGCTGTGATGGCAAGACCTGTATGAGTTATACTTGCCCAAGTAGCTACGGCTGTGGCTACTGCACCAGAAATGTTTAACCTTTGAATACCTGAGGTTAAAGCAGCATCAGGAGTTGTTATATACATAGTTCCTGGAATAACTGCATAGGATTTCCCTAAAAGCCATATAGCAGCAGAGTTTCCGTCTGTTCCTCCAGACACCCAGACGTAAGAATTATCAAAATTACTTAGAATACTTTGCCCGCTAAGAGTTATGTTTCCAGTAATATGTGCAGGGATAGTCCAAGTTCCCGATGCAGTCCACGTTCCCTTAGCAATGGAAGAGTCCAGAGTACAACCATCCAACTCGCAAACATCTGTGGCTGCAGTTGTAAATGTAATAAAGGTGGTATCATTCGCTTTGAGCAAGAAGGTATCGGCGTTTGTTCCGCCTGAAGCAAGGATGCTGCCAGCAGCAAAGGTCATATCACCGACATTAGTGAAGGACTGGTCGCCACCTGTGATAGCACCGCTGAGGGTAATTGCACCCAGAGTCAATGTTCCTGTGCTGGATATGGTTACATTCTGTTGGAAGGCAAAAGCTCCAGTGGCATAGTCAAGTAGTTTAGTCCCTGCAATATAGAAATCAACTGAACCACCACTGGCAGCCAAGAGTGCCGTATCTCCAGCAGAGGCATCGGCAAAGAACACCATTTGAGAATGACCGCCTTTGTTGACATATAAGGCAATATCGCCACTAGCCGTTATGTTTGAAATCATCAGAGAATTATCTGCAATCGCCTGAGTTACAGGGGTGCCTATTAGAACACCAGTTACAGCGGTATTGGCATTTAAGGAAGTAGAACGATTGAGGAATACTTGGTCACCGTCAGTCCCAAGGTGTAGGTGAACATCATCTACTACAGTAATAGCACCAGTAAATGTGCCTCCACTAGCCATCATAACATGGAGACCACCAGCAGTTGAGGCATCACCTATTGCTAGTTTAAGACCATCGGTTTCCCAAACTGGTTCGCCACTAACAGGAGTAACCGCATCTACTTGGGCAGTAGTACCTCGTCTTAATTGTATTGTAGTTGCCATCAGAATGTCCCTCCATCAAAAGTGGTATCTAAACTATCCATAGCCTCACTCATAGCCCCGATTATCCCACCATCTATCAATCCGTTGTGATAAAGGATACCCCATCTTAATCCACCCGATTGCCCAGAATCGGCTATTAACACCCTACCATTAGTGCCTACAGATAGAATTACTGGGGTATCAGCAGCACTACCAGTGATTAAATCGCCCTTGGCATCAATGATTGCTTTGGCTATAGCGACCGCCGTTACTTCAGAATCAAGGACGTGTTGGTCATCTGCCAACAAACCAGATAATCCAGCAACACTAATCTCATCGGTACCACCATCTTCATGTCGTGCCGAATGGTCATTGGGGTTTGCGGCTGTTAAATCTTTAGTCCATCCTGCCATAGTAATATCTCCTAAACGGCAGTCCCCTCAATATATCGTTCCTTGCCGTCAGCACCCATATAATGTAATCGAGTTTGAACTACCGCAATGTTACCCGACACTGGGTTTATAGTATTGCTGGGAGCCCCGTAATAAAAGGCAACATTAACGCCATATACAGTTCCCCCGGTATCAGTGCCATAAGCCCGGCAATAATAGGTTGTGCCTGGGAGTAATCCTGTTAAACTGGAAGTAAAAGTGCCAAGGGTGGATTTCGCCCCTAATGTAGTTTTACTATCAGCAGTCGTTGGATTTATTGTTGTTCCCCAGCAATGTCCATGCTGTGTAACCGCACCATCGGAACCGAAAGCATCTATTCTCCCATTGCCTGTCGCGGTAAGGGCAGCCACCGAAGACATATCAAAAGTAGAAATAGCCAGAGTAGCGGAACCAGCCTCATAAATATAGAAGTAGGCAATGTCAAGGACAGTTTCATAAGACCAACTACTCGTCCACTTGCAGTATTTCTCATTGGCCTTAATATCTGTATTTTGATAGCGAACATTAACCGTGCCAGTTCCGCCATACTGACAATATATTCTTACCTCTTGATTGATAAGGGTAGGGGTAGCAAAGGTGGCTTCAATCCAGGTCGGAGTTGTTGTCAGAAGTGAAGCGTCTCCCCACACCTTGCTGACAATAACGCTATTATCGGAAACTTTCCTAATCCCTAAGGTAATATCGCCAGTTGGAGAACCCGTTTTGCTCAATATAAATCCCAAACTGGATACTACACTATTGGATATCGTTCGTCTCTGCCCAGCTTTTGAATAACCAGAAGCACCGAGACTATCCGTGCTATTAGCGGTAATTTGCGATTCAATCACACCTTAACTCCAGACCGGTATTATCATTTGCTCGGCCACAGTCAGTTTCTTAAACGCAACATCAGTACCGGGAACTAAATAATCATAAAGGGACTTATGGTTGTCTACCATAATATCTTGGTTCTCATAAAGAGTTCTTATATCATCGAGCATCAGGTTGATTGCGTCTATCAGATATTGGGGAACACCGGCACCCCCGGCGGCATAAGTATCTAAACCTCCAATAGTCTGAGTGTTCACCCTGCCAAACCTGATGGTCATATTAAAATAGCCGTCACTGTTCTCAGTGGCTATCTTGCAGTTCCTCTGGATATATTGGACATTCCCAGTCCTTGTTGTGCCTTCACTGGAGTCAGTTACCTTGATATAGTCAAAGATTTCCTGACCACAGTTCATCGGGACAACCGCCGAACCTCTTTCGGCATTTAGTTCATATCTCTCTATGATAGCCGCAGCAATGAGAGTCCCCTGAGCACTAGAGGTTAGTCGCCGATAAGTAGTATGAGTCTTAGGGGCTAGGGCATAACTGGCAGCACTGGTAGCACTACCAGAGTATGAACCCTGCTCAGGCATAGAGGCGACTACTTCTTTATTGGGATTGACAAAGCGGTTTCTTATATTCTTTTGGAAGAAGGTATGATAACTCGATACATACAGGCGATACTCATAATCGTAGGTCGTGCCAGAGGTTGTGGGCAAAAAGACGTGCATTGCCCCATCACTCCCTGCCCGCCTTTTACACTTAGTATAATTCAATAACTCCTGAATCTTATCATCCCTATTTTCGTTGACTGAAACAGAGAAGTAGTCCGCAGGGATGAATGAATCTATAATACTGTCATCATATCCTAACGGATAAGAGGCACTGACAGGTTCAAAGGTATAAGTAACGGCCGGATAATTTGTGTATGGGGATAATGTCTTGGCAGCAATCGCCGTTATCAAGGTCTTGAGGGTATTGGTGTCTGTGCTTTCCTGAGTATATGCCGATTCCGCTTTGTCCTCTCTCATCTGGTTGGGTAGACCGACAAGGTAAAGCCGGCATTGTAGTAATGTCTCAGATGATATGAACTCCTGTCCCTCAACCTTTAATGGAGCTCGAGGCGAATATTCATCCCCGGTGTTCCCATCCATCTCCCAGGTAACACCCCCGTCTGTCTGCGTAACCCCCAATGCCGTGCCCCAGGTTGGCTCTGTAGTGGCATGGGAAGTTCCCGCAATAGTGCACCTATACTGATAACCAGTAAGGGTCGTAGGGGTTACTACATTGCCCACAGCATAGGCAGTATTCTTAACCCACTTGGAACGAACAACGCCGGTATTGTAACCGTAATAGATAATGCACTGATACTGTTCAAAATCAATACTAGGGGTTTGCAAATACAAAGCGCTTATAACGCCATCCGAATTGTCCAGCAAGACCTCGGCTGTGCCATTATCCTCTTCCTCGGTATGCTGGATTTGCATTACACGGTTTATATCGTAGCCGCGAGTAGTCTGGCCAGACCTGCTGAGGACTATTTTCCAAATAGAGTCATAGGCAGCACCGGTAACACCATAACCTTTCTGCGCAGCCAATAAGGTACTTGTTAATGTTTGCAATCAACTCTCCTATGGTAGACAAATGCTTGGGGCGACAAATCCCCGTAATCCCTCTAGCTCTCTTATTGCCTGGTCGTAATGGAGTTTCCCCCATTCGTATGTATATCGGTAACGATTCGGTCCAGGGCCTATGCTGTTGATATATACCCTGGCTTTGCTCATTGCCATTTTACCAGCTACCAAGTCGGCATAGATTCCTTCCAGTTTGGAATCCAGAGTATTACTGATAAACCTAACCGTGTTATCATCAACTGTGGCATCCATAAGGGGTGGATAAAAGGTTACGTCACTTTCGCCACCAGTTAAAGTCATTTGGTAATTCGCAATATATATACCCCTAACACCATCAATCTGAAACATCTGGCCTTTGTAGATAATCTCACTAGCCGTCATATCGTCAACATGGATTGAAGTTAGACCAGCCGCATATCCAGCAATCAAATCTATCTTACCAAGAAATCCAGTCAATCTTGATAACTGGTGCTGTAAGGCGAAGTAGACCCAAACCTCATCGGGAGCATCGGAATCCTTCGTATTCGGAGGTTCATCACTTATCTTCAGTCGGATGATATGGTTCTCCTGAAGTTCCCATTGACCAGGTGTGAGATAACTCGGTGGGTCTTGCAAAATAGGATACTCTATCTTATCAATGTAAATCCAGTCAAAAGCCCTGCTGCCCAATGCGCCATCGGGACCCTGATTGGCATTGATGTTTATTTCCTTGCTGTCGGTACATTCCTTATTGAACATCCGATAGCTTTCGCCACTTGCCATGATGCTCTTGGATAGGGTTAAAGTAGTCCCACCTGCTACAAAGGCAGTAACCACCGCCCAGGTGCGGTCTGTCTCATTGTAAATCCACTTGCCCACATCAGTAGAAAGGAATTGGGCATTGGTGGCATCAACAAGACTGTTGGCAAGAGTGGAGGTAGCCGTTCCTGTCCTACTCTCAAGGTTGAACTCACACCGATAGACATAGGGATGGAATTGGGAAAGTTGCCTCAATCCCTCGGCCATCCCTTTATCCAGTTTGCCGGTGCTGAATACAGATGCTCCACTATCTTCCAGTTTGTCCTGGATTAAAACCTGCATTGTTGCGTAGGTTTCAGGATAAGCCATACTTCACCGCCTTTATGTTCCGCTTGGGTTAGTTGCTGTAACGCCTTTGTAATTGAGTCCCCAGGTATTAGAATTATCGTTATTCAGGTCTCGGAATGGATTATTGGCCATATCGGTTATTCCGACATTTGCCCTATTGCCATCTACATAGATGCCACTGGAACCATCGGCTAGGGTTATGGCCATACCAACGGTATTACTCACACAACTGAATCGGTTATCAAGAATAGAAAAGTTACCAGCGTTGGGACCTCCACTGATTCCTAGTGCGGTAATGCGGGTAAAGACATTCCGCCTAATCATCCCTGCCGTCAGGTTGCCGATGTAGATGTTGGCAGTGGTAAAACCAGCAATATCATGCCTGCCAAATATGCAATCTTCAATCAGCAAATAGGGTTGGTCATAGTCAACTTTTATTGCGTAGGCAGGAACATACTGACTATCAAAAAAGACATTCCTGATAGTAACCCCGAAGTAACTATTAGTACCTAAGAACTCAATAATCCCGCCTGTAGTTCCTGTTGATTTGCAACCGAGATACAGATTCTCAATGGTGACATAGCCAGCGGCGATGGTTATGGCTGGAACATTTATAGTGGGAGAACCAAAGCCAGAATCACTGAGCATACCACGACCCAATAACCCTCTAAGGGTAACTCCGGCCACATCCATAGTAATGGTTAAGGTATCGTTTGGGGTTGAAGGCGAGTTACCGAGAACCTGAATTACATCCCCCTTGTTTGCCGTGCATTTATCCATCGCAGCGTTAATTGTGAGAAGTAGGGTTTCAGGTGTTAGACCAGAATTGGTATCACTACCGCCAGTACCGACATAAAATGTCTTACCTGGCGTCCACACTCCACTAAGTACATTTCTTAGATTGCGTGATATTAAGGCATTTCCTCTTTCAATCATATCTAGACCTCCACTGTTATTTCCCAATTAGTCATAGTATTGAATTTTTAGAGTAGCATCAGTAGATACTCTAATGAATTGGACGGTCTTCATTACTGACCGCCAGTTTTCTCTATTCGTCCAACTATCGTAAGTTAAGACATCACCCGCTTCAAGCAATATCCCTTCACTTGATGTGGGGGCAGTTCCATCTTCACGATAGCGCACCTGGTCAGTCTCAACAGTGATGAGAGCACCCTTAGCAGCTGATGGAAGAGTAGGACTCGCATCAGTGAGAAGAGAGACTGCTGTGCTGGACACGGTTAGTGTTGCATAGTCTACTGGATTTTTGGGCATAATACTTTACCTCCTATTTACCTTTCTTTTTACCTTCCGCAATCATCCTTATGAGTTCTGATTGCGGAGTTGTTTTTGCAATCTTGGCTGCTACCTCACTGTACGAATAAGGAATATCTCCTCGTTGCATCGAGAGGGCAATCCCGAACAATTTGAGTTGTGCTGATGTCCAGGGCATTATCTCATTCCCTCCTTAGTTATTTGCTCAAGAGTTTTCTTTCTCTTACCTGCCGGCGCCTTCTTAGTTTCCGTTACCACATTTCTAAGAGCTACGGCACCTAATCTCGGTTCGGCTGTTTTGACCCTTTCCTTTTCCTCAGCTATTGCTTCCTCAGCCACATAATCTACCTCTTCCTTCTCCATAAGACCGAAACTGGGAATGAGAATAGATAAGCCACCAGTTTCCTTAGAACTGACGAAACGACCCCTAGATTTACTGCCAAGAGGCAGACGTTCCTTCTCATGAACTACTACCCGAGCTGGAATAGAGGGAATCAGATTACAGGAACTACCACAGTCAGGGCAAAAGGCATTACCCCTCATAACGATTGGCTGTAACTTCTCAAAGCAGAGACCACATCTAAGGCATTGATATGAATAATTTGGCATATTTACTCCTTAATACCAAATGTCCCCATCTGTTGGGACTGATGGATTGAAAACCTTAATGTCCTGACCGGTGGGAGCCATCAATTTCTTTTTACCTACAACTATTATACTGCCCACTCCTGAAAACACTACACGACCGTAGCGAATGATTGCCACTGTAACCGTAGCCACTGTAGATAAACTCCCGGTGCCCGAGGTAACTATCTTACCAGCGAGAGTCCTTACTCCTTTAGATGCCAGTGAGCCAGTCCCCGCCAGTGTAGAGGTAACGAATAGTAACTTACTACCTACAGTGGACAAAAGACCAGAGCCAGCCATAGTAGTTGCACTTGTGAATATTCTAACCCCAGAGGTAGCCAGATAGCCTACACCAGTTAAGGTAGCGGAGCCAAGCTCATAGATAGCTCCTGATATGACTGTTCCTACTGCTGAGACAGAACCTACTCCTGATAATGTGGATACACCATTCCTAACCCTAGTCCAGACTCCGGATAAAGTGCTTGAACCTACTAAGGTTGTTATACCATATCTTATCCTTTGAGGGATACCAGATAGTGAACCTGTACCAGATAAAGTTACTGTAGCCTTTCTTACATAATGACCTATTGCTGAGGCTAGTCCAACTCCCGACAATGTAACCGTGGCTACCCTTATCCTTCTACCAATAGTGGCAATAGTCCCAATACCTGTTAAAGTGGCTAATCCTTTCCTTGTCCTAACCCCAATGGCAGCGACAGTTCCTATCCCTGTCAGAGTGGCAAGTCCTCTCCGTGTCCTACTGCCTATACCTGCTAGAGTCCCTAATCCAGATAAGGTAGCAGTTCCTATCTCAAATACCCAAGGACGGAGAGCAAGTAAGAACCCTTCATTGATGCAGGCTGAACTTGGGGTAGCAGTTGAATTTCCTACTACACCATAAGAAGTCTGCAATTTGTCTGCCACAGCTATAGAGCAATAAGTAGAGTTGGTGAAATCAAATCTTTCATCCAGAGAACCAAGCGTAGTACAGGACTCTGCCGACCAAGAAATACTGGCGGTCTCGGTAGCATAACCAGCAATGACCATAGCACCATTGGTGACTGTGGTAATACTTAAAGCCCCATAAGTGCCAGAGGCGTTGCTTCTTTTGGATACGGCTACATCTAGTTGCCCATACCCTGTGGTATTGACATTGTAGTAGCCGATAATCATACCCTGAGAACGAGTGGTTAAACCTGTGAATGACCACGAAGTCCCAGTGAGACTATTCTTCCCGACAACAGCCATAAAGACCTGAAGTCGCCCAACATGACTAGCAAGATAAGTCCAACCTTGTCCTTGCCATCCTGTTGGAGCCGCTGACTGGGCATTAGTAGTTGCATGGTCAAAGATAAAGGCAACGAGGACATCATTTGTTGCTGTGCCAGTCGGCTGGGTGACAGTAACAGAGGTTGTTCCATTGCAACTCGCCCCTGCTGCCCTAAGAGTAATATCAGCCACTTAATTCTCCTTTAGTCTACAGTTACATCTAGGTCGTGAGCATTTATCTTGAATGTGTCTCCAGCATCTACAGCTTTACTAGCATCTAGAATAGACCACATCAGGATATGGACATTAGTTCCCCAGGTAACATTGGATACATGGTCTACTAGAGCTACATGGGTAACTGTTCCCCATCCTGCTGGAGTTGCTGTGGGAAAAGTAATATCAGCAATGTTGTCACTAACTCCACCCGAAGCAGCACCTAACCCTGCTAGTTGCCTTGCATAGGCGTTACCACTCACCTCAGCACAGGTTGGGCCGTCTGACTCCAATCCAGTTACAGCGGTAAATAAAGCAACATAGACTGCCACCTGCGGCCCGGCCACATTCCTCATCTGGTTTATGATTGCGTTCTCCATGTAAACTGAAAACTCCGACATTTGGTTACCTCCTATTGTTCGTGTATTACTACTAGTTCACCCGATATAGGTTCAACATAGATATTGGTTACCTTCTTAAAACTAGAATCTGGCACTACTGAAGGAACTTTACTTCCAATTTCATCAAGTTTATCCTTTTGAGATTGGGTCATCCCCTCATTGACCATGTAGGTCATCTTTGGTTCTTTCAGTTTAGCATTGTTAATGCGGTCTACCTCAGTAAGAAGCCAGTCAATATCTTTCTTGAGTTCCTTGATGGTTTCGTTGTTGACACCATCGTCACCGATTTCCTTTACCTTGTCCGTCAGTTCGTTCAGGTTGAGAACTATACCTTGCCCCCTCTCGGATAAATCAGTAACAACAGCAGATGTTTGAAGTTCAGCATTGATAAGTTGCTTAACAGTGCGATGCAACTCGGAAATATCCCCCCGGATAGTTGTCAGTTCTGTCGCGCTACTATCCTTAGCAACTTTAGGTTTCTCAATCGTTAGCTTTCTGGTCGTCTCCTTCAGCTTTTTTAAGGTCAGGTCAGGAGCCTCAATAAGACGGCTTTTATTACTTCGTTTGGTCAAATCTGGTGCTTCAATCAGTTTAGGCATCTGTTAATCCCCCAAGAAGGGAGGGGATTTTACCCCCTCCCTTGGATTGACAGGTTTGACTACACTATTCTATCTGTAGCCAGAAGGTCTGGTCACCACCAGCATAAGTCCCGCCAGTTCTCGGTATAAGCCAACCAGCGAGTTGCTGTGAGTTACCAGCATTGAACGCCTCATCCGCCATAATGAGAGCACCGTCAGTACCCTGAAAGACGATTGCTCTATCGCTGGATGCGGCACCGGGGACTGTGCTGGAAACCACACCGAATGTCTCGCCTCTTACCTTACCCCAGGCGTAATAACCACTGGGAACTGCCTGAAGGGGCATACAGCAGACACTCATGTAACCACCAGCAGCAGCAAGTCCCCTTACGTCATAAAAGCGGTTGTTATTCATGGTCGCCCATTCTGTTCCCGCAATGGCGTAAGTAACTGGATGGTGGAGTTTCAGGGTGGTGGTAGTGGTAGTCCCCACCGTATTACCTTTGATGTGATAGAACCGTCTATAACCAGACGCAGCCCCGATGATGATAGTTCCATTGGCATAATCATCTTTCACGGCTGTTCGGGCGGGCGAGCAAGCTGTTACGGCGATAGTCCACGAACCAATGGCGGTAAGTGCTGGTGTGCAATCCGTTGGTTGAGAATATGAACCTGCCCCATCAAGGGGATTGGTTATGGCTGCCCCTGCCTTGAAATAACGCCACAGACCGCCAAGTGGGTCTGACGCTAATGCGCCGATGGCAGCCTTCTGGGTAGTAGTCGGGTCAGCGTAAAGTGCGCTGAAAGGTGCTGTTAATGCAAAGTTACTCATTGAAAATCTCCTTATTATTGTTGAAGTGAAGTTGTATTAAGTTCTACCTTACCCCTTATTTAGGCTCTTCGGCTTTCGCCTACTTGTCCTCTTTGGTTGGGGTAGACACTTTCTTCACTTCAGGTTGTTCGGCTATCATCTCCTTGATAGCCTGTGCTTTCTTTTCCGATGCTGTTTTTTCAGCCATAAAAGCCTCCTTATTTCTGGTCGTGTTGACTTCTCATGTGCCTTGCCAGCCCTAGATATGTCGCAAAAGGTTTTCTGGAATGAGGACAACCCTTAACCTGACAGGCAAGAAGATTTACCTCTTGGATAATACTTGGCTCATTAGCTACTTCTACCTTTGCCGTTGCTGTCAGTTCTGCCTCAAGTTCCTTAATCCTAGCCTGAAGAGCATCTTGCGTTTCTCGGTTTGGTTCTTGTCCTCTGGCCCAGAGTCTAAAACCTTTCTTGGTATAATAGTTCATGTGCCAAGCATCGGCTGGCAAGGGTGTCGTGGCGATTTCCACAACTTCTGATTTTTCCTCTACTTCACCGAGAGCCACTCGCCGCCTTATCTCCTTTGTTATCTCAGAAGTTAGCGGTTTCAGTTCCTTCCCTGTGTTTCTCTCGATGAAGGAGATTTTGGTTGCGTCCCGGTAATAGATACGTGTTTCCATCGTTCTACCCTGAATGATGTCGTTTGGGTCACGTATATCCCCGATTTGAACTGCGGGTATACTTTGTGTCACTTTCTTATTACCTCCGTTTTTCTATATTCGCTTACTGCCAGTAGGAGCAGTTGCATCAAAACTATGGGGTTTAACTCATAAGTCCCTACTAACTCGTTGGTGCCGCAGCGTTAAAGTAAAGAAAACGGCCGTATGTGCCACCTTCCTCTACCATTGCGTAGTCGGCCACGATGCCGATTTCCCAGCCTCTCAGAGAATCCTTCCAGACTATCCACGTGTCAGGCTCCCAACCAACCACATAGATGAAGGCTTCCTTTGAATACAGTGCACTATAAGCGTAAGTAACAGAAGCGATTGGGATATTGGAATCATGGAATACAGGTATACCGTTCATCTTGATGATGCCGGCAAAGTGATTCTGGAGCACTGCCATCTGGTAATCCTGCGGCATGGTAGCGCTTGAACCCGGTGTCGCAATTGCATCCACGATGTCATTTAGTGTGTATGGATGCAGGACGAAAGCCATCGGCATAGGAGCAGGTTCGTCTTGCCCGATGCACTGGGAAACAGCAGCCGCGGCGTAGCCAAGTCCGAAAGTCGTGCTGCCACTACCTAAGCCACTATCAATCCCAGAGAAAAGGGTCAAGCCGTCTACATCCATCTGTTTGCCCATAGAGTTACCGATAACCTTACCGGCAGCCCGGGCAACATCCTCGGTGAATTGCTGTTTTAGTTTTCTGGTAACGATGACCTTAGCCCCTGTCTCATTGGTGGTATGGGTCGTGCCGGTGATGGTCAATGTCTGAGAATTAGTCATATCTATACCATCAGTCAGCCGTTCAGCAACAATCGTCCCGAATTTCGGCACATAGTAACTCTTTTCACCCTGGGCCATCCGGTGAACACTTACCGTGTTCTTGAAAACTTGGATTGGTTCGTAAGTATATCTGCATGCGCCAATCATGGCTTTCGAACCAGCAGCCAAATCAGCGCCAGTTGTAGCAGGCATTGTTTATCCTCCTTGTTTTAGATGTTCTTATTGAATCTCTTGGCGGCCTCCTGATACTGCTCAAAGGAGATTTGTTCGTGAATGAAGGCATCTTCGTAGTCCTCGAATGTTCGGAATCCTCTTGTCGCAGTACGACCGCCAGCACTGGCTGCCCTGGATTGTTGTCCCTTGACAGTCGTTTCTTCAACACCTTCTTCCGTTTCTTCCTCTTCGGATTCACCTTTCGGCACGGATTTAGCAATCTGCTTCATCCGTTCCAGGTTATAAGTGGTTCCACCTTTTTCAGCCGTATCAGTACCGATTTGAAGGATTAGGGTCGCTGTCAGACCACTTTCCTTAGCTAATTCTTTAGCCAGGTCGGTAGCTTCAGACTTAATTGCTTTATCTATCGCAGTCTGGTGTTGAGCCTTCTCGTTCTCCAGTTCTGAGCGTGCCTTAGTAACTTTTTCCCACTCATCTTCCGCCTGGTGCTTTAAGCGGACTGAATCCAAGAGGTCAGGCGTTCCTTCGGCATCCTTCAGTTCTCGCTCTCTTTCTTTCTGTTTAATACCACGAAGTGTGTTCTCAAGTTCAGAAAATCGCTTAACCTGAGAATCGTATTGTGCTTTCAGGGTAGTATGCGCGTCGAGAGTAGTCCTCAAAGTCCTGCCGAGAGTCGCCTTCTCTGCATTGACTAGACGGGTTAGTTCCTCCTGAATCTCTGGCGCTAGTTCGTCAACCTCAGCGTCAGTCAGTTCGTCTGGAGTAGTTTCGGGTTCAACCGTCTGGGGGGTTTCCTCGCCAGCCGTGTCTCCGCCAATTTCGTCCTGTTTCTTAACCATTGATTTGTAAAACCTCCGTTTATTTATTTACTTTACTATCTGCCTTTACTGGCAGTCTTGCGTCCTTTTGCCAATGCTCCACGAAACCCCATGACCGCCATCTTCTTAATCTTTGGCCCGAGTTTCCCTGATAGAGCCTCATTGACTTTGGCTAGAGGGATTGGTTGGTCTTGCGGTACACCAAGTGCTTCATGCAAACCACCCTTCTTAAAAGCCATTGGTGGTTGTCCCTTCTTTTGGATAACCTGCGTGCCACCCGGTGCTACTGTCTGCCCCGGTGTTGCCTTTGCCCTTGCCGTCTGTAAGAACGGACCTTTCTTCGGTACTTTCTTTGCCATTGTTTAGACCTCCTTATTATGGTTTCATTGCCGTGAGTTTCCTCTTTATCTCCATTTTGAGTTCATCTATTTCGGCTCTCTTAGCAGCCAACTGCCTACCAACTTTCTCAGCAGTTGTCATACCAGCCGATACATCATATTCCTCTATGGTCTGGGATACCGCACCAATAAGAACTAACCAGGCATCGAGTCTGGGATTACTCCGTCTGAATTCTTGCCGGGCTTTAGTCCTCGACATATCGGGAGAGCCAATAATTGCATCGTAAATCTGGTATAACTCAAAGACATCTTTAGGTGGAACCTTACTGAAGTCCTTGGGTTGCCACTGTCCTTTATCTACCATTGTCTTATAAAACTCTGGATGTTCCAAAAGATACCAGTCATCCTCAAACCAGTAAGTCTGCCCCGAAGGTTTGCCTTTGCCGACAATCGTGTAGTAACTAACATAGTCTTCTACTTGACTATCAGGTATATAGGCTTGGTAAGCATCCATCCTCAGCAAATCTTCGGGAGTTTTGTCACGTTTCTCTAACAGGATGTCATATTGCTCTGAGGGAACTTTATCGGGAATCTTTAATCCCAGAGTATTGGCAAAGTCAGGGTTGTTTAATAAGAACCTGTCCTGTCTATAACCTGTGGTTGGTAACTCATAGTAAGAGACATAGGGTTCAATCAGTCCAGTGTCAAGACCTTTTTGATACGCTTCCCGCCTGCGTCTGTCCATTCGGTAGGCATCATTGGCAGTAAGATAATCTGCCCGAGCCGTTCCAGTTGACGGTAAATCATCATATTCTGTATCCTGCTTGGCATACTTAACATCAATCCGCCAGATAGGTATTCTGGTCTCATCAACTGGTTTGAGTGCCTGGTCTCCCCAGATATTAACATCCATTCGCCAAGCGTTGTACTCGGGGTTATCTACCCGGTATAACATAACCTCCGCAGACGAACTGCCTACACCCGGAGCATCCTGCATCTTCATAAAGGTGACATGGCTATCAATAATCATCTGTGGAGTAGGCATCTCGTTTGTGCCAGCCTCAATCGCATCTACCCGTCTCATATCATCTACGAAGACAGGATTATCGGTCTTGAACTTCGCAATGACCTCTGCCCTTGCTTTATCATCAGCGATATAGTTTGGTGATTGGTCATTAGAGAACCCATCCAGTGTGTCATAAAGAGTTCGGTTCTTAACCTTGAGCTCGAGAGAGGCGGTAGGAGTATCTACCGTGCCTAATGGATTGCCACTCTTGTTTAACCACTCCACCAGTTTCGGGTTATTTGCCCGGAGGAGTTTATCTTCCCAACTATTAGCACCCCACTTCGATACAATATCGTTCCTTTCAAAGTAGGATTTGGCAATATCGTCTGGGGGAAGGTATGGAGCCACCGCACTAATGGGTATGTCGTTCACCTTAATCAAATTCTGGGCTATATCGTAGGCTTTTTGGGTCATTACCTTAACCTTACCCGCCAAAGCCTGTCTAGCATTGTCTTCAGGATGTGATATAAGCCATTGTTCCCGAGGATTCTGGGAAAGTTCAGGATGATTTGCCAGAAAGTCTGCCTGCTTCTTTTTATCGGTTATTGACCAGTATTCGGTCAGTAAGGTGAACTGACTTTGTGAGATATTGCCCAAATAGGCTTGGTTATGCCTCTCATCGGCATCAAACGCCGTTAACGCCTTCTCATCACCAGAGTCCACTATCTTCTGCCTTTCCTGCCATATCTGATAGTAATTGGTAAAGGTCTTCCCCTTGGCAGGGTCGGCGTTCATAGATATTAGCGTTTGATTAGGGATAATACTTGATTCATCAAGGCTCCGAGCGGTCTCGACAACAAGTTTTACCTTCGGGGGATAACCTTTCTTTTCTGTTAGGCTTGCTGGGTCTACTCCCTTGAACTGCGATGCAGTATCGGAGTAAAAATCTGCCCAGTCATACACCGGTTCAGTCATTCCATACCAGACATTATCGGAGTATTTGGGTAGTCCCAGTTTGGGAATGTTTTGTTTCCAGTCCCCAGTATAGGTTTGAACACCAAAACCTGTGAAACTCAGGATACTAGCGATAACCGTTGTGCCTGGTTGTTCCATAATGGACTCATAAATATCCTGAATGGACATTGGTGCTATTCGGTCAGCCCACTGCTTCAGGTTTTTAACGTCTACCTTCTCGCCACCATAGGTCTTGCCGGTCATATATTCTAGGAAAGCAGCAGCGAGAGGTGCTTCCTTGCTTTTAAGGAAGTTTTCTGTGAGACTCAAAAAGTCAAGTGGGTAGTATGCGCCAGTAGTAGTAGATTTGCCCATCGGTTTCTCACCAGTAACAGGTGCGGTCAAAATATATACTACTTTCGCATAGAATACGGCAAATTGCTGAACTCCACCCCAAGGGTCAATATGCAGGTTGCCGATACGGATTTTCATAAAGTCGGCACTTCTTGGGTCTGTTTCTACATCCCACCAACCAAGTTGTCTGCCAAGCATGACGAATCCGCCAACTACGCCAACAAATAATGCCGCATCCTTCCATGCCTGTCTTCTGACATAGGGATTAGATGAAAAGAGATGTCTTGGCCCAATTATTCTACCGACCGCATATCTAGGAGCATAAACAAAGGCAGAGATTGCAGGAGCGGCAGGAGATATTTTACCTAATGACGCTCTACCTGTCCAGTCCGCCAACTTTGTAGCCTCGGCATCCATCGCTCCCATTATGTCAAAAGTTTCGCCTTCTTTAAGTGTGAGTTCCCCTGAAGCATACAATTCTGCCTTGCGCAACATTAGTTTATAGAAACTCTCATAGATGTTCCAGGTGTCAGAGTTACAACCAGAGACAAAGCCACGGTTAGACCATTTGATTGTAGGTATCTTTGAAGTCAATCTAGGAATTGTTCTATCTTTAGTCAGATAACCGAACTCCTCAACTCCTTTCCATTGTGCCGTTCCCTTGGGCAAATCTATCGGTCGCAGGAAGTCTCTACCTTGTTTAACTTGCAACGCATCATAAATCGCATATAGTGGACTTCTTGTAATCCGTAACCATTGAGCCTCGGCACTCTTCTGACTGAATGTTCCTTTCCAAGCATCAACATTAGATAAGGCAAACGCCACTGGATGGCCAGGAACAAGTGGCATTATCTGTCTCCAGTATGACATATCAACAGATGATTTCATTGCTCTTAAAAAGTTACCAATATCTACTGGACCCCACGCCATCTCTTTGAGAACTCTGATAACTGCATCTCTGGCGGGTGCGGGCCATAAAGGAACCTGCCTGATAGCCTCTGTAATAGGTGCTTCATAGGGAATAATAGGCGTTGGTTCTCTAAATACTGTTGGCTGATATAGAATATCGGTTGATAGACCGCGTAGGTAATCGGCAGTTGCCTGGTCAACTGGTATCGGTTCCCGTTCTGTTTCGTGATATATACCCTCGACAATATCCTCAAGGGGCTTTTTCTCTTCCGCTATCTTCTCTATGGCTTTCAGAACTTTAGGTTGATTGCCAAAGACTCTTTGTAATCGAGTGAAAGCAGACCCACCTTTGATGCCAGGTATTCTCGGTATTGCTTTGCCGAGAAGTGCATTTGTCAAAGCCGTAAGGGTTGAAGCCATCTCTAATGGGTCGTCCTTAAGAGATTCATATACCTTTGTAAATAAAACTGCCCTCATGTGATTGGTCAGGTCATCAAGATAATCAGTCCTCATAACAGGCAATTCACCAGATAAGGTTTCCTTGATTGCCTGATTCATTGCCTCTTCGGGTGGCATACCTTTTTCAACAATGAGTTCCTGTGTTCTACCTTTTAGAAGTTCTACCCTGCCCGAAAGAGTTTCTCGCCTCAATTCCCTAGTCAATTCCCAAGCATTTAAGGTGGTAGGATTCTCTACATATTGACCGAATAAGTCCAGTGTGCGAGTAACTTGCGCGGGAGTCAACATCCGTTCGCCGGTCGGACTTAGAGTAACATCCCCTGGTTTCGGTTCGGGGAGTGTCTTTAGCGGTTTCTGAACGAATTGCGTTTTAATCTCGGATTCTAATGCCTTAATTTGCTGGCGTTCCGCCCTTATCGCCATCACCCTATCGGCAATCTGGTCGGTAGTCATACCCCACTTGTCAGCAAGTTCATCAAGAACGGCATCCACTGGAACTTTGTTATAAGTCTTTAACCCTTTTTGCGCATAGCGACTCCAATCAGTATAAGGGGCTATCATTTGAGCCTGTTTGACAGTAAAATAACTGGGGAAACCTTGCTCTTTAATATCAATAAAAGAGGTTAAGTCAACACTACGTTTTGACTGACTTAGTTTATAAGTTCCGTCTGATTGTTTAACTTTGCGAGTAACAGTTATCTCAGTTCGCCATTGTGCCACCGGGTCAGTCTCATGTGTGGCTTTTAACCCTTCAATCTGTGCCTGCGCTTCATAAGCCGCCTTTGTTTCAGGTGGAGCGACTTCGGCTGCCTGTCTTGCCTGTTGGAGTTTGAGTTGTTCCTCCATCGATACTTGCGTGGGAATACCTTTACCTTGTGGGAAGACTTCTTTAGGAGCAACCACTTCTGGTATCATACTGGGTTGTAGTCCAGCTTCAGGCATCCCGGGTGCGGCCTTGGGGATTGTAACCTCTGGGATAACAGGTGCCTTGACTTTTGGTGGGGTTACTTTAGTAATCGCGGTCTTTTCGGTAGGGGTCAAAGACTTCCACCCCTTAGAGGCAACCTTCCCCTCAAGTCCAACAGATTGAACTAGGGAAACCTTATCGGCGATAGACATTGCTGCCCAAGATGCCTCATTGATAGGTAGTCCCCCGAAAACCATAGCCCCAGTTTGAGTACCAAGGGGAACTAAAGACGGAGCAACTTGACTTACTACTGATAACGCATTTTGTTCAACTGCTTGTGCCCCCGCCTCAGTTAAAGTAAATCCCGCCTTCGTGGTATTAAATAATGTCTTGATTGTCTCTTTGATAAGAAACTTCGGGGATAGATTTTGAACAGCAGAACGAATGAAGTTCTCCTTCACATCTACAGGTATCGGTTCTGGTAAATTGGCACTCTTTTCCCAAGAATCAAGGTTTCTGCGAACTGACCACTCCATAGTAGCATTGTAGACTTCCTGAACAGTCGCATATCCCGTTAATCCTATCGCTACTACACCAGCAATGGTTTCCGCAGAGATAGGTATTCCAGCGACATTGAATAGTGGTTTATTTACCGCATCAATAACCGCCTGTCCAATCTGTTCCCACTTTTCTATTGGCCCTTTCTTAGTAGAAACAATCCTTATGAGGTCTTCACCTTTAGAACCACGAAAACGCTCAAAATCTTCATTGGCCTTTAGTAAAGTGGCTTGTTGTTCTTTAGGAATGGCAAGAAAATCACCATACCCCATACCTTCCTTCGAGCGCAATTTAGCACCTTCATAAGACCACGCCAATTCAGGTAGAGGGTATTTCTCTATGCCTTTTAATACCCTTGTGGGCTGAGTAGGAGCAAATGCCCAGTTCATGTCGGAATCTGTAAGACCAAGGTTCTTTAATAGTGTCTCAGTGTCCGAGTTTCTACCCTTTGCTATTATATCTTCAATAAAGGCATCAGGGTTTTCATTTGCCACCTGAGTTACATGTTCCATAGTTATACCCGGCACATCGGGATAGATATTCTTTAGAAAAACAGGAGTCCCCATATTAGTTGCGGGAATCTTCCCATACGATACCCCTATCTTTGGGGGAGGAGGTGGCGGTTCTATTTTAGTTACTGGAGCAGGGACTTCTAATAATTTTACAGCCATTTAATCAAACCTTCGGCAGTTTAGTTTGCCTCTTTGATATGGATTGTCTCAACTTCTCAACTAAAAGATTGGGTTGAGTAGGAGTCTGCTTGTAGATAGCATTATTTATGATTTGTTTGGATAATTGCTCTAGTTCTTTATCTTTAAAGGGCATCAGATTGTCGCCTCCGGTTGTATTTCACCAGCGCCGGGTGATTCCATTTTCCTTGTCGTTCTAACTTGACTTGTCTCTGGAGCGGCAGGGCTTAACTGCAAAGCCTGTGCCTTTTGTTCTGGCGATGCTTGCGGAACTTCCACACCGGTTATCTTGGTTACCTCTGCTGGTGCAATCCCCTGAAGAGACTGCCCCATTTCAATGAGTAAAACCTTAGCCTCATCCGTCCGCCCCTGTTTATCAAGAGCCTGAGCCATTTGGAAGAGTCCTAATGCCCGACTGACCTTTTGAGCCGTCTGGATTAAATACTTCTCGTCAATATCGTCATAGTCCCTGTACCTCAGGATATTTTTACGGATACTCCTATCGTCCATCCAGCTCCGAGCCATAGTAGCCAACCCATAAGCAGCCGCCGTTTCCTCTGGGAGCGCGGTTAAATATTCAAAGTCAACAGTATAATCGCCAGCAAGGTCGGTGGCCGTATAAGTTCTTTTCTTGCCAGTTCTCCCTATGTTGGCAGACATATCAAATGCCTTGAACTGCCATATAGCCTCACGGCAGAGCATCCTCTTGAATCGTTCGCCAGTCTTGATTCTTGGAGTAAATACCTGTCTCGAAGCACCAGCAAGGGTGGCAATAGCAACCTGAGATAACTGAAACTGGAGATTACCCCAGTCTATATTGCTGATTGACCCTCTTTGAAGAGCTCCGTCTAGCATTGCCTGAAAGAATCTGCCTGATGCCTGAATGTCTGGTCCCTCTATCTTCTGTAAACCTTCTGTGGTTTCCAAGGCCAGAATACGGCCAAGTCTATAAATCGGTTCGTCAGGTAGTTTCTTACCCGACACACTTTTGAGAACTTGCGGAGGAGCCAGTGATAACATGTTCATCGTTTCGAGAATTGACGCAATCCTGTTTAGTTCAGGATATAATTCTCTGTTTGCCGAGAAAATAGAATCGCCTTGCATTCTCAGGGCTCTTGAAGAAGTATCCAAGAATGTGCCTTGCTGACATAACTGGATGACAAAAGGTGGATGAAGTAACTTATTTGGTATCGCCTCGTAGAATTTGCCGTCAAGGAATATGACTTCCTCAAGATTATCCCAGCAGTCCCATCGTGTTATAGACTCTCCTGTTGGTCTATAATCTGGATATTCTTCACGGCACATTGTCTTATCAAGAGTATCCCAGAAGGCGACTCTTGATAATCCCCTTCTCCCTACACTATAGACACACTTCCGCATATCAACCGGCAGAATATCTACATCAAAACCATTCCTATCTTGCGACAGTAATATCCTTGCTCCCGCTCTACCCCTGATAGAGATTTGCTCCCAGATATAGGTATCAAGGTCCGGCATAAGGACTTGATTGAGGTTCTCATTGGCGAGATACATCAGGTCATACCACCAATCCTCAATGACCGCGGTTTCATGCCCATCCAGTTCCTTGCCGTTTCTCTGACCGTTAATCTCAATGAGTTCCTTTGACTCATTAAGAACCGCCATCACTCTTTCGCCAAAGACCCTGGCATTGTTCATAGTGACGCTGATAACATCATCAAGGGTTTCACCTTTAGCATCCTTGAGAACATAGGGTTCCTGAGTCCAGAGTTTCTCATCCTCATCCATGCGTTGAAAGATATGCTTGCCCCATTCCATGTTGACTGAGTTAATCCAACGCATAGTCTCATCATCGGAAATAGGAGGCATTTGTGCCGATAATGAGGTTGATTGCGGAACTGCCTTTCTGCCCTTGAGGTCAGCGATTTTTGTCATTAAACTCTCCTGCCGACTGGTGCTTTATCAGTATCACCTGGAACTGCTGATAGTTGCCTGAACTGTGTCATCATACCCCTTTCGGCGTCCATGAAATGCCAAATACTCTTATCCTCGATATTCTCAGTCGGATTGTAATTACTGTCCAGTTCCCAGGAATAAGATTGTTTCTCAGCTAAGTAGTTCTTGCAAGTCCTGAAAACCTTGTTCTTATGCAACTTATCATAACCGTAGACCCTCAGTATCCCCGATTTCACCCCACCATCTAACGGTTTCTCTATCCTCCACCCTGCCTGGGTATAATCACCCCGCCAACCATCCTCAGTGGGCGACCCACCATATCTTGTGGCAATCCTTTCACCCTTAGACAACTCAATCCAGTTAGTAACGTGTTCGTAGGTGGACAATCTGCCCATCGCATAATCGCGGTAGGTGTAGAATATCCCTGTAGATGGGTCGTAAGCCTTCCACAAGGCCACAGTATTCACCGGCCCGAAGTCATGCCCTACATACCTCGGCCAGTGATTAGGTAAATCAAACGGTTCAATAACATCATTCACCGAATCAAAGGCGTCATAAATTAACCCGGCGGGTTTAGAGAAACGACCCCGGTGGAACATATCGAACTTCCAGTCGGGCATTTTACTCTTCATCCTCTGGTATTCGTCCAGAGGAAATGCCGGGTTATCAATAGAGTCAAACTGGATTACATCAATATCGGGATTACCCTTCAACCACTCATCATAAATATCAGTCTTGAGCCATCCCAGGCAGTAGAGAGTAGTGGTCATCAGGATTCTGGCCTTATTGATTAGAGTTCTACGTTCTACAGCTTCCCAGGTCTCTCTCTTAAACTGCTTCTGGCCGCACTCATCCAGCCACACACCTTTGACAGTGGCCGACTCCATAGACTCAGGATTCTGTGCCGAGCCAATGAATATCTTGGTCTCTATATCCGAATCGGGAAACATTACATAATCGGTCTTTTTCTTGATGGTCTTCTTGGTATGAAAGGTAAATATCTTCTTGTTATCGTTATAAGTCCCGTAGTGGAACAGGTCTTGAAAAACATAAAGGAACTCAGGTAGCAACTTCCTATCAAGCAAGGGAAATGTTGAAGTACCAATCAGATAATCCCCGGGTCCGCAGGTTCTTATTTCCCTGTCTAGCCAGTGAGGGCCGAAGGAAGTCTTGCCCCCCTGGGAACCCGCCTGCATATCTATTATCCGTTTCTTTGAGAGCCACGTCCTGGTCTGACCTGAATGGAAATTAACCTTCAACTTCCCATCCGATGTTATCTCACGAAACGGTCTAACCGCTACTTGAACCATTATCCCCTAACTCCTTACGAATATATGGATAATCTTTTAAGAAGTTGTCATCCTTCCACATACAAAGGTCACATATTTTCTTCTCGCCTACATATGCGTATTTATGCCAAGGCGTTCCCTCTTCCACACAGTAAAACCCTACTGTGCCTTGAGGTAAATAACCACCACTTATATCATGATTACCTCTATCGCAATGTATAATGGTCATCATCGTATCAATCATTCACCCCTCCCATAACCTCATTAACCACGCAATCCACTCTATCTCCTCTACCATCTCAAGTATCTCGGGGTCTGCCAGTAACTCTTCTACCGTCATTTATTTCCACGACACCTTAATCCCCAGTGCCACATCGCCGTCCAGTGGGTTGATGTCGCACAGGTCAATGGTGATAGTAAATTTCCAGACCTTGAACGAGAATTTCATTTAGTGCCTCCCAGTGAGTTATTTAGATTTAACCAGTGTTCACCTTGTTTATCTACTATTGGTGTTGCCCGACAAATAAAGGCACAATGAGAACATATCCAACTACCCCCAGCAACCTCCATCGCTTTCCATAAACATTCAGCGCACAGTGAGTTACCATCAAATATCATTGGGAGTGCTTCAATCTTTCCCAGTAATTCCCTAACAGCTAATTTGGCACTTTCCCGCGACATATCGTCTAGTCACCCTCACAAGTGGAGTCCATCGCCAACCCTGAAAGTATATTCTATCTTGTAAGAACCTACTTCCTGCTGAATGAGACCACCTACCGAAGTTAATTGCTATCATTTTGTGCCTCCTTTATAAGAAAAGTAACCAAACCATCTAACCGCCTCATAAAAGGCAAAAGCTATTAAGCCCCCAGTCCTGTAAGACTTGAACGCCACCAGCATCGCCTCGTAGAATATCAGGTCGCTCATGTGCCGACTATACAGGTGGTGTTGATAAAGAAAATCATGCAGAACCGATGGCTTGGAATACTTCGCCCACTTCGGCAGCGCCAGGTATAATATCGCCGGGAATAAGAATACTACGCTCATCCACCAAGGCAAAAAGGTTGAAATGATTATGTAAACCAGTAGTAGTATCAGACTAGACAGCCCCCACAGCTCGATAGAGGCGAAGTCCGTCTCAAATCCCCGGTGAACCGATATAATTTCCTTGGAATACTTGCTCCCAACATGATACCGGAACGACCTCGTCAGTCTCCAAAGTCGGCCATTCGGTTCAGGTGTTACATGAAGTTCACTCGTAAAACTGCTGTGCCGTTTCATACCTTATAGTGCTCAACCCCGGCGCACTTAACCCTGCGCCCCAGTATAAACTTCTCACGCCTATGAATTGAGGCATCCCTCTTCCCTTGATAGTCAAGATGCCCAGCATAGGTCACAAAAGCCCACCGTTTTGTTAAATGCTTCAGAATCCAATGCCATAGTCTCTTCATGTTGCCCTGTTCCTTATCATTTTCCCGATTAGAAGCCATTGTTGCGTAAACTGTTCGTCATCTAACTTTGCCAAATCCGTTTCTGTTATCAGAAAACCAAACTCGCCAAGTTTCCGTTCCGGTTGATGATACTTGGGGTGATTAGGATGAACTGAAGAGGGTTGTTGTTTCCCCGGTTTCACTTTCCTAGGTTTACCACAATACCGCACATGAACGGAATATCGGTGTCCGTTCTGCGTCTCAAATACTCCACACTTCTCACATTTCCAGACCTTTTTCTCTGTCACTCCGTCTATCCTTGCTTTGCAGAAGTAGCACCTTTCCCCCTCACTGCCATCACTTTCTACCTGTCTGCCACATGATTTGCACTCTGTTAAATACAATTTCACCTCTTGCTATTCCTCCATATCTCTATCATCCACAGCGACCAGGGGATTACGAATATCAGGCATATTATCAAGGGGATTACCCATTTCATCATCTTGCCCCTCAGTTTAGATAAATTACGAACGTCTCCTCTACATCTTCTAAGTAAAACCAGTCTATCCCATAAAGATAACAGACCGACCGCTCTATTACCCACGCACTTAGTATAGGCATTACCGTCTTCTCCTGAGTTTTCTCGACTTCCCCTGACTACGATGCTTGATTCGCTTGTAACCACGACTATCATCAAGTAAGGGAATTCTAAAAGGAAAAAGGTATGAGGGAGGTATTATCATAACGATACTCCTTTTTCTATTGGAGAAAAACTACAGTGACCTACCATATTTCGGTCATCCTACGATTTACGACCCTACCCCTCGCCTCTCTACGGGTATAACGGTCCACTGGATAGCGATGGATGAGGTAGACTAGTGACCAGGGTAATCTCTTTCACGGCTTGCCGATATAGTCAATCCTATCTAGTGGGACGTACTATGTTTGTTATGTAGAGTTATTTAGGCTCGGATTCCTTAATTCTCTTAATTGTCTCACTTAATGGACTGCTGTCCTCGGCTATTTCATGGCTTTCGCCCTCTATGATTTGACCCGGTGGGACTCCGGCCAGGTTATACTCGACATGAGTGATAGTGATTTCTCTAGTCTCGTTTATATCTATCCTAGTTCTGTCACGCCTGCCCCAGCGGTCAGGATGCCGGCGCTCGAGGTACGTGGCAGCCGCCAGCCAGTCGCCCCCGGTCTCAGTAATCTCTATTGATGAGCCTTCGGGTCCGGTCTTTGTCACTCGTTTGCGTTCCCCGGGCATGGCCCCAGCTAGAAGGCGCTCCGCTATTTTGGCCTCTTGCTCGGCTTCTGCCTTTTTCGTGCCTTCCAGAAAGTCTGCAAACATTCCCCCGCCGTTATTTACCTCTTCCTCTCCTAATTTCAGCCAAGTATGATAGGTTTGGTCGCTAACATCAACGGCCGCGCAAGCGACCGACAGGTAGTTCCCCTCAGCGATATACTTACAGATTTTCTCTTGGAGTTCCGGGGTTAGTTTGGTGGGTCTCCCAATTTTAGGTTTTATCATTTCAGTGGTCATATAGTCACCTTATAACATTATGTTAAATTAGTCAAGAGTAGTCAAGAGTTACGTTGTCTTTCTCTTTATTTAATTTACTTTGTAGTTCTCTTTAGATAGAGTTTGTCAAGACCTTGTCAAGAGTAGTCTTGACCTTATCAAGAGTTACTCAAGACCTACTGGGGTTTATATCTAATATCAGGTAAAGTAGCCCAAAAGTATCACAGACTGCGACACCGACAAGCCTTGATACTTTGTTGATACTTTCTTCCCATCGCTTCCTATTATCTTTCTCTTGACTTTCTCTTTACGCTATGGTAGAGTTACTGAAGGAGGTAATTTAATATGAGTAAAGAGTTTGAGGCACTACAAAAGTTAGCCGAACACGACCGGGTGAAAGAGAAGACCCGGCAGAGGGAAGCATATCGCTATGCCCGGTCTCTCGGGTTCCCCTATGCGATGGCACGGAGACTACAGGGTTACAAGAAAGAGAAAATCTTAGAACTATCTAAAGAGTTAAAGAGTAGTTAGCCCCTAAAATACTGAGAGCCCGGGGGAGAGCCACCAGCCCCCGGGCTCTTAAAGGAGGTTAGAAAGGAGACAAAATTAACCTTACTTATTAGTCAAGCACATAAAACACCTTTTGTCAAGTATGCTTTAGACGTGCGTATAAAAAAAGATGTTTAAAAATATTTGTCCGCACCCCAGATATAAAATAGGGAAAAACAGTAAAAGGCAATTGTTAAGTTTTGACACTTTAGTATCATCTTGCTTTCGGGGTATTGACAAGTACCAGTAATAGGTATATGCTAGAGGCATAAACTCATAAGCCCTGAGCTGGAGAGCCAGGCAGTCAAAAAGGAAGGGACAAAATGAAAGTCCGGAACATGACCAGCAACAGAAGCGGAAGGGAAGTAGCCAACCAATTCATTATCTATGGCGACCATGAAACCACATTCCAGAGCTACAACTCAGTGATTGCTACTCGGCGAGATGGTAAGGTTTATCTCGACAAGGAAATGTGGGACTACAGCAAGACGACCGGGAAATACCGCAACCAGTTTCTAGGTGAGTCTAGGAAGGAAACCGAGGCCAAGATAAAGAACGGCACCTATATTGTTACTGACCTGAACAGCTAAACGCCCTGGCCACTTGCCCGGGACCCAACCAGCCCGGGCAAACGCAAGGGATTAGTAAATAAAAGGATGGTGAAGGAAATGAAACATACAGCTAAAGAGTGCCGAGCTAATATAGAAATAACTACTCCCACAAGTGCTGTATGTCGGATATGTGGGCAGTGGTATAAACGAGTTAGAAGATGGGGCAAGGATGGATGGCAGAGAATATATTGAGCCTGAATAACATATAAGGAGGAAAGGAGGGGAGAACCCATACTAGTCACTAATGATTGGATAAGAGAGCATCTTCACGACCTTGACGGCTGGGTGCCGACAATAGAGGTCATCCGCCCCGGCAGCAAGCAGACCATCACCATTAAAAGTGCGGAAGCCGAGAGGGAAGTCATCAAAATTATGAGAGAGGATAGAAAAAGGAAAGGAGGTCATTATTATTGCGACAAGTTCAGCGCTCATAGCGGCCACTGTGCCAACTTCAAAGAGAGAACAAAGGAGGTGAAATAGTATGGTTACAGTCATCAGGATAACCGGCAGGGCCAAGGATGTCTTCCCAAAGATTAAGGAACTAGCGGATTGGGGAGGGAAGCTAACTATTGACGAGCTGGTCAGGTTAGGACTCAGGTCATACCAAGAAAGAGAACGACAAAAAGGAAGGTAAACAAATATGAAATGTCCACTACAAATAATTGTTGGGTTGACTCGCGGTGATACACTTAATCCAGCGCCGATGGATTGTATCAAAGAGGACTGTGTCTGGTGGTGTGAGACTCAGCAACGCTGCGCCATAGCACAACTAGCCACCGACTCAACAATCATCAGCTCGGAGTTGCACCAACTGGTCGATAAGATGCCCCACGAATTACAATTCAGGAGGTTGTAATATGTTTCACTCTAGCGAACTTAAAGCACCTAGGGCACTGAGAACACACGGCATTATGGCAGAACTACCAAAAGCAATTCATCTTCTGCTATGCCAGGCTATAGTTGACGAAATCGTGCCTCAAGTAATCACCATTCAGTGCGCCTATGACTTTGAACAGACCGGGTTATATGAAGTAATACTTTGGGGGGATTGAGATATGAACGTGCTAGTAGCTTGTGAGTTTTCAGGTATAGTTAGAGAGGCTTTCTCAAGGCGCGGGCACAATGCTTGGAGTTGCGACTTTCTACCCACAGAAATCCCGGGGAACCATATACAGGGAAACATTATGGATTTAGGTATTGGGGGATGGGATTTAATGATAGCACACCCACCCTGCACTTATCTGGCTTCGAGTGGCGCTAGGTGGTGGGAAACCAGGCAAGTCGAGCAAAGGAAGGCAATCTACTTCTTCATGTGGCTATGGCAACTACCAATTCCACACATCTGCATTGAGAACCCGATAGGTATAATGTCCACTACATTCAGAAAGTCAGACCAAATAATACAACCTTATCAGTTTGGTCATGGTGAAATAAAGTCTACCTGTTTATGGCTTAAAAATCTACCCTTGCTTAAACCAACTAACCTTGTAGCAGGTAGAGAACCTAGAGTATGGAAAGAACCACCGTCAAAAGATAGGTGGAAAAATCGTAGTCGAACCTATCAAGGAATAGCCGATGCTATGGCAGAACAATGGGGGGATTAAGAAATGACTAAAACTAAAAAACAAGTAGTATCAGGTGGCTATCACAGGCCAGTCTGTAAGCGATGTAACTGTGAAATGAGGCCGGAGACTAATGGCGTGGGATTGCTTGATATGTTTAGACCATCCGACAAGCCAGAGCCACAACCTTATGAGTTATGGGATGCTGACCTGTGGAAATGTGAGAAGTGTGGGTTTGAGATTGTCGGTGGCTTTGGGGATGGTCCCATCTCTGCCCATTACGAGGATGACTTCGAAGTATGTATCAAGAACTATGAGCGCCAGGGTTTAATCATTATTAACAATGGATAAGGAGGTAACTAATGCCGAACATTAAACGAATGCAGGTCGAGTCATCTAACATTGACTCCTTTGCCTATGATGCAAAGAAAGAGGTTTTGACTATCTGGTTCAAAGGTGGAGCCGAGTATACCTATCCCGGAGTGAAGCAAGATACATCCAATGGATTACTGGAGGCTAGCTCGAAAGGTAAATACTTTGCGGAGCACATCAAGGGCAAGTTCACCTATAAGATTATGAACTAGACCGAGCTTTTCTCCTGCTAATAAATTCCTTATAGGTAGAGTTCTTGAAGTTTCTCCCACAGACATATCTAAGAGCTCTACCTATCCTTCTGTTCACTTCCCAGATGTCAGTGTTAAGGCATCCTGCTATGTGCTGTATGACCTGGAGTTCATCTGCCGGGTCTTGGGAATAGAGAAACTCTAAGAGCAAGCCATCTTGGCCACAACGCTCAAGGCGCATATCAAGCTCAGTGGCTAGTAAAACTGGAGTCTCAAACTTCGCCCCTCTGAACACACGCTTTGAATATATCTTGGAGTCTGTGTAACCTGACTCTTTAGGATTAGGTGGGTAAAATCCAGAGCGGAGAAGGGGGAGAATACTAATTAACCACTTGACCTCTGCTTTTGAAAATTTAATGGAATGTGGGGAATACCATTCCTTCTCTTCCTTCTCAGTCATAACCCTGTAGCCTCAATCTGTATACTATTCAGCCTATCCCTTATCATCTGGCAGTATTCAGATGATAACTCATAGCCGACTGCGTTTCTGCCTAGCTGTAATGCTACCTTCAAGGTAGTGCCAGCTCCAGCGAAGGGGTCAAGGACTATACTTGGAACTTTATCAGCATTACATTTACAGGTAGGTTGCCATCCTAATGTATTGTCTACTCTTAAAAGATTATTCCCTCGCCATCCGCCATGACCTCTAGCTTGTGATAACCTATCCGCATTTTTACTACGCCTATCATCACCAGCCGAAGGTCTATTTTTATTGTAGTGAGTCTCAACTATCCTCACCCACGGCTTACCGCACTTACTACAGCACCCTACCTCTGGCGTGGCTGCCTTGATACAGATTTCGGGTAGCTTCTCTGGGAAGGTTGCGAAGTGGGCTTCGGGAAATCCTCTTGTCGGGAATGTCCAGACAGAGCGGAGATTGCGACCACCTTCTATCGGTCTTACTGGGCGACCCTTCCTAAACATACTTGTAGCACCATAGTGTTGTTCACCATCATGTCCACCGAGTTCAATATACTTATGGCTACTACCTCTAAATTCGGGACCGCCCCAGCGATTTAGAGGTTCAGTATATTTCTCCCGAACTGCTTCTTGGTCCCAGTAATATCTAGTTGACTTCGTAAGCATCAAGATATACTCGTGGCTTTCGGTAGGGCGGTCTCTTACCGACTCTGGCATAGGATTGGGCTTGTTCCAGATGATTACTGACCTCACCCACCAGTTATCTTCTTGAGCAGATATGGCTACCCTAAAGGGAATGAGGCAGAGGTCTTTAGGTTTGAGCCCGAAGTTACTTGGGGTATAATGATTGGTCATTCCTTCGTTTGCATAATGAGGAACGCCATTTCTTTTGAATGAATTAGATAGCCCGGGGTTAGCGTGATTTTCCTTGTGTGCGCCACCACTTCCCGCATAACTATCCCCGATATTCCAAAAAACAACCCCGTCTTTTCTCAATACCCGTCTAATCTCCCTGAGTATCTCAATGGTATGCTGGACATAGAGTTCAGGAGTAGGCTCTAATCCATAAGCACCACGCCAAGCACCACAGAGAGAACAGGTGTTGCTTATTGTGCCCGGTCTATTCTCATTATTAGTTCTATGAATTGCTATTAGGGATTTAGCCGATGGTTTATCTCCAGGCGTTGCCATTCTTGGTGGTCTAACTGATTCCCATTGATGCTCGCACTTCTTATCTCCACCCCATATCAAGTCCTGCTCACCGCTATACTTTCGGAGCCCCCAGTATGGGGGGGAAGTGCAAACCATCTGGACAGACTCATCCTCCAGCTCATACATTGAACGGCAGTCATGGTTATAAAGTTGATAATCTATCATTACTTCACCATCGCTGGCTGATGCGGTCTCTGCCTCATTAAGTGGTCTATCTCTTTCAGACTCTCTATCTTAACTTCAGTCTTTCCCCACTCAATAAACTCTAATCTAGGGCATACCCAGTCTTTGGAAAGAAGGGGAAGCAATCTCCTTTGTGTTTCCCCCTCTATACAATGCCAGACCGGCAACGACATTATCATATCAGCCTTCCCTGTTTTTCACTATTAAGATACTGGCTGCCAAGCACTCTGTAATTTCGCAGGACAATGCACTCTTGGATTATATAGCTCCTCATCTTGTCCATGCCCTCTTTGAGTTCAGCCAGTGTCTCAGGCAGATAGTATCCCCCAGGTTTCTCAGTGGCAAACATCACTGGCAATCCTTCACGCCTCAGTTCCGCTACTAGGAGTCTTAGTTTTCTATCCTCTTTATTATCAAGGTGTAATTTGTTTCTTATTTCACGCCGGCTAATGGCACTGTGCCGACCATGATGACGCTCAAGAAGATTCGTTACTTTATACTTGAGGCTAGGTTCCGCGATGATTACCATTCACTTATCCTTCAACAGCCCCTGTTGTTGATTCTGGTGCGTCTGGTTTGGTTGGGGATGGCATTTCCCACATAACCACTCACCATAACCCCAATTATTAGACTCTCTCCACCAATAGTCAATACTGCCACAATTATAACAATAACAAGGCTTATCAGGCTTTGGTGGTATGTCAGGCATTTGGCATCTCCTGCCTTAATATAGTTCTCTTACTAAAAGCCCATTCTGGTATCTTAAAAGCATAGGGTTTATCAGGCACTTGAAATAAAGACTTCAAGTTATCTTTCAGGAACACAGGCACCCTCGCCTTATCACACGCCTCAACAATATTCCTAACCCACTCTATTTTAGTTTTTTAGGATTTTATTTTCCTCCTTATTAGATTTTGCCTAGCTTGCGGAGTAACCACACCCGTCTCTTTGCCATCACTTATTCTTTTCCCACACCATCTGCAATAGTAGTCATTCTCACCTATCTCTTCTCCACATTCACACTTAAGTGGTTCTGGGAGTGATATAAGAACACTACCACAAGTATGACAGAACTTCCCATAATGTTTAGTGCCACATAGGGGACATTCAGCTATCACCATCTCCAGTTCATCGCTCACTTTAATACCTCCTCTAAGTCCTCAACAGATTTTATAACATAATAAGGAATAGAGTCTAACCGGCATTGCTCCTGAAAGGCTAACTGGTAGTCAGACATCTTGCCTTTGGGTAACTTTATTTCCAGGTAGTGAACTCTATCTTGGTAGTGCATAATCCTGTCTGGTGCACCCCGGTATGAGCCAAGCCCCTGCGTTATGGGGAAACTGTATATGCCATGATACGCTAGGTAATCCTTAACTTGGGATTTCAACATAGATTCTGAAACCTTTATTAAACCTCTAGTCATTGTGCATCACCTCCCTAGAAAGATATACCAGCTTTCCTTAACTTCTTATTCTCTTCAGCTTTATAGAAGGTATCATATTCTACTTCAATTTCATTGAATAACTTTCTGTCTTCTTCTGATTGAATCCGTGCCTTAGTAGCATACCACCCTATAAGTCTAATAGATTTTTTAATTTGTTCTCTTCTATTTTTCACGTATCACCTCCCTCTTGGTACTCTAGGTATAGTAGATTCGTGGTATGTCGAGTCTTCTATATTAGTCTTCTTGAAGTTAAGTAACTTAGCATCTGGAATCCTGTTTTTCAGCCAAATTTCAGAGGTTACTTTCGCTTCCTGTAGACTAACATTATCAGGGACATTCAATAATGGTATTTCAACTATCATTTTATAATCCATTCTTATCTCCTTCCTTGATAATTTCATAGATTGCCCAGAATAGAGCTAGGGTTGGGTCAAACTCACCACTGTAAGTTTCGGTTTCGTCAAATCCTGCCTCACATTCAGTAGTAAGAACGCAGACCAGCCTTGCAGGGTAGTATCTAAACTCAACACCACCTTGCCCATCCTTAAATAGTTTTGGCACAGCATACTTAAAGAGATTGTTGAGGTCTATTGGCATTTCTGTAGTGTAGCCAATATAATAATCTGCTACTGCCGATTCCTTGAATGGAACATACCAACCTACATTATCTAATCTGTATCCAAGTTTGAACCAGAACTCTTTATTCTGCTCACTTGTTGGTTGCTTATTCTCTGTCATTCCCATCTTGCTTCACCGCAGATACATTCTTTGTGTCCGAAGTGCCACTCATATTTAAGGTGGACTCCCATACCACGTAAGAATTTCCGAAGCCATCTAGGTAACTTTAGTTTCATTTCTCAACCCTCCAGTCTTTCTACTCGGTCTATAGTCACTAGCAAAATTTAATACTATCCTACTATTCACCGTATCCCTGAATCTTGACACAGCCCTGTCAGGCAATTCCTTGATGTCAAGATTAGTAGTGCAGACCGTGAGCAATCCACTGGTGTATCTCTGGTTTATAAGGTCATCAAAAACTCCCCACTCCCAGTTTGAGCCGGTAGTACCCATGCCCACATCATCCACTATCAACCTTTCTGATTTACAATACCTGGTAAGTTGAACTTCGTATGAGTCCTTGGCTTCAGAGTTCATACAGTTCTTCAGGATGCTTATTATACTTTCCCAGTTTATGACTGTGGTATATTTACCTTGCTTCCGTAACTCTAAAGCTAGAGACTGGCACAGATGGGTTTTACCACAGCCGGTCCCACCATAGCAAAGAAGCATATACCATTTAGTCTTGCCTGAAGACAGTTGCTTAAACAAAGTTAGTGCCTTCTCACTACCCTTGTTAGGTTTGAACTCATCAAAGGTAGAGTAGTTCAATTTTATCTCAGGTTCCTCATAGACTGGTGGGGTCGGTGTAACTTTCAGGTGTTCTGACCTTGCGAGGATTCCCCTTATTGATACTAGACCCCTTTCTCTTTCTGCCATCTAAAGGATTACCCCCTTCAACTCGCCAGTTCTCCATTATCTTCTCGATATACCGCACCGGAGACTGTGCCTTATTATTAACAGCCTCTTCCAAGGCTTTCTCGAACCACCCATCAGGATAAGTGTCAGCGAACTCAACGATTGTTTGGAGTTGGTTCGGGGTCAGCATAATACCAACCTGGTCCTCGTAGAGTTTAATCATGTAGGCAACCTTAATGTCATCCGTTTCTGTCTTGCCTACAGATTGCTCCTTGCCCCTGGCTATAGTTTCGATTATCTTTTCCTTAGCTCGGTCCATTATCTCTTTAGGCGGAGGTGGTATGTGGGATGGCGCTTCTCTGATTGACCCGTCTTTATTTCTCATTCTGCCGGCTTGATGCTTCTCAAAGCCCGGCATCCAGATATACTTATGACCATTAAGTTCGTAGCGTTCTACGAGTCCCAGATTAGTTTCGTCATCCTTCTGGTCCTGCATCATATCGAGCCACTTATCTACATCTTCATCAGCATAATCGGATAGGGGAGATACTATTTTCTTCAGGAGTTTGGGTTCGCCGGGTAGTCTGCCTTCAACATCAGCCCAGAGTATCATCCAGGTAAATAGTTTCTGAGCCGAGTCGGGAAGTTCGGCTATCCTATAGTTGGTTGATATGTTACGGCTTATTGTCCTGCGCTCTGGCATTAGAGTTCTACCTCAAAGAATCCCAACTTACCTTTGCAGGGAATGGGAACTTTGTAAAGCGATGGATTAGCTAGGGTGAAACCATAAACCCCCACGAACCAAGGAGAGTCCGATTTATCAACGCAACCAGTAATATCCACCTCGCCAACAATGGCACCAAGGTCTATTCTGGCATTTAAGTAGGCTATCTTTTGTTTCTCAGATAACCTTTCCAGAATCCAGCACTCATTATCACAACCATTCCCGATTTTCTCGACCTCAGAAGTTTTACTGGCATGGATATAGATACGCCTAGAGATGGCAGGATAGTTCAGTAAAGGTGGCATGTGAATATGCCAGTTTCTATTTTCAATGTCCTTGAAGCCTTTGCAGATTAGCCATGCCCAAGGTTGTCTAATACTAAGTGCTTTCATTTTAGCTTACCTCTTCAGTGCCAAGGTTGCTGTCCTTAGTAGACCAGCCTAAACAGGCTGGTTATCGGCTTACTTCAGTCCTAATTGCTCACCTTTCTCAAAAGCCTTACAGATTTCCTCATACTGCCAGACTTTTAAGTCAGTCATCAGTCTTACCTTCCAGACTCTCTCGGCCTTCACCATCCACTTGCCCAAATCACCCACACTCATTTCATTTTTCTTGAGCAAAGTCATTATGCCCTTCACCTGCTCCGCAGTGATAGGGGTTTCATCCCTATTTGTTGGTTCGGTTCCTTGCTCTTCTACTGACTCATCAGCGGCAATAGGTTCTTCTCCTATCTCTTTTGTTTCACCCTCAACAATCTCCCCAGTAGTGGCATCAACCTTGCCAATCTGAGGCACTTCAACATAGGCTTCATCAATAATCTCAACTTCCGGTGGGATAGAGTCAGGGAATAACCTACTGAAAGCCTGTCTCTCTGACCGGATGAAAGCCATATTCGCCTTAGTGTTGCCCTTGTCAGTGCCGTATGGATTATCCTTTAGCATATAGTGACCATACCCCTGAGCTTCAAGACCGCCCTTGGTCCTTAGTTTAGTTATGGCTACTATCCTGTCTGTCTGGACTTCACCAAAAATATCTGTCTGCTCTTTCTCAGTCATCACCCGGGGGGTGTTATCAATATAGGAGAAGGTGCCGTGACGAGCCATCATCTTGCGTGTGGCATTGATGCCGAGAACTGTGGCGTAGTTAGCCTTGCCACTCTTATCCTTAAATGGGATGAGGTAAACCTCCTTCATGAGAGGGTGTAATCCAAAATCGCGACATAGAATAGCACACCTGATAATCTCATCCTCTGGAGCATCAGGATAGACAAGCTGTAGGATGTGCATAGCCTGTGATTGGGTTAGTTGACCTTGTGTAGGTATCTTCTCGAGTGCGGTAGTAGATGCTTTTCCTTTGATTTGTTCTGCCATGTATTCCCTCCTTGTATTCATATTCATTTCGTCTAGTGTTAGTGGTGGTCCATATTGTTTGGCTATGCCATTATGCTCAGGATGAGATTTGCATTGAAGAAATGGGAGATGCTTCTCTATATCGTAGAACGACTCAAGTTCGCTACCACATTCAGAGCAAGTATTCTGCCTCAGGAGTTTTTTGAGTAGTTCTCGGTCATCTTTCTCTAGGTAATACGGCATCTCTACCTCACATTTACAGCCAGAATCGGCTTGTTAAAGAACAGGACTCCAGGTATCTGCTTCTGGTCGTGGTGCTTTTTAGCAATGGCATTTAGCATTGCTGTATCTGCCACCTTGTATTCATCGGGAAGTAAAGCAAAATCAGTTACCTCATATTGCCAGTTATCCCTCATACCAACAACCCCGAGGTCCGTTACCATCCTCTTCGTCTCTGGTGTCACTTCAACTAAGCCAACCGACTCGGTGAGTTCACCTTTCAGTTTCATCTCCGCTTCGGCTACCTCCATCCGTTTGCGGTTAATCTCTTCCTGTGCTTCCCGGATGAGTTTTTGCTTTAGTTGGAAAGTCAGTATCTTATCCCGGGTAACTTTATCGGCAGTTTCAATCGGCTCCGTCAGTGTTCTGAAAGCGTTATTGATAACCTTGATATGGTCTTGGAGAGGGTTGATGTATTCCTTACGCTTCTCCTCTATTGCCTTCTTAAGTTTGGCAATAAGGGAGAGGTCATCTGTCGCTGGTTTCAGGTCATCAACTGTAGTGATAACCCTTGCCTCAGCATACTCCGCAGCCTTGATAGACGCTCCGTAGAAAGCTATAACCTGGGCATCGGCTTCGGGATTGATTTTGACTAAAGCGGTTGGGGCCTCAATAGGTTCGCCAGCTTTAGCGAGGGTCAAACCTTCACTGTTCAAACCATCTTCCATCTCATCCTGTTCTGGTCTTATTCCTGCTACTCGCCTCTCAGCTACGCACTGAGGGCAACCTTCGTGTAGGTCAAACTCACCATGCTTGCAGTGTCCTCGTATTGGCTCTGACATATTACCTCCTTTCTTTATTAACGGCTTGCTGGCTGATAGCCTTTACGACTCTCTTGAGTAGGAGTAGGCTACTACGCTATGCAGGTTCTCATTCCTACTTCCTCACCCCAGCAAGTCTATACCCATTAAGCCACAATCGGCATTGGGTTCTCTTTTATATCACTAAGGAATGGCTCTTTGCGCGAGAATGTTGTTTCACGAAGACAGGTCGGGCAGGTGATTGAATAATTATACCCTGAGTTTGTTCCCTCAATAGGTTCAATCTTAAAGTTATCAGAGATAACACCACAGTAAACACAACAGAAAAGTCTCATTGTTCTCTCCCCAGGATTCTGCTGATGCGACTCTGACTAATCTTAAATATCTTAGCCAGGTCTTCTTGCTTGATGCCGGGATGCTTAGAATGATAAGATATGAGGTTCTCATTCCGCTTCTTCATCCGCTGTTTATAGTTTTCGTAACTCATTTTATTTCCTTAGCATATATAATACTAGCATATACCTATTACTGGCGTTTGTCAAGTGTTTTTAATACCCCCGCATAAATATATTTTAGGCAATAAAAAACTGCCCTCTTCCCCATAAGGAAAAGAGGGCGGTTGATGTTTGCTATTACTTTAAGTGGTAGAGCCACTAGAATCTAATTCTGGTGCGTCTGGTTAAGTTTGTGAGTATTATCCCCGGTTGCCGTTTTTAGCCTTGAGATAAGAATATAGTTCTGCATTTACCCGGGTGTTCTCTGTAACAGCTGTATTATAGGCACCAATAACATTTGTTAAGCGGTCTTCCATAAATACCCTGTCCTCTCGGCTTTTCTTTTCATATTGCATAGATAGATTCAGGACTTCAGCCGCATGTCTATTGCACTCATGTCGGTATATCCAAAAGAGTATGATTGCGAAGACAGCTCCAATGCCACCGACTCCGGCTATCCATTGCAGGAAACTAAGCGATTCAAACATTGTCTACTCCTTCTTCCCAGAAGGTTGATTAGCCTTCTCAAATCCTTCACAGATATGCTCATATACTAGATGCCCATTAACTCTAAATAGTGCTGGAGTGAGTTCCTCGGCAATAGGTTTGAGCCAATCGTGAGTACCTTCTTCTATCTCAATGACTTCTACTCTATCCTTACAGGCGTCCAAGGCGGTAGCCATTAGTGCTCCCTGCTTACAATCCTGCTGAGTCTTGATAGGAGCATTATTGAGAATCATCCAGAGTATCTGCTTTAATACCAACTCCTTAGCCTCTGGCTCATTAGGGAACTGCAACTTGATTGGTTCTCCTTTATAGTTTGGTATGGTGGTGTTCTTAAAGACTTTCATATTTCCTCCTCTGATTCTATTTGCGGATAGATAACACTGGAAGCAAAGTTGACTATTGCATCCTTCTCCTGCTGGGTAAAAACAAGGTCTAGCATCTTGTCCTTACTAATCATATCAGGATACTCTGTGCAGGTCATGTGATACTTTACCCATCCTGATACAGTCCAGACACTTGCTTCCTCGTTGAAGTGCAGAACTACCTCTGCTGGATTATGAATTTGTTTAGACATACTCTCTCCTCCTTAATTCCATCTTGGACTTGGATATCT